>QFCH01000485.1_pt1 | contig 109928 bp, 97 predicted proteins | sample 5346071 | NCBI WGS metagenome assembly QFCH01 (sample SAMN09062255, study PRJNA434731) | Human gut metagenome, whole genome shotgun sequencing project. | isolation source: stool timepoint B chromium assembly | host: Homo sapiens | collected 2015
TGACAACCAAAATCTCCAAGAACTTTCTTTTCTAACGGTTTGAGAGAGGTCTGCTCGTTTGCATTTCCCGAAAAAAGAGAAAAAGCAAGGGGAATCCCATCTCCATCCATAAACAATCCCATTTGAATGATTGGATTTGGTCTGTGTTCTTTACTTTTCCCGTATTTTTTATTTCCATCTTCTTGTTCAATTTCAAAGTAATAATTCGAGCAGTCATAATAAAGGATCTTATCATTTCTTTTTCCAAGTAAGTGGGAGTTTTTGTAAACTTCAGACTGAATAAGATCACATTCCGCACCAAGTACATCCAATGCCCGGTAGACATCATGAAGTTCATAGGATGGTTTTTCTAAGAATTCAGATGCAACTTTGTAAGAAGAACGTTTGCTGCAAGGTTCTAAGATTCTTGCATAAATCAGATCCGAGAGGATCGCATTGATATCATACTTGAATTTATATTTTTGTTTCAATTTCCGGCAGATTTTATTCATTTGTAGTTGATAATAAATGGATTGGAGAAACAGATAGCCACCACGGAAGAAGACCTGCTTGTCATAATCTAATTGTCTATCCGCATGGAATGGTATCAATACTGTCTGTGCTTCTTTTTCTTTTTTATATTTTTCAGTTTCTATTTTCACTTCATTTTTTGCCCATGCAACGACATCATCTCTTGTAGGACCATGTTCAGGCAAAAGTTGTTCTAAGGTTCCCAGCTTGCGGACGATAGCTGAAGTAGTGCTGCCATTTGCTTTTGTATAAGATTTACAGATATAAAAGGACTCTGCATTTTTTGATTTTGTTATATGAAGATTCATCTGTCATCCCTCCTATCCCTTATTATACCACACAATAACATAAAATAACAGCTATAAAAACAGAAAATTTAACATAAAAAAAGCAGGTTTTATGCGACCTATGAGTACTTTTTTCGATATTCAACTGTCAAACTCCCGGATGTAGCTCTTGGGTAGATACAATTTTTGGGGAAAGAAAATAGTGCTTGACTTATTTTATGGTTCTTCATATAATAAGTAAGAATATTGCAAAAATGTTGAAGAGGAATAGTAGAGACAGCGCTGTACTTTCAGAGACTTGTCGGCAGGTGTGAGACAGGAGACAGATGTTTTGAACTGACCTCGGAGTTCTTTTGCCGAACGTAAAGTAAGCAGAAGCGGGACTTCCCGTTATAGAAGGAATGAGTGCATCCGGAATACAGGGGGGACAGCAGAGCAGGTAAGCTGGGGAAGCATTGTATTTGGATGAAAAAGAGTGGTACCACGGAAACAAAAGTCTTTTCGTCTCTTGAAAAACAGAGATGGAAAGACTTTTTTTTTAAAACGAAGAGAAAGGATTTGAAAAAATGGCACAGAAAATTGTCTATAATCACAAGGCAGTTGAAAAAAAATGGCGTGAGAACTGGGAAAAGAATCCGGTAAATCCGCAGTTTGATGACAATGGAAACAAGAAACAGAAATACTATTGTCTGGATATGTTCCCATATCCGTCCGGAAACGGACTTCATGTCGGACATTGGAGAGGATATGTGATCTCCGATGTATGGAGTCGTTATAAACTGCAGCAGGGATACTACATTGTACATCCGATGGGATGGGACGCTTTTGGTCTTCCGGCGGAAAACTATGCGATCAAGATGGGCGTACATCCGTCAAAATCAACTGCAGAAAATATTTCCAATATCAAACGTCAGATCAATGAGATCGCAGCACTTTATGACTGGGATATGGAAGTAAATACGACGGATCCGAATTTCTATAAATGGACACAGTGGATCTTCGTGAAGATGTTTAAAGAGGGGCTTGCTTACGAGAAAGAATTTCCGATCAACTGGTGTCCGTCCTGTAAGACAGGTCTGGCAAATGAAGAGGTTGTTAATGGAAAATGTGAGCGGTGCGGTTCTGAAGTGACGAAGAAAAATCTGCGTCAGTGGATGCTGAAGATCACAGCATATGCGGATCGTCTGTTAAATGATCTGGACAAGCTGGATTGGCCGGAGAAAGTAAAGAAGATGCAGGCGGACTGGATCGGAAAATCTTACGGTGCGGAAGTAAATTTTCAGGTAGAGGGAAGAGAAGAAAAGATCACCGTTTATACAACAAGACCGGATACGCTGTATGGTGCAACATTCATGGTTCTTGCACCGGAGCATAAGATGGCGGCATCTCTCGCGACAGACGAGACAAGAGAAGCGGTTGAGAAATATATTTATGATGCATCGATGAAATCGAACGTAGACCGGCTTCAGGATAAAGAGAAGACAGGAGTCTTTACCGGAAGCTATGCGATCAATCCGCTAAGCGGAGCAAAGACGCCGATCTGGCTGTCTGATTATGTTCTTGCGGATTATGGTACCGGTGCGATCATGTGTGTACCGGCACATGATGAAAGAGACTTTGAATTTGCAACAAAATTTAATATTCCGATCGTACAGGTTATTGCAAAAGACGGTAAAGAAATTGAAAATATGACAGAAGCATACACGGAAGCTTCCGGAACGATGATCAATTCCGGAGAATGGAACGGTATGGAGTCATCCGTATTGAAAAAAGAAGCTCCGAAGATGATTGAAGAGCGTGGTCTCGGAAAAGCAACTGTGAATTTCAAACTTCGTGATTGGGTATTTTCACGTCAGCGTTATTGGGGTGAGCCGATCCCGATCATTCATTGTCCGGATTGTGGAAATGTACCTGTGCCGGAAGAAGAGCTTCCGCTTACTCTGCCGGATGTAGAGTCTTATGAACCGACCGGAACCGGAGAATCTCCGCTTGCCGGAATCGAGGAATGGGTGAACTGTACTTGTCCGGTCTGCGGAAAACCTGCAAAACGTGAGACAAATACGATGCCGCAGTGGGCTGGATCTTCCTGGTATTTCCTGCGCTATGTGGACAGCCATAATGACAAAGAACTGGTGTCAAGAGAAAAAGCAGACGAGATGCTGCCGGTAGATATGTATATCGGCGGAGTGGAACATGCGGTACTGCATCTGCTGTATTCCCGGTTCTACACAAAATTCCTGCATGATATCGGAGTCGTCGATTTTGACGAGCCGTTCCATAAGCTGTTCAATCAGGGAATGATCACAGGAAAGAACGGAATCAAGATGAGTAAGTCTAAAGGAAATGTTGTTTCACCGGATGCGCTTGTCAATGATTACGGATGTGATTCTCTGAGAATGTATGAGCTGTTTGTAGGACCGCCGGAGCTGGATGCAGAGTGGGATGACAGAGGAATTGACGGAGTAAACCGTTTCCTGAAACGTCTCTGGAATCTTCTGATGGACAGTAAGGAAGCAGAGGTACAGCCGACAAAAGAGATGATCAAACTGCGCCATAAACTGGTATATGATATTACTACAAGATTAGAGGCATTTAGCCTCAATACGGTAATCTCCGGATTTATGGAGTACAATAACAAGTTTATCGATCTGGCAAAGAAAACAGGCGGAATCGATAAAGAGACATTGGAGACGATTGCTGTACTGTTATCCCCGTTTGCGCCACATTTTGCGGAAGAAATGTGGGAACAGCTCGGTCACAGTGAGACAGTCTTTAAAGCAGGATGGCCGACATATGATGAAAGTGCAATGAAAGATGATGAGATTGAAGTTCCGGTGCAGATTAATGGAAAGACAAAAGCAGTCATCAGCATTGTGGCTGATATTTCAAAAGAAGATGCGATCGCGGCGGGAAAAGCTGCAGTTGCAGATAAACTGACAGGTACGATCGTAAAAGAGATTTATGTACCGAAGAAGATCATAAACATCGTGCAGAAATAATTTGAGAGAAAATCTCACAACAGAATATATGCTTATGGAACTGCTAATGTTTCATAAGAGAGTGTTGGGAAATATTGAAAGAAAATGGAGTGAATATTTCAAGAAGATATTAGAGGAATGACGCAGATAGTAGAGTTATTATCTGCGTTATTTTTAGAAAAAGGATTGAGGAGATAGATTATGATACAAAGTAAAAGAATTGCAGAGTTAATGGGAATTTATAAACTGGCAGAGAAATACTATAAAGATAATCAGAGTAGTTCGTTTTATAGATGCTTAGAAGATAAACTTGTTTTAGCGGCAAGGAAATATAATGATGAAAAAGAGATTTTGGAAGAGTACAAAATAGCATGCCAATCTTATTTAGATAGTAAATTGCTAGATATTAACATTAGTACTGCGACACTGTTGCTTGCAATTGCAGGGTTATTAGAAGTAGTAGATATAAAGGTGACAGGTGAATCGTATGTTTTAGTTGTAATTGTTCTTTTAGTTGCTGCTGTGGTTTCAGTTGCTGTTGTGGTTGTTGCGGGGTGGATAATACATATGCACATGAAAAGAAGAAAATTGTTAGAAATAAATCATGTACTAGAAAAAATAGCGATAAAAAATGTCCTAAGCAATGAAAAAAATTCTTGCGATAGAGAAAAATAATTGGAAGAATTTATGGAGGATACGGAATATTTTAAGTAGAGTCTGCAACGTGTTGTGTGAAAAATAACAAATAAAAGGAAGTGAAAACAGATATGCCACCTGTTTTTACATTGCAGTATGGGGAATTAGCAGTGGCAGATTATTTGTCAAAAAATATAAAAGAGGCTTAGGTATTTATTCCCTCTTCAGCGCAGGAAAAAGGAATTGATTTGTTATTATATAAATTTTCTAATGGTGTGAATTTGATAAATACGATACAAGTCAAGATGTCGAGGGCTTATTATAATTTAAACTCGAAATATCAAAGTATGTTATGGTACAATAGATTTGAACCACAGGACAATGCAGATTGGTTCATTTTAGTAGGTATATGTGCAAATTGCCCCACAGATGTAAATGCTTCAATTAAAGCATTTGAAGGTGATACGATTATGCTGGCGTTAAAAAATAAAGAAATGAAGCAATTTATGGACGAAGTTCGATTGAAAACAGATATTGAAAGAAAAGACAAGATGTTTGGTTTCGGCTTTAATGAAAAGTATGATATTATGAGAAATAAACGAATTAGAATTTGAGGGGGAGGAGAAAACTTTGAAAAAAATTTTTACAGGCAGCACCTTAAAAATCATTGCAGTTTTATCTATGACACTCGACCATTTTAGTAAAATCATTTTGAAAGACGGTATTATTCTTAATGTTCCTTATTCGATGTTTACAGATGCACAATTTAATATACTTATGATCTTATCAGATGTTTTCAGCATTTTAGGGAGAATTGCTTTTCCAATCTTTTGTTTTTTGCTAGTTGAAGGATTTTTACATACGCATGATTTAAAAAGATATTTTTTAAATCTAGGGATATTTGCTATTATTTCTGAACCCGTTTATGATTTAGCCATAGCCGGAACAGCCTTTAGCTTTACACAGCAAAACGTCTTATTTACCTTACTATTAGGATTGGGCGTTCTTGTATTAGTAAAAAAAATCAAACAAAATATGATAGGATCTATTACGATTATCTTTTTAGGATCAGTAATAAGTTTCATATGTAAATTGGACGGTTGGTATTATGGAATTTGTCTGATTGCAGTATTTTATCTTTTTCATGATAAAACAGCATTAAAAAACATATTAGCAGTTTTGGTTATGTATGTGTGCGGATTGGATTTTTCAATATGGGGATTGATTGAACCTAATTTTCTGTTGGCACTAACTTCTTTAATATTTATAAATCTTTACAATGGACAACGGGGAATAAAAATGAAATATTTCTTTTACTGGTTTTATCCAACGCATTTGTTTCTCTTTTTCCTTATAAGCACTTATATAGTCATTCCGATGGTCAGCTAATTGAATATTTTTTTGACAGATAATAAAAAATAGGAGAGGGGAAGAAAATTTAACAGCAAAATTTGAAAGTACAGTTCAGGTATTTATACTAAAACGATGCATCTCAGTTTGTAGCAGACAGTTTTTCGATAAGACTGGCTGCTTTTTCTTTTAATCATAATTAATAGTAGTAGTGGTATAAAATGATTTTTAGATTTTATGAAAAAAGATTTGCTGGCATCTGTGTTTAATCGTAAGCGCATAGTTTCGGGGTGTCCCCAAAACATATTTCCAGAATCCCATTGCTAGGATTCTGGAAGGCTAACATTTTACTCTATTTAATGCTACATTGCTCCTGCACATCTATGCTCCAAGGAGCTAGATAATCCAGCTCTTCATCTGTCATGTTCTCATTAGGACGATGCTCTAGCAGGAACTTTAAATATTCATACAGATTTAAATCGTATGCTTTTGCCATCTCAACAATTGTAAGATACATCGCATTTGCAGTTGCTCCATCTGAACTATCTGAAAACAACCAGTTTTTTCGACCTACAGTTACTGGACGAATACTGTTTTCACTGAGATTATTGCTAAGACTACAGCGCCCATCTTCAAGATAGGTCATAAGGTAATTCTCTCGATTCAAGATATACGTTTTTGCTTTTTTGAGCTTACCATTACTTCCAGGATCTAACTGTTTTGCCCACAACAAAAAACCCTCAATCACCGGTTTCTGATCTTTGAGGCGACGATTTTGGATCTGTTTAAAGCTTAGGTTCTTTTCTTTGTATGTACGTTCATACTCGAAAAGCTTATCGCAGTAAAGTACTCCCTGAACAGCAGGATTAGTATAATCCTTGTCATGTCCCTTAGGGATTGCTTCTAACAGGTATCTACGAATGTGTGCCCAACAGGTACAGCGGTTCACATTCTTAACCTTGTTGTATCCTTGGAATCCATCTGCCATCAGATAGAATCCAGGTTCTACTCCTCTCAAGAATTCTTCTGCGTTAGTTCCAGCTCTTGTATGAGTATAGTTATAGAGAACGATAGGATTTAATCCATCTTCTCCGGTTCGGATCAGCCAGAAATAAGATTTCGACTGAGCCTTTCGTCCGTTTTCCTTCAATACTTGAACGGGCGTTTCATCCATCATTAAGAACTTACGCTTTAATAGTTCACGATGGAAATAATCGTACATAGGTTGTATGTACATCTGACTGGATTGAATAATCCAACTCGCCATGGAAGTTCTTCCAATAGGTGCTGCCTGTTGAAGAAAGTCCTTTTCCTGACGATATAAAAGAACATACATCCCATATTTACGATACAAAATATAAGCAAGCAACGACTCCGATACATAACTGTGCGGAATCAATGCTGGTTTTCCATTGTCTTTGATAAATTGAGGTTCTTCCGTCTCTTTACATTTAGGACAGGCATACGTTACGGCAAGATATTCTATACGTTCCAGTTTTGGTGGTGTATACACAATCTCGCTTCGGATTTTTTCGGTTCCGATAGCTAGCATTTCACTCCCACATTCTGGACATATCTTATCTTCGTCAGTTAATGTATCTGCAAGAATCTGGCGTGTAGGAATGTCTTTGAACTGCTCTTCCAAAGAGGGTTTCTTCTTGCGAGTATGTTTTTGGATTTCAATGATTTCTGGTTCGATAAGTTCTATTGGTTTATCGGATTCATCCATTTCATCGAACAAAGACAGTTGACCTTCGAAGTCATCTATACGACGTTCACTTGAAGCACCAAACATTTTTTGACGAAACCATGCTAATTCAGCTTTGAGATTATCGTTTTCTTTTTGCTGGCGATTGATTGTTTCATTCAGCATTTTGATCGTTGTATTCAGTTGTGAAATCGTATCTTTCAGCTCTAAAAGCTGGACTTCTGAACTACTCTTTGCCATGGTTTTGCTCCTTGTTTTGATATAAATATTATACCACAAAAACAGGCACAAAGCCAGTAAATACAAGGGATTCAGCTGGTTCGAAGTGCTTTTGGCTGTTCGATTTCGAGGCCTGACATCAGCCAATCAAATTGCTGCCATGTAATACTTTTAACCTCTGATTTATTACGAGGCCACCGGTATTTTCCTTGCACAACATCGAGTCTTTTGTAGAGGAGAACGTAGCCATCTGGTTCGTGAAATAGGACTTTGATACGATCACAACGTTTTCCACAAAACAAATATACAGAGTGACCTGGAGGCTCTGAGGTAATCTGATCATATACGATAGCACATAATCCATCGATTGATTTTCTCATGTCAGTGTAGCCAGTCACAATAAAGATATTTGTTGCAACTGAAATATCACCAAGCATGATTCATCCCTCCGATACAACGTAGAGTGTTTTGAATCAAATTCTCGTCGGCTCCATTAAAAAGTCGAAGCGTGATATTTCCAATCTGAAGTTCTGCAGCCAGATAACCTTCTCTAGGTTGAGTTTGAAGGCTAACATTTTGCTCTACTTCAGAAACTGAATCGATCAAATCAACTTTGACAACCTCTTGAATTTCAGGTTTCATTTCAGAGTTCTTTTGGGTATCTGGTAATGAATATCCACTTTTCTTGAGTTTACTGACCCAATTGTAGAATGTACCAGGATGAATACCATTCTGTTCACACCATTGGTAATCGGATAAGCCGCTTTGGCGGCATTTCATAATAAGTTTTATTTGATCGTCTTTACAAACACGTTTATTCATAATGATAGGTCTCCTTTGGAAATAGAGTGAAATGCTAGCGTTGTAGCATTTCCTACCAATCATTATAGAATTAATACATGGTGGATGCCATCCACCCTAAAATTAGGCGCTTACGTTTAATCTGTGTTATCATACAGGAAAAGCATTATATTTCTGACGGATTTCATTCTGAGCGGTGAGAACTGCGTCCAACATTCTATTGACACATCCGGAAAATCTCAATGCTTTTGTTTTCAAATTACAACAGCAGAGAGAATTTTTCGGAAAGAAAGCGACGTACTTGCTGCTATTTGAAGCGGCGAAGTGTTTTCAATGTATCCAACTATTGATTCTTTCTGCACGATCATTACACAGGAGGAATTGCATATGGGAAACATGGCAGAAAAGACTGCCCGGATCGTCAGGTGCTGCGGCTTTCTGATATGTATACGGTGAAAGATAAGTCTTATAAGTTGGAATTGGAAGCGACGATGCTGAATATCAACGGAGCGCACAATCGGAAATTAAAGGAAGCATGCCGGACGCTGAAAGAATATGCAATTTATACAGATAAGATCCGTAAGTATGCAGAGAAAATGAGTCTGGAAGATGCAGTGGAACGGGCGATTTGCGAGTGTATAGAAGAGGGGATCTTAGAGGAGTTTCTGAAAAAACACAGAGCGGAGGCAAAAGCGATGAGTATCTTTGAATATGATCAGGAGAAGCATTTGCGTATGGAACGTGAGGAAGCCTGGGAAGAGGGGCGACGGGAGGGTGAAGAGAACACCAAACGTATCTTTAAATTATCTTTGATGGGAAAGACGTCAAAGGAGATCGCCGAGGTTTGTGGAATCCCCGAGGAGAAAGTAAAGCAGATTTTAGAGTAAGCCAAAAAGTGAAGGCAAAAATACCAAATCTGTACTGGCGGATCAGGCGAAGATTTGATAGAATGGACACAGGATAAAAGAAGGAGGTCTATTATGAAATCAGTGAAGCTACGGGACGGGTTCTATTGGACAGGGATTCAGGATGAAGAACTTCGAGTGTTCGACATCATTATGTACACAGAATTTGGTACGACCTATAATTCTTACGTTATGAAAGCCGGGGATCAGATTGTTCTGTTTGAGACGGCAAAAGCAAAATTTTTTGAAGAATATATCGAGAAATTAAAGGAAGTCATTGACGTGACGAAAATAGATTATCTGGTAGTCAGTCATACGGAGCCGGATCATGCGGGAAGCGTGGAACGTCTGTTGGATTACAGCCCGCAGATGAAAGTTCTGGCAACCGGATGTGCGATCGGATTTCTGAAAGAAATCGTAAACCGGGATTTTGTCAGTATTGCGGTGAAAGATAATCAGGTAATGAAGATCGGGGATAAGACGTTGAAATTTATGTTTGTGCCGAATCTTCATTGGCCGGATACGATGTATACGTTTATTGAGGAAGAGCAGATACTGGTGACCTGTGATTCCTTCGGAGCACATTATTGTCTTCCGGAGATCGTATCAACCGAGATCACCGCAGAACAGGATTATCAGACGGCATTAAAATATTACTATGACTGTATCATAGGACCATTTAAGCCATTTATGTTAAAAGCGCTGGATCGCGTGGAGAAGATGGATATCAGTATGATCTGCACCGGACATGGACCGGTGCTTGTCGGCGAGCGGATCAAAGAGGTAATGAGACAATACAGAGAATGGTCTACATTAGTGAATCCGAATCCAAAGAAAACCGTAGTGATGCCGTATGTGAGCGCTTATGGCTACACAAAAATGCTGGCGGAGAAGATTGCAGAGGGTGTGAAAGACAGCGGTGACGTGGATGTGCGGCTGTATGATATGGTGGAGGCAGAGCCGGAAAAAGTAAATGAGGAACTTTTATTTGCAGACGGAATTTTGCTCGGAACACCGACGATCGTCGGGGAAGCGTTGAAACCGATCTGGGATCTGACACTCGGAATGTTTCCGGCAACTCATGGGGGAAAATATGCGGCGGCATTTGGCAGTTATGGATGGAGCGGAGAGGGCGTTTTGCACATTACGGAGCGTTTAAAGCAGCTTCGCATGAAAGTGTCAGATGGATTCCGTGTCCGGTTTAAACCGTCGGAAGCGGATTTGGTCAGCGCTTATGAGTACGGGTATCAGTTCGGATGTCTGATACAGGACAAAGAACCGGTTCGTCCAAAGAAAAAAGGGGCGAGAACATTGGTGAAATGCCTTGTCTGCGGAGAAATTTTTGATGACTCGATGGAAATATGTCCGGTCTGTGGTGTAGGAAAAGAGAATTTTATCCCGGTAGAAGAGGAAGAAAGCGGTTATCAGAATAATACCGAAGAATTTTATGTGATCCTTGGAAATGGCGTTGCCGGATTTCAGGCTGCGAAAGCGATCAGGGAACGGGATAAGACCGGTACAGTCATTATGATCTCCAATGAGCCGTATGAATCTTATAATCGTCCGATGCTGACGAAATCGATGGTTGCCGGATTAAGTGCGAAGCAGATAGCGATCGAGCAAAGTGAATGGTATGAGGAACATCAGATTTATCGGATGCTGGGCAAGCAGGTAGAGAAGATTGATGTAGAAGCGAAAGAAGTTCTTTTGGACGATGAGAGCCGGATCCACTTTACAAAATTAATCTATGCGCTTGGAAGTGAATGCTTTATTCCTCCGATCAAGGGAAGTGATCAGCCGGAAGTTGTTGCCATTCGACGCTTGGATGATGTAGAGAGAGCAGAGCGGATTTTTAAAGAAGAACGTGTGAAACATGCTGTTGTGATCGGCGGGGGTGTTCTGGGCTTGGAGGCTGCCTGGGAACTGAAAAAAGCGGGGCTTCATGTAGAAGTTCTGGAAGCGGCTCCGGTTCTGATGGGACGGCAGCTGGATGCCGGATCCGCACAGCTTTTGCAGACCATTGCAGAGAAAAACGGTGTGGAGATCCACACAGGTGTTTTAATCGATGCGATCGAGGGCGATGGATGTGTCAGCGGCGTAAGACTTGCAGATGGAACGCTGTATCCGGCAGAGCTGGTTATTGTATCAGCAGGTGTGAGAGCTAATACCGGACTTGCACAAGAGATCGGGCTGGAAATCGAGCGGGCTGTTGTAGTCAATGAACGGATGGAGACAAATATTCCGGGAATTTATGCATGCGGCGACTGTGCGCAGTATCAGGGCATAAACTACGCGATCTGGCCGGAAGCAATGGAAGAGGGAAAGATTGCCGGAGCCAATGCGGCAGGAGAAGAAAAAGAGTATCAGCCGGTATCGGCAGCGTTGACATTCCATGGAATGAATACGGCTGTGTTTGCAGCGGGAGATAACGGAAAGAATCCGAACCTGCTCTACAAGACGGTAGAATTCCAGGATATGGGAAAAGGGCAGTATTACAAATATTATTTCCTGAATAACCGGCTGTGCGGTGTGATTTTGATCGGCGATCTTTCGCAGATGGTGCGTTTGACGGAAGCATTGGAGAAGCATGCGTCATATCAGGAAGTGATGGGAAAGTAGAAGGTGATTTGCAAAAAAGGTGTTAGATACAGAGAAAAAACGAAACTTGTGGATAGGAATCCTGTTTGTAGTTGTACTGAGTGTATTTATTGTATGCTATGGGAAAATGCAGAAGCCGGAAGAACCGATCACAGCAACGGCATTTAAGCTGAATACGGTTGTGAAAGTGACGATCTACGATTCGCAGGATGAAAAGATTTTACAGGATGCGCTTGCGCTCTGTGATAAGTATGAGAAGATTTTCAGCCGGACGCGCACGGACAGTGAGATTTATCTGCTGAATGATGGAAAGCTTCCGCAGGAAGACGGGTATTATATTTTGTCGGAGGAATGTGCGGAACTGATCGGAAAAGGTTTGTATTACAGTGAATTATCCGGAGGTGCTTTCGATATTACGATCGAGCCGCTGTCTTCGCTGTGGGACTTTACATCGGGAGAAAAACAGATTCCGGATCCGCAGACGCTTGTCGAAGCACAGAAGCATGTAGGCTACGAAAAAGTAGAGTTAAAAGGGAATAAAATCCGGTTTCAGGAAGACGGAATGGGGCTGGAACTGGGCGCCATTGCAAAAGGATATATTGCGGATAAGATCAAGGAATTCCTTATAAGCGAGGGGATTGAAAGCGCAGTGATCGATCTGGGCGGTAATGTGTTATGTATCGGAACACGACCGGATGGAGAAGCATTCCGGGTAGGCATACAAAAACCGTTTGCGGACCGCAATGAAACGGTGGCAACCGCAGGAATCCGGGACCGTTCCGTTGTGTCCTCCGGGATTTATGAGCGGTATTTTGAAAAAGACGGAAAATTATACCACCATATTTTGAATCCGAAGAGCGGCTATCCGTATGAAAATGGGCTTACCGCTGTGACGATCTTATCTGACGAGTCTGTGGACGGAGACGGGCTGAGTACAGTATGTTTTGCACTTGGGCTGGAAAAAGGACTGGAACTGATCAACAGTCTTCCGGATACACAGGCAGTGTTTATTACGGAAGATGGAGAACTTCATTACAGCGAGCATTTTGAGGAAGAAGTACCGCTGAATTATGAATAAAAAATAGGATTTCAAGCATATTCACTGCTTGAAATCCTATTTTTTGCTTTTTAATAGTAAGTAGGTAATCATTCGTATATTGACATTTTATAAAAGCCATCTGATACTGCTCCTGGCTGTCTGCCAGATTCTCTATCAGATGGCTTATTATTATTTTTTTAGTTTAGTACGGCAGTATTCCGGAAGATTCTCTGACCATGGAAGCAGTTTCTTTAATTCTTCCTCTTTAGGAAAAGCCCCCATTTTTCTGAGTTCATCCAATATATAAGTCAGATATGCGTATGGTTTCAGATGGTTCAGAAGTGCCGTTTCTGTAATGCTGTAAACAATGGGCACTGGCATCTGCTCCCCGTACACTTTTGGCAAACAGCCAGTTGCGGCGTCCTACTGCAAAGTTTTTCAATGCACGTTCTGCACTGTTGTTGTCTATGCTGAGATGTCCATCTTCCAGATACCGTCTCAGATATACTTCCTGATTAAGCGTATACAAAATGGCATCACCAATAAGGGAAGACCTGTCTACAGAATCTTCCATCGTATGCAGCCATTCAAACATGGCATCCATAACCGGACGGGACTGTTTCTGGCGCTCCTCATATTTTTCTTCCGGTGTTTTGTCATGGAGCATCTCCTCAATCTTATAGAGAATCCCGATCCTTGACATTGCCTGATATGCAACTGTCTCTTTCAGCTGTTCTTTTGTGAAGTCTTTTTTCAATGCTGTGAGGGCTGCATCAAAGCGCCGTCTTGCATGGGTAAGGCATCCGCTTATTATGATACCTTCTCCTAAACTGTGATAAGCCTGATATCCATCACAGGTCAGATACCCATGAAACCTGTTCCCTAAAAAGTTTACAGGATGATATCCCGCACGGGTCCTTTCATAATCGAAGAGTACCATCTGCGGGGAGCCACTGAACTCATCCGTGAGGTATACCCACATCCAGTTCTGGGTCGTACCTTTCTGCTCTGGTTCTCCAAGTACCTGGATACGGCTTTCATCACAATGGATATATCTGCTTTCCAGAAGTTCTTCTTTCATCAGCTGATACAGTGGTTTCAGGTATCTGTCTGCACAGTTTATGATCCAGTTTGCCATAGTCTTTGTGGAAAGATCAAGATCATATCTGGCAAACTCTCTTTCCTGGCGTGCCAGAGGCATCCCATTTACATATTTAGCGTTCATGATACCGGCGACAAGGGAAGGCGTAGCGATACTTCCACGGATCAGGGAAGGTTCTTTTTCCGGACGTTTCATGGCCCCGCATTTCGGACAGCTGTATACATAAGTGATCTCTTCTTCAACCTCAAACTTTGCAGGTACAAAACGCAGGCGTTTTACGGTTTCCTTTGTTACTACGCTGTATTTTTTTCCGCATTCCGGGCAGTAACGGGCTTCCCCTTCCAGTTTATAGGTCCTGGTCTCAACAGTCTCAAAATTGGAAAGATCTTCTTCCTTCTTTCCTTTTCTCTTTTTACGTTTATAAGAGGATGGCCGGATCTCTTCAAACAGCTCTTCTGTTTCCGCATCCGCACTGGCTTCTGCCTCATTGAACAGGTTCATCTGTTCATAGCCTTCGGCATACTTTTCGCTGGATGCACCAAACTGTTTCCTCTGTGCAAGGGTAAGACGGTCAGAGAGCATGGCATTTAAGAATTCGAGTTCCTTCTGTTTATCCTTCAGCAGCTGGATCTCCGTATCCTTCTTCTTTGTCTGTTCCTGTACGATCTTCATCAATGAGATCAGATCTTCACGGCTCATGTTATTCAGCTGTTTATCTGTAAAGATCGGTTCCATGTCCTGTCCTCCCGGCTTTTATCATTATCAAAAGTATACCATGATCCCAGCTGTTTTCCTATGGAAAACTGCGTTTCCGGATATAGGAAATATGCAGGAAGATGTCGTATTTTTCATGATTTTTACGGGATTGACAGCTCCGCTGTCGTATGCTTACAGAATGATCTTTGGATGGTGTTCCTCAAATGCACCTCTGGGATTTAAGGATAGTCCGTCACACAGCCAGTGGATCTCTTTCAGAGTCACCTGGCGGAGTTCGTCCGGAGTATCCGGCCAGTGGAAGGCATTACGGTCGAGCCGTTTCATCAGGATCCAGAATCCGGATCCGTCCCATTGGAGGATCTTTATAGAAGTACGCCGACGGTTGCAGAACGCAAACATGCAGCGTGAGTATGGGTCGAGGTGAAATTTTAATTTGATGATGGCAGCCAGACCATTGTAACTTTTTCTCAGATCAGTGACTCCGCAGGCAAGATATACCGTTGTTCCTCCTGCCAGGTCAAGCATGGCACTGCAGGAATCCCAGTATGGATTCCATCAGTTCCGGTCTGCAGGAATCAGATATTTCAATACGGATACTGTCTGAGACAAAAATACGCACCGGTGCAGTTTCTTCAGAGAGAAGCTTTCTGGCAGCTTCCTGTTCAGATGGCAGTCTGGCAAAGACCAGATCCTGTTCAGGTTCAGATGCCGGATCTTCTTTAGCAAGTCTGCGGGTCCAGTATCCCATCGTAGATAAAGGGATATCGTTTTCTGCACACCATTGTTTACACGTTTGTCCACTGGTTTTGTATTGCTGGATACGGTCAGCCCAGAGTTTTGCTTTTTCTTCTTTGTTCATAGTGTATAGAATACCTCCTGAGTTTTAAGGAGATTGTAGCAGAATAAAAAATGAAAAAAAAGATACGGATGATTACTTACTTACTTTTAATAGATACTCAATATCATGTAAATAAATCCCGCCGCCATCAGATCAGTCGGAAGTCCTCTGTATGCTTTGCCGGGCTGGGAAAATTTCAGCGTCTGTTTTACAGAAAGAAAGAGCAGGATCGGTACAATGATCGTCCAGGCAATTCCCAGATATTCTGCGAAACCGGTAAAGCTTGAGATCGTGAACGGGCGAATGAAAACAGCGGTCGGTATGACAACCAATAGGCTATTGAAACCACGGCAAATTTTCTTCAAAAAAACGTTCGTAAATGCCAGCACAAGTCCGGCGGTCAAAAATGCAAAAGTACTTTCCAGAAAGATTTTGGACTGGATCGGATTTTGGAATACCGGATTGCCAAAGATCGTTCCGCTTCCCATGAATTCCCGTATGATCGCGAGGAGGATCCAGAATCCCCAAGCGACGGCGCTCTCAAAAAACAGTTCGCCATATTCATTTTCTATATTGCCGGACAGTGCATGCCGGGCACATAAAAGTCCGACGATCAAGCTCATCAGCCATGTGCCGACAGACAGTGAAAGACCAAGATAGGCAAAACCGATCTGGCATGCGGAGGCACAGAAGACACCGGAAGCAATCAAGACACAGAGTGTGAGACTCCATGCCGGTACTGCATTTTCCAGAAGATCTTTCAAAAATTCTGCAAAGACTGCAGTCAAGATCACCAGAATTCCGGCTGCAAAAGCTTCTTTCATTCCCGCTGAAAACAGGATGATTCCGAGGGCAAAGGCTTCTGCCGGATAACGTAATTTCATAATAAATCCTCCGTTTTTATTTTACAGTCTGCAAAAATTCGTAAGCACGATTGACTCCGTTGACAACGGCAGTTGATGAGACCGTTGCACCGGAAACAGCGTCGATCGCAGAATCATTGTCTGAAGCAGTGTCAGATCCGTTTTCAGAATCCTCGTTCTGATCGGCAGCTAAGGCACTCAGATCGACATTTCCCGACTGTGCAAGGCAGTCTTCGGTCAGGCTGATGAAACTGCCGACTGCGATGCTGACGCCGGAAACGGCATCGGTTTTTCCCTCCGCATTTGTTGTGAGGAAACGGAGAGACTGATTCTCGATCAGGGCGTCTGCAAGTGCTTCTGCCTGTTCTTTCCAGGTAGGTCCGTCTTCGGTCATGACATATTCGCCGTTTTCAGACATCACGCTTTTCTTTGTGCCGTCTTCTGTGATCCCATCCCAATTAACTTCTGTGATCTTTCCGTCTTTTACAGTCAAAGTAACTTCTTCTGTAAATCCGTTGGAATCCGGCTCTCCTTTCGAAGTGAATGTACCGTCAGAAAGTTTTGCCTGATCAAGCGCATCCAAAACAGCAGAGTTATCAGAACTATTTTCAGCGGAAGAATCTCCTGCATCCGTACCCGGAAGCGTGACCGGAGCAGAAATCCCGTTGAACTGCTCTAAAAATGCTTCGTCTGTGATTTTGGATCCCAATCCCTCGGTTTCATTTTGTTCTACAATTTCCAGTTTTGTGACAGAAGAGGCAGTTTCGTCAAATGAAACGTTCATGACAATATCGCCGCCGTATCCCTTTTCGCGGACAGTAACGACATAGCCGTTCTCGGTCTTTGCTGCGTTGTCGATCTGTTCGGTGCCACTGACATCCAGTTCTTCCGTGATTTCAGCGGTTTCACCTTGTGTACCGGCAGTCATATTTTTTGATAATTGATTGGAACCGATAATGACAGCGAAAGAAAGTGCTGTCACAACCGCCAAAGCGATGATTCCTTTTACAGTTTTATTTTTCATCTCATTCCTCCATTAAGCTTTTTTTGTTCCGTATACATGTTTCTTATATAGAAGCGACAGTGCTCCGGCGAGACAGTTTGCGGTCAGGATTCCGAAGCAGATGCCCTCCGGATATGGGCTGAAAATGCGGATCGCCGCGGTGATGATCCCGGCTGTCACTGCATAGAGTATCCGACCTTTCCGGGAGACAAACACATAGTCTGTCAGCATGTAGCAGCCGCCGATGATCAGACCGCCTCCGAAAAGATTTAACAAAATGTCCCCGGTAAACAGTCCGGTTGGTCCAAATACAAAAGTCAGGAGCAGGACTGTTCCGATATAAGTAAGAGCTGCGCCGGCATTGACGATGCCCATGTAACAAAGATAGGCAAATCCGACGAGAAGCAGAAGTTTGCTTGTCTCACCCAGTGCGCCCGGAATTTCACCGAGAAACATCTGGAGATAACTGTAACCGGCTTCCCCACCGTTCTTGACTGTTCCAAGTACAGTTGCCGAAGATACGGCGTCCGCCGGAAGTGTGCGGGGGACAGTGTACTGCATGACAGTGCCCGGCCATACGACCATGGCGAAAAGCCGCCCCATCAATGCAGGGTTGGCAAAGTTGTTGCCGATACCGCCAAACATTTGTTTGACGAACAGGATGCTGAATACCGCAGTGGCAACGATCACCCAGATGGGCGTTTCGATCGGCATATTGAATGCAAGGAGCATTCCGGTAACGACTGCGCTGAAATCGCCGGCAGTGATCTGTTTTCCGGTCAGTTTTTGCCAGAGATATTCTGTGATCACACACACGGCAACGGAAAGAGCTGTCAGATAAAGTGCACGGATCCCGAAAAAGTAAATTGCGCCCAAAAGAGCCGGCACAAGGGAAAGTGCAACGTGGAACATCATGTTCCGGGTTGTCTGCGCGGTGCGAAGATAAGGACCGCTTGGTAAGTTTACCTGTTTCATGATGATTTCACCGCCCTTTCACGCATACGTTGTTTGACGAGATCTCTTGCCATGCGGGTACGTGCCGCAAGCTGACGTTTTGCAGGGCAGATGTAAGAACAGCAGCCGCAGGCAATACATTCACTTGCATAAAGTTCTTCGCAGAGCTCATGATCTTCATTTAAAAATGCAATTTCAATCTGATAGGGAGTCAGCCCGGCCGGGCATACATCCGCACATCCGAGACAGCGGATGCATGGAGACTCTTCATAAGCAGCATCGGGAAGTACGAGGATTCCGGATGTACTTTTTGTAATATAAAATAACTCGTCTTCACCGTTCCAGTTCGATGCGGCGCATGGACCGGTCATAGGGCCTCCCGCGATGATCCGGTTTTCTTTTGCGGTCACACCGCCGCAGAATTGAAGCAATTCTTTTGCGGAAGTACCGATGGGAACGAGATAGTTGCCCGGATGCGCGACCAGCCCGGTCACGGTAGTGATCCGTTTCGTAAGCGGGAGATTTCCGAGAATCTGATCCGCAGCGGCTTTGGCAGTTCCGACATTGGATACGATCACGCCGGCATCTGCGGGAAGCTGTCCCATCGGGACTTCTCTTTTTAGAACCGCCTGTATCAGCTGACGTTCTCCACCCTGAGGGTATTTTGCAGGGAGGACAGTGAGCTCGATCGTTTCATCGGTCGCGATCAAACCTTTCGCTTTTGCCTCATCCAATATATGGGTTAAATGTTCTGCTGCTTTCGGTTTATTATCCTCAAGACAGAGATACGCTTTCTTTGCTCCGGAACCTTTTAAGAGCAGACGGACGCCGTTGATCAGCGCATAAGCGTCTTCCAGCATCAAGCGGTAATCGCAGGTCAGGAATGGTTCGCATTCCGCACCATTGATCAGCAGAGCATCGATCGGTTTGTCAGTTTCATATTTTTTGTGGGTGGGAAAGCCTGCGCCTCCCATACCGGTCAGTCCACCGTCGCGAATCCCCGAAAGAATCTCTTCCCGGGAAATGGATCGGATATCGGAAATCTCGGTTTGATAATCAACGCTTTTTCTTTCAGCGCATTCGGCAGCAGTATCGTGCGGAATAGAGGTGTCTGTGTGCGAAACCTGGCAGTGATCACTTCCACGTCGGATGATACATGCGGTGATCTTACGTCCCAGTTGTTCCACTTCTTTTACATCCAGAACGGTTCCACTGATACTTGCATGGAGGGGAGCAGCCAGAAATGCTTCCGGTTTCCCGATCAACTGGCCTTCAATGACGGATTCCCCGGGGGGTACAGTAAACTGACAAGTCCCGCCGAAAGTCTGTTCCGATAAAATGGTGACAATGTCAGGGCGGTAGGGCTTCACAGCCTGATCCATAGACAGAGCTTTATCGGAACCGTCTGTTGGATGCACGCCGCCGGGGAAAGCTTGTGTTCCTCTTCTTTGCATGCCTTTTTCTCCTTTTCCTTTTTTCTTAGTTTCTGCATTAAAAACAAATAAAATTCCTAATATATAGATTCTATTTGTTAAAAAGTTGACACATAGAAGCATCATATCATATGGAAGATAGAACTGACAAGAAGTTTGTGATAAATGAATGAAGATAAAAAGAATATTTCAAAAGAAGTGATATGGTAATGAAAAAATAAAAAAGAATCACATTTTTTGCAAGAAATGATTGACGAAATGTCAAAAATCAGATAGAATATCAAGCAGTGAGTAAAAAAACGGAGGAATAGGTATGACGGCGTACAAAGATTTGAGTGGAGAAGAGTTAAAAGTATTAAAATCACAACTGGAAAAAGAGTTTGACGAAGTGAAAGCAAAGAACCTGAAATTAGATATGTCCCGCGGAAAACCGTCTGCGGCACAATTGAATCTGTCCATGGAAATGATGGATGTTCTGAACAGTTCATCGGACCTGATCGGTGAAGATGGAGTGGACTGCAGAAATTATGGTGTTTTGGACGGAATCACAGAGGCGAAGCAGCTTCTTGCTGACATGATGGAAGTTCCGAAAGACAACATTGTGATTTTCGGTAATTCCAGCTTGAATATTATGTACGATACGATTGCACGCGCGATGACACACGGAGTTCTCGGAAGCACGCCATGGGCGAAACTGGATAAAGTAAAGTTCCTCTGTCCGGTTCCGGGATATGACAGACATTTTGCGATCACAGAACATTTTGGAATTGAAATGATCAATGTGCCGATGACAGCGACCGGACCGGATATGGATATGGTAGAAAAGCTGGTCGCAGAAGATGAGGCGATCAAAGGAATCTGGTGTGTTCCGAAATATTCCAATCCACAGGGGATCACCTATTCTGATGAAACAGTACACCGTTTCGCGACACTGAAGCCGGCTGCAAAAGACTTCCGTATTTTCTGGGACAATGCATACGGAATCCACCATCTTTATGAAGATAAACAGGATTATCTGACAGAGATTTTGATGGAATGTAAAAAAGCCGGCAATCCGGATATGGTTTATAAATTTTCATCCACTTCAAAGATCAGTTTCCCGGGTTCCGGAATCGCAGCGATCGCCGCTTCCGATGCGAACCTGAAAGAGATTCGCGAGATGATGAAAGTACAGACGATCGGACATGATAAACTGAACCAGCTCCGTCATGTGAGATATTTTAAGGATATTCACGGAATGGTAGAGCATATGAAGAAACACGCCGATATTATGAGACCGAAATTTGACGCTGTTCTGGAGACGTTGGATCGGGAACTCGGCGGATTGGAGATCGGTTCCTGGATCGCACCGCGCGGAGGATATTTCATCTCATTTGATGCGATGGAGGGCTGTGCAAAAGCAATCGTTGCAAAAGCGAAAGAAGCCGGGCTTGTTATGACAGGGGCCGGTGCGACGTTCCCATACGGAAAGGATCCGAAAGACAGCAATATCCGGATCGCACCGTCTTATCCGACACCGGAAGAATTGAAAACAGCAGCGGAGATTTTCGTATTGAGTGTGAAGCTTGTAAGTATCGAAAAGCTGCTTGAAAATGCAGACCGTTAATCAAGATGGGCAGGGAGCAAAGCTTCCTGCCCATGAGACATTTCGGGTGGCGGCAGTTCTTGCTTTGGTAGGAGGTTTTTTGGATATCTATACATACTTGCTCCGCGGCGGAGTTTTTGCCAATGCACAGACGGGAAATATAGTTCTGCTGGCGGCAAATCTTGCGGAAACGAATTGGAGCCGGGCGGGGTATTATCTGATCCCGATCCTTGCATTTTCCGCCGGAGTTTTTGTGACAAATTTATTGAAACGCCGTTTTTCGGGAACCGGAGGGATCCGTTTTGAACAGGTTGTGCTTCTTATCGAGGCGGCGCTTCTTCTCGGGATCGGACTGCTGCCATTGTCGGTTCCCGACGCGTTCGTCAATGTGACGATCTCCTTTATTTGCTCGATTCAGGTCAATACATTCCGAAAAGTGAGAAACGTACCGTACGCATCGACAATGTGCACGGGAAATCTGCGTTCAGGTACAGAAAAATTGTATGTATATTTTGCAGAGCGGGATCGGAAAGCTTTGGAAAGTGCGGCGCATTATTTCGGGATTATCGGGATGTTCATTGGCGGAGCGGTTTTGGGCGCGGCAGCAGCCAGGATCTGGGAAGCAAAAAGTGTCTGGATCTGTTGTCTGCTTCTGGTCGGGACAACTCTCGCGATCAGAGAGCGACGAAAGAAATAAATAAGGAAAAACAGTAAAACAGACCGGATGAGAGGGATTTTCAAAAAGAAGATCCGCGTCCATCCGGTCTGTTTTTCGTATGCGCCATGGGTGCATTCTAACGGGTGCATAGTGACAACAAGTCGGTCGCTCCGGTTTCAAGTTTCAGTCAATATGCAGCATCATCTGTCAAGCGGTTTTAAAAAGTTTTCGGCTGTGTCAGAATGGATCTGACGTGATCGACTTCTTCTTTCGTCGCTTTGGCAGCGGGAACGTAGTAGCTTTTTTCCCGTGCAACCTGGTACAGTTTTTCCTGAGACATCTCACATTGATTTCGGATCTGTTTCAGACACTGCTTTAATTCCTGGTTTTCAGTCTGCGGAATCATATCTCCGAACATTTTCAGTTCACCGTTAACTCCGACAAGGGCGTCGGAAACCATTGTTTTCTCATTCATGTGTATCACCTCGTTTAAGATAAAAATTTCATAAGATCCTGCTTGTTTTTCATAGCAGAATCAGCTGCATCCTGAAATAATTTTTTGACTTCCGGATCTTCTGCCTGAGAGGCATAGTCTGTCATCTTGCAATGTGTTGTGTCATAACCGCCGATCAGGTGGCGCAGGTTCTGCAGATCCAATACGGAAATTTCGGACATAGTAGTGACCTCCTTTGGAAATAATAATGTTGTTACAGCGTTTAGTATTTCCGGGGAAGCTTTTTTTATACATAGCGAAGCCGGCGTCCGTGTACAAGGAAAATACGGTCGATTTATGCAGCGTTTTATGCGGCGGCGCGCAGGATAAAACTGCCGAACAGTTCCCGCATTTCCGGGGAGGTGCGGTACATACTTTCCGGATGCCACTGTACGCCGATGGCAAACGGGTGGGACGGCATTTCGATAGCTTCTACCGTGCCGTCGGATGCGGTTGCGCTGACGATCAGTCCATCTCCGATCTGATCCAGAGCCTGATGATGGTAGCTGTTGACATACAGAGTGCTTCCGATATATTGTTTCAGCCGTGTGTCCGGGCGGACTGTGATCTTATGACTGATCTCATTCCGGGAAAAGGATTGCTGCATATGATCCAGATGTTCTCCCGGACGGAGGGAAAGATCCTGATAAATACTTCCGCCGCAGGCGACATTGAATATCTGCATGCCCCGGCAGATGGAAAGAAACGGTTTTTTCGTCTGCAGCAGCTGTTTCATAAGGCGAATTTGAAAAAGATCCAGAGTGATGTTGGTTTTTCCGTTTCCATTCTTTGGTTCTTGTCCGAAAAGAAGAGGTGTAATATCGTTTCCACCGCAGAAAAGAAATCCGTCGCATAATTCCAGATATTCTTCGAGGATCCGGTCTGAACGGATCAGCGGCAGGATCAGTGGGATCCCGCCGGAATAACGGACGGATTGGATATATGCATTGGTGACGAACTGGCGGTTGTCGATAAAACCACAGACAACGATTCCGATTTTGGGTTTGTGTGAAATCCGACGTCCGGATGATGGCGTTTTGTTCATAAGCACTCCTTTGCGTCGGTGTACAAGGGAACCGTTTTGCTCCTTGCACACCGACGTTCTGTTTAAGATTTGAATGTACTTCTTTAGGGTATGTCAAATATTGGAAAAGTATACTATAATAGAAAAAGAATAAAAACGGAGGAGAAAACTATGCAATTGATCGATCTGCATTGTGATACGATATATGAGTTAAAGCGACGGGACGATGGGAGCAGTCTTGCGAAAAATTCGCTTTCTATTGACTTGGACGGTATGCGGCGGGCAGGAACGATCCTGCAGATATTTGCCTGTTTTATTTATCGGAAAGAATGGAAAACATGGGAAGACGGGTATGCAGAAGTTTTCCGGCTTATTGACCGGATGGATCGGGAGATCGAGGAAAATAAAGACGAGATCCGGATCGTGCACAATGGAAGTGAAATTGAAAAGAACAGAAAATGCGGAAAGATATCAGCAATGGTATCCTTGGAAGAGGGCGGTGTTTTGGACGGGAAGCCGGAACGTCTGAAAGTATTAAAGCAAAGAGGAATCCGCCTGATCACATTGACATGGAACTATGAGAACTGCATCGGTTATCCAAACAGCCGGGAGCGGACCGTGATGGAAATGGGATTGAAACCGTTCGGGAAGACGATTGTAGAAGAAATGAACCGACAGGGAATCATCATCGATGTTTCCCATTTGTCGGATGGTGGATTTTGGGACTGTATCCGTTTAAGTGAGACGCCGGTAATCGCTTCACATTCAAATTGTCGGGCTCTTTGCGGACATCCTCGAAATTTATCAGATGAGATGCTGCATGCGCTTGGAGAAAAAGGCGGTGTTGCCGGATTGAATTTTTATCCGCATTTTGTGAGAGAGAATGGAAAACAGGTGACGATAAGAACTTTATGTGAGCATACACTGCATATGATCCGAAAAGGCGGCGAGGATCTTCCCGCGATCGGGTCGGATTTTGACGGGTATGAGATCGAAGAGCCGAGGAACGAGGCATATATTTCTCATGTGGGGGAAATGGGCCTCTTATGGGAGGGCATGAAGCAATGTGGGATCACAGAGCGGCAGTTGGATAAGATATGGCACGGAAATGCGATGCGAGTGTTAAGCGAGACAGGAGGAAAGATCAATGAAAGCAGTTGTTTATAAGGAAAATGGGAAAATTGAAATGGAAGAGCGTCCGCGCCCGAAAATCCGGGAGAAGACGGATGCGGTCATAAAAGTGACATTGACGACGATATGCTCCAGCGATCTTCATATCAAACATGGGGCGGTTCCGAGGGCTGTGCCGGGAACGATACTGGGACACGAATTTGTCGGGATCGTGGAGGAAGTCGGAAGCGCGGTATGCAAAGTGAAACCCGGAGACCGTGTGGCTGTAAACGTAGAAACATTTTGCGGAGAATGCTTTTATTGCAGACAGGGATTTGTCAATAACTGTACGGATCCAAACGGCGGTTGGGCGTTGGGATGCAGAATTGACGGCGGGCAGGCAGAATATGCAAGGATTCCGTATGCAGACAATGGATTGACCAGGATCCCGGAACATGTGACAGATGAACAGGCACTGTTTACAGGGGATATTTTGTCAACAGGATATTGGGGAGCAAAGATCGGGGAGATCAAACCTGCGGATACGGTTTTGGTTATCGGGGCAGGACCGACCGGTCTTTGTACGATGATGTGCGCCGGATTGTATAGTCCATCAAAAATTATTGCTCTGGATACAGATGAGAGCCGATTGCAGCTTGCAAAAAAAGCGGGACTTGCGGATATTATATGGAATCCGCAGCAGATGACGGAAAAGGAACTGGAAATGCGGATCAAAGAAGTAAGCCATGGAAGAGGCGCGGATACGGTATTCGAAGTGGCGGGAGGCAGGGAGACGTTCCAATTGGCATGGAAACTTGCAAGACCGAACGGAATCGTAGCGGTGATTGCGATGTACGAGGAAGATCAGATCATTCCGCTTCCGCAGATGTACGGGAAGAATCTGACGTTTAAAACCGGTGGTGTGGACGGCAGTGACTGTGAACGGATCATGGAACTGATTGCGGACGGGAAAATAGATACAACGTGTCTGATCACACATCGAATGTCGTTTACAGATATATTGAAAGGATATGAAATATTTGAGAATAAAGAAGATGGCGCCATAAAGATCGCCGTGAAACTATAAGAGAATTGGAATGAAAATTCAGCAGAAGAATCCGTGTTAATAAAATAACTTATATTGTCTTTTGTTTTCTTTCTTTGTATAATAAAAATAATTATTTACAGAATATTCAAAATACGAGAAGGGAGACTTATGACATGGGAAAAGATAAGGAATATTTTGAGAAGATTGCCGAATACGGACAGCTGATCGTGATTTCCGGACCGAGCGGAGTGGGAAAAAGGACGATCATTAAAGAGTACATGAAACAACACGAGAGCGCGGTGAAGTGTGTTTCGGTAACGACAAGGGCACAGAGACCGGAAGAAGTGGAGGGCAGGGAACATTATTTTGTTTCCCAGCTTGAGTTTGAGCGGATGGTCCGTTCCCAGCAGCTTCTGGAGTATGAGTATTATAATCGGAATGGATACGGAACTCCGAGAAAAGCGGTGGAAGAGCAGCGAAAGCAGGGGAAGAATGTGATCGTGATCGCGGATGTAACCGGAGCGATGCGGATTCGGGCGAGGTGCCCGGAGGCGACATTGATCTTTATCCTGTCACCATCATGGGATGCATTGGAAGCAAGGATCCGTGAACGTCATGTGGGAAATGATGAAAAGATCGCGGAACTGCTTTCCATCGCACAGGAGGAGATCCTCTGTGCAGAACAGTATGATTACATTTTGATCAATGACAGTGTGGAAAAGACAGTCCGTCGTTTGGGACAGATCATTCATGGCAATCGTTACAGTAAAAACAGTATGAAGACATTTATGCAAAGCTATATTAAAAGTGAAATCCAGTCAGATCTGGTGGATGAGATTCTTTCTTTATAATATGGGGAGGATGCATATAAGACAGGAATTACATGAGAACTTGAGAAAACGTCTGCCGGGGAATTTCCCTGACAGACGTTTCTTGTATGGTAATTTTGAGAATGGAGATCTTATTTTTCTAATTCCTGCATTTTCATGGCACGAACTTTCAGCGGAAGACCAAACAGATTGATGAATCCCTCTGCATCGTGGTGGTCGTACAGTTCTCCGGTTGTGAAACTTGCCAGTGACTCACTGTAAAGTGAATATGGAGAAGTCTCGCCGGCTTTGATGATATTGCCTTTGTACAGTTTGAATTTGACTTCACCTGTTACATACTGCTGGGTAACGTCGACAAATGCCTGAATCGCCTCACGAAGCGGTGTAAACCACTTGCCCTCGTATACGATCTGGGCAAATTTGTTGCCGAGGTCTTTTTTTACTTCATAAGTTGCACGGTCAAGTACAAGTTCTTCCAACTGTTCATGTGCGGCCATCAGGATCGTTCCGCCCGGTGTCTCATAAACACCACGGGATTTCATGCCGACAACACGGTTTTCCACGATATCAACAATACCGATACCATGTTTTCCGCCGAGCGCATTGAGTTCGGTGATGATCTCGGAAACTTTCATTTCTTTTCCGTTCAATGTTTTCGGAACGCCTGCTTCAAATGTCATTGTCACATATTCTGCTTCATCCGGAGCTTTTTCAGGAGAAACCCCGAGAACGAGCAGATCGTCATAGTTCGGCTCGCAGGCAGGATCTTCCAGTTCCAGACCCTCATGACTGATATGCCACAGGTTGCGGTCGCGGCTGTAACTGTGTTTTGCATCAAACGGAAGATCGATTCCGTGCTGTTTGCAGTATTCGATTTCTTCTTCACGGGACTGCATCGTCCATACGTCTGTCATACGCCATGGAGCAATGATCTTGAGATCCGGCGCCAATGCTTTGATTCCGAGTTCAAAACGGATCTGGTCATTTCCTTTTCCTGTTGCACCGTGGCAGATCGCGCTTGCGCCCTCTTTCCGGGCAATCTCTACGAGACGTTTTGCAATGACCGGACGTGCCATGGATGTTCCGAGAAGATATTTGTTCTCATAAACAGCTCCGGCTTTTACGCACGGAACAATGTAATCGTCACAGAATTCATCGATGATATTTTCGATGTACAGTTTGGAAGCACCGGAAAGTTTTGCACGTTCTTCCAATCCGTCTAATTCCTCGCCCTGTCCACAGTCGATGCAGCAGCAGATTACTTCATAATCGAAATTCTCTTTCAGCCACGGAATGATCGCTGTTGTGTCAAGACCACCTGAATATGCCAATACTACTTTTTCTTTACTCATTGTTTTTGCCTCCTGAAATATGTATATTTTTATTTTTTATCATGTTTTCTCATTGGAATCCCATGTTCCTTGGGAAACTGTTATTACTATACACCTGTTTTTATAAATATGCAAGTGAAAATGTAAAATATTTGAAAAAATGTATAAAATAAGCGGCGAGATGAATAAAAATAGGAAGAATATACATGGGTATGCAAAAACAGTCGAAGAGAAAAGAGAGAACACGAAGCATATTTTCAGAAACGGGAAATTGTGCTATGATCATAAGAAATGCATGGACAGCGGTGGATATGTTGCAGGTCATGCAGATATGAGTATTTGAGCATGAATGAGGAGGAGAGGGATATGACAGAGTGTATTATTGTCGGTATGGGAGGATTTATCGGAGCAGTCTGCCGCTATTTGGTCGGACTGCTCCCGGTGAAAGAATCGTTTGTATTTCCGATCAAAACATTTGGGATTAATATCATAGGATGTTTTTTGATCGGGATCATTGCGGCGCTTGCGCTGAAAAATAGTGCGTTGGATCCAAGATGGATCTTGTTTTTAAAAGTCGGGATCTGTGGCGGATTTACAACATTTTCATCCTTTGCGCTGGAATCTTGTGATCTGCTTGGAAAAGGAAATGTGTGGATCGCGTTCTTGTATCTGGTTTTAAGCGTTGTGCTTGGAGTGGCAGCGGTGTTTGCGGGACAGTGGATCGTTTCCTGAGAAAGAGGAGATAGAAGAAAAGCATCACGCAATGATCGGGTCAGATGATTTTGTGATGCCTTTCTTTTTTTTTATTACTATATTATTTTAAACCGTTGATTCTCAGGCAATTCTCATAAGACAGTTCCTGAAGCATTTTGTACAGGGGTTGTACGTTAAATTTTTTCGGAAATTCCAATTTGTGAGAAACATATTGTACGTCATGAGCAAATAAATTGGCTGTCTTAATATAAGTGAATGTAAGTTCACTGTCGTCAAAACCAAAACCGGCGGTTTCCATAGTTACATCTACAATAGAAAATAGATTGATAGATTCAATTCGAACTTTACTGCCCGTAGCGCCTTGCTTATCTGAGAATATAATTCTTTTGTCTGTAAAAATAAGCGCATCACGAATGAGTTTAAAGCCGGAAACAATATTTTCACCGTCCATTAGATACATACCATATTCTTGCATTAACTGTTCGGCAGATACTTCACTATAATTGTTGAGCCCGCCTTGTAGAAGACTGCTTCCTCCTGCACCTGCCATTGTTTTAGCGCTGTTTAAAACATCTTTCATTCCAAATGCCATAGTGGATCCCTCCTGTTTTTTCGTTAAATATGTTTCAGATTAAGAAAAGAAGTTGATTCGTGCCGGTTTTAAGGATGCCATGCCAGACGGATACTGCTGACGTGGTGTTCTTTTGTCATCCAGTCCACATCATTGGTGATCCAGTCCATAATTTCCAATTGACGTGTCTCCCATGCAATTGTATTTTCACGCTCTTCCGGTGTTTCTTCCGTCTCCATGGTCGTATCGATCTCATTGTATCCGAAAATATAACCGCCGGCGCTCCAGATACTGAAATTGCTGTCCGGTCCGGGATCCACAGAATCGCCGCGCTGTTCGATCAGAGCGTCATGTCTTGCTTTGTATTCTTCCTCACATCCGGGCTTTAATTTTGTCATGAACATTCGATGACGGATCAGTTCCTTATCGGAGCGGACGATTCCGAAATTGTGGTACATCAGGCGCATGTTCTGCCCCGGGGTGGAGACCCAGGTGAACAGATCGCTCATTTGTGATGTCAGATTTTCGATCACAGCTTCTTCTTCCGGAGAAAGAATAAATGCAGTGTCATGTTCGCCGTATACAAAAATAAGATCTTCGGCATTCCAGATGCTGAAATTGCGGATCTCGTTTCGGTCGAGAAATGCTGTGATCTCCGGCCAGAGTCTGCCGAGTGTGCGGCGATAGTCGTTCATTTTCCCATCATTGATCTTTAATGCGATTGCATATCGTTCCATTGAAAAAACCTCCTTGCTTTTTTGTAAAAATTAGCTGTTTTCATTATACACGAGAAACGGTATAATGAAAACTAAAAAGGGTGAATAGCGTCAATGCACAAAGGAAAAAACGATGAAAACCATTGAAATTATGCGGCTTGAGGCGGGTTTCTCTTTGTACACCGACGCTAGGACCATGAAATATAGAACAGAAAGGGGTATTTTCGATGAACAATCCATCAGAAAATAGACCAAAAAGACATTTATGTATCGGGCTTTTGGCCCATGTGGATGCAGGAAAGACAACCCTGTCGGAAGCGATGCTTTACACAGCCGGCAGTATTCGCAAGATGGGGCGGGTAGATAATAAAGATGCATTTCTGGATACGTTTGCGTTGGAGCGTGCCAGAGGGATCACGATTTTTTCCAAGCAGGCAAGGCTTGCGTTGGATGAAAATACAGAAGTATTTCTTCTGGATACGCCGGGGCATGTGGACTTTTCGGCGGAGATGGAGCGGACGCTCCAGATCCTGGATTATGCGATATTGGTCGTAAGCGGAGCGGACGGCGTGCAAGGGCATACGGAGACACTTTGGAAATTGTTGACGAGATATGAGATCCCAACGTTTCTTTTTGTCAATAAAATGGATCAGGAGGGAACAGACCGGAAAAAGCTGATGCAGAATCTGCAGAAGTATCTGAGTGGGAATTGTCTTGATTTTACATCAGAACAGGGGATTGACGGGCTTTTATCAGACGAAATATTTGCCGAAAATGCGGCGGTCTGTGACGAGGCTGTTCTGGAGCGCTATCTGGAAACAGGAGAGATGGAAAAAGAAGATCTGGTCTCAATGATTTCGAAAAGGAAAATTTTTCCGTGCTTTTTCGGATCTGCACTGAAGTTAAACGGCGTGGAAGAAATGATGCATGCGGTCTCGGTATTGACGAGAGAGCCGTCTTATCCGGAAGCATTTGGTGCAAAAGTATACAAAATCGCAAGGGACGAGCAGGGGAACCGTCTGACATTTTTAAAAGTGACCGGCGGCTGCCTGAATGTAAAAGAAGAACTTTTGGAAGAGAAAGTGAATCAGATCCGTATTTATTCCGGAGCAAAATATGAGACGGCAGGGCAGGTGAAAGCCGGAGAAGTCTGTGCCGTGACCGGACTTTCCAAAACCTATCCGGGCGAGGGGATCGGATGCGAGTCAGAATCGTTTCTTCCGGTGCTGGAACCGGTACTGACTTATCAGATCCGGATTCCGCAGGATTGTGATGTGCATAAAATGCTGCAGAATCTGAAGCAGCTGGAAGAGGAAGAACCGCTGCTCCATATTGTATGGAATGAACGCCTGGGAGAGATCCACGCGCAGTTGATGGGAGAAGTCCAGACAGAGATCCTGAAAAGTATGATCGAGGAACGGTTTGGCGTGCGTGTGGAGTTCGGAGCCGGAAATATTGTATATAAAGAAACGATCCGAAATACCGTGGAGGGAGTCGGGCATTTTGAACCGCTCCGGCATTACGCGGAAGTCCATCTGCTGTTGGAGCCGGGAGAACCCGGAAGCGGGCTGCACTTTCTGTCCAACTGCAGTGAAGATGTGCTGGATAAAAACTGGCAGCGTCTGATTCTGACACATTTGGAGGAAAAAGAACATTTGGGGGTGTTGAGCGGATCGCCGGTCACGGATATGCAGATCACACTTGTTTCCGGTCGGGCACACCAAAAGCACACGGAGGGCGGTGATTTCCGGCAGGCAACTTACCGGGCTGTGCGGCAGGGATTGAAAAAGGCAGAAAGCGTACTGTTGGAGCCATATTATGAATACAGACTGGAAGTTCCGTCGGAGATGGTCGGACGCGCGCTCTCGGATCTTCAGCGGATGAACGGAACATTCGGATCGCCGGAGCAGGTCGGTGAGATGGCAGTGCTCAGCGGGGAAGCGCCGGTTGCTCTGATGCAGGATTATCAGAGGGAAGTGATTTCCTATACAAAGGGGCGGGGACGACTTTCCTGCAGTCTGAGTGGGTACAAGCCATGCAGCAATGCCGAGGAAGTGCTCACAGCGATCGGCTATGATTCGGAGCGGGATCTGGAGAATCCGACCGGTTCGGTATTTTGTGCCCATGGGGCGGGATTTGTAGTGCCGTGGGATCAGGTGGAGGATTATATGCATCTGGAGTCGGTCTTCAAACCAAAAGAAGAAGAGCCGGAGCAGGATCCGTTTGACGAACAGGCGGTCAGCGCGGCGGTGCGGAGAGCCAGATATGTAAGCAGTCTGTCACCGGAAGAGGAACGGGAACTGGAAGAGATGGCGGAAGCCTCCCGACGGAAACGGGAGCAGGCGAGAAAAAAATATTCTTATCGAAAGACAGAACTGGATACTGGTTCAAACAGTACCGGAGAATATAAGAGCAGAAAGCGGGAGCGCCGAAAGGAATATTTGCTGGTAGACGGTTATAATATTATCTTTGCATGGGAAGAACTCCGCGAGTTGGCCAAGATCAACATTGACGGTGCGCGCGGGCGGCTGATGGACATTTTGAGCAATTATCAGGGAATCCGGAAGTGTACCTTGATCCTTGTATTTGATGCATATAAGGTAGAGGGATTTCCGGGCGAGATACAGCAATATCATAATATCCATGTCGTTTATACAAAGGAAGCGGAAACCGCAGATCAGTATATCGAAAAAGTTGCACATGAGATCGGGCGGAAATATGAAGTCACCGTCGCAACTTCGGACGGCACGGAACAGGTGATCATCCGCGGACAGGGATGTCATTTGCTGTCGGCAAAGGAACTGCATACCGAGATCGTACTGGCGCAGAAAGAGCTTCGTGAAAATCATATGGAAAAAGCGGAAAGTACGAAAAATTATCTGTTTCATTATTTGGATGAAGAGACGGCGAAAGAAATGGAAGAAGTACGGCTAGGGAAAGAAAATGCAAGTGTTGGAAGCGATGAAAATATACCGGACGGAAATCGTTGCTCTTGACAAATGAAAAATTTTGAGTGAAGATAGCGTTAGTGTACAAGGCGTATTTCCACTTGTACACTGACGCTACCAATGGAAAGCGGTCTTACAGCTTTCTAATATGAGGAATGGAAAAAGAACAGAGGGCGGTTTCATAGAGAGATGGACAGAAAAGAGATTTTAAGCAAAAAGAAACGAATTGTGATAAAAGTAGGAACGACTACGATTACTTATGAAGAAACCGGGAATATTAATCTGGATAAACTGGAGAAGTTTGTGCGGATCCTGATCAATCTTCGGAATCAGGGAAAAGAAGTGATCGTCGTATCTTCCGGCGCCGTGGGCGTTGGGAGAAATGCGCTGGGATTGGATCACCGGCCGGATACGGAAGCTGAGAAGCAGGCATGTGCTGCGGTCGGACAGGGCAGGCTGATGATGATCTATGAAAAATTATTTAACGAATACAGCCAGCTCACCGCGCAGGTTCTTCTGACAAAGGAGTCGGTCACGAACGAAGAGTGCAGAAAGAACGCGCGTCAGACATTTGACGCACTGCTGAATATGCATGTTGTCCCGATCGTCAATGAGAACGATGCGATTTCCGTCGATGAGCTTGCATATGGGAACTTTGGGGACAATGATACGCTGGCAGCCAATGTGGCAGAACTGGTCGAGGCGGATCTTTTGATCCTGCTTTCCGATATTGAGGGAATGTATACCGCAGATCCGAAGAGCAATCCAAACGCCCGTTTTATCCATACCGTCGTGGAAATCGATGAGAAACTGGAACAGATGGCGGGCGGTTCTTCCAGTGACTTCGGCACGGGAGGAATGGCGACAAAAGTCAATGCGGCAAAAGTGGCGACGAGAGCAGGGGCAGATATGGTGATCGCCAACGGTGACAATATCTATGCGATCAATGATATCATGTCGGGGAAAAAAGTCGGAACGTTATTTTTGTCGAGAGAGCATGGAAAGGAACTGGAAAACGAACTGGCGCCGGAACGGGCGCAGTTCCGCAGGCAGGTAAAGCGCCAGAAGAAGATGGAGGAAAACGTCGATGGAAAATTATATGGAAATACTTGGTAAACGGGCAAAAGAGGCAGCCAGAGAGGCGGCAAGGCTTGGCACGGAAGAAAAGAACCGGGGACTTGTCACAGTCGCGGAAGAGCTGGTCGCTCAGACGGAGTGGCTCCTGAGTGAAAATGCGAAAGACTTAAAAGAAGCTGAAGCCCGGGGAATGAAAAAATCATTGATCGACCGGCTTTGTCTGACAAAAGAGCGGATCGAGGGAATGGCGGAAGGACTGCGTCAGATCGCGGCGCTGGAAGATCCGGTCGGAGAGGTACTGCGGATGTGGAACCGTCCGAACGGACTTCGGATCGGACAGAAACGGGTTCCGCTCGGTGTAGTCGGCATTATTTATGAATCCCGCCCGAATGTGACGGCAGATGCGTTCGGACTTTGCTTTAAGACCGGAAATGCAGTGATCCTGCGCGGCGGAAGCGACGCAATCCATTCCAATCTGGCGATCGTCCATGTGATCAAAGAGGGACTTCGCAAAGAACGGCTTTCACAGGATCTGATCCTTTTGGTGGAGAATACGAGCCGGGAGACGGTACAGCAGATGATGAAGCTGCATGGATATATTGACGTCCTGATTCCGAGAGGCGGCGCCGGACTGATCGCATCGGTTGTGGAAAACAGCACGGTTCCGGTGATCGAGACCGGTACCGGAAACTGTCATATTTATGTGGATGAAAGTGCGGATCTGAATATGGCGGTGGAGATCATTGAAAATGCGAAGACACAGCGTATGGGTGTCTGCAACGCCTGTGAATCGCTTGTGATCCATCAGCGTGTCGCGTCGGAAGTAGTACCGATGATCGTGCAGTGTTTAAAGCAGCATCAGGTGGAGATCCGCGGGGATGAACGTGCATGCCGGATCACAACAGAGATTGCCGAGGCTTCGGAAGAAGACTGGGGAACCGAATATCTGGATGCAGTGATCTCAATGAAGATCGTCGATTCGCTGGAGGAGGCGATCGATCATATCAATCGTTACAATACGGGACATTCGGAATCGATCATCACAAAAGACTATGCAAATGCACTGAAATTCCAGGATGAGATCGACGCCGCTGCGGTATATGTAAACGCATCGACGCGATTTACCGACGGATTTGAATTTGGATTTGGCGCAGAAATCGGGATCAGCACGCAGAAACTGCATGCGAGAGGACCGATGGGACTGACGGCGCTGACGACGACAAAATATATTATTTTCGGAAACGGACAGGTACGTCCTTGATTTGTTAAAATTTTTTGAAACTGGCACTTGCATATTATTCATCTTAGATGTATAATTATGCAAGTGCTTTTCTAATATACAGGATGTCAGGTATTTTTTGTCTTGGCGTCCTATACAGGGAAGTATATGATTTTCAGGAGGGAAGGATGGTAATACTATGATCAAAGCAGGAATTATCGGAGCAACCGGATATGCGGGAGGAGAATTAGTCCGGATCCTTACGGCACATAAAGATGTGGAAATCAAATGGTACGGCTCCAGAAGTTATATAGATCAGAAATATGCATCGGTATATCAGAATTTATTTCAGATCGTAGATGCAGTTTGTATGGATGATAATATGGAAGAACTGGCAGAGCAGGTGGATGTGATCTTCACGGCAACTCCGCAGGGACTGTGTGCATCGCTTGTAAATGAGCAGATTCTTTCCAAAGTAAAGATCGTGGATCTAAGCGCGGACTTTCGGATCAAAGACGTATCGATCTACGAAAAATGGTATGGGATCGAACATAAGAGCCCGCAGTTTATTGAAGAGGCGGTATATGGATTGTGTGAAGTGAACCGGGAAGAGGTGAAAAAAGCAAGACTTGTTGCGAATCCGGGATGCTATACGACCTGTTCGATCCTGACAGCTTATCCGCTGGCGAAAGAGGGGCTGATCGATATGAGCACGCTGATCATCGATGCAAAATCAGGAACGTCCGGAGCAGGACGGGGGGCTAAGACGGCAAATCTGTTCTGCGAGGTCAATGAAAATATGAAAGCATACGGTGTGGCGACGCATCGTCACACGCCGGAAATTGAAGAACAGCTCGGATATGCATCCGGAGAAGAAGTCGTGTTGAATTTTACACCTCATCTTGTTCCGATGAACCGCGGAATCCTCGCGACGGAGTATGCAAAACTGAAAAAAGATGTGAGCTGGGAAGAGGTAAAAGCGATCTATGACAAATATTACGGGGATGAGAAATTTATCCGGGTATTGGACAAAGGAATCTGCCCCGAAACAAAATGGGTCGAGGGAAGCAACTATGTGGATATCGGATTCCAGATCGATCCGCGGACGAAGCGGATCATTATGATGGGGGCGATCGACAATCTGGTCAAAGGGGCAGCAGGTCAGGCAGTGCAGAATATGAACCTGATGTTCGGACTTCCGGAGAGCGAAGGGCTTGAACTGGTGCCGATGTTCCCGTAAGAAAAATGAGGTGACCGAATATGACAGTCAGAACAATGCAGATAGAAGATTACGAGGGCGTTCACGAACTCTGGATGACGATCAAAGGATTCGGGATCCGAAGTATCGACGATTCGAAAGAGGGCGTCGAGCGTTTTTTGAAACGGAATCCGACAACCAGTGTAGTGGCGGAGATGGACGGGAAGATCGTGGGAAGTATTTTGTGCGGTCATGACGGAAGAAGAGGGTGTCTCTATCATGTCTGTGTGCACGAGGGATACAGAAGACACGGCATCGGAAAAGCGATGGTTGTCCGGGCAATGGAAAAATTGAAAGAAGAGCAGATCAGTAAAGTTTCCTTGATCGCATTCACGGAAAATGATATCGGGAATGCTTTTTGGAATACGATCGGATGGACAGAACGGCTGGATCTGAATTATTATGAATTTACATTGAATGAAAAAAATATCACAGCATTTAACGAACAGTAGGAAAGAGGGATGGATCATGGAAATAATCAAAGGCGGAGTGACCGCGGCGAAAGGATTCGAGGCGGCGGCAGCCCAGGCAGGGATCAAATATCAGGGACGGACCGATATGGCGCTGATATACAGCAAAAAGCCATGTAAAGCAGCCGGAACATTTACAACGAATGTGGTGAAAGCGGCTCCGGTGAAATGGGATCGTCAGGTCGTAGATTCCGGCGTGAAATGCCAGGCAGTCATTGTGAATTCCGGGATCGCAAATGCATGTACCGGAGAGAACGGAATGCAGATCTGCAAGGAAACAGCCGAGCAGGCGGCGCAGACGTTGGGGGTGGATCCAAACGGCGTACTGGTCGGATCCACCGGTGTGATCGGAATGCAGATCCCGATGGAACGTATCAAAGCGGGGATCGGGATGCTGGAAAAGAATAAAAGCGGAGATCTTGCGGCAGGACATGAAGCGGCAAAGGCGATCATGACGACGGACACAAAGGAAAAAGAAATTGCGGTTACATTGGAGATCGGGGGAGAGACCGTGACGATCGGAGGAATGGCGAAAGGGTCCGGGATGATCCATCCGAATATGTGCACGATGCTGGCGTTTATCACGACGGATGCGGCGATCACAAAAAAAGCGCTGCAGAGGGCGTTGAGTGAAGACGTCAAAGATACATATAATATGATCTCCGTGGATGGAGATACTTCGACAAACGATACGGTACTGCTTCTCGCAAACGGCAAAGCAAAGAATCCGAAAATCCATTGCGGAACGCCGGAATATGAACAGTTCGCAGCGGCGCTGCATGTGGTGAACGAGACGCTTGCAAAGAAGATGGCGGGGGACGGCGAGGGCGCCACGGCGCTTTTTGAAGCAAAGGTGACAGGAGCAGCGACAAAAGAACAGGCGAAAGTGCTTGCAAAATCCATTGTCTGCTCCAATCTGACAAAAGCAGCGATCGCAGGGCATGATGCGAACTGGGGACGGATCCTCTGTGCGATGGGATATTCCGGAGCCCAATTTGATCCGGAAAAAGTAGATCTGTATATTGAAAGCGCCGCAGGAAAAATCCAGTTGATCGGGGACGGTGTGGCTCTCGATTACAGTGAGGACGAAGCGACTAAGATTCTTTCCGAACCGGAAGTGACCGCGACGGCGGATATCAAGGAGGGAACAGAAAACGCGACGGCTTGGGGATGCGATCTGACGCATGGCTATATTGACATTAATGCAGATTACAGAAGCTGATCATTCGGCGTATCGGACAGAAGAAAACAGCATCAGAAACGGGAAAGAAAGGGAATACTATGAATAAAAATATGCAGCAGTATCTGGATAAGGCGGAAGTATTGATCGAGGCGCTCCCGTACATCCAGAGATTTAACAGGAAGATCATCGTCGTAAAATACGGCGGCAGCGCGATGGTGGACGAGGAATTGAAAAAACGGGTGATCGAAGACGTCACTCTTTTGAAATTGGTTGGGTTTAAACCGATCATTGTGCACGGCGGCGGAAAAGAGATCAGCAAATGGGTCGGCAAAGTCGGAATGGAACCGAAGTTCATCAACGGACTGCGTGTGACCGACGCGGAGACGATGGAAGTGGCAGAGATGGTGCTTGGCAAGGTCAACAAAAGTCTCGTGCAGCATGTGGAGGAACTTGGTGTCCGCGCGATTGGAATCAGCGGAAAAGACGGCGGGCTTTTGAAAGTAGAGAAAAAATATTCGGACGGAAAAGACATCGGATTTGTCGGAGAAGTAAAGGAAGTCAATGCGCAGATCCTTTATGATCTGCTGGAAAAAGATTTTCTTCCGATCGTATGCCCGATCGGTCTGGACGATGAATTTCAGACATATAATATCAATGCGGATGATGCCGCCTGTGCGATCGCGCGTGCGATGAAAGCAGAAAAACTGGCATTCCTGACAGATATCGAGGGTGTGTATAAAGATCCGGAAGATCCGTCCTCGCTGATTTCGGAACTCTGGGTGGAAGAAGCAGAGAAATTGATGGCAGAGGGATATATCGGAGGAGGAATGCTCCCGAAACTGCAGAACTGTATTGATGCGATCGAAAACGGTGTGTCGCGGGTACATATTCTGGATGGTCGGATCCCGCATTGTCTGTTGCTTGAGATCTTTACAAACAGAGGGATCGGAACCGCGATCCTGAACGGGGAAGAAAGCAGGTATTATCATGGTGAATAAAAAAATACAGGAAGAAGAACAACAGTTATTTCAGCTTTACAACCGTTTTCCGCTTGTGCTGGATCATGGAGAGGGCGTGTATCTCTACGATACGAATGGGAAAAAGTATCTGGATTTCGCGGCGGGGATCGCTGTAATGAGTCTGGGGTATCAGAATAAGGAATTAGAGGAAAGTCTCACAGAGCAGATCAAAAAACTGTGCCATACGTCCAATCTGTTTTATCATGAAAACGGCGGAGCGGCAGCGGAAGCACTGAACCGGGTTTCAGGTATGGATCATGTATTTTTTACGAACAGCGGAACGGAAGCGATCGAGGGGGCGCTGAAGACTGCCAGGAAATATGCGGCATTAAAAGGGAACGGGCGTTTCGAGATCATTGCCATGGAAGATTCGTTCCACGGACGTTCTATGGGCGCTCTTTCCGTGACCGGAACGGCTGCTTACAGGGAACCGTTTGAACCGCTGATCCCGGGGGTGCGGTTCGCAAGATTTAATGATCTGGACAGTGTGAAAGCAAATATCACGGACAAGACTTGCGCGATCCTTTTGGAGCCGCTTCAGGGAGAGGGCGGCATCCATCCGGCGACGCAGGGATTTATGGAGGGAATCCGTGCGCTTTGTGACGAACAGGATATTTTGATGATCTGCGATGAGATCCAGTGCGGAATGGGGCGGACAGGAGCTATGTTTGCATGGCAGGAATATGGTGTGAGACCGGATATCCTGACGATGGCAAAGGCGATCGGAAACGGGATTCCGGCAGGTGCATTTGCAGTGACCGAACAGGTGGCGGCACATTCCATGAAGCCGGGAGATCACGGAACGACTTACGGAGGAAATCCGTTGGCATGCATGGCGGTAAAAAAAGTCGTCGAGATTTTTGAAAAAGAGAAGATCGTGGAGCATGTCCGGAAAATTGCGCCATATCTGACAAAACGTCTGGATGAACTCGTGGAGGAAATGGACTGCGTCACTGAGCGCAGAGGGAAAGGGCTGATCCAGGGGATCGTGGTCAAAAAGCCGGCAGGAGAGGTGATCAACCGTGCGATCGAGGAGGGCTTGCTCATTATTTCTGCGAAAGGAAATGTGCTTCGCTTTGTTCCGCCGCTTATCATTGAAAAAGAACACATCGATGAAATGATCGAAAAATTAAAACGTGCGTTACTTTAAAGAAAGTCGTGGAGCTGCCGCTTAAGGACGATCTTTAAGATGTATGAAAAAACCAGTCATTGACATATACTATCCGAAAGAGAAGAAAAATAGTGGAGGTATGTAAACAATGATTGGTTTTTTGATTGCACTTCTTTCCGGTGCGTTGATGAGTGTGCAGGGGGTTTTTAATACACAGGTGACGAAAACGACCGGAATGTGGGTGTCAAACGGATGGGTGCAGTTGAGCGCTTTTGCGGTCTGCGCTGTTCTGTGGCTGTTTACCGGAAGAGACAGTATCGCGGCGATCGGAAAAGTGGAGCCGAAATATATGCTGCTTGGCGGTGTGATCGGCGCCGGGATCACCTGGACTGTAATTAAAAGTATGGCGGCGCTCGGACCGGCAAAAGCAGCGCTTCTGATCGTGATCGCGCAGTTGATCGTCGCGTATCTGATCGAACTGTTCGGTCTGTTCGGCGTAGAAAAAGCAATGTTTGAATGGAGAAAAGTGGGCGGGCTTGCCCTTGCACTGATCGGAATTGCGATCTTTCAATGGGAGCGGTGATGTTTTTTTGAAATATCTATTGTAATTTAGACGGCGATTCGATACAATATTATCATCTGGCATAAAGGGGCTTGCGGTGTGCTGCACTGTGAGGAAAAGAAATGAGCGTCAGAAATTGGAAAAGAGCTGCGGTGTGGTTCATGCTGCCGGCTCTTGTATTGTTATGTTGTACGGGCTGTAAAAAGAAAGAGCAGGATACATTTGCCGAACTGCGGCTGGAGGATGGAGAACTCGGAAATACGGAGAAGAAAGAAGCGGAAGAGATCGGGAAGTCCGAAGAAAGGACGTCCGGTACGAAGGATCCTGGGACAGAAAAGCAGAGTATGCCGGAGTCCGAAACTTCCGGAGATCTTTCCGGGGACAAAGAACCGGAATTGGTATTTGTCCATGTGTGCGGTGCGGTCGTTTCCCCCGGCGTTTACGGGATGGATGCGGACGCCCGTGTATATGAGGCAGTATCCTGTGCGGGAGGACTGCGGGAAGATGCGGCCGGAGAAGCTGTGAATCAGGCACAGAAAGTGACGGACGGGGAGCGGATCTATATTCCGACTCGGGAGGAAGTCGTGAACGGTCTGATCCCGGAAGCGGAAGAAGATACGGAAACAGCGGTCGGAAGTACGAAGGAAAGCGGCGGTGCGCAGACAGGCAGTACGGACGGAAAAGTGAATATCAATACCGCTTCGGCGGAAGAACTGAAGACGTTAAGCGGGATCGGTGATACACGGGCAGAGAATATTATCCGGTATCGGGAAGAACAGGGCGGATTTCAGAGTGTTGAAGATCTGATGAATGTCGAAGGCATCAAAGAAGGGGTATTTGAGAAAATAAAAGACAGAATTACAGTCAATACAGGAAGTTAGGGAAGTTAGAATGGGTAAGAAAAAAATCTTAGTAGTGGACGATGAAAAATTAATCGTAAAAGGGATCCGTTTCAGTCTGGAGCAGGATGACATGGAAGTAGACTGTGCGTATGACGGAGAAGAAGCGCTTGCTTATGCGAAGCAGTGCGAGTATGATCTGGTGCTTTTGGATGTCATGCTGCCGAAGATGGACGGTTTTGAAGTCTGTCAGCATATCCGGGAATTTTCCGATATGCCGATCGTCATGCTGACGGCAAAAAGTGAGGATATGGATAAGATCCTGGGTCTGGAATACGGTGCAGATGATTATATTACCAAGCCGTTTAACATTCTGGAGGTAAAGGCGAGGATCAAAGCGATCATGCGCAGGACGGCAAAACGGGAAGAAGCGCAGCCGAGCACTGTTTTGGTAAAAGGAGCGATGAAGATCGACTGTGAGAGCCGCCGGGTATTTATCGAGAACCGGGAGGTCAATCTGACCGCAAAAGAATTTGATGTATTGGAACTTCTGGCAATGAATCCCAATAAAGTATACAGCAGGGAGAACCTGTTGAATCTGATCTGGGGAACGGATTATCCGGGAGATGCAAGAACTGTCGACGTACATATCAGAAGACTGCGGGAGAAGATCGAGACGAATCCGAGCGAACCTCGGTATGTGCACACGAAGTGGGGAGTTGGTTATTATTTCCAGGGGTAAATTACATTCTAAAATCAAAGATAAGATCAAGAGTCTGCGGTTTTATGTGATCGTGATGATCATGTGTGCGGCGATACTGCCGGGGGCGGTCGCCTATTTCGGGGTGATCAAAGCTTATGAAGCACGGGCGGTATCGCTGCAGACTGCGGAGATACAGAATCAATGTACAATTCTATGTGATCAGCTGGCAAGCTATCACTATCTGGAGGAACGTTCGTCCGAAGTTATCAATGCAGGTCTGACGCAGATGACCAATATTTACAATGGCAGAGTGATGATCATCAACAGTGATCTTGAGGTGATCAAAGATACGTATGCCCTGGATGAGGGGAAGACGATCGTATCGGAGAATGTTGTGCGCTGCATGCAGGGAACAAGCACCAACTATTATGACAAAGAGAACCATTATATAGAAGTGACGTCTCCGATCACGGAATCCGGCAGCGATAAGATTGCCGGGGTCATGCTTGCCAGCGTCTCGACCGATACGATCGAGGACAGTCTGGGAATCTTATCTTCCAGAGGAAAAGTGATCCTCGGAACGATGTTGATGCTTGTGCTGGCGCTCGCGGTTCTTGTCGCGGATCTGCTTGTGCGTCCGCTTCATAAGATCGCATCGGAGATCGAGGGAGTGACAGAAGGATATGCGGATGAGGTCGCGAGAGTCGATCGTTTTACGGAGACAAAGCAGATTTCCGATGCATTTAATAAGACATTGGCGCGTCTGAAACGGATTGACGATTCCAGAGAGGAGTTCGTCTCCAACGTGTCGCATGAATTAAAAACGCCGCTTGCATCGATGAAAGTGCTCGCGGATTCGCTTGTGACACAGGAAAATGTTCCGGTCGAATTGTATCAGGAATTTATGGAGGATATTGCGAAAGAGATCGACCGGGAAAATGACATTATCATGGATCTTCTGACGTTGGTGAAGATGGACAAGCGGTCGCAGGATATCAATGTCCGGCAGGTGCAGGTCAATGAGATGCTGGAACTGATCTTAAAGCGCTTAAAGCCGATCGCGGAAAAGAAAAATGTAGAAGTCGTACTGGAAAGTTTCCGTCCGGTGACGGCAGAGATCGACGAGGTGAAGATGACGCTTGCGATTTCCAATCTGGTGGAAAATGCGATCAAATATAACCACGCGGACGGGTGGGTTCATGTATCATTGAATGCGGATCATAAATTTTTCTATATCAAAGTTTCGGATTCGGGAATCGGAATCCCGGAAGAAGATCAGGCGCATATTTTTGAGCGTTTTTACCGGGTGGACAAATCACATTCCCGGGAGATCGGCGGAACCGGTCTGGGACTTGCGATCGCGAGAAACGCGGTGATCATGCATCGGGGATCGATCAAGGTTTACAGTACCCATGGGGAGGGAACCACGTTTACCGTGCGGGTTCCGCTCATCTATGTTACGTCGTAAAGGAGGATTGGGATGAGGAAGAAAAAAGGAAGATGGCTTTCTTTTCTTTTTATGATGCTTCTGATACCGGGGCTGCTGGCATGCGGAAAACAAAAAGAACCGGAAGACGACGATTCTTATATTTACAGCCTGAATGAAGATCAGACGGGGATTGTAAAGCGTCCGTATCCGATCGGCGGAGAGGATACGAAAAGTCAGGTGGAATCCATTCTGAAAGGTTTGGAAACGCCGTCCGATGAAATTGAATATACGGACGTCTTTCCGGAGAATGTAAAAATCAGGGAATGGAATGTGCAGGATTCAATCGTGTATGTGGATTTTAACTCAGCCTATCTGGAGATGGAAACCATCCATGAAAAACTGGTCCGGTCGGCGTTGGTTCAGTCACTTTTACAGGCAGATCAGGTGGCGGGTGTAGGGATCAGCGTGGAGGGAAATGCGCTGAAAGAGACGGACGGAAAGGTGGTCGGCATTCTGAATGAGGACGATTTTGTGGAAAATACAGGATCTTCCCTGAACTCTTATCAGACGACTACATTGAAACTGTACTTTGCCAATGAATCCGGCAGCAAACTGGTAGAACAGACTGTGGAAGCAAAATATAACAGTAACCTTTCCATTGAGAAACTGATCGTGGAGAAAATGATGCAGGGACCGAAAAAAAGCGGGGCGTATCCGACGCTGAATCCGGATGCGACGCTTTTGGGGGCAACGATCAAAAACGGGATCTGTTATGTGAATTTTGACAGTGAATTTTTGGACAGCGCCTATGATGTGAAGCCGGAAGTGGCGGTGTACTCGCTGGTCAACTCACTGATCGAGGGGACTCCGGCAAGCAAAGTACAGATTACGATCAATGGGGAAAAGAATGCAAAATACATGGAGATGATCGATCTGTCCCAGCCGCTTCAACGAAATATGGATCTGGTGGAGGAAAAGAAATAGGAGATAGAAATGAAGAGACCGTTGTGTCTGGCTTCGGTTGTATTTCTCGGGATCTGGCTGTTTCTGGCAGGAGGGCTTCAGCTTTCGGAAGATCAGAAGCCCTCGCCACTGGAACAGTATACGCGGGATGGAGACGAGCTTATCTTGCAGGGAACGGTATCAAAAAGGGAAGAAAGACCGGAGTATCAAATGTTGAGTCTGACGGATGTTCAGATCCGTCACAAAGAACAATTCATAGAAGAATCAAAACTTCTTGTTTATGTCGAACAAATAAGCAATCAAACAACAGAAAAAGAAACAGATTCAGACCGTGTATCGGTGGGAAGTCGGATCCGGGTGAGCGGAGAAGTGCAGTTTTTTGAAGAAGCCAGAAATCCCGGGAATTTTAATCGGAAATTTTACTACAGGAAACAGGGGATCCATGCATCTGTATGGGCAGATTCCTGTCAGATCATTGAGAAAAAGACCGGGGACATTCGCGAATATCTGACCAGATTCCGGATAAAATGGAAAGAACTGCTGATAGAATGTCTCGGGGAAACGTATGGGAATTGTATGAGCGCGATCCTCATCGGAGATAAATCCGAACTGGATGAAGAGATCAAAGAACTGTATCAGAAAAGCGGGATCGGACATATATTGGCCATTTCCGGACTGCATATGTCATTTATCGGGATCGGATTGTACCGGATCTTGAGAAAGATCGGAATACCTTTTTTACCGGCAGGAGTCATTGGAATTACGTTTCTTTTATTGTATACATGTATGATCGGAAGCGGTGTGTCCAGCCAGCGGGCGCTTGTGATGTTTGCCGTCCGGGTAGGGGCGGATATGAGCGGGCGTGATTATGATCTGCCCACCAGTCTTGCATTTGCTGCAGCGGTAATCGTATTTTGTCAGCCTCTTTACTTATTTGACGCCGGATTTTTATTATCGTTCGGTGCGCTTCTCGGCATCGCAGTTGTGGAACCGGTGTTGAAGATTTATTCGGTTGTCCCGGGCTTTCTTCGCGGCGGAACTGCGATCCATCTCGTTCTGCTTCCGATCCTTTTATACTATTATTACGAAATACCGACCTATTCGCTTCTTTTAAATCTGGCGGTGATCCCGCTGATGTCTTTCGTGTTGGGAGCCGGGATCTTCGGAAGCCTTGCGGCGCTTTTCGATATGCAGATCGGAAAAGCAGTTCTTTCTATATGTAAATGGATTCTGAGAGGGTATGAGACCGGGGCTTTCGGAAGTCTTTCTCTGCCATACGGGCGGATCGTAACCGGACAGCCGGAGAAGTGGATGATCGTTCTGTATTATCTTCTTTTGTTTGGCGGATGTGCAGCGGCAATGTATGCGTCGGGGAAAATGGCGGTGAAAAAACAAACCGCCGGAACAAAAAAAGCAAAGGAAAAAATGGCGGAGGTATGGTTGGGATCAAGACTGATCCGCGCGTGTATCTGCGCAGGGATTCCGCTGTTCTGTGCGGCTACGCTTCTGACGCATCGGGCAGAGGGAGAAGTGCGGGTGACGATGATCGACGTGGGGCAGGGAGATGGATTTTATCTGAAAAGTCCGTCCGGAAGCCACTGTATGATCGACGGGGGAAGTACCGACGTGTCATCCGTGGGCGCTTACCGGATCGAACCGTTTTTGAAGTCGCAGGGCGTCGGGATGTTGGATTATGTGTTTGTCTCTCATGGGGATGAAGATCATTTGAGCGGGATCCGGGAACTGCTGCTTTCGCAGAAATTTGGCATCCGGATCGGGAAATTGATCCTGCCGGATGAACAGGTACTGGACGGAGCTCTTTTGGAACTGGCAAATACGGCAGAGCAGACAGGAACGGAAGTGGGAGTCATCCATGCCGGGGAACAGTGGTCTGATGGCGAAATGTATCTGAAATGTCTGGCGCCCTCCCGGGAGTATGATGGAGAGAGTGGAAACGCGGCGTCTATGGTATTGGAACTGGATTACGGAAATTTTGAAATGCTCTTTACCGGAGATGTGGAGGGGAAGGGAGAGGACGCATTGGTTCAGGCAAAATGTCTGCGGGACTATGATATTTTAAAAGCGGCGCATCACGGATCGAAAAACTCGACGACAAAAGCATTTTTGGAACAGACGCGGCCGGAGATCACCTGGATTTCGGCAGGAATAAACAATCGTTACGGACACCCTCATAAGGAGACGGTCGAACGGCTTGAAAATGCGGGGAGCATTACAATGAAGACGCAGGATTTCGGGGCGGTGACCGTGTATACGGACGGAAAACAGATGCGGATGGAAATGTTTTGCAAAATCAAAGATTTTCCGATATAATAGTAACGCTATGAAAAATTTGAATGAAGACTTAAAAACGGGAAAATTAAAACAGGCATATCTTCTCTACGGGGAAGAGAATTATCTGAAACGGCAGTATAAGGAGCGGATCACAAAAGCGCTCCTCGGAGAAGACGATACGATGAATTATGCGTATTACGAGGGAAAAGGGATCAACTTAAAAGAGGTGATCGACCTTGCGGAGACACTTCCGTTCTTCGCGGAACGCAGATTGATCGTATTTGAGAATACCGGACTTTTTAAAAGTGCCGGGGCAGATCTGGCAGATTATATCAAAGATCTTCCGGAGACAACGTGTTTTCTCTTTATCGAAACAGAGGTGGACAAGCGAAGCAAACTGTTCAAAGCCGTGAAAGCAAAGGGCAGCGTCGTGGAGATGAACTTTCAGGATGAGGCGACTTTGAAGCGTTGGACTGCCGGCTGTATCCAGCGGGAGGGAAAGAAGATCACGGAGCGTGATATGATCTATTTTCTGGAAAAAGTCGGAACGGATATGGAGAATATCACGAAAGAACTGGAAAAGATCTTTTGCTACACATTGGGACGTGACGTGATCGCGAGAGAAGATATTGACGCAGTCTGTGTCACACAGATCTCCAATCATATTTTTGAGATGGTCAATGCTGTGGCGGAGAAGAAGCAGAAGAAAGCGCTGGATCTGTATTATGAACTGCTTGCATTGAAAGAACCGCCGATGCGGATCTTATTTTTGATGATGCGGCAGTACCGGAATCTGTTTCAGGTAAAAGGTCTGATGAAAAAAGGGTATAACCGGAAAGAGATCGCATCAAAAGCAGGACTTCACCCGTTTGCAGCCGGGAAATATATGGATCAGGCAAAAGTTTTTAAGACAAGCGAACTGCGGGAGATCCTGGAAGATGGCGCGGAGATTGAGCAGAGGGTGAAAACAGGTCTTTTGACCGATCATCTGGCAGTGGAGCTGTTTATCGTAAAATATTCAAATGGTTAGTTGGAGGAAGAGAAGTGTCAGGAATAGATCAGAGTAAAATCAGAAATTTTTGTATCATTGCACATATCGATCACGGAAAATCGACGTTGGCAGACCGGATCATTGAGAAGACGGGACTGTTGACAAGCCGTGAGATGCAGTCGCAGGTGCTCGATAATATGGATCTGGAGAGAGAACGCGGGATCACGATCAAATCCCAGGCTGTCCGTACCGTTTACAAAGCAAAAGACGGAGAAGAATACATTTTCAATTTGATCGATACACCGGGGCATGTGGATTTTAACTATGAGGTGTCCCGAAGCCTTGCGGCATGCGACGGAGCGATCCTTGTGGTTGACGCCGCGCAGGGGGTGGAAGCGCAGACGCTGGCGAATGTCTATCTGGCGCTGGATCATGATCTGGACGTGATGCCGGTGATCAACAAAGTGGATCTTCCGAGCGCCGATCCGGAACGTGTCAAAGAAGAGATCGAAGATGTGATCGGGCTGGACGCGGAGGAAGCGCCGCTGATCTCTGCGAAAACCGGACTGAACGTTGAGGACGTATTGGAGGCGATCGTACATCAGATCCCGGCTCCGACGGGGGATGAAAAAGCGCCGCTTCAGGCGTTGATCTTCGATTCGGTGTATGATCCGTACAAAGGAGTGATCGTATTCTGCCGTCTGATGGAGGGGACGATCCGCAAAGGATCGCAGATCCTGATGATGGCGACAGGCGCGAAAGCAGACGTGGTCGAAGTCGGATATTTCGGTGCGGGACAGTTTATTCCCTGTGACGAATTAAGCGCGGGAATGGTTGGATATTTTACGGCCAGTCTGAAGAATGTAAAAGATACCCGGGTAGGAGATACGGTGACAGATGCGCAGCGTCCGTGTGAGGCTCCGCTTCCGGGATATAAAAAAGTCAATCCGATGGTATATTGCGGAATGTATCCGGCGGACGGCGCAAAGTATCCGGATCTGCGGGATGCGCTGGAAAAGCTGCAGTTAAATGATGCGGCGCTGCAGTTTGAAGCAGAGACGTCCATCGCGCTCGGATTCGGCTTCCGTTGTGGATTTCTGGGACTTTTGCATCTGGAGATCATTCAGGAACGGTTGGAGCGGGAATACAATCTGGATCTCGTGACGACTGCGCCGAGCGTTATATATAAAGTGCATAAGACAGACGGGGAGATCATTGAACTGACGAACCCGACGAATCTTCCGGATCCGTCCGAGATCGAATATATGGAAGAACCGGTCGTGAAAGCGGAGATCATGGTGACATCGGAGTTTATCGGAGCGATCATGGATCTGTGTCAGGAGCGCCGGGGCGTCTATCAGGGAATGGAATATATTGAGGAGACGAGAGCCGTGCTTCATTATCATCTTCCGCTCAACGAGATCATTTATGATTTCTTTGACGCGTTGAAATCCCGTTCCAGAGGCTATGCGTCATTTGATTATGAACTGCTGGGTTATGAGCAGTCGGATCTCGTGAAGCTGGATATCCTGATCAATCGGGAGGAAGTGGACGCGCTGTCCTTTATCGTACACAGTGCGACGGCGTATGAGCGCGGAAGAAAGATGTGTGAAAAGCTGAAACAGGAAATTCCGAGGCAGTTGTTCGAGATTCCGATCCAGGCGGCGATCGGAAGCAAGATCATTGCACGCGAGACGGTGAAAGCAATGCGCAAGGACGTCCTTGCCAAATGTTACGGCGGCGATATTTCCCGTAAGAAGAAATTATTAGAGAAGCAGAAAGAGGGAAAAAAGCGGATGCGTCAGGTCGGAAATGTGGAAATTCCGCAGAAAGCATTTATGAGTGTATTGAAACTGGATGACAATTAGAGAGATCAGAAATGAGAGCGGCAGGATATTGCTCTTGCCGGCGATCAAAAGAAAAAGACTGCGGGACAAAGATTGCCGCAGTCTTTTTCAAAAGGAGAACGAGGATGGAGAAAAAGGTATTGGAATTATATGTCCACATTCCGTTTTGTGTGAGAAAATGCGCTTATTGTGATTTCCTCTCCTGGAATGCAGACGCAGCTTGGCGGCAGGAATATGTGGAAACGTTGGTCTGTGAGATCCAACAGGCAAAAGAATCATATAAAGAGTACCGTGTGACAACGATTTTTTTAGGAGGAGGAACTCCGTCTATTTTATCGGCGGAGCAGATCGAACGGATCTTCTGTGCGTTGCGGGAGAACTTTCGGATCGAAGAAGATGCGGAGATCACGATTGAGGCAAATCCGGGCACTGTGACGGCAGCAAAGGCGGAGGCATGGAAGCGTGTGGGGATCAACCGGGTGAGTATCGGTCTGCAGTCAGCGGAAAACAGGGAGTTGAAAATGCTTGGACGGATCCACACATATGAAGAATTTCTGGATACGTACCGGCTTTTGCGGGAGAAAGGATTTTCCAATCTGAATGTGGATCTGATCTCGGCGATCCCAGGGCAGAGTGTAAAGAGCTGGGAGCGGACGCTTCGTAAGGTGGCAGACCTTTCTCCGGAGCATATTTCGGCATACAGCCTGATCGTGGAAGAGGGAACCCCGTTTTATGCGTGGTATGGAGAAGAAAGTAAAGGGAAGAAATCACAAGGAGCGGAAGCAGATCCGGACGGAATCGATGGATGGAAACGACTTCCTCTTCCGGATGAAGAAAGTGAGCGCAGGATTTATGAGGAGACGGAAGAGATCTTAAAAGAATATGGATATTCGCGTTATGAGATTTCCAATTATGCAAAAGAGGGATATGAATGCCGTCATAATATCGGATATTGGCGCCGGACGGAATATCTCGGTCTTGGACTGGGAGCATCTTCGTTGATTGAAAACCGACGATTTCAGAATCTTTCCGACTATGCAGCGTATCAAAACGCTGTACAGAACGACAGCCATATTGTTAAGGAAGAAGAGCGGCTGACGCAGGAAGACGAGATGGAGGAATTTATGTTTCTGGGACTTCGGATGGCGGCAGGGATTTGTCGAAGTGATTTTCGGAATACATTTGGAAAAACAGTGGAAATGGTTTACGGTGATGTCATTCAGACGTTGGAAAAGCAAGAACTGCTGAAATGTGAGGAAGACCGGATCTTCCTCACAGCCCGCGGAGTGGACATCAGCAATTATGTGTTTGAACAGTTTCTTTTATAAGAATATTTTAGCGTCGATGTACAAGGGGAAACACGCCTCAAACCGCGTAATTTCGGTGATTTTCAGCGTTTTCCCCTTGTACACCGACGCTATAATTTCAGAATGATTCCGAGAACTGCACCGCAGGCGATCCAGAAAATCGGATGGATCTTTTTGCACGGTTTCCACTGAAAAAGAAGAAGCAGCAATGTGCAGATCACGATGGCGTCATAATGAAAAAGAATAGTGGGACCGCTTGTATCCGCAAATGTGATGACTGCGATCTGCCAGACTGCATAGCCGATCAATGCGGCGATCATCGGGCGGATCCCGTAAAAGGCGCCTTTTACATATTTATTTTCACTGAAACTGGACATAAATTTCGCGATCAGGATAATGATGATCCATGCCGGTAAAACAAGGCTGAGCGTCGCGCAGAGAGCGCCGGGGATTCCGGCGGCATTAAATCCGGCGTAAGTCGCCATATTGATGCCGATCGGTCCGGGAGTGCTTTCGCTGACGGCGATCATATTCGTAAGATCTGCCATCGTAAACCACGAGTATCGGCTGGTCAGATCCATTAAAAAAGGGATCGTTGCCATCCCGCCTCCGACCGCAAAAAGACCGATCTTAAAAAATTCATAGAAAAGCTGTAAAAATATCATCTTTATACGCGCTCCTTTCTAAGTTTGACAAAAATTCCGATGACAGCGGCGCACACAACGAGCAGGATCGTCGGGATCGGAGTGAACGTGGCGAGTAAAAATCCGAACAAAAACAGTAAAACGCCGAGTTTGTCTTTGATCCCGCTTTTCATCAGGGAAAACACGGTATTGAGCATCAGGGCGCAAACTGTGATACGGATACCGGCAAGCGCATGGAGAACGATCGGAAGAGCCATAAATTCCTTTAATATAGATGCGATCAGGGAAATGATGATCAGTGACGGAGAGATCATTCCGAGTGTGGCGAAGATACTGCCGACGAGTTTTCCTTGCTGATAGCCGATGTAGGTGGATGTGTTGACTGCGATCACACCGGGGGTACACTGACCGATGGCATAAATATCTAAAAGTTCTTCTTCGGTCGCCCAGCCGTATTTTTCAACAATTTCACGTTTCAGCATCGGGAGCATTGCCATGCCGCCGCCAAAGGTCAGACCGCCGATGCGAAAAAATGTGCAGTATAATTCTAATATTTTTTTCATGAAAAAAGCCTCCTGTTATTTTGTCTCATTCACGGACTCTATGTTACGCTGCTTTAGAAAAAAATTCAACATATATAAAAAAGCTGATAAAATAAAAGAAACGGTGTTGACAAATAGAAAGTGAGGTGCTATCTTAATACATGTAAGGTGTTAGCACTCAAAACAAAGGAGTGCTAATAAAGAAAAATTCAAGTGATGCTGATTTCAACAGTATATGGAAAGAAAGGAGGAACCAATGACAGCCGGTATGGAATTGAGTGAAAGAAAACATACTATATTGAAAGCGATCATCCAGAATTATCTGGAGACGGGCGAACCGGTGGGTTCCAGAACTCTTTCAAAATCAACGGATTTGAATTTGAGTTCTGCCACGATCCGTAATGAGATGGCGGATCTGGAAGATCTGGGGTATATTTTCCAGCCTCATACTTCGGCAGGACGGATTCCTTCAGACAAAGGCTATCGTCTCTATGTGGATATGCTGATGGAAGAGAAAGAACAGGAACTGGAAGAACTGAAAAGTACGATGCTGGAGAAGACGGACAAAGTAGACAAAGTCCTGAAGCAGGCGGCAAAAGTACTGGCAGCCAATACGAATTATGCGACGATGGTTTCTGCTCCGATCAACCGGAAGAATACATTGAAGTTTATCCAGCTGTCTCAGGTAAATGAAGAGCAGATCATTGCAGTTATCGTGATGGGCGGTAATGTGATCAAAAACAAGATCATCGATGTGAATGAAGAACTCGGCAGTGAGACACTTTTGAAGTTGAATATGCTGCTGAATACGACATTGAACGGTATGTCGATCGAGGAGATCAATCTCGGTCTGATCGCAAGATTAAAAGAGCAGGCAGGGATCCACAGTCAGGTGATCAGCAATGTACTGGATGCAGTTGCAGAGACGATCCATGTGGATGAAGATATGGAGATTTATACAAGCGGCGCGACGAATATTTTCAAATATCCGGAATTGAGCGACAAGCAGAGCGCACAGGAGATCATCAGTGCTTTTGAGGAAAAACAGCAGCTTGCAGAATTGGTCAGCGAGACCCTTTCCAGCGAAGACAGTCATGGAATCCAAGTTTACATCGGTGACGAGACACCGGTGAAGACGATGAAGGACTGCAGTGTTGTGACAGCAACGTACGAACTCGGTGAGGGCATGAAAGGAACCATCGGTATTATCGGACCGAAGCGGATGGATTATGAACATGTGATGAGAACGCTGAAGACTTTGCAGAATGAGTTGGACGCGATCTATTATAAAGATTCAAAAGAATAGGAGGTTGAATAGCTGGTGGCGGAGAATATGAGTAAAGAAGATATGATAAAAGAAGCAGTGGAAGAAGCAAAAGCGAAAGCGGCGAAAGACGCTGCCGAGCATCCGCAGGAAGAAGCGGAGGAGACGGCCAAAGACATGGATCAGTCTGAAACATGCACCGAAGAAGCGGAAGCTTCCGAAGAGGCAGAGAAAGATGACGAGGGAGATGAGAAAGAATCCGGCAAGTCTTTTTTCGGCAAGAAAAAGAAAAAAGACAAAAAGGATGAGAAAATCGAAGAACTGACAGATCGTCTGACAAGACAGATGGCAGAGTTTGATAACTTCCGCAAACGTACTGATCGCGAGAAGTCCCAGATGTACGAGGTTGGAGCGAAAGATGTCATAGATAAGATTCTTTCGGTTGTAGACAACTTTGAGCGTGGGCTCGGGGCTGTGACCGAAGAGGAGAAAGAAGATCCGTTCGTAAAAGGAATGGAGCAGATTTACAAACAGCTGATGACGACACTGGAGGGAATCGGTGTGAAACCGATCGAGGCGGTTGGCAACGAGTTTGATCCGGATTTCCATAATGCGGTGATGCATGTGGAAGATGAAGAAGTCGGAGAGAATATCATTGTGGAAGAATTCCAGAAAGGATATATGTACCGCGACAGTGTTGTGAGACACAGTATGGTAAAAGTAGCAAATTAACAGCAATTGACCGGAGAACGGATTGGAAAACAGTCCGGAAGAACCGGGAAAGCGCAGAATAAATCAATTTAGGAGGAGAAAATCATGGGAAAAATCATTGGTATTGATTTGGGTACAACGAACAGTTGTGTAGCCGTAATGGAAGGTGGACAGCCAACCGTTATCGCGAATACAGAAGGGGCAAGAACAACACCGTCTGTTGTTGCATTTACGAAGACAGGTGAGCGTCTTGTCGGAGAACCGGCAAAACGTCAGGCAGTGACAAACGCAGAGAAGACGATTTCTTCCATCAAAAGAGAGATGGGATCTGACTACAAAGTAAGCATTGACGATAAGAAATATTCTCCGCAGGAGATTTCTGCAATGATCCTTCAGAAACTGAAAGCAGACGCAGAGGGATACCTTGGAGAGAAAGTAACAGAGGCAGTGATCACTGTTCCGGCATATTTCAATGACGCACAGCGTCAGGCAACAAAAGATGCAGGTAAGATCGCAGGTCTGGATGTAAAACGTATCATCAACGAGCCTACGGCAGCAGCGCTTGCTTATGGACTGGATAATGAAAAAGAACAGAAGATCATGGTATATGACCTTGGAGGCGGTACATTTGATGTATCGATCATCGAGATCGGCGACGGCGTCATCGAAGTATTGTCGACAGCAGGAAACAACAGACTTGGTGGAGATGATTTCGACCAGAAGATTACAGATTATATGCTGGCAGATTTCAAGGCAAAAGAGGGCGTAGATCTTTCTACTGATAAGATGGCACTTCAGAGACTGAAAGAAGCTGCTGAGAAAGCAAAGAAAGAGCTTTCTTCCGCAACGACAACAAACATCAATCTTCCGTTCATCACAGCAACAGCAGAGGGACCGAAGCATTTTGATATGAATCTGACAAGAGCAAAATTTGATGAACTGACACATGATCTTGTAGAGAAGACAGCAGAGCCGGTAAGACGCGCACTGTCTGACGCAGGAATCAGTGCTTCCGAACTGGGTCAGGTATTGCTTGTAGGCGGATCTACACGTATCCCGGCTGTACAGGAAGAAGTAAAAAGACTGACAGGTAAAGAACCGAGCAAATCTCTGAACCCGGATGAATGTGTGGCACTCGGCGCTTCCGTACAGGGAGGTAAACTTGCCGGGGATGCAGGCGCAGGCGACATTCTTCTTCTGGATGTAACTCCGCTGTCACTGTCGATCGAGACAATGGGCGGTGTTGCCACAAGACTGATCGAGAGAAATACAACGATCCCGACAAAGAAGAGCCAGATCTTCTCAACGGCAGCAGACAATCAGACCGCAGTAGATATCAATGTTGTACAGGGTGAGAGACAGTTTGCGAGAGATAACAAATCTCTTGGACAGTTCAGACTGGACGGAATCCCGCCGGCTCCGCGTGGAATCCCGCAGATCGAAGTTACATTTGATATCGATGCCAACGGTATCGTAAATGTATCCGCAAAAGATCTGGGAACAGGAAAAGAGCAGCATATTACGATCACAGCAGGATCTAACATGTCCGATGCAGATATTGACAAGGCAGTAAAAGAGGCTGCTGAATTTGAAGCGCAGGATAAGAAACGTAAAGAAGCGATCGATACAAGAAATGAAGCAGATGCGATGGTATTCCAGACAGAGAAAGCGATCAAAGAGGTTGGCGACAAACTGGATGCAGCGGATAAATCAGCAGTGGAAGCTGACTGTCAGGCACTGAAAGACGTTCTTGCAAAATCCGCACCGGAAGAGACAACGGAAGCTCAGGTTGCTGAGATCAAAGCAGCAAAAGAAAAACTGATGGAAAGCGCTCAGAAATTATTTACTAAGATGTATGAGCAGGCTGGGGCACAGGCAGGAGCAGGTCCGCAGGCAGGACCGACACCGGAAGCAGGTCCGGCACCGGAAGGATTCCAGGGCGATGATGTAGTAGACGGCGATTATAAAGAAGTCTAAGCTTTTTAAGTTCTACGGAGCCGGAGTGATCCGGCTCCGTAGAATTTCTTTGGTTGTAAAAACGAGACAGATGAAAGGTAGAAGATTATGGCAGAGTCAAAAAGAGATTATTACGAGGTGCTTGGCGTGGGCAGGGATGCCGATGATGCGGCAATAAAAAAGGCATATCGAGCCCTTGCGAAAAAGTATCATCCGGATATGAACCCGGGGGATGCAGATGCAGAGAAAAAATTTAAGGAAGCATCCGAAGCGTATGCAGTCTTAAGTGACCCTGATAAGCGGCGTCAGTACGATCAGTTTGGACATGCGGCATTTGAGGGAGGCGCCGGCGGAGCAGGAGGTTTTGGCGGTTTCGATTTCAATGGCGCGGATTTCAGTGATATTTTCGGAGACATTTTCGGCGATTTATTCGGCGGCGGAGGAAGAAGAGGCGGTCGTGCCAATAACGGACCGATGAAAGGAAGCAATATCCGCAAGAGTATCCGCATCACATTCGAGGAGGCAGTGTTTGGATGTGAAAAGGAACTGGATCTTGTGCTGAAAGATCCATGTTCTACATGTAACGGAACCGGTGCAAAACCGGGAACATCTCCGGAGACTTGCCCGAAATGCGGCGGAAAAGGTCAGGTTGTTTATACATCCCAGTCATTCTTCGGAACCGTTCAGAACGTACAGACCTGTCCGAACTGCGGCGGTTCCGGAAAGGTGATCAAAGAAAAATGTACATCTTGCTCAGGAACCGGATTTACATCCAGCAGAAAGAAGATTCAGGTATCCATTCCTGCAGGAATTGATAATGGACAGAGTGTACGGATCCGGGAAAAGGGAGAACCGGGAGCAAACGGCGGACCGCGAGGAGATCTTCTTGTGGAAGTCAATGTATCAAGACATCCGATCTTCCAGCGTCAGGATATGCATATTTTCTCTACCGTACCGATTTCGTTTGCACAGGCTGCGCTTGGCGGTGATGTAAGAGTTCCGACCGTAGACGGTGATGTGATCTACACTGTAAAACCGGGAACAAAGACCGATACGAAAGTACGTCTGAAAGGAAAGGGTGTTCCGTCTCTGCGAAATGCGCAGGTGCGGGGAGATCATTATGTGACGCTTGTGATCCAGACACCGGAAAAGTTAAGCGCAGAAGCAAAAGAGGCGCTTCGTAAGTTCGATCTTCTGGCAGGCAATACGCTGAATCAGGAGACATCGGAAGACGGAAAAGGCAAAGGGAAGAAAAAAGGCTTCATGGATAAGATGAAAGAAGCGTTTGAAGAATAGAATAAAATGTGAAATGGAAAGGACGGCTGCATATGAAGAGCATCCATGATTGTTACACATTAAATAACGGAGTTCAGATTCCATGTGTTGCATTTGGCACATACAAAGCCGCGGCGGATGAGAGCACTAAGGTGATCCGTCTGGCGATCGAAGCAGGATATCGGTATTTTGACACAGCGTCTTTTTATGGAACGGAGAAATATTTAGGTGAGGCGATCCGGGAGAGCGGGATTCCAAGATCCGAGTTTTTCATTACTTCCAAGGTGTGGAAAACAGAGATGGGATATGAGGAAACAAAGGAAGCGTTTGCAAGGACGCTTGACAATCTCGGAACAGATTATCTGGATCAATATCTGATCCATTGGCCGCTTCCAACGCCGGATTATGCAGAGTGGAAACAACTGGATGTCGATACATGGAAAGCATTGGAAGAGTTTTATAAAGTGGGAAAAGTACGCTCGATCGGACTGAGTAATTTCCTGCCGCACCATATTGAGAATCTTCTGGAACATTGTGAGATTGCACCGATGGTGGATCAATTGGAATATCATCCCGGATATGCGCAGGAAGCAGCAGTGCAGTATTGCAAAGAGCATGATATTCTCGTACAGGCATGGAGCCCGATCGGAAGAGGCAGGATGTTTGGAGATCCGTTGTTCCTTGAATTGACCGAGAAATATCAGGTGTCCCCTGCCAAATTATGTCTGCGATTTGCGGTTCAGAACGGCGTGATCCCTCTGCCGAAATCTTCTACGGCGGAACGGATGAAAGAAAATCAGGATTTATTCTCTTTTGAAATCTCCAAAGAGGATATGTACCGGCTTCGCACGATGCCGCAGTCTGGATGGTCGGGAGAGCACCCGGATCGTGCGCGGGTATACGAGGGGATTGAAAAGGAAATCCGCAATTAAGCGTGTATTTGCTGATAAAGATGCTTGCAATTTTTCCCTGAAACAGGTAAAATAAAACACAGTTGCGAAAAAGAAAAGTCGGTGTGTGCCGGGAAAATTATATTTCCGGTATACACCGATGTTTTGCGTGAACAAATAAATCTGAGCAGCCAGCCGGATTGTTTGAGAGATACAAAAGAAGATGGAGGAAATGAGAGAGTATGTTTAAAAGTAAAAAATACGCGCATCTTGGAATTGACTGGAAACAGTTTTATCTCAGCGTGATCGCGCTGGTGATCCCGATGGCGCTGCAGAATCTGATCAATGTGGGCGTGACGGCAGCGGACGTTGTGATGCTGGGACGCGTGGGGGAGACCGCGCTCTCCGGCGCGTCGCTGGCCGGGCAGATCCAATATATCATGACCCTGTTTTTATTCGGACTGACGTCCGGCGCGACGGTGCTGACTGCGCAGTATTGGGGGAAAAAAGATATTGATACGATTGAAAAGGTACTTGGTCTCGGTATGCGTGCGGCGGTCGCCGTGGGATTGTTGTTTTTCCTTGCGGCTCAGCTGATTCCGGGGCAGCTGATGAAGATTTTTACCGGGGATGCCGATGTGATCCGGGAGGGGATCAGCTATCTTCGGATCGTAAGTTTTTCCTATGTGTTCATGGGGATCACGCAGACATATCTGTATATCATGCGAAGTGTGGAGCGCGTGGTCGTTGCAACGGTAGTTTATCTTTGTTCACTCTTATGCAATATTGTGATCAATGCAGTGCTGATCTTCGGATTGTTCGGGATGCCTGCGCTTGGCGTGCGCGGCGCTGCGATCGGAACATTGGTTTCTCGTCTGCTGGAAATGCTGCTCGTATGTCTTTATTCTCATTTTTGGAATAAAGAGATCAAATTCCGGTTCCGTTATTTTAGAAAGACAGAAAAAGTGCTGACGATGGATTTCCTGAAGTATGCGTTCCCGGTTGTATTAAACGAAGTGCTCTGGGGAATGGGAACGGCAGCCAATACGGCGATCCTCGGGCATATGGGAAGTTCGGCAGTGGCTGCCAATTCGGTGGCGCAGGTAGCAAGGCAGCTGGCGACGGTCGTGACGTTCGGCGTATCCAGTGCGGCTGCGATCTATCTCGGAAAGACGATCGGTGAGAAAAAGATGGAACATGCCAAGGCATACGCCCATAAGTTCCTTGTACTGAGCCTGCTGCTTGGCATTGCGGGCGGCGCGGTGATCCTGACAATCTCGCCGGCAGTCATCTCGCTGATGGCGCTGACGCCGACGGCAAAAGAATATTTGCAGTTTATGTTCTTTGTCATGTCCTATTTTGTGATCGGACAGGCTGTGAACACAACGCTGGTTGTCGGCGTATTCCGTTCAGGGGGAGATACCAGGTTCGGACTGATCCTGGATATGAGTACAATGTGGGGATGCTCGATCCTGTTTGGATTCCTTGCGGCGTTTGTCTTCCATTGGAGTGTTCCGGTCGTGTATATGATCCTGATGAGCGATGAGATCATCAAGATACCGATCACCTTGTACCGTTACAGAGGGTATAAATGGCTGAAAGATGTGACAAGGGATGCGGCGGGACAGAGGATGTGACAAAAAATTCCGCATTCATTGACAAAGCGGGGGAAAAATGATACAACCTTATTGTATGAATCATAAAAGAATGGATAGAGGAGCGGACTTCATCAGTAGCGCGCAGGATTGAAACCGGAATGAACTGTGCGGGAAAGGGGAGGCTGCCGAAGAGATCGGACTTTTCCGGAGAGACGGTTTCTGGGCTGTTCGCAGAAGATGCGGCAGACTGTCACAGAAGTGGAGCGCTATCAGGATACCAGCATCATACCAAAAGCGGTATGTCATGGGCGCATCCGAATGCGTGTCGTCCATGGCATTTTTCTCGGGATTTCACAGCAGCAGTGAAGACAGGGCAATACGCCTGTTGCTTATTGCTAAAAAAGAAAAGTGTCGGAAAGAACGATACGAAAAAAGTGAAAGGAGAAAGGAAAGAGGTATGATGAGAGGAAAGAAAAAAACAGTATGGAGGGTTCTTTTGCTGCTCGGAATGTTGTTCTTAAGCGGAATGACAGTCTTTGCGGCAGGCGAAAATACAGAATATGTGCCGGATCTGTATGCGACGGTCTGGTCACTTGTACCGCCGGTCGTTGCGATCGTATTGGCATTGATCACGAAAGAAGTGTACAGTTCTTTGTTTATCGGGATTTTGATCGGCGGCGTCTTTTATTCCGGTTTTCAGTTTGAGGGAACGATCCTTCATGTATTTCAGGATGGAATCGTCGGTTCGCTGACGGATAGCTATAACATGGGAATCCTTGTGTTCCTTGTAGTGCTCGGGATCATGGTCTGTATGATGAATAAAGCAGGGGGATCCGCGGCGTTCGGGCGTTGGGCCAGCACCCATATCAAGAGCCGGGTCGGAGCACAGCTCGCTACGATCCTTTTGGGCGTGTTGATTTTCATCGACGACTATTTCAATTGTCTGACGGTTGGAAGCGTGATGCGTCCGGTAACGGATAAGCATAATGTATCCCGCGCAAAACTGGCATATCTGATTGACGCCACGGCCGCTCCGGTCTGCATTATCGCGCCGATCTCATCCTGGGCGGCAGCAGTAACCGGGTTTGTAGAGGGAGAAGACGGATTTTCTATTTTTATCCGCGCGATCCCATTTAACTATTATGCGCTGCTCACGATCGTGATGATGGTGGCGATCGTATTGATGAAGATGGATTATGGTTCTATGCGCCAGCATGAGATGAATGCGATCCGCGGCGATCTTTATACGACGCCGGATCGTCCGTATGCCGATGCGGAGGATGAGATCGACGAGACAAAAGGAAGTGTGATCGATCTGTTGTTCCCGGTGATCGCGCTGATCATCTGCTGTGTGATCGGTATGATTTACAGCGGCGGCTTTTTTGAAGGAGTCGGATTTGTGGAGGCGTTTTCGGGAAGTGATGCATCGGTCGGACTGATGCTTGGAAGTTTCTTCGCATTTGTGATCACGATCATTTTCTATGCAGTCCGGAAAGTATTGAAATTTTCCGAATCGATGTCCTGCGTGCCGGAGGGATTTAAGGCGATGGTTCCGGCAATTTTGATCCTGACATTTGCATGGACGCTGAAAACGATGACGGACAGTCTCGGCGCGAAAGAATATGTGGCGGCGCTGGTCGGTCATGCAACCGGAGGAATGCTCAGCCTGATTCCTGCGCTGATCTTCCTTGTAGCCTGTTTCCTTGCATTTGCGACGGGAACGTCATGGGGAACGTTCGGCATTCTCATACCGATCGTGGTAAATGTATTTGCAGGCAACAATGAGACGATGATGATCATTTCGATCTCTGCATGTATGGCAGGAGCAGTATGTGGGGATCATTGTTCGCCGATCTCCGATACGACGATCATGGCTTCGGCAGGAGCACAGTGCAATCATGTCAACCATGTGACGACACAGCTTCCTTATGCGGTTACCGCGGCAGTTGTGTCAGGGATCACTTATGTCATCGCCGGAATCGTGCAGAACTTTGTAAGCAGTACGATGACCGCAGTGATCTGTCTCCCGGTGGGGATTCTGTTGATGGTCGGTACGCTGTTTGTGATTCGTGCCGTAACAGGAAAAGAAGAATAAAAGGTAACAACCCGTTATGCTGCCGTGGATTTGAGACAGGACAGTATGACAGGAAAGAAATATAGAAGATAAAGGCAGGTAATAAAAATGGCAGAAGAGTATAAGAATGAAAACTGCACAGAAGAAGGATGTTCCGCAGAATCATGTGCGGGATGCGCACATGCCGGAAATTGTGAAAGTCAGAAGACGGATATGCGGGAACCGGCAAACCCATATTCCAGTGTAAAGAGAGTCATCGGGATCATCAGTGGAAAAGGGGGCGTCGGAAAATCACTTGTAACGGCATCTCTGGCTCGCATGATGAAAGATAAAGGATATAATGTCGGTATTCTGGACGCGGATATTACCGGACCGTCCATTCCGAAAATGTACGGGATCCATGAGATGGCAACCGGAAGTGAACAGGGAATTTTCCCATGTATCGCAAAGGATGATACAAGGATCATGTCGGTCAATCTTTTATTGGAAGATGAAGATGCACCGGTGATCTGGCGTGGACCGATCATTGCGGGAGTTGTCAAACAGTTCTGGACAGATGTGATCTGGGATGATCTGGACTATCTGTTTGTGGATATGCCGCCGGGAACCGGAGACGTTCCGCTTACCGTATTCCAGTCGCTGCCGGTAGACGGCGTTGTGATCGTCACATCACCGCAGGATCTTGTGCAGATGATCGTAAAGAAAGCATATAACATGGCGAAACAGATGAACATTCCGGTACTGGGTATTGTGGAGAATTACAGCTATGTGAAATGTCCGGACTGCGGAAAAGAACTGAAAGTGTTCGGGGAAAGCCACATTGAAGAGATCGCAGAGGAACTTGGCGTTCCGGTGCTCGGAAAAATGCCGATCGACCCTGCAATCGCAGAGGCAGTGGAGGCAGAGAAGTTCTATGAGGTGACAAATCCGTATTTGAGCGAAGTAGAATTATAAAAGAAAAGGTCATTCCGAAAGTGGGGAGAAAAAACATTTTTCGGGATGATCTTTTTTGACTTGAAATATACCCTATAAGGGTATATAATATCCGTGGAAACGAGGTGAAATTTTATGGGAAATGAAGAAATAGATTTAGAAGAACAGGTGCAGAATAAAAAGTGCGGATGTTCTCATAAGAAAAAAGAACGCTCCAAGGGAGAGGCAAAAAAATTGATCAACCGCCTGAACCGGATCGAAGGGCAGGTGCGCGGGATCAAGAGAATGCTGGAACAGGACGCGTATTGTACGGATATTTTGATCCAGGTTTCCGCGGTGAACGCGGCATTGAACAGCTTCAACAAAGAATTGCTGGCAGAACATATCCGCACTTGTGTGGCAGAAGACATCCGGCAGGGAAAAGATGAGACGATCGATGAACTTGTGGTGACATTGCAGAAATTAATGCGCTAAATGTTCAGATCGTGGGTCATACAGGAAAAAGGAGGGAGCGAATGAAACAATATACAGTGACCGGGATGAGCTGCGCGGCATGCAGCGCCCGGGTGGAAAAGGCAGTCTCCCATGTGGCAGGTGTGGAGTCCTGCTCGGTAAGCCTTTTGACAAATTCCATGGGAGTGGAGGGAGACGTTAAGGACGCAGATATCATCGCCGCAGTGGAGCAGGCGGGATATGGTGCGGAGGTAAGAGGAACTGCATCAGGGGAAAATCAAGGCGGAAAAAGCGGGAGTATGGCAGGAGAAGAGATGTTGAAAGACCGGGAAACTCCTGTTTTGAAGAGAAGATTGATCGCATCCGTCTGCTTTTTGGTTCCGCTTATGTATCTTTCTATGGGACATATGATGTGGGGATGGCCGATGCCGGAAGTTTTGAAAGAAAACCATATGGCGATGGGGCTGATCCAGCTTCTGCTCACCGGGGGCGTGATGATCATCAATCAGAAATTCTTTATCAGCGGTTTCCAGAGTTTGTGGCATCGGGCGCCGAATATGGATACACTTGTCGCGCTGGGAGCAGGAGCATCGTTCGGATACAGCGTCTATGCACTGTTTGCGATGACAGATGCACAGATGCGGATGGATATGGATGGAGTCATGGCTTTTATGCATGAGTTTTATTTTGAGTCTGCGGCGATGATCCTGACGCTTATCACAGTCGGAAAGATGCTGGAGGCAAGATCCAAAGGAAAGACGACGGACGCATTGAAAAGTCTGATGAGACTGGCGCCGAAAAAGGCTGTGATCTTAAAAAACGGAGAAGAACAGGAAGTGCCGATCGAGCAGGTAAAAAAGGGAGATCTGTTTGTCGTGCGTCCCGGCGAAAATATTCCGGTGGATGGAATCGTTGTGGACGGAAGCAGTGCGGTCAATGAAGCGGCTCTGACAGGAGAGAGCATCCCGGTGGACAAAGAAGCCGGGGATCATGTGTCGGCTGCAACGTTAAATCAATCCGGATTTTTAAAATGCGAAGCCTTGCGGGTCGGGGAAGATACGACCTTATCCCAGATCATTCAGATGGTCAGTGATGCGGCGGCAACCAAAGCGCCGATCGCGAAAGTGGCGGACCGTGTGTCGGGAGTATTTGTTCCGATCGTCATAGGGATCGCGGCAGTGACGATCGCAGTCTGGCTGCTTGCGGGGGCGTCGGTCGGTTTTGCACTGGCACGGGGAATCTCAGTGCTGGTGATCAGTTGTCCGTGTGCATTGGGACTGGCAACACCGGTTGCGATCATGGTCGGAAACGGAATGGGCGCCAAGAACGGGATTATGTTTAAAACAGCGGTATCATTGGAAGAAACCGGAAAAGTAGAGATTGTAGCGCTGGATAAAACAGGAACGATCACGAGCGGAGAGCCGAAAGTAACGGATCTGCTTCCGGTCGAGGGCATTACAGAAGAAATGTTGTTGTCTTATGCTTATGCGCTGGAACGGAAGAGTGAACATCCGCTGGCTGCAGCGGTGATCCGGGAGGCGGAGGAAAGACATTTGCCGGGCAGAGAAGCGGAAAGTTTTCAGGCAGTTCCGGGAAACGGGCTTACGGCGGTTGTTGACGGAAAGAAACTTCGGGGCGGAAACCTGGCGTTTATCCGTCAGGAAGCAGAGGTCTCTGAGGAAAGGAAACGGCAGGCGGAACGTCTGGCGTCAGATGGAAAAACACCGCTGTTTTTCAGTCTGCAGGCTTCCGGAGGGGAGCAGGAATTGCTCGGGATCATTGCGGTAGCCGATGTGATCAAAGAAGACAGTCCCCGGGCGATCCGGGAACTGCAGAATATGGGCATCCGTGTTGTGATGCTGACGGGCGACAACGAACGTACTGCGAATGCGATCGGTGCACAGGCGGGAGTGGACGACGTGATCGCCGGAGTGCTTCCGGACGGAAAGCAAAAAGTTGTGGAGAATTTGAAACAAAAAGGAAAAGTCGCGATGGTCGGAGACGGGATCAACGATGCGCCGGCATTGACAAGCGCAGACATGGGAATTGCGATCGGAGCCGGAACCGATATTGCGATCGATGCGGCTGATGTCGTATTGATGAAGAGCCGGCTGAGCGATGTGCCTGCGGCGATCCGGCTAAGCCGGGCGACGCTTCGGAACATTCATGAAAATCTGTTCTGGGCATTTTTCTACAATCTGATCGGGATCCCACTTGCAGCCGGAGTCTGGTATCCGCTTCTGGGGTGGAAATTAAATCCGATGTTCGGCGCAGCAGCGATGAGCCTGTCCAGTTTTTGTGTTGTGACAAACGCGTTGCGGCTGAATTGGTTTCACATGTATGATACCGTAAAGGATAAGAAAAGAAAGTATCAGAAAGCAAAACAAAAAGTGGAAGAAAAAGTAAAAGAAAATGTAAAAGAAAAAGAGGAGGAAACAACCATGACAAAGACAATGAAGATCGAGGGTATGATGTGCGGGCACTGCGAGGCGGCAGTGAAGAAAGCGTTGGAAGCTCTGGACGGCGTAGAAGCGGCGGAAGTCAGCCATGAGAAAGGAACCGCAGTTGTGACACTGGCAAAAGAAGTGGAAGATGAAGTGCTGAAAAAGACAGTGGAAGAGAAAGATTATCAGGTGATCTCCATCTGTTGATCGGGATTTGGCAGCAGATAAGTGCTGTGGTAAAAAGTGTAAGACTTCGAAACGAATAGAATCCCGGCTGGCGGTGATGAGCTGCCAGCCGGGATTCTATTTAAAATCTTAAGAAAGCAATCTGTCAGAACTGGTTTTTATACAGACATACCGGATTATAAGGATATCCGATTCCGTTCTTTTCTACGGTGTCCACACCGTCCAATGCTTTGATCAAAGCTTCTGCTGTCATCGTGACGCGGACTTCACCGAACTGCAAAGCTCCGGTTGCACGGTCACCGCGGCATCCGAGCGATACACCCGGTTTTCCTGTTTTCATTGTGTACATCCATGTGTCCGCGCAGTTGGATTCTCCGCTGAATGGGAAGTACAGCTTTTCATACTCATTTTCCACATATCCTGCAAGCAGATGGAATGCAGCCTGTGTCGGAAGCTGAAGTGAGATCACATCCGGCTCTTCAATGTCGCATGCGGACAGAGAGGAACATGCAATTCCGATATAAGGAACTTCCGGAAGCAGTTTGCGGTTTTCAGCGATATGTTTCTTTGCGTCTTCCTGATCATGATGCCATGGCGTCGGTTTGCGGTATAAAATACTTCCGTCCAGATAATCCTGATCTACATCCATACAACCGTTGTTGATCGCACAGTACGGTCCTGAGAAATGGTCTCTTGTAAGACCGAAAGTCTCCTGAAAATATGCAGCCATACTGATCAGCTTACATACGGAAGCCTTATTCTGGCAGTAATTCATATTCGGGATCGCATCCAGCTCTTCCTGTGTATGAGCGAATTTCATAGCGACAGGATACTGGGTCGGTCTGAGACTATACATTACGCGGTCACTTAATTTTTTCCATTCTTCTCTTGTGCATTTCATAACATTCATTTCCTTTCTCTATTAAGAAAATATGTATTTTACTTTTCATGAAATAAAAATTGTTTAGAAGATACCCCATCCGCCTACGTTGAATACGGTCTCGCCGCTCATGTAGGACGCGTCGTCGGATGCGAGGAAGAGCGCGACAGCAGCCTGTTCTTCCGGTTTTGCCATACGCGGGATCACGAGACGTTTTGCTGTGTAATGCGGGAAACGTTCTCTTGCGGATTCACCGACCATATCGGTATTTGTTGTTCCCGGCGCAAAGCAGTTTGCACGGATGCCATATTTGGAAAGTTCCACTGCGATACCTCTTGTGAACATGGAAATCGCACCTTTACTTGCAGCGTAGCAGGTTGTGTTCGGTGTTACGCAGCGGAAGTTGATGGAAGAGGTGTTTACGATCACACCTTTTGTGTCATGCGCGATGAATGCTTTTGCGGCAGCCTGAGATCCGAAGAATACACCATGGAAGTTGGTGTTGAAGATCTTGTCGCTGTCTTCGATCGTGCAGTTTAAGAAATCTTTGAAAATGTTGATTCCCGCATTGTTGAAGATGATGTCAAATCCGTTGAATGCTTCATAAGCTTTCTCAACCAGTGCGTCAACATCTTCTTTGACACTGACATCACAGCGCATGCACACCGCGTTGTCGCTGCCGAGTTCTTCGATCAGTTCCGGGAAACGCTCGGTGCAGATATCACCGATCACGATCTTTCCGCCTTCCGCTACGAATCTCTCGGCAATTGCCTTACCGATACCTTTTGCTCCACCTGTTACGACTGCTACTTTTCCAGTAAATCTGTCTGCATAATTCATAACTGTTCTCCTTGTTGTGTAAAATATGATTTTTAAAATATTTAATTTAGGGGATATTTTAAATATGCATAGAGCACACTCTATACAAGCAACATAACATTTTGTTAATTAGTTGTCAATGATTTTCGACATATTTCTGCAAGTTTTTTCGGGCAGTTTTTTCGGGCGTCGGGAATTGCTGGGAAAATATGCAGTTTTTATGCGAAAATGCTTTACTTTTTTGTAAAATAATGATATACAGAATAATGAGTGTTTTATAGTGCACTCTATAACAGATTGAAACAGAGATTCGAACATGATGAACACGGAAAAGTATTTCTACAGATCATGTTTGGATTTCAGATTTTTTTAGAAATGAGTTGATATGATTACATATGTTGGAAGAACTGAGTACGCCGAGAAGCGTGCAGACACAGAATACAAAGGAAAAGATCTACAAAGCTGCCGTTGATATTATCAAGAAAAAAGGATATGAATATCTTTCGATCAGCAATATCTGCAAGGTAGCTCATATATCAAACGGAACATTCTTTTATCACTTTAAGACAAAAGAAGATCTGCTCAGCTACTACTTAAGAGAGCGGTTTATCAAGTATCGTCAGGAACATCATTTTCAGGTGGAGGGGCTTCCGTTTGATAAAAAGATCGTAGAATATTATTATTGCTATACATCGTATGTAGAGGATAACGGCATTGATTTCATTGCCAATTATTATACGCCGAAAAATTCGGCGCTGAACACACGGATTTATCATGAGGATAATCCGCAGCTGATGTATGAGTTCGTCCGCTGCTGTCTTCAGGAAGCGGAAGAACAGCATCTGATCAAAAGTGAGCATACAGCGACATTTTACGCAGAGACCTGCTGTATGATCATCAAAGGAATCGTGTTTGAGTGGGCGCTTTCCGGAGGAAAAGTCAATATGCATGAGATGATCGACATGATCCTCCAGACATTTCTGGACAGTATCAAAGCGGATCGGCAGTAGCGGATCCGTATGGATACAGGAGAAAGATCAGAATAAAAATTAAGAATGAGAGTAAACATATAGTTTCGTGGTTTCCATGATTTGAAACAGCTGCTTCGCAACTCAAGTTTTATCAGTTTTAAAATGATTTGCGGGCACACTCAACAAGACGCCGGATTTTATGGGGATATTTTCCGGCAGCACTACTTGAGCTGTTGAAATGGTTTGTATTCAGATAAATTTTAACAATACACAATCAGGAGGTAATTATGGATATCATAATTCTTGTGATCGCGATCTTATTGATCGGCGTTCTTTGTTATAAGGGGGTTCCGACACCGATCGGCGGTGTGGCATGTTCCTTAATTCTTTTAATCTACTTTAGAATGGACATCTACGACGGACTGCTTACAACCTACATGGGAGGATTTGTAAGTTTCGTACAGAAATGGTTCCTGATGTTCCTTATCGGAGCAGTATTCGGAAAAATTATGGATATTACCGGCGCCGCAGACTCGCTTGCGAGAATGGTACTCCGGGTAGTAGGTGAGAAACGGATTTCTCTTGGAATCTGTATCGTATCCGCACTTTTTATCGCATCCGGAATTTCCGTATACATCACACTGTTTATCGTACTGCCGCTGGCGATCAAAATGTGCCGTCGTGCCAATCTTTCCCGCTGTTTTATCATCGCGGGATATTCACTTGGTATCAACATCGGGCTGAGTCTTCCGTATGTTGCAGTTGCAAACAACGTGCTGTGTACAGATTATTTCGGAACAGAAGTAAGTTCAGGCGGATTGCTTGCGATCTTCTGTACCGCAGTATATGCAGTGGTAGGTATGCTTTGGATCACATATTATGAGAAGCGTATGAAGAAAAAAGGAATCGGATATGTTCCGGCTGAAAACGAGCAGGTATCTCTGGACGACGAGGTGGATCCAAAAGATCTTCCGCACTGGATCCTTGCAGTGATCCCGATGATCGTTCCGATCATTGCGCTGAACGCGCTGAAACTTCAGGTAGAATTTGCATTGATCTTAGGTGTTGCAGCATCGATCATTCTTCTGTTCAAATATCTGCCGCACAAATGGGAGCCGATCAAAAAACATTTTGTGGATTCCATCAATACAACAACAGCAACTGTCATCAACACATCTGCAATCGTTGGTTTTGGTACGATCATCACAGCGACACCGGGATACGAAGTTGCTGTTGAAAAGATCCTCGGCATCAACGGACATCCGCTGTTTGTTGCGCTGATCTCCGTAACATTGATCGCAGGCGTTGCGGGAGCATCTTCCGCAGGTATCGTACTGGCAGCGCCGGTATTGACACAGATCCTGCCGCTGACAAATGCAGCAGTATTCCACCGTACCGTTATTTACGGAAGTTTGGGTCTGGACTCTCTGCCGCATGCAGGATTCCTTCAGACAGAGTGCAACCTGGCAGGAGTAAAATTCAAAGATGTATATCTTCCTATTATCTTTATGGAGACCGTTGTAATGACGCTTGGTATGGGTCTTCTGTATGTACTGATCAACATCGCGTTTGGGCTGGCATAATAAGGTGATATAGAATAGGAGATTGATTTATGAAATTTAATAAAGTATTTGAAACCGGAAAAATCAGAAATATGGAACTTCCGAACCGTCTGGTCGTAAGCGCAATGTCTTCCCATCTCGGAAATGATGACGGAACACCGAATGAGCAGGTGATCCGTTATCTGGAAGCGAAAGCCGAGGGCGGCTGGGGACTGGTATTTACCGAAGATCTGGGAGTGACAGAAGATGCGGGAAGCGACCCGATCGTGGGTTCGCTCTGGAATGACGCGCAGATCCCGTCCTGGAAAGAGTGCGTCAGCCGCGTACATGCGGCCGGCGGAAAGATCGGCGCACAGATTTATCATGCCGGACGGGAGCGTAAACTGGATGCTTACGAGAGCCATCCGGTTGCACCGTCTGCGATCAAAGAACCGGCAATGAATTACATTCCGCGGGCGTTGACTGTGGAAGAGATCTACGATCTTGTCAAAGCGTTCGGACAGTGTGCGCGCAGGGTGAAAGAATGTGGTTTTGACTGTGTGGAGATCCATGGCGCGCATGGTTATCTTGTGAATCAGTTCCTGTCTCCGTTCTCCAATAAGAGAACCGATGCATATGGCGGAACGTTGATGAACAGAATGCGTTTTGCGCTGGAGATCGTAGAGGAAGTCCGCCGCGTAGTAGGAGAGGATTATCCGATCATCTTCCGTATGAATATCTGTGATCATGTGGAGGGCGGACTGGAAGTTCCGGAATCTATCGTGATGGCAAAAGTACTGGAAGAAGCAGGCGTGGACGCTCTGCATTGTTCACAGGGAATGTTTGCATCCAAAGAAACGATCATTCCGCCGAGCTTTATTTCTGCAATGAAATATGCAGAAGACGTTGCAACGGTAAAGGCATCTGTACAGATCCCGGTGATCGCGGTAGGACGTTATATCGATATCCATATGGCAGAGACTATGCTGCGCGACGGAAAAGCGGACTATATCGCAATGGCGCGCGCGTCACTTGCAGATCCGGATCTTCCGAAGAAAGCAAAAGAGGGAAGAGCAGACGATATCATCCAGTGTATCGGATGTGATCAGGGATGTACCGGGGAGACGGCAGCCGGAAATCCGGTCAACTGTCTGGCCAATCCGCATACATGTAAAGAGACGGTGTATGATCTGTCGAAAGTGGAACATCCGAAGAAAGTCTTTGTTGCAGGTTCCGGTGTGAGCGGACTTTCCGCAGCATATGGTGCGGCTGAGAGAGGACATCATGTAACTGTATTTGAGGCAGATAGCGAGATCGGCGGTCAGTGGATCGCAGCGGCAATGCCGCCCGGAAAGACAGACTATAATGCATGGATCTACAATCACAGAAGATTGTTGGAAGAATATAATGCAGAAATCCGTCTGAACACACCGCTTACAAAAGAAATCGTGGAAGCGGAAAAGCCGGATGCAGTGATTCTTGCAACGGGAAGCGTTCCGCTTGTGCTGCCGATTCCGGGACTGGACAATACGAGGTTTGTGAAGTCTGCGATCGACGTACTGAGAGGACGTACTTCTTATGGAAAAAATGTTGTTGTAGTCGGCGGAGGAATGACAGGAGCGGATACATCGGTATTCCTTGCAGTGCAGGGATGCAATGTAACGATGATCGAGATGGCGCCGGATATTATCGGAGACGCGGTATCTCAGGTAAGAGCCTGCCTGCTTCAGCATTTGAAAAAATACAATGTTGAGATCCACAGAGGCACGAAGCTGATGAAAGTGGAAGAGGGCGCTGTTTATGCAGAGAAAAAAGGCGAGACTGTCGTATTCTCTGATGTAGATATGGTAGTCAACGCAATGGGCGTACGCAGTTACAATCCGTTGGAAGAAGAACTTGCAGACTGCGGATGCAAAGTCGTTGTTGTCGGAGATGCATTGAAGACAAAGAACGGATACCGCAATATCAGAGAGGGTTACGATGCAGGAAATCAGATCTGATCGGAAATAAATGAAAATCCTAATCCCCCAGCTATGCTGGGGAGAATGGAGTAAGCAGTAGCGTGTAGGATAATAATAAAAAGCCTCCTATGCTAAAATGAGAATGGTGTCGCAAGCCAAACTCAAGATTTAGTATAGGAGGCGGTCCAAAATGGACAATAAAAGTTTATCACACGTAAAGTGGAAATGCCAATACCATATAGTATTTATTCCAAAATACAGAAAGAAAGTATTATATGGAAAGTTGAAAGCAGACGTACGGGAAATAATATCTACATTGTGCAGATATAAAGAAGTGGAGATTATAGATGGAGCGGTATGTGAGGATCATATTCATTTAAGTGTAGCAATACCACCAAAGTACAGTATTTCAAAATTTATGGGATATTTAAAAGGTAAAAGCACGCTAATGATATATGATAGGCATCCAGAACTGCAGAGTAAATGGGATAAAGCATTCTGGGCTAGAGGATATTATGTTTCAACGATTGGTAATATCACAGAAGAGGCAATAAAGAAATATATAAGAGAGCAGGCAGAAGAGTCAAGAAAAGAAGATTTAAGAAGTACCGCTTTATAGCGGACCAGTAACAATGCTTGCGATACCCGCCCTTTTGGGCGAGCATGTAACCGGCCCTTATTAGGGCCAATTCAAACCACCACTTGAAGTGGTGGTAATGACTAGTTGTAAAAGCAAACAGAGCTAGAAAAAAGAGGATATTACGCATATCAAAAATGCATGATGTCCTCTTCTTTTCTATAAAATGTCAGAGCCCGTATCCAAAAGAAACGATCGTCTTTTGGATACGGGCTCTGCGCATGCCGGATTAAAGCGTATTTGTAAATCGTTCAAATGCTTCCATTCCCTCCGGTGTACATTTGTATACTCCGGCGTCTTCCAATACCTGACAGAAGACTTTTCCGACTTCCTGCTGAAGAATTTCCCCGATATTCGAAGCGTTGATCTCCGGATAGTTCGGTAAGAATTCGTCTACCCAGTCGGCATGCTTCTCGATGGAATCATTGGAGCGGATATCTTTTCCCTCTAAAATATATTCTTTTAAAAGCTCCAGTTCGCCTTTCAGACGTGCCGGAAGTACGGCAAGTCCCATGACTTCGATCAGACCGATATTTTCCTTTTTGATGTGGTGCAGCGCTGCATGTGGATGATAGACACCAAGTGGATGTTCTTCCGTTGTGATATTATTGCGCAGCGTCAGATCCAACTCATAGAGATCCCCGCGTTTCCGGGCGATCGGTGTGATCGTGTTGTGCGGCTGTCCGTCGGTCTCGGCAAAAATAAATGCATCCGGGTCGGTGTATCCGCGCCATGTCCGGAGGATATGATCTGCCAGATCGATGATGCGTGATTCATCCGCACACTGCAGACGGATCACGGATAATGGCCATTTGACAATGCCGGCGGTGACGTCCTCGTAGCCTTTCACGGTAAAGGATCTGATGACAGGCGCTTTCGCCATGGCAAATGTATAATGTCCGCCCTGAAAATGATCGTGGCTTAAAATGGAGCCTCCGACGATCGGCAGGTCGGCATTGGATCCCAGAAAATAGTGAGGGAATAATTTGATAAAATCAAACAGTTTGACAAACGTGTTCCGTTCGATCTTCATCGGCGTGTGCTCGCCGTTAAATACGATACAATGTTCATTGTAGTATACATAAGGAGAATACTGGAAGCCCCAATCGGAATCGTTGATCGTGATCGGGATGATCCGGTGGTTCTCTCTCGCAGGATGATCGGCTCTTCCGGCATATCCCTCGTTTTCCATACAGAGCTGGCATTTCGGATAGCTGGAAGCAGCGGAGTTTCTTGCGGCTGCGATCGCTTTCGGATCTTTTTCCGGTTTGGATAAATTGATCGTGATATCCAGAGTTCCGTATGCGGTGTCCACGGTCCATTTCTGATCTTTTTTGATTCGATAGCGGCGGATATAGTCGCTGTCCTGACTGAATTTATAGTAGTATGCGGTGGCTGCTTCCGGGGAGATCTCATATTGCTCCCGGAATGTCTGCTGCACCTGTGCAGGGCGGGGGAGAAGCGCGTTCATCAGTTTCGTATCAAACAGATCGCGGGAAGTAATGTCATCTTCAATGATCCCGCGCGCGCATGCTTCATCAAGCAGATCGTGCAGAACGTCTTCCAATACAATGTCGGAAAGGTCGCAGGCGACGTCTTCATAGGAGTTTTCCCGCATCAGATCCAAAAGCAGGTTGGTCGTATAGATTCGTTCACATTCCGGCGTCAGTCCGGTGTCGATTCCGTATTGCACTAATTTTTTGATGTTTTCATATAATTTCAATGTTTGATCCTCCATCTTCAGCGTCCGTGTTCACCGGATGGATGTCCTTTCGGTAAACACGGATGCGGTTCTTGCCGGCTTTCTTTACAGACGTTTTGCACCGTCGCCGATATCTACGATGTAAAATTCCGCCTCGTGTCCGACTTTCTCTTTATAAGCCTGACCGATCGATTCTGTGAATGTGTCAACCGCATCGTTTTTAACGATGCTGACGGTACATCCGCCGAAGCCGCCGCCTGTGATACGGGAACCGATCACGCCCGGGAGCGTCCAGGCAAGATCTACAAGGATATCGATCTCTTCACAGGAAACTTCGTAATCGTCGCGCAGTGAAATATGAGACTGGTTCATCAGCTGACCAAAGCGGGTGATGTCACCGGCACGAAGAGCAGCAACCGCCTGGATTGTGCGCTGATTTTCTTTGACCGCATGTCTGGCGCGTTTCTGACGGATCGGATCTTTGATCGCATATTTGTGTTTTTCAAAGGTCTCTTCATCCAGATCACCGAGTGTCTTGATCTCTATGACGCTCTGCAGTTCTGACAGCGCATCGGTGCATTCCTGACGGCGCTGGTTGTAAGCGGAATCTACAAGACTGTGTTTTACTTTACTGTTCGTGATCACGATCTTGGCATCTTCGAGAACAACCGGCGCATATTCGTAATTCAGAGTGCTCGTGTCCAAAAAGATCGCATGGTCTTTTTTTCCCATGGCAACGGCGAACTGATCCATGATCCCACAGTTGCATCCGTTGAAGTTGTTCTCGGAATACTGTCCGATCAATGCCAGGTCTGTCATGGAAAGCGCGTCGATACCGTAGAGATCTTTTAAGATCACACCTGTTAAAACTTCCAGTGATGCGGAAGATGACAGTCCCGATCCGTTCGGGATGTTGCCCCAGATCACCATATCGAATCCGCAGTCCAATGTATAACCTTTTTCGGCAAACGCCCATACGACGCCGAACGGATAGTTCGCCCAATTATATTCTTTTTTGTTCACCAGTTCGTCAAGAGACGCCTCGATCACGCCGAGATGATCCAGGTTCATGGAATAAAAATGAACGAGCCGGTCATTCCGTTTTCTTGCGGCACCGTAAGTACCGAGAGTCAGGGCGCATGGGAATACATGTCCGCCGTTGTAATCGGTGTGTTCTCCGATCAGATTGACACGTCCGGGAGAAAAATAGAGGGATACGCCGTCGGCATTTCCGAACAGTTCTTTGAATTTTTCAAGTAATTTTTCTTTCATATTCTGAATCCTCCTTGTTCAGTTCATATAGATAAAATTATTATAGTATAAATCTGCCGGCCATGTATATAAAAAATCCGTGCCAATATATGTAATTATGTTGCATTTGAAATCGAGGATGCGATATAATCGAGAAAGAACAGAAGTAAGATTTTTACAAAAATCAGGGGGAAGGTGACGAAAGAATGGAGGGAACTTATAAATATTCATATAAAACGGGAGAGAGTCTTTCAAACGCTCTGTCCGTATATAATACCGGATATCAGAAGTGTGAACCGGGATATCAATGGGGACCGGGAGTGCGGAATCACTATTGCATCCACCATGTGATCGCGGGAACCGGTTATTATGAGGTGCATGGAAACCGATATCAGCTGGAAGCGGGAGATACGTTTATCCTGTATCCGGATACAGAGGTGAAATATTATGCGGATCAGGAGAAACCATGGGAATATACCTGGGTTGGATTTGAGGGGGCAGATGCGGGGATTTTGATCGGGGCGACAGATTTTTCGCCGGAGAGACCTTTGATCCGGAGAGGAACGCTTCCGGACCTGGAAATCCGAAGACAACTCCAGAAGATCTATGAAGTCAAGGGGAGTGATTATGAATCGGCAGCGGCGATGACCGGAGCGCTTTATACGCTTTTGTCGGTGTTTCTGCATTATGCGGTCAAAAAAGAACCGATCCGGGATGTGCAGATGATGTATGTCAGAAAGGCGCAGGATTATATCCAGTTAAATTATTCATATCCGATCACGATCGAAGATGTGGCTTCGTATGTCGGGATCAGCAGAAGTTATCTGTTCCGGTCATTTCAAGTATGCCTGAAGCAGTCGCCGAAAGAATATCTGACCGATTTCCGGATTCAAAAGGCCCGTCACCTTTTGCGGGAGACGAGCCTTTCGATCGCGGCGATCGCTTATTCGGTTGGATTTGAAAATAATCTGTATTTTTCCAAAGCATTTAAAAGCCGGACGCATATGAGCCCGTCGGCTTACCGGGAAGTTTCCGTGGGAGAATCTTCCAAAGGCTTTAATTTGAGCCGGTAAATGCGGCGGAATAAAAAGATGCAAAGTATCACGGATACGATCTCTGCGATCGGTATGGAAGCCCATACAAAAGTGAGCCCGAATAGTTTTGCGAGCAGATACGCAACCGGAAGGATCACGACGAGCTGACGGGCTACGGACATGATCAGACTGTATACTGCGTTTCCGAGCGCCTGAAATACGGAACTCATGACAATGCCGTATCCCGCAAAAATAAAGCAGAGGCTGATGATGCGGAGGGCAGGCACTCCGATTTCCAGCATATGCGGCGAAGCGTCGAACAATTTTAACAACTGTGCCGGGAAAAGCTGAAATCCGGCAAGTCCGACCATCATGATGGCGATGGCGATCCCTGTACTCAGACGGATCGTGGAGAGAATCCGCTTTTTGTTGCGCGCGCCATAGTTGTAGGCGATGATCGGGATCATTCCGTTGTTCAGACCAAACACCGGCATAAATACGAAACTCTGCAGTTTGAAGTAAACGCCGAACACTGCGGTAGCAGTGGAGGAGAACATCAAAAGGATCTTGTTCATGCCAAATACCATGACGGAACCGATGGATTGCATGATGATCGAGGGAACTCCGACTTCGTAGATCACGGCGATGATCGAACGGTTCGGACGGAAACCGCGCATGTTCAGATCCAGTTCCGTATTCCGTTTGATGTTGAAATAAAAAGCAAGGATCATGGAAACGATCTGCCCGGTGACAGTTGCAAGCGCAGCTCCGGCGACTTCCATTTTCGGAAAGCCGAACAGACCAAAGATCATGATCGGATCCAGGATGATATTGATGATCGCTCCGGTTCCCTGCGTGATCATTGTATAGAATGTCTTCCCGGTTGCCTGAAGCAGGCGTTCCAGCGTGATCTCAAGGAAAATACCGACAGAGGCGATGGTAACGATCTGTAAATACTGCGTTCCGTATGTGACGATCTTTGTATTGTCAGTCTGCAGGACAAAAAAAGCATGGGAGCCGAACAGACCGAGAAGCGCGATGACAATGCAGCTCAGTACGCCGAGAAAGATTCCGTTTCTCGCAGCCAGATTGGCTTCCTTGAACCGCTTTTCACCGAGATTTCTCGATAACAGCGCATTGATTCCGACGCCGGTTCCGGTAGCGATGGCGATCATCAGATTCTGCACCGGAAATGCAAGAGAAACGGCTGTCAGGGCTTCTTCGTTGATCTGGGCTACAAAGACACTGTCTATGATATTATAGAGTGCCTGGACCAGCATGGAAATGACCATGGGAAGCGACATGGTGATGAGTAGTTTTGGAATTGGCATGACGCCCATTTTATTCTCTTTTGTAGTGTCGTTCATTGTATAACCTCCTTGTTTTATTATGGATCTTAGCGTCGGTGTACAAGGGAAAACACGCCTCAAACCGCGTAATTTCGGTGATTTTCAGCGTTATCCTCAATCAGCGTACGTCCAGTACGCTATCATCGATCTGCAGCGGGAAAATACGCTTACGCCGCAGAAACACAATTAATTATTATAGCATCAATAAATCAGAAGTACAATGCATATATTAGAAAAGAATTGGAACGATGCGGGGAAGTGCGGGGAAAATATTGTGGAAAAGAACGGAGGAAACAAGAGTGGAACAAACCGTGTGTCTGCGAAGCGGTGGATGCAGGCGCTGGGGCTTGTATATATTTTGCTTTTGACGGGCATTGCGGTTCCGAAAGCAGAGGGGGCAGAGAAAGGCGGGGTGGCGTGCGCGGCGGAAAGTCTGGATGTGGCAGAAAAAGCAGAAGATCAAAAAGCAGAAGATCAAAAAGCAGAAGATCAAAAAGCAGAAGATCAAAAGACAGAAAGGAAAAAGGCAGAGGGCGGAGAGACCGCGGAGGCGCCGTGCATCGCGCTGACATTTGACGACGGACCAAGTACGGCATATACGCCGGTCTTGTTGGACGGTCTGAAAGAACGGGGCGTTCATGCCACATTTTTTCTTATCGGTAAAAATATAGAGCAGGGGGACAATGCCGATATCGTAAAGCGGATGTACGAGGAGGGACATTTGATCGGGAATCATACATACAGTCATGTGGAGATCACAAAGCTGGATGACGAGAGTGCATATAAAGAGATAAGCAGGACGAACGAACTGATCGAGGGGATCACCGGAGCACGGGTGGAATTTATGCGTCCGCCTTTTGGCTCCTGGCAGAAAGAACTGGAAGCGAGGGTGCAGGTGATCCCGGTGATGTGGACGGTGGATCCGCTGGACTGGGCAACGGAGAATGTGGATGAAATTGTCAATAAAGTAGTGACGGAAGTGGAAGAAAATGATATGATTCTGTTGCACGATTGTTATGACAGTTCTGTAAAAGCGGCATTGCGGATCATCGATCTTCTTCAGGCGGAGGGTTATCGGTTCGTCACGGCAGACGAATTGATCACAGGATAAACGGCAGCAGAGATATCGGGAATCGATCACAGGATGAAAGAATAGCAGAACGTGGAGAGGAGTAAATGAACATGCACGAATTTTCAAGAACAGAACTTTTACTTGGAGCGGAGGGACTGGAAAAACTGAAACAGGCATCGGTGATGGTGTTTGGGGTAGGCGGCGTCGGATCCCACTGCATTGAGGCGCTTGCGAGAAGCGGGGTGGGAAAATTGATCCTGATCGACAATGATACGGTTTCACTGACCAATATCAACCGGCAGTCCATCGCATACCACAGTACGGTGGGGCGTTACAAAACGGAAGTGATGCGTGAGAGGATCGCAGACATCTGTCCGGAGATCGAAGTGGAGACTTATGAAATGTTTGTGCTTCCGGATAATCTGGAAGAGCTGATCTTAAAGAGACCGGATTATGTGATTGATGCGATCGATACGGTAACGGCGAAGATCGCGATCGCGGAACTGACGAAGAAGCATGGAATACCGCTGATCAGCAGCATGGGGACCGGGAATAAACTGCATCCTGAACTGTTTGAAATCACGGATCTTTCAAAGACAAGTGTCTGCCCGCTCTGCAAGGTGATGCGGAGAGAACTGAAAGCAAGAGGGATCCGGCATCTAAAAGTGCTGTATTCCAAAGAAACGCCGGTTGATACATCGGGCAGAGAGACAGGGGAGGACAAAGGCATGCGCAGAGCGCTGCCGGGGAGTATTTCATTTACACCGCCGGTGGCAGGACTTCTGATCGCGGGAGAAGTGATCCGGGAGCTTGCCGGGGTGTCCTGACTAAGTACGGAGGGATGAAACATGGATTTATTTGATTATATGCGGGAGACGCAGAAAGAAAAAGAATCGCCGCTTGCCTCGCGGATGCGTCCGACAACGCTGGACGAGGTGGTAGGACAGAAGCATATCATCGGAAAAGATAAATTGTTGTACCGGGCGATCAAAGCGGACAAACTGGGATCGATCATATTTTACGGACCGCCGGGAACCGGAAAAACGACATTGGCTAAAGTGATCGCCAATACGACGAGTTCGGAATTTAAACAGATCAATGCGACGGTCGCAGGGAAAAAAGATATGGAGGAGGTCGTCAAAGAGGCGAAAGACCGTCTGGGAATGTATCAGAAAAAGACGATTCTCTTTATTGACGAGATCCACCGGTTTAATAAGGGACAGCAGGACTACCTGCTTCCGTATGTGGAGGACGGGACGATCACGCTGATCGGCGCGACGACGGAGAATCCATATTTTGAGGTGAACGGAGCACTTCTATCCCGTTCCAGTGTATTTGAATTGAAAGCGCTGGAGAAAGAAGATATTAAAGAACTGCTGAAACGCGCAGTATACGATAAAGAGAAAGGAATGGGAACGTTTCACGCCGAGATCAGCGAAGACGCGCTGGAGTTTCTCGCAGATCTCTCCGGTGGCGATGCGAGGAGCGCATTGAATGCGGTGGAACTTGGAATCCTTACAACCGAGCGGAGTGAGGACGGGATCATTCATCTGACGCTCGACGTGGCGTCGGAATGTATCCAGAAACGGGTCGTCCGCTACGATAAAACCGGAGATAATCATTATGATACGATCTCCGCATTTATCAAGAGTATGCGCGGATCGGATCCGGATGCGGCAGTGTATTATCTTGCTAAAATGCTGTATGCCGGGGAAGATGTGAAATTTATCGCCCGCAGGATCATGATCTGTGCGGCGGAAGATGTCGGAAACGCGGACCCGATGGCGCTTGTCGTGGCGGTATCGGCGGCGCAGGCGGTGGAGCGGATCGGGATGCCGGAATCCCAGATCATCTTGTCCCAGGCAGTGCTTTATGTTGCGGGAGCGCCGAAGAGTAATTCGGCAGTCAACGCGATCTTTGCGGCGAATGAAAGTGTAAGGAATACAAAGACGACAGTGCCGCCTCATCTGCAGGATGCGCATTATAAAGGATCTGCAAAACTGGGACATGGGATCGGCTATCAGTATGCGCATGATTACCCGAATCATTACGCCCGCCAGCAGTATCTTCCGGATGAAATAAAAGACGCCAGGTTCTATGAACCCGGCGATCTAGGAAAAGAAAAACAGATCAAGGAATGGTTACAAAAGCTTCGTGAGAATTGAGGTGTAGATTTCCTGATTTTCTCTAGCCCAGTTATTGGCAATGGTTTCAGCTTCTGTCTCGGTCGGAACAGTCAGTTTCAGATCGATGAGGCTGAAACCATTTTCTACGATCTGACAGCGGACTTCAAATTCATGATTCGTGTTCAGGTAATAGTCCGCTTTCACCGAAACTTCTTCTTTTAATTCGTAACATTTCTCATTCAGAAACTTGTCGATATCTTCCTGGATCTCAGGAGAGATCTTTTTGTTGAAAAACCGGATCGTCTCGGTGCCGTTTTTGGTGAGATGATAAAGAGTCCGGTTGTGGGTGTTTTCCACGCGGAGCAGATCGGAATCCACCATATCGGCAAGAGCCTGCTGCAGTGTAAAATAGTTGGTATATCCCTGATCCAGTATAAATTCGGAGATCTGAGATGTGGTCATAGGAAAATCCACTTTATCTAACATGTACAGTATAATCAGTTTGTATAAGGTAAATGTCTCATTCATGATATTCCTTTCCCTGCCAGAGATCCTGTTCTTTTAAATATCTGTGCAGTGTGTTCAGTACCTCGCGTTTCCGGGATGTCCAAAGCGGTGCGATCAGAAGATCTTTCGGACCGTCGCCTGTCAGGCGGTGGATCGAAAGATCCGGGCGGAGACGGATGATACAAGAGCCGAGCAGTTCGATATATTCTTCCATGGAGGGACTCCAGAAAGGTTGTCTTTCGTAATCGACCGCAAGATCTGTTCCTTTCAGTATATGCAGAAGCTGCAGTTTGATGCCTTGGATATCCATATGATTGAGATAATCCAGTGTTTCAAACATCTGCTGTTTTGTCTCCCCGGGAAGACAAAGGATCGTGTGGACGATCACTTCGATCCCGCGGGCGCGGAGGTCGTTTACTGCCCGTTCAAAAACAGGAAGTTCATAACCTCTGCGGATATAAGCGGCAGTATCGGCATGGATGGTCTGCAGTCCAAGCTCAACCCAGACCGGTTTGATCCGGTTGATCCGCTCCAGTAAAGCAAGAATATCCTCATCCAGACAGTCCGGCCGGGTCGCGATGGACAAAATCCGTACGTCCGGGTCTGAAACTGCCTGCATATAGATCTTTTCCAGATATTCCACAGGAGCGTAGGTATTGGTGAAAGCCTGAAAATAAGCGATATATGCGTGCACCGGGCGTTTGCTTTTCAGAAGTTGTTTTCCATGTGCAAGCTGTTCGGAAACAGAGCAGCTTGCGGAACCGGCAAAGTCACCGGATCCATTGGCGCTGCAGAAAATACAGCCGCCGCTTCCGATCGTTCCGTCCCGGTTGGGACAGGTCATACCGCCGTCCAGTGCGATACGGTACACTTTTTCACCGTATTGCTTCTTTAAGTCATAGTCCATGGAATGATAACGTTTTTCACCCCAGCGTGTCTGTATGTTATGTCTGTTTTCGACCAAGATCAATCTCCTTAAAAAGTTCGTTGTAGACCGTGGCTGCAAGCTGCCTTTTCAGATCAGTTCTTTTACAGCACGGCTGACTGCGTCCGCAACACGCGGGTCAAATGCTTCCGGGAGGATATTGTCTTCACTGAGATCCTCATCCGCCACAAGCCCTGCGATCGCTTTCGCAGTGGCAAGCTTCATCTCTTCTGTGATCTGTGCGGCGCGTCCCTCAAGAGCCCCTTTGAAGATGCCCGGAAATGCAACGACGTTGTTGACCTGATTCGGAAAATCCGAACGACCGGTACCGACAACTTTTGCACCGGCAGCTTTTGCCAGATCCGGCATGATCTCCGGAACCGGATTTGCCATTGCAAAGAGGATCGCATCCTTATTCATGGAAGCGACCATGTCCTGTGTCACAATGTTCGGAGCAGAGACGCCGACGAAGATATCCGCGCCTTTTAAAGCGTCTGCCAGAGTGCCGGTTTTTCCGTCCAGATTGGTGACTTCCGCCATCTGTTTCTGCATCCAGTTCAGATTTGGAGAGGACTGGCTGATGATTCCGTTGATATCGCACATGGTCACATGAGAGAACCCATAGGTCAAAAGTAATTTTGTGATGGCAACCCCGGCAGATCCTGCACCGTTGATCACAACCCGGCAGTTTTCTTTTTCTTTTCCGGTTACTTTCAGCGCGTTGATGATTCCGGCAAGCACAACGATCGCGGTGCCATGCTGGTCATCGTGGAAAACCGGGATATCAAGAAGCTCTTTTAAACGTTCCTCAATCTCAAAACAGCGCGGAGCGGAGATGTCCTCCAGATTGATCCCTCCGAATGCAGGGGCAATGTTGACGACTGTCCGGATGATCTCTTCGGTATCCTGAGTATCTAAGCAGATCGGAACCGCATTGACGCCGCCGAATTCTTTGAAAAGAACTGCTTTCCCCTCCATCACCGGCATTGCTGCTTTGGCTCCGATGTTGCCGAGACCAAGAACAGCGCTTCCGTCGGAAACGACAGCGATCGTATTCGCTTTGATCGTATATTTGTAAGCGGCATCCGGATCTTTGGCGATGACTTTGCATGGTTCCGCAACGCCCGGTGTATAGGCGATCGCAAGATCTTCACGGGAATTGACGTGGGATTTTGCGGTTGTCTCGATCTTTCCGTTCCATGTTTCGTGCATCTGTAATGCTTTTTTACTGTTTGTCATAGTTTTGTACCTCATTGTCTTCCTATACTTATGGAAAATATCATATCACTGTTGTCTTATATGCGCAAGAAAGAAAAAAGCCTTTTCTTTTCGGAGATTTTGGTGTATACTGAAAAAAGATTTTAATTCTTTTGTGTCAATTCAGACTCAAGTTCCCGAATTAACGTTAAAATACAAAACAGATTCCACAGTCATTTTTAAGAAAGGAAAAGCAGTATATGACAAGAGAAAAATATGAATCTTTACCGCTTGCAACACTCAAAGATCTGGCAAAGGCAAGAAAGATGCGCGGTATTTCGACAATGAAAAAGAGCGATCTGATCGATGCGATGCTGGCACAGGATGAGAGAGAGAAGCAGGAAGTGGCGCAGGCAGAAGCCAAAGAAGAAGTAAAAGAATCGTTTAAAGAGAAGAAAGAGGAGACAGACGTTGAGCAGCTGGACAGCGGAAAGGTTGCGAACGGGATCCTGGAGGTTCTTCCGGATGGGTTTGGATTTATCCGATGTGAGAATTATCTGCCGGGAGAGAATGATATTTATGTATCTCCCTCCCAGATCCGCAGATTTAATTTAAAGACAGGAGATATCCTGACCGGGAATATCAGGGTGAAGACACAGTCGGAAAAATTCAGCGCACTGCTGTATGTAACGACGATCAACGGACTGCGCCCGGCAGAGGCGATGAAGCGTCACAATTTTGAAGATTTGACGCCGATTTTCCCGAACCGGCGTATCGCACTGGAAAATGAACAGAGTACGACAGCGATGCGGATCATGGATCTGCTTTCTCCGATCGGAAAAGGACAGCGTGGTATGATCGTGTCCCCGCCGAAAGCAGGTAAGACAACCCTTTTAAAAGAAGTAGCGCTTTCCGTACAGAAAAGTGAGCCGGATATGCATCTACTGATCCTTTTGATCGATGAGCGTCCGGAGGAAGTGACGGATATCAAGGAGGCGATCGAGGGAGAGAATGTCGAAGTGATCCACTCTACGTTCGATGAGCTTCCGGAGCACCACAAGAGGGTATCGGAGATGGTGATCGAGCGCGCGAAGCGTCTTGTGGAGCATGGAAAAGATGTAATGATCCTGTTAGACAGCATTACGAGGCTGGCACGGGCGTACAATCTGGTTGTGCCGCCGTCCGGACGTACACTTTCCGGAGGTCTTGATCCGGCGGCACTTCATATGCCGAAGCGTTTCTTTGGTGCGGCGCGTAATATGCGCGAGGGAGGAAGCCTGACGATCCTTGCGACAGCGCTTGTGGAGACCGGAAGCAAGATGGACGATGTTGTCTATGAAGAGTTTAAAGGAACCGGTAATATGGAACTTGTTCTGGACCGGAAGCTGCAGGAGAAGCGTGTGTTCCCGGCTATTGATATTCCGAAATCCGGGACAAGACGGGAAGATCTGCTTTTGAGCAAAGAGGAGCAGGATGCGGTTTATATCATCCGCCGTGCGATGAACGGAATGAAAGCGGACGATGCGGTGGATAATCTTCTCAATATGTTCTCCAGAACAAAAGACAACGCGGAATTGGTCAAAATGGTAAACCGGCAGAAATTTATATAAGAATTTATGATAAAAAGAACTTGCAAATCTAAAAATGATATGCTACAATAAGCAAGATGTTTAGCGAAAAATATTATTTTTTAAATAGAGAGGTGAAAATCATGAGAGAAGGTATCCATCCAGAGTACCATCAGGCAACAGTAACTTGCAACTGCGGTAATACATTCGTTACAGGTTCTACAAACGAAAGCATTCACGTAGAAATCTGTTCCAAGTGCCATCCGTTCTACACAGGACAGCAGAAAGCTGCACAGGCACGCGGACGTGTTGACAAGTTCAACAAGAAGTATGGTATCAAATAAGAAACACATACAGCAGGCTGAGATTGTTATCTCAGCCTGTTATTGTATCTGAGGAGATTATATGAAATCATCAAATATAGGAGGACAGGCGGTCTTAGAGGGAATCATGATGAAGAACAAAGACCGTTATGCCGTTGCGGTGCGCAAACCCGATCAGGAGATCGAGGTTGACGTACAGGAATATAAAAGCATTGTCCCGTGGAAGACGGTTTCCAAAATTCCGTTTATCCGCGGAATTTTCAGCTTCGTGGATTCTCTTGTGCTGGGGATGAAGACGCTGATGTATTCGGCGAGTTTTTTTGAGGATGAAGAGGTCGATGCAAAAGAGCTGACTGAAGAGGAAGCGGAAAAAGAGGAGAAAAAAGAGCGGATTTTGATGAATCTGACCGTCGCTTTTTCTGTGGTGCTTGCGATCGGGATTTTTATGGTGCTGCCATATTTCCTGAGCAATCTCGTGCGGAGTTATGTCGCTTCGCACTGGGTACTTACGATCGTAGAGGGTGTGATCCGGGTAGGGATCTTTCTGGCGTATATTGCGCTTATATCCAGAATGAAAGATATCCAGCGGACATTTATGTATCATGGAGCGGAACATAAATGTATCAACTGTATCGAACATGGGCTGGAACTGAATTTGGAAAATGTACGGAAAAGCTCCAGACAGCACAAACGCTGCGGAACCAGTTTTTTATTTTTTGTGATGATCGTCAGCATCATATTCAGCTTTTTCATTACGGCAGAATCACAGGTTTTGCGCGTGCTGCTTCGGATCGCGATGCTGCCGCTGATCGCAGGTGTATCTTATGAGATCATCCGTCTGGCAGGAAACTGTGATCACTGTCTTGTAAATTTCCTGAGCAAACCGGGACTTCTGATCCAGAATATGACGACGAAAGAGCCGGATGACAGTATGATCGAAGTGGCGATCCGTGCGGTGGAAGCCGTGTTTGACTGGCGGGCGTATGAGAATGAAACTTTCGGCACGCAGTACGGAGAAGATGCAGAACAGAGGAAGCATGCGGAACAACAGGAAAATACGGATGCAGCCGATCCAAAAGAGGATGAAGTATGATGACTGTCAGAAAAGCATATGAATGGGGATCAGAAATCCTTGCGAAAAGCGGAATTGAAGAGGCACAACTGGATGCCTGGTATCTGCTGGAGTTCGTGACCGGGATGTCGCGGGCGGTTTATTTCGCGGATGCAGACCGGAAGATGGCGGAGGAAAAGGAAGCGCAGTACGCTGCGTTGATCAAGAAACGCTCTAAACGGATCCCGCTGCAGCATCTGACCGGCGTGCAGGAGTTCATGGGACTGGAATTTCAGGTGAATGAGCATGTGCTGATTCCACGTCAGGATACGGAAGTGCTGGTGGAAACTGCGTTGGATTTTTTGAAACAGCACGGGGGAAAGAATATGGAAATTCTGGATCTGTGTACCGGATCCGGGTGCATTTTGCTGAGTATTCTTTTCCATGCACAACAGGAACGGCGCGAGGGCAGTATGTCCGGCGTGGGCGCAGACATTTCGGGGAATGCGTTGAAAGTGGCCAAAGAGAACGGAAAACGGCTTGGGATCGATGCGATATGGAAACAGGGAGATCTGTTTGAAGCGCTTGGGACGACAGAAGAAGTCAGATCCGAAACATATCGGTTTGATCTGATCGTCTCGAATCCGCCGTATATCCGCAGCGATGTGATCGAAACGCTGCAGCCGGAAGTGCGGGATCATGATCCGTATCTTGCATTGGACGGAAAAGAAGACGGTTTATTTTTTTACCGCAGGATCATAGAAGCAAGCGCTTCTTATTTAAAAGACGGCGGATGGCTGATGTTTGAGATCGGATCCGATCAGGGGGATGCGGTTTCGGGCATGATGCAGGCAGCCGGTTTTCAGTCGGTGTCGGTAAAAAAGGATCTTGCAGGACTTGACCGCGTGGTGTCCGGCATGTATGATAAGTGCGAAGGTTTTTAAAATAAGAAAGAAAAGAAGCATTGACGATAGAGAGAAAGGAATAAGAGGTTATGTTTGACAGATTGGAAGATTTACTGATCCGGTACGAAGAAGTCATGGGCGAACTTCAGGAACCGGATGTGGCAAATGATGCAGAACGTTTCCGAAGACTGATGAAAGAGCAGAGTGATCTGGCTCCGATCGTGGAGGCGTACAAAGAATATAAACAGTGTAAGCAGAATGTGGAAGACAGTCTTATGATGCTGGAAGAAGAATCCGATGAGGAGATGCGTGAACTGGCAAAAGAAGAACTGAATGATTCCAAAGCACGGATCGAAGAGTTGGAGCGGGAATTGAAGATCCTGCTTCTGCCGAAAGACCCGAACGATGAGAAGAACGTTATTCTGGAGATCCGCGCGGGCGCAGGCGGAGACGAGGCGGCGCTGTTCGCTGCGGAAGTATATCGGATGTATGTGCATTATGCGGAGAGCCGCAGGTGGAAAGTGGAGATGATCTCGTTAAATGAGAACGGGATCGGCGGATTCAAAGAGTGTGTCTGCATGATCACCGGACAGGGGGCATATTCCCGCCTGAAATATGAGAGCGGCGTACATCGTGTACAACGTGTTCCGGAAACGGAAAGCGGCGGAAGAATCCATACATCCACGATCACCGTTGCGATCATGCCGGAAGCGGAAGAAGTTGACGTGGAACTGGATATGAACGACTGTAAATTCGACGTATTCCGTGCGTCCGGAAACGGAGGTCAGTGTGTCAACACAACAGACTCCGCGGTACGTCTGACACATATTCCGACCGGAATCGTAATCTCCTGTCAGGATGAGAAGTCTCAGCTGAAAAATAAGGATAAGGCATTGAAAGTCCTGCGTGCAAGACTGTATGAGATGGAACTGGCAAAACAGCATGATGCGGAAGCGGAGGCGAGAAAGAGTCAGGTCGGAACCGGAGACCGTTCGGAGAAGATCCGCACATACAACTTCCCGCAGGGGCGTGTGACAGATCATCGGATCAAGCTGACCCTGCATAAGCTCGATACGATCCTGAACGGGGATCTGGATGAAATCATCGACAGCCTGATCGCGGCAGACCAGACAGCCAAACTTGCAAAAATGAACGAGCAGTAAGATACGATGAAATATATCAGGCAATTTGGAATTATATGTGGAGTGACGTGTATGGGAGAGATCCTGAAATATCTTCTTCCGTTGCCGATCCCGGGGAGCATTTACGGTCTTGGACTGATGCTCCTGTTTTTGAGTTTAAAGGTTATAAAAATCGAATCTGTGCGGGAGGTCGGAGAATTTCTGATCGAGATCATGCCGGTGATGTTCATTCCGGCAGGCGTCGGTCTGATCACTGCATGGGGAAAGTTGAAAACTATGCTTGTCCCGGTTGGGATCATTACGGTTGTGACGACATTTCTTGTGATGATCGTAACCGGAAAAGTGACGGAAATGATGCTGAAGCAAAAAGAGAAAAAACAGACGGAGAAAATGCAGACAGGAGAAAAGGAGGAACAAGATGGATCAGGTGATCTTTAATTCGGCGGCAAGCGGGATCGTCTTAAGCCTCCTTGCATTTGAAATCGGCACATGGATCCGGAAAAAATGGAAACTGGCAATTTTGAATCCGCTTTTGATCTCGATTCTGATCGTGATCGGATTTCTTGTATGTTTTCGTATCGATTATGAAAGTTATAACAGCAGTGCGAAATATATCAGCTATTTTCTGACTCCGGCAACGGTGAGCCTTGCAATTCCGCTGTATCAGCAGATCGAGCTTTTGAAGAAAAATCTGGCGGCGATCCTTGTAGGGATCCTGTCCGGCGTATTGACCAGCCTTTTCTCGATTCTCGCGATGTGTACGTTTTTCGGGATGAACCATGCGCAGTATGTGACGTTATTGCCGAAGTCGATCACAACGGCGATCGGAATGGGTGTGGCGGAAGAACTGGGCGGCTATGTAACGATCGCAGTGGCTGTGATCATCATCACCGGAGTACTTGGAAACGTGATCGCGGAGGCGGTCTGCAAATGGTTTTGTATCCGGCATCCGATCGCAAAAGGACTTGCGCTCGGGACGTCGGCGCATGCGATCGGAACGGCGAAAGCAATGGAAATGGGCGAGGTAGAGGGCGCGATGAGCAGTCTTGCGATCGTGGTTTCCGGCTTATGTACCGTTGTCTGTGCTTCGGTATTTGCGAACTTTTTATAAGATGTCCGGTTGAAGAAGAAGCGGAAACTGTGTTATACTTTATAGCATCGGTGCAGGAAGAACGGCAGCGTCGGTATATAAGGCGTATTTTCCCTTGTGCACTGACATTAAAGTCTTGTCTGTACCGGAGAAAAAGAAACAAGATGAAAGAGAGTCCGGTGTAAAAATATGCCGGGAAAGAGAGAAGAGTTTATTAATATGGAAGAAATAGCGTTTAAACGACCGGAGTTGGAAGATCGTGAGATCATCAGTTCCTATTTTGCCAAAGCGCCGAGCCGAAGCTGTGAGCGTACGTTTGCAAATGTATATCTCTGGTCACGGCGGTATCATGTGAAATATGCGATCGTAGAGGACGCGCTTGTATTTATGGATGATGAATACGCGCTTGCTTACGCATATCCGGCGGGAGATGCGCCGGCAGTCAAATGTGCGTTGGAGCGTTTGATGCAGTACAGCAAAGACAGGAATGTGCCGTTCCGGCTTTATAATGTGACTCCGGAGAATTTTGCACAGTTGGAAGCATGGTATCCGGGGCGTTTTCAGATCGAATATGACAGAGATGAGGCGGATTACGTCTATGAGACGGAAAAGCTTTCGACGTTGGCAGGAAAGAAACTTCACGGAAAGCGGAATCATATCAATAAGTTCAAGTCGCTGTATGAAGACTGGAATTATGAGACGTTGTCGGATGACAATGTGGAAGAATGTTTCCAGATGGCGTTGAAGTGGCGGAATCAGAACGGCTGTGAGGAAGATAAGGAAAAGAATGCGGAGATGTGCGTGACGCTGAATGCTCTCCGCCTGTTTCAAGAACTGGGGATGGTCGGAGGCGTTCTGCGGGTACAAGGAGAGATTGCTGCATTTTGTATCGGCGAACCGGTCTGTGAAGATACGTTTGTCGTCCACATCGAGAAAGCATTTTCGGATGTGGAGGGGGCATATCCGATGATCAACCAGCAGTTTGTACAGCATGAGTGTCAGGAATATCAGTATGTAAACCGGGAAGAAGATACCGGAGCAGAGGGGCTGCGCAAGGCAAAATTATCGTATCGTCCGGTATTTCTTGTGGAAAAAGGACTTGTGACAGAATGTGAAGCATAAAGATGCAAGAGTAAAGTCACAGGAGCATGAAGAGAAAGGCAGTGTGGAATATGATCTCAAAGAAAATGGAAAATATGGTTGCAAACAGTTCTGCGATCCGTGCAATGTTTGAGGAGGGAAACCGTCTTGCAAAGCTTTACGGTGCGGAAAACGTATTTGATTTCAGTCTCGGCAATCCGAACGTGCCGGCTCCGGCAGCGGTAAAAAAAGCGATCTGCGAGATTCTGGAAGAGGAAGACCCGATCGTACTTCACGGATATACGAACAGCAATGCAGGATATGAGGACGTACGGCAGGCTGTTGCAGAGTCATTGAATGAGCGGTTCGGCACGGTATTCGCAGCCCATAATATCACGATGACGGTGGGAGCGGCAGGCGGTTTGAATGTTATTTTCAAAGCGCTTTTGAATCCGGGAGATGAAGTGATCGCATTTGCGCCGTATTTCGGAGAGTATCGAAGCTATACGAACAATTATGACGGCGTGATGGTTGAGATTTCGCCGAACACGGTGGATTTTCAGCCGAAGCTGGACGAATTTGAGGCAAAGATCACACCGAAGACAAAGATTGTGATCGTCAATACGCCGAACAACCCGACCGGCGTTGTCTATTCCGAAGAGACGATCCGGAAACTGGCTTCGATCATGGAGGCAAAGCAGAAAGAATTCGGAACGGAGATTTATCTCGTTTCGGACGAACCATACAGAGAGCTGGCTTACGACGGCGTGGAAGTTCCGTATCTGACTAAATATTATGCCAATACGATCGTAGGATATTCCTACAGCAAATCCCTGTCCCTGCCGGGAGAGCGGATCGGGTATCTGGTGATCCCGGACGAGGCGGCAGACAGCGAAAAACTGATCAGCGCGGCAAATGTGGCGACGAGGATCCTCGGATTTGTCAATGCGCCGACTCTGCAGCAAAAGGTTGTAAAAGCATGTCTGAATGAAAAGACGGATATTTCTTATTATGACAGAAACCGTGAGACGCTGTATCAGGGGCTGAAGGATCTTGGATTTGAATGTATCAAACCGGAGGGCGCATTTTATCTGTTTGTGAAATCACCGGTGGAAGATGAGAGGGCATTTTGTCAGGCAGCGAAAAAGTATAATATCCTGATCGTTCCGGGAAGTTCGTTTGCATGTCCGGGATATGTGCGTCTGGCATACTGTGTATCTTATGAGACGATCGTAAATTCTCTGCCGAAATTTGCAGAGCTTGCAGAAGAATACAGGAAGTAGGGATCATGGAAGAAAAAAGCATGGAGACAAAAAGAAATCTGAATCCGAAGCTGTTAAAGCAGATCCGGAGAGTGGAACCGTATGTGCCGGGGGAACAGCCGCAGCAGAAAGTGATCAAATTAAATACAAACGAGAATCCGTATCCGCCGTCTCCGAATGTAGCGCGTGTTTTAAAGGAGATGGATGCGGATCGACTGCGACTATATCCGGATCCGTCTGCGGAAGTGCTGACGGAGGTCCTTGCCGCATACCATGGCGTGGAAAACGATCAGATCTTTGTGGGAGTCGGGTCGGACGACGTACTCTCGATGTGTTTTCTGACATTTTTTAATGCAGAGAAACCGATCTTGTTTCCGGATATTACGTATTCTTTTTATAAAGTATGGGCGCAATTATATCGGATCCCTTATGAGTGTCCGAAGCTGGATCCGGATTTCCGGCTTGTGAAAGAAGATTATTACCGTGAAAACGGCGGCGTGATCTTTCCGAATCCAAATGCACCGACTGCGATTTATGAAGAGTTGGATTTTGTGGAAGATGTGATCGCACACAATCCGGACGTGATCGTGATCGTGGACGAGGCATATATTGATTTCGCGGGGCGTTCGGCAGCAGAACTGATCGACCGTTATGACAACCTGATCGTAGTCCGCACGTTTTCCAAGTCACGTTCCATGGCCGGGATGCGGATCGGATATGCGATCTCCAATCCGGCGCTGATCGGGTATTTGAACGACGTCAAATATTCGTTCAATTCCTATACGATGAATCAGACCGCGCTTGTCTGCGGTGTGGAGTCGGTGAAAGACGACGCATATTTTAAGGAGTCGGTAGAAAAGATCATAGAGACAAGAGAGTGGGCGAAGACGGAACTGACAAAGATGGGATTTGAGTTTCCGGATTCCCGTGCAAATTTTATTTTTGCAACCCATCCGAAAAAAGATGCGAAGCAATTATTTGAAGAGCTGAAACAGAAGCAGATCTATGTACGTTACTGGGGCAGCAGCCGGATCGAGCAGTATCTGCGGATCACGATCGGCACAAGAGCGGAGATGGAGACATTATTTGCGGCGCTCAGAGCATGTCTGGCGGCGGAGAATTAAGAAAGACAGATTAAGAAAGTAGATTAAGGAGATAATTATATATATGAAAGACGCAATGATCAGTTGGTTTATCGATACACTCGGCGGAAAAGTGGGAGGAGGATTTATCGTATTTCTGATTTCCATGGTGCCGATCCTGGAACTGCGCGGCGGGCTTCTTGCAGCCGGACCTGCGATTCTTGATATCCCGCAGTGGCAGGCAATTCCGATCTGTATTGTCGGAAATCTGATCCCAATTCCGTTCATCCTGCTTTTGATCACGAAGATCTTTGACTGGATGAAAGGAACAAAGAAACTGAAACCGATGGTGGAAAAGCTGGAGAAGAAAGCGATGAGTAAGAGCGCCAACATTGAGAAATACGAGTTCTGGGGACTGGTGATCTTTGTAGGTATCCCGCTTCCGGGAACCGGAGCGTGGACCGGAGCGCTGATCGCGGCGCTTCTCGGAATCCGTTTCCGCAAGGCGTTTCCGGCGATCGTGCTCGGCGTATTTCTGGCGGCATTTCTGATGACGGTCCTTTCCTATGGAGTGCTGGGAGCGTTATTTGCATAAAAGAAAGACAGATGGAAAGTGAAAGTGTTCCGGATGGGAAAAGAAAAGAGGTAGTTGTATGATAGCAGAAAATAACGAACGGAAGCGGAATATACTTTGGCGGACGGCGATTTCCGTTTCCTCCATTGTGATCATCCTGATCGCGGTTTACTTTATCGTGCGGATGTTCACCGCAAATCCGATGGAAGGAAGCTGGGTCGATGAAGACAGCGGGCGTATGATCGAGATCCAGGGCAACGAGATTGCAAAAGTGGAGTGGCAGGATGAAGCCGACGGTTCGCTTCAGGTTGTCAATATGGCATATACGCTGGATCGGGATTCCAAGATCTTTTCACTTCATGTCGATGAGGCGGCGGTGGAAAAAGCAGTGGAATCCGGCATGAGTAAGGAGACCGTGGAGAATGTAGTGACGTCTTTGGAGGGAAACTACGATTATAATATCGAACAGAATGTGCTGACACTGACAGAACGTGAATACGGTGATCAGATGACATTTGAAAAACAATAGAGCGCAGCAGTAAGTTGAGTATGAAGTGCAGCAGGAAAGGCAGCAAAAGGGAGTAAACAGGGAAATCGGATTCCCTGTTTCTTTTGCATAGGCGACGAGCCAAAGTCCGGGCTTGCCCGAGACCTTGGCGATTGCTTACAATCCCGGAATGTGCCTTTTGGCACTTCCGGTGATTTGCTATGTAAAGGAGGAAACGTGCGATGTTGAGAATGCAGACAAAAGAAGTAAAAATCGGTTCCGTGACGATCGGAGGAGCGCATCCGGTTGCGATCCAGTCGATGACCAATACGAAGACCGAAGACGTGGCGGCAACAGTAGAACAGATCTTGCGGCTGGAAGCAGCCGGATGCGAGATCGTCCGCTGTACCGTTCCGACGATGGAGGCGGCAAAAGCGTTAAAAGAGATCAAGAAACAGATCCATATTCCGCTCGTGGCAGATATTCATTTTGATTATAAAATGGCGATCGCGGCGATCGAAAACGGTGCGGATAAGATCCGGATCAATCCGGGAAATATCGGATCCGAGGAGCGGGTCCGTGCGGTCGTGGAAAAGGCGAAAGAATATGGAGTTCCGATCCGTATCGGCGTCAACAGCGGATCTCTGGAAAAACCGCTGCTGGAAAAATACGGCGGCGTGACTGCAGAGGGGATCGTGGAGAGCGCGCTGGATAAAGTACATATGATCGAATCAATGGGATATGACAATCTGGTCGTCAGTATCAAATCGTCGGATGTCCTGATGTGTGTAAAAGCGCATGAACTGATCGCAAAACAGTGCCCGTATCCGCTTCATGTCGGAATCACCGAATCGGGAACAATCTATTCCGGAAACATTAAATCTTCGGTCGGACTCGGCATCATTCTTCACGAGGGGATCGGCAATACGATCCGTGTGTCGTTGACCGGAGATCCGGTGGAAGAGATCCGGAGTGCGAAGCTGATCCTGAAAACATTGGGCTTGAGAAAGGGCGGGATCGAAGTCGTTTCCTGTCCGACCTGCGGAAGAACGCAGATCGACCTGATCGGACTTGCAAATGAAGTGGAGAAGATGGTGCAGGAATTTCCGCTGGATATCAAAGTGGCAGTGATGGGATGCGTGGTCAACGGACCGGGAGAAGCAAAAGAGGCGGATCTCGGAATCGCGGGCGGCATCGGTGAGGGTCTGCTGATCAAAAAAGGCGAGATCGTCCGTAAAGTAAAAGAAGAGGAACTTTTAGAAACACTTCGTCAGGAGCTGATCAATTGGGAGAAGTAACAGGAACAATCAAGACATTTTTTGAAGTATTCCCGACCTTGAAAGCAGAGGAAGAGCTGGCTTTTTTGTTTCGGGATGTGGAAGTAAAGAAGATCACGACCAATTCCAGCCGTGATTTTCTTCATGTACATATATTCAGTCATCATGTGATCCAGAAAAAACAGATCCATCGGATGGAACAGCGGATCAAGGAACAGCTTTTCGGCACAGCGCGTGTTTCGATCCGGATCGAAGAAAAGTATGCGCTTTCGGAACAATATACGCCGCAGGCTCTGATGGAAGAGTATCGGGAGAGTATTTTGGAGGAACTTCGTGAGTACAGCGTGCTTGCGGCAAATATGTTCGATCAGGCGGAGATCCGTTTCGAGGGAGAAAAGGGAATGTGTCTGGAACTGGTGGATACGATCGTCTCCGAGGGAAAACGGGATCATATCGTGCGGCTTCTGGAGGAAGTATTCAATCAGAGATTCCAGATTCCGACAGAGATCCGCGTAAGTTACCGGGAGTGCGAAGAGAGCCGGAATCAGGAATTTGACGAGCAGCGGATCCAGCGGGAGATCAACGCCATTTTTGCGCGGAATAAAAAACATCACGAAGAATTGGGAGATCTGCCGAAAGAGGAACAAACCGGATCAACTGCAGATGCGGCAGAAGAAAGCGGAACAGGAAAAGAAAAAGCGGCAGCCTCCCCGGCAGCAAAAAGCGGCGGTTCAGTAACAGGCAGCAAATCCGGAGGAAAGCGGGGCGGCAAATTCGGTTCTGGAAAAGAATTTAAAAAAGATTTTGTGCGTCCTCTTAAGCAGGGCGATGACCCGAATCTGATATATGGTCGGAATTTTGAAGATGAACCGATCCGGCTGGATCAGGTCGTAAGCGAGATGGGTGAGATTACGATCCATGGAAAGATCATCAGTTTTGAGACGAGAGAGATCCGAAATGAAAAGTCGATCATCATGTTTGCGGTCAGTGACTTTACCGATACAATCATGGTCAAGATGTTTGCGCGCAACGATCAGCTTCCGGAACTGCTCGGAAATTTGAAAAAAGGCGCGTATGTCAAAGTAAAAGGTATCACAACGATCGATAAATATGACGGAGAACTGACGATCGGATCGGTCACGGGAATCCGGAAGATCGGAGACTTTACTGTAAAAAGAGAGGATTTAAGTCCGCTGAAACGTGTGGAACTGCATTGCCATACGAAGATGAGCGACATGGACGGCGTGTCGGAAGTGCAGGACATCGTGCGGCGCGCACATGACTGGGGACATCCGGCGATCGCCGTGACAGACCATGGAACCGTTCAGGCATTTCCGGACGCCAATCACTATATCGAGCGGCTGGACAAGGACGACCCGTTTAAGATCATTTACGGCGTAGAGGGATATGTGGTGGACGATCTGACGGAGATCGCAGTGGGAGCAGGAACAGAAAGTCTGGATGGAACCTATGTTGTATTTGACCTGGAGACAACCGGATTCAGCGCGATCAAAGACCGGATCATAGAGATCGGCGCTGTAAAAGTACAGAATGGTGAGATCGTGGATTCGTTCAGTACATTTGTGAATCCGAAGCGTCCGATCCCGTTTGAGATCACACAGCTTACGTCGATCACCGACGAGATGGTGATGGACAGTCCGGACATCGAGACAATCCTGCCGCAGTTTCTGGAATTTGTCGGAGATGCGGTGCTGGTTGCACATAATGCCGGATTTGACGTTGGATTCATCGAGCAGAACTGTCGGTATCAGGATATCGAACCAAACTTTGTATACGTGGATACCGTTGCGTTGGCGCGTGTCCTGCTTCCGACTTTATCGAAATACAAATTGAATATCGTGGCGAAAGCGCTGGATATTTCACTGGAAAATCATCACCGCGCCGTAGACGATGCGGGGGCAACGGCGGAGATCTTTGTAAAATTTGTGCAGATGCTCAAAGACCGTAATATTACGACACTGAAAGAAATGAACCAGTTTGGAGATATGAATCCGAATGCGATCCGGAAACTGCCGACGCATCATATCATTATCCTTGCAAAGAACAATATCGGACGGTACAATCTGTATCAGCTTGTGTCTGCTTCGCATCTGACATATTTTGCGAGAAGACCGCGGATTCCGAAAAGTCTTTTGAATCAATACCGGGAGGGACTGATCATCGGAAGCGCCTGTGAGGCGGGAGAGCTGTATCAGGCGATCCTGAACCATAAATCGCCGGAAGTGATCGCAAGGCTTGCGGATTTCTACGATTATTATGAGATCCAGCCGCTTGGAAATAACAACTTTATGATCGAGAGCGAAAAGATTTCTGATGTGAACAGTGAGGAAGATCTGAAAAATATCAACCGTGAGATTGTGGAATTGGGAGAAAAGTTCAAAAAACCGGTCGTTGCGACGTGCGACGTACATTTTCTGGATCCGGGAGACGAGGTGTACCGCAGGATCATCATGGCGGGAAAAGGGTTCAGCGATGCGGACAACCAGGCGCCGCTTTATCTTCGGACAACCGAGGAGATGCTGGCGGAATTTGAATATCTGGGATCTGCAAAAGCACAGGAGATCGTCATCGAGAATCCGAACAAGATCGCGGATATGATCGAGAAGATCTCTCCGGTCAATCCCAATAAATGCCCGCCGGTCATCGAAAATTCCGAGCAGGATCTGCGCGATATCTGTTATAACCGCGCTCACGAGATTTACGGAGAAGATCTGCCGATCCAGGTATCTTCCCGTCTGGAAAAGGAACTGAATTCCATTATTTCCAACGGATATTCGGTGATGTATATTATCGCGCAGAAACTGGTGTGGAAGTCCAATGACGACGGATATCTTGTTGGATCCCGAGGTTCGGTCGGATCTTCGTTTGTCGCGACGATGGCCGGGATCACCGAGGTAAATCCGCTGAGTCCGCATTATTACTGCGCGAACTGCCATTACAGTGATTTTGAATCCGAGGAAGTCAAAGCGTATGCGGGCTGCTGCGGATTCGATATGCCGGATAAAAAATGTCCGGTCTGCGGCGAACCGCTTGTGAAAGCCGGATTTGATATTCCGTTCGAGACGTTCCTTGGATTCAAAGGGGACAAAGAGCCGGATATCGACTTGAACTTTTCCGGAGATTATCAGGCGAAAGCCCATAAGTATACGGAAGTTTTGTTCGGCGAGGGACATACGTTCAAAGCGGGAACGATCGGAACGCTGGCGGATAAGACCGCATACGGCTATGTCAAAAATTATTATGAAGAGCGGGGACTTAGGAAACGCCGCTGCGAGATCGAACGGGTCAGCCAGGGATGCACCGGGATACGGAGAAGTACCGGACAGCATCCGGGAGGTATCGTCGTGCTTCCGCATGGTCACAATATCAATGAATTTACGCCGGTACAGCATCCGGCGAACGATATGACGACGGATATCACGACGACCCATTTCGACTACCATTCGATCGATCACAACTTGCTGAAACTGGATATCCTCGGACATGATGATCCGACGATGATCCGAATGCTGGAAGAATATATCACATCCGACGCCCTGCCGAACGAATATAATGAAGAACATCCGTTTATCGCGACAGAGATCCCATTGGATGACCGGAACGTGATCTCATTGTTTCACGACACGAGCGCGCTCGGGATCAAACCGGAAGATATCAGTGGATGCCCGCTTGGAAGTCTTGGAATCCCGGAGTTCGGAACGGATTTCGTTATCCAGATGGTGCAGGAGGCAAATCCGCAGTCGCTATCGGATCTGATCCGGATTTCCGGACTGTCTCACGGAACCAATGTGTGGCTGGGCAATGCGCAGGAACTGATCAAAGCCGGAAAGGCAACGATTTCCACGGCGATCTGTACCCGAGATGATATTATGATCTATCTGATCAATCAAGGGGTGGAGAGTGCGCTTTCGTTTACGATCATGGAAAGTGTCCGGAAAGGAAAGGGGCTGAAACCGGAGTGGGAAGAGGCGATGCGGGAAAAAGACGTGCCGGAATGGTACATCGATTCCTGTAAGAAGATCAGCTACATGTTCCCGAAAGCCCATGCGGCGGCGTATGTCATGATGGCGTACCGGATCGCTTACTGCAAGATCAATTATCCGCTGGCATACTATGCGGCGTATTTCAGTATCCGTGCGGATGCATTTTCCTATGAACTGATGTGTCAGGGGAAAGAAAAACTGAATTATTATATCAAAGACTATCAGAAGCGGTCCGATTTCTTGAGCAATAAAGAACAGGATACGCTAAAAGATATGCGGCTCGTGCAGGAAATGTACGCCCGCGGACTGGAATTTATGCCCATCGACTTGTATCGTGCAAAGGCAAAGAAATTTCTGATCGTGGACGGAAAACTGATGCCGTCGTTTGCAAGTATCGAGGGAATGGGCGAGAAAGCCGCCGAGGCGGTGGAGATCGCTTCACAGGACGGACCGTATTTGTCGCTGGATGATTTCCGACAGAGGACGAAAGTCAGCAAGACTGTGATCGATCTGATGGCAGATCTGGGATTGTTCGGAGATCTGCCGCAGAGCAATCAGCTGTCATTGTTTGATTTTGCGTAAAATATCAGGATTTCCGCATCCGGTGGAAAACCGGAATGTACATACACAGTGTAAAGAGCATGTCCGCCATCGTGATCAGGATCAATGCGTTGACTGCGGCAAGCGGCAGATGCGGGAAGAAAAACAGGACGAGCAGGACGACAAACAAAAGCGCCGTGCATACTTTGCCGAACCACATGGCGCCGTCCAGCATTTTACCTCTTTTCAGAAAATAAAGTCCCATGATCCCCATGTATCCCTCTTTGACTGCCATCAGAGCCAGCAGCGCCCACATGAGCGGATAGCGGAATGCAAGACAGAGAGCCAGAGCCGCGTGAGTCAGTTTGTCGGCAATCGGATCCAGTGCTTTTCCGAGTTCCGTGACCATGTTGAATCTCCGGGCGATATAACCGTCAAACAGGTCGGTCAGGCTGGAGATCAGGACAATCCCGGCAGCAAGCAGATATGCCTGTTTCTTTATGTAGAAATAGCAAAAAACAGGGATGAGCAGAATACGGAAATATCCCATCAGATTGGGGATCGTAAATAAATCCTTTTTATTAAAGCGTTTCATAATAACACCCTTTCTTTCAAAATATAGGAAGTATTATAGCACTTCGGATGAAAAAAAGCTATGCGGGAGAGCCTGTAAAATGTTTTGTTTTACAGGCTTTTGCAAGCTGATCCGGTAATCAGATAAAGTAAAAAAGTCTTGTTTTCCAACCTATGGTATGATAGACTGAGAAACAAATTAAACTTTAAAATCGTTATTTTTTGAGTGCGCAGCGATACACAAAAGGACAGAAACGGAGGGTGTGTGCAATGTATGATTTTGATGAGATTGTAAAGACAGATCCGGAGGTGGCAGGAGCGATCCGGGCAGAGATGGAGCGTCAGAACTCTCATATCGAGCTGATCGCTTCGGAAAACTGGGTCAGCAAAGCCGTGATGGCGGCGATGGGCAGTCCGTTGACGAACAAGTATGCGGAGGGATATCCGGGAAAGCGGTACTATGGCGGGTGTCAGTGCGTGGATGTAGTGGAAGATCTGGCGCGGGAACGTGCAAAAGAATTATTTGGCTGCGAGTATGTCAATGTACAGCCGCATTCCGGCGCGCAGGCAAATATGGCGGCGATGTTTGCAATGTTGGAACCGGGAGATAAGATCATGGGGATGAATCTGGATCACGGCGGACATCTGACCCACGGATCACCGGTGAATCTGTCGGGGAAATATTTTCAGGTTCGTTTTTACGGTGTGAATGAAGACGGTGTGATCGATTACGATGAAGTGGAAAAGATCGCAAAGGAATATCAGCCGAAATTGATCGTAGCGGGAGCAAGCGCTTATGCGAGGACGATCGATTTTAAGCGATTCCGCGAGATCGCAGATGAGGTCGGCGCTTATCTTATGGTGGATATTGCACATATTGCCGGACTTGTTGCGACAGGTCTGCATCCGAGTCCGATTCCCTATGCACATGTGACGACGACAACGACCCACAAGACGCTGCGCGGTCCACGGGGAGGCATGATCATGTGCAGTGAAGAGATGAACAAAAAGTTCAATTTTAATAAAGCAGTGTTCCCGGGAATCCAGGGAGGTCCGCTGATGCATGTGATCGCGGCGAAAGCAGTTTGTTTCAAAGAGGCGCTGCAGCCGGAATACAAAGCATATATGGAACAGGTTGTGAAGAATGCGAAAGCGCTTTGCAATGCATTAAAGGCACGCGGTGTGAAGATCGTATCGGGTGATACGGACAACCACCTGATGCTTGTCGATCTGACAGGAACAGAACTTAGCGGAAAAGAGTTGGAAAAACGTCTGGATGATGCGCATATCACGGCGAATAAAAACACGATCCCGAATGATCCGCGTTCCCCGTTTGTAACGAGCGGCGTCAGACTCGGAACTCCTGCAGTGACAAGCCGCGGAATGGTCGAAGAAGATATGGAGAAGATCGCGGAGATCATTGCGCTTGTGATCGAAAGCGAAGAAAATGTGGAAAAAGCAAAGGAGCTGGTCGCAGAACTGACTGCCAAATATCCATTGTGCTAGGACAGGATGTCAGGCTGGGGTATATAGAATATTGCGGATTTACTCGTATAAAAACATAATTTGACAGCGGTGCAGGAGAAGAGATTTTCTTACACCGCTGTTTGGTTATTTCCTCAATCTGAAAAATCAGATAGAAACGTGAAAAAGAAACGGCAGGGGAGGCAGGATATGAGCAGAAGAAAATATTGGAAAGACAGGATCCCGGTTTTGGCCATAAATGGCGTCGGGATGGTTTTACTGTCTGTGTTTTTGCTGTTGGTCGGCAACAGTCCGGATAGCGTTGCTTTGATCCTGCTTGTGTGGATCTTGAGTTTGTTCGTATATCTGTCGGTTTTGTGTTGGCGGCGAAAAAGAAAACTGGATCGATTATTGGAACTTGCGAAAAATCTGGACGAACGGTATCTGCTGGCGGAGATGCTTCCCCGGACGGCAGGCGCGGAGGAGGAAGTCTATATCAGGCTTTTTAAAATGGCGTCCAAATCGATGCTGGAACAGATCGGAGACGTGAAAAGAGACCGGCAGGAGTACCGGGAGTATATCGAACAATGGATCCATGAGATCAAGACGCCGATCACAGCGATGAAACTGTTGTGTGAAAATCATAAGTCGGAATTTACAAGAAAATTGATGACGGAGATCGAGCAGACAGATCGATATACGGAACAGGCGCTTTATTATGCGCGGAGCGAACATACGGAAAAAGATTATTCCGTCCGGGAAATCCGCCTTTTCGATGTGATCCATCAGGCGATCGGCGACAATAAATATTTTCTCATGCAGAATAAAGTGGCAATCGAGACCGAAGAAAGTGATGTGACTGTCTGTTCCGACGAAAAGTGGATCCGCTTTATTTTAAACCAGCTGATCGTCAATGCAGTAAAATATCGGAACGGTCAGCCTTATCTTCATTTTTATGCGGAAAAAATGACAGATCAGATTTTTCTGTATGTGGAAGATCATGGAATCGGGATTCCTGCAAATGATCTGCCGCGTATTTTCGAGAAAGGGTTTACAGGACAAAACGGGCGGATCCGGCAAAATGCAACCGGGATCGGATTATATCTTTGCAAACGGCTTTGCGATAAACTTGGGATTGGAATCGACGTCAAATCCGGGGAAGAGGGAACTACCGTACGGCTCGCATTCCAGATGAATCATTTTACATGGGAGCTGCAAAAAAGCATGAAAAGCAAGAACGGAGAAAGAGAAGATGAATGCTGAAATTTTAATCATAGAAGATGATCCGGTCATCCGAAAGGAACTGCGGATCCTTTTGGAGGGAAACGGATATCATGTCTTTGTGATCGAAGATTTTACGGGTGTGGCAGGGCAGGTCAAAAAACTGCAGCCACATCTTATTTTGCTGGATATCAGACTGCCGGAGGAAAATGGATTTACGATCTGTTCGGAAATCCGGGCTTTTTCACAGGTTCCGATCGTTTTCGTCACAAGCTTGGACAGCGATATGGATGAACTGAACAGCATTATGCTCGGCGGGGACGCCTTTATTACAAAACCGTACCATACGGCGATCCTGCTTGCAAAGATAGACTCTCTTCTAAAACGTGCTTATCCCGGTTCAAAGAACAACCGGATGACTTACAACGGAGTTTCTCTTCATATAGAAAGCGGAAAGCTCGAAGCGAACGGACAGGAAACGGAATTGACAAAAAATGAATGGAAGATCATGTATTATCTGTTTTCTCATGCGGGAGAAATCTGCAGCAGGGCAGATCTGATCGAATATTTGTGGGATAATCGATTGTATATTGATGACAATGCGTTGAGTGTAAATATCGGGCGCATTCGGGAAAAGCTTTCCGCGATCGGAGTGAAAGACTTTATAAAGACAAAACACAGGCAGGGATATACACTGTAAAAGAAAAATAAAATTTGTACAAAACAACTTGTTTTCTGTGTTGGTATGGCTATATTTTCCAAGTACCAATAGAATAAAAAAGGTATAAAACAGGAAAGAACAGGGAAGGAGTCGTTGAAATATGAATTTGTCAGAACAGGATTTAAAGAAGATCAAAGCGCTGCATGCAATGCTGAAGATGCCGGTCAGGGTGTTGGAAAGAAGCACGGATAAGGTATTAAAAGAGTATATTTCCATTTACAAACAGCCGGTTACATATGAATTTCGCCGAAATGAAATTTCAGCAGGGGAGATTGAATTTTACAGTGGGATGCTGAATGAATTGTTTCTCTGCTTTTATTATAAGGAAGTAAAGATCATGATCGGTGCATTTCGGATCAATCAGGTTCCGAGGAATTCGTTTTCACTTGTGTATGAAAATCTCAGCAAAGAAAACCGGAAGATTTTAAGTGAAGAAGAATGCTGGAATTATTATTCTGCACTGCCGTTTTATCCGTTGGGAGATATGCGGGATTATATGATCTTATTGGATTTTCTGTTTGGTCTGAATTTGGAAGAAGCTTATTCAAAAATACTTCACCGGCAGGTGGGAAAGAATCAGTTGGAATTGGCTCAGGAGATGAGAGAGCGGGGCGGCGGAGATTTTTTCAGGAGAGAGAAATATCTGTTTTATTATGAAAATAAGATCATGAATCTGGTGAGCCAGGGAGATACGGAAGTGCTGAAACAAGGGATCGCGGAGCTTGGGACAAGTGTTCTGCCGCTTTTGACGAGCAATTCTTTGCGGACGGAAAAAAATTATACGATCATGATCCTGGAAAAATTATCTTCTCTGGCGATCCAGGTCGGAAAGGATATCTTATCGGTGATCCGGCTTCGGAATTATTATGCGCGGAAAGTAGAGGCTGAGACTGATTTTATGGGAGTTCTGGCAGTTCGGGACAGTGCGATCATACATTTTACAAAAGAACTGCACGGAGTGGCGAATCGCAGCAAATCGTCGCTGATCCGCTGTGTTTTGCAGTATATCAATTTGAAGATCTATGAGAATATCCGTATCTCCGATCTGGCAAAACAGTTTTATTTGTCGGAAAGCGCTCTGCGCCGTAAATTTAAAGAAGAGATGGGGATGTCGATGAACGAATATATCAACAGGCGGAAGATTGAAGAGTCCAAGATGATGATGCGTTCCGGCGTTCCGGTCGGGGAGATCACAAAAAGACTCAGCTTTTATGATCTGTCCCATTTTTATCGTACATTTAAAAAATATACGGGGATGACGCCGCAGACATTCCGCGATCAAAATGGGAAAGTTGAAAAAGCGTAGAAGAGAATTGTTTTTCTTACATTTTCGTTAGAACTTTGTTAGAAAAGTTGATACAACTGAGCGGAAAAATTGATTATGATCATTGTATCAAGGCAAAGGAGTGGATGAATATATGAAAGAATTATTAAAACTGGATCATATTCAAAAATATTACGGAAATGAGGGAAATGTAACAAGAGCGATCCGGGATATTGATTTTTCGGTGATGGAGGGGGAATTTCTCGGGATCATGGGAGCGTCCGGTTCGGGAAAAACAACGATGCTGAACTGTATTTCCACGATCGATACGGTGAGCGCCGGACATATTTATCTGGACGGAACGGACGTTACGGAAATCCATCCTAAAGAGATCGCACGATTCCGACGGGAAAATCTCGGATTTATCTTTCAGGATTTTCAGCTTTTAGATACGCTGACGATCGAAGAAAATGTTTCGCTGGCGCTTACGATCAACCATGTTCCCGCGAAAGAGATCAAGGCAAGGGTGCAGAATATTGCACAGATTTTAAAAATAACCGACATATTGGAGAAATATCCGTATCAGGTTTCCGGAGGACAGAAGCAGAGGTGCGCCTGCGCCAGAGCGATCATCCATCGACCAAAGCTGATCCTTGCAGATGAGCCGACCGGGGCGCTGGACAGCCATTCGGCGCAGATGCTGCTGGCGACGATGCAGGGGATGAACGAACATCTCGGGGCGACGCTCCTGGTGGTCACACATGATGCGATGACAGCGAGTTATGCAGAGCGGATCCTGTTTTTGCGCGACGGCATGATTTTTACGGAGCTTCGGAAAGGGAACGACTCCCGCAAAGTATTTTTTGAAAAGATTTTAAATGTACTTACGATGATGGGAGGCGGACAGACAAATGTATGCAAGACTGATCTTTAAAAATGTGAAACGTTCCGTCAAAGATTATCTGATCTATCTGGTGACCATGACCGTGTGCGTAACGTTGTTTTATGCGTTTTTGTCTATCTCAAGCAATGATTACGATCCGCCGATCGGTGCGGAATATGATTTTACAATGCTCAGTGACGGTATGAAGCTGGCAGTGTGTGCGGTCGCGCTTCTTTTATTGTTTTTGATCCGGTTTGTCAGCCGTTATATGTTGAAGAGCCGCTCGAAAGAATTTGCGGTACAGGCTGTACTTGGAATGGAACAACGAACGATCGCCGGTATGTTTTTTGCGGAGACGTTTTTTATGGGAATGATCGCGCTTGTTTTCGGAATCGTGCTCGGTGCGTTTGGTTCCCAGTTTATTACGGCGATGGTAATGGATTCTTACGGGAAAGAGTATGAACTGGTCTGGACGTTGTTTCCGGATACCGTTTTGTGGACCGTCGGATTTTTTGCGCTGAGTTTTGGTGTGGTCGGCTTTACAAGCGCGCATACATTACAAAAGAGTAAAACGATCGAGTTGTTTTCGGCAGAAAAGAGAAATGAAGCGGATGTGAGAACCGGACGGTTTATGCCGGTGATAATCGGGATGTATGCTGTGATCATGATCTGGGCGCTGATCAGCGGAATCCGGAAAGTTTATTTTTACTATGATCCGCGTCTGATCTTTCCGGCAAAACTTGTTTTCCTTGGGATCGCATTTGTGCCGGGGATGATGTTGCTCGGAAACGGCATTTTTCTGTTCCGGAAGCGTCTGCAAAAAGCGGTTGTATATTCGATGATATGCTCGATCATTCACATCGTGACCGTAGCATGCGTTCCGAAAATGCAGCAGAATTTTGTCTTTTTCGGAGGGGCGGGGGCATTAAATGAATTTATGATGTTTCTGTTGGCAGATCTGATCTTTTTGGTCTGTGCGTTGATGTATCTTGCAGGAAGTATGATCACAGTCTGGAAAGAACATTTTCCCCATTGTAAATATGCGGGGACGAATTTATTTTTCTTCGGGCAGATCCTGTCCAAATTGCGTACAACGACGAAGACAATGACGTTGATCTGCCTGACGCTTGTATTATCGATCGTACTGTTTATTTCTTCGATCGTGCTGAGTGAATGGGCATTGGGATATTTGGACATCAGATCTTTGTATGATATTCAGATCAGCAGCCGCTACAATGATACAACCGATGAATCACAGATAAAAGAGACCGGGTATGAAAATGTGACGGATTTTTTAGAGGAAAATGAAATCGAGACAACACATGACTGCCTGTTCTCGTTATATCTTCCGGAACGGAATACATTTCATGACAGAGTGAAGTGGGAATTTCCCGTGACGGCAATGGCGCTTTCCGATTATAATACGGTTCGGGAAATGGTCGGATTTCCCGAGATCCGTCTTGACGACGGAGAATTTGCAATGCAGTGGCAGACTGTTGCGACCGAAGAAGAACTGGAGGCGTTTGTTATGGAACACCGGGAAGTGCAGACAGATGCGGGAACTTTGAAGTTGGCAGAGAATGGGGTCTATCAGGATGCGATCGGTGAGACCGTCTATAACTCCTACACGAATGTCATTTATATATTTCCGGATGTTGTCTGTGACCGTTTGCTGTCTGTCGGACAGAACCGTTATATCCAGACGAAAGAGACGGTGACGTTTGAACAGGCGAAAAACCTGGAAGCACTGTTTACAGAGCTTTATCCGGAAGAACCCATATCAGGAGAGGGGATGAATTATTATATCCGCTTAAAGACACTGCAGGTCAACAGTACGATCGCAAGTAATTTTCTGATGAAAGCGATGATGATCTACGGAGCCATCGTTTTGATGGTAATCTGTCTGACGATACTTTCGCTTCAGCAGCTTTTGGATGCGGCACATTATAAATACCGGTTTGGCGTACTTTTGAAACTCGGTGTGGAAAGGAAAGAAATCCGCCGTTTGATTTTAAAACAATTAGGCGTATGGTTTGGGATACCGATCGGAACGGCGCTTATGATCTCTGCAGTTTTTCTTATTTATTTTATCAGAACAGTCGCTGCACAGATTGACGCTTATACCGGATCTACAGAGTTGATCCGTCAGATCGGTGTGACGGTAGGCGTACTTTTGGTGTTGCTTTTCTGTTATTTTGGTGTGACATGGATTTTGTTTCAAAAGAATATCGAATAAATGAGGAAAAAAATTGTAAAAACTTTCTTGACTTTGACGTAACGTCAAGTGATATGCTGATTTCAAGCCGATAGGAAATCGCGCGCAGCTATCGGTTTAAGGTATGTTGAAAAGGAGATGAGAACGTGAAGCTGAAGTATAGTATTCGGAAATTATCGGAACTGGCGGGAGTGAGTGCACGCACTCTGCGGTATTATGATGAGATCGGTCTTCTGAAACCGTCAGAAATCAGTGAAGCGGGATATCGCTATTATGGAGAGCGTGAGCTGGCGCTTCTGCAGCAGATTTTGTTTTACAGAGAGCGCGGATTTGATCTGAAACAGATCCGGAAGATCCTGTATCAGGATGATTTTGATATTATGTGTGCGCTTAAGGAACATCTCCGGGAACTGGAGGAACAGAAGACACATGTGGAGTCTCTGATCCGGACAGTGGAGCAGACGATCCGGTCAATGAAAGGAGAACGTGAAATGAGTGATAAAGAGCGATTTCAGGCGTTTAAAGAACGTGTAGTGAAAGGAAATGAAGAAAGGTACGGAGCGGAGATACGGGAGAAATACGGAGATGAAGAGTTGGATGCGGCAAACAGAAAAGTGCTGGATATGTCGGAAGAAGACTGGGAGAGATTTCAAAATCTCGGAGAAGAGATCAAGATCCAGCTGAAAGAAGCGGTTCTGGCAGGCGAGACTCCGGAAAGTGAGAGGGGAAAGCGCATCGTGCTGCTTCATAAAGAATGGCTTGGAAAGACATGGAAGCAGTATACGAAAGAAGCGCATGCAGCGATCGCTGATATGTATATCTGTGATGAACGGTTCCGTCTTTATTATGATAAAGAAGTGGAGGGATGCGCGGCATTTCTGGAAGCGGCAGTTAGAAGCTGGGTGGAGCGGATATAGCAACGGAGCTGTGGACAGTTGGTAATTAGATCGTTTTGAGACAGGGGCAGATGTGACTCTTACGAGTTGCATCTGCCCCTGATTTTTTTGATGAAAGTATAAAT
>QFCH01000324.1_pt1 | contig 109875 bp, 96 predicted proteins | sample 5346071 | NCBI WGS metagenome assembly QFCH01 (sample SAMN09062255, study PRJNA434731) | Human gut metagenome, whole genome shotgun sequencing project. | isolation source: stool timepoint B chromium assembly | host: Homo sapiens | collected 2015
TTGGTATTGGCGATCAGAGTCGTGACGATCTTCAAAATATCTTTCTCGGAGTGGATGTAGGCAAAGGGGTTAAAGTGCATACTTTTCTGAAAATTGATCGTATTGAATACCCGTATTTTATAGGGCTCATAGATGATCTTTCCTTTTTCATTACGCACAGGCTTTCCGTCCTTGTCCAGCTTTGGTGTGCCTCGCTGCAACATCTTTCCGCATTCCACAAGGACTGTACCTTTCGGATCGGTGACGACGTAGGAACTGTGCATTTGCATCAGATTGGGCTTGATGAAAAAGCGCGTTTTTCCCGAACCTGATCCTCCGACTACCAGTACATTTTTATTTCTTGCATTGGCCGGATTTTTGGGCCTTCCGTTTAACATCAGTCCTTCACTTTGGGTAAGAATGATATTGTTTTCCGGCTTTGGGTCCATAAACGGGGCAATATCGGCTTTATTTCCCCAACGGGCTGAACCGTATTCCACATTTTTGCGGTATTTCTTAGCGTCTTTCCCTCTAAGATAGACTGCCAGCCGCATAATGGCTGCACCGCATAAACCGATCAGCCAGTCCATTGCCGCCCCCGGCCACATACTCTGAAACGCAAGGGCAAAGCCTTCGGACAGTCCTAACAGCTTTTGGGAAGCGTCCGCTCCGGGAGCCAGCCGCACCGCCTCGCCCAGCTTGGCAAATACCAGAAGGAACAGAAGATACGGAAGATGGAGAATGACCTGTTTTTTCAGTGTTTCTGCATCGATCTTCATCGTTCCGGTCCTCCGTGTTCTTTGTTCTTTACACGGTCACGGCCAAGCGACTGCGCCAGTTCTTTGAACTTATGAAGCTGTGTAAGCAGCGACGGTCTGGTGCTGCGTGTAAGGTCTTTCTTCGTATATTCCTTAAAAGCTGCCGTCAGTGCATCCGCCTGGTTTGCCTTGAAATATACCGTCCATTTTGGGGGAACAGTCCCAAGTTCCTTTTCTATATGGTAGCGTACCTGATGTTTCCTGGCATACCGTTCAAAAGAGCGGATTCGCCCTGAAACTTCAATGGTATTGGCTCCGGGGTCTTTATAAGTCAGCCGCTTCATGCTGTTGCGCCCGACTTTTGGCATTGTGCGTTCCTGTTCCATCTTTTGGAGTACCGCAGCAATAGCCGCACGCAGTACCCGCCCTGACAGTTTTGCTGCCTGTATGGAGACGGAAACCGTTCGTTGTTCGAGATCTTCCTGCAAGAGCATCCTCCTTTCTGATAAAATCGGTATTTATAATATGGAAATAACTTTTTACCGGCTTTCCCCAAGAACCTGCTGTCGGGAAGCGTGTTCAAAGGCTTTTGCCGCCTGATCGACCTGGATTTTGGCATGTTTCAAAAGCGTTTTGATGATCGTAGCCGGGCGTTCCTGTTCCTCCAGATGATCGACCATCCCTTTGCACTCATCCGGGAGGTATTCCGCCATATCTTTCAACACATCGGAAAAGTTACCCATAAAGCCCCAGCAGCTATCCGACAGCTCCCCGTTTTTATAAAGCTCAAACCCATAACATTCGCCACGCAGATAGGAATCGTAAGCAGCGACTTCGCTGCGCATCAGTGCGTCCGCTTTCTGCCGGATGGCGCCGGTCATCTTGTCAGAGTCAAATTCCTTTAGGGCATCTTCTTTTGAAACATAGATCCAGCCGACCTGTCCGCTGTCCCATTCTGCATGAGGAGCCCTGCCTGAGAAACTATCTGTACTCATGGCAAGACCTGAGTGGTCGTAGAGATAGAGGGGGAGCATCAGATACTTTTCCGAAATTACTTTCTGCATTGCTTCATCGATCGCCCGTTCCTCTGTCTTTGGTCCATGCCGGAAACGGCTGCTTACAATGTTTACCATCCGTTCATAGCGTTTCATGCCGGCTTCATCATGTCCTACGGTATCTAAATACATTTCCCGCAGAAAGTCGTCTTTGTCCATATAGTTGTGATGGTCGCCCAGCGCATAGCGGGGATGAAAGCATACCATCGTCCCAAAATGTTCATCTACCTCACGGGGAGAGATCAGAATATCGTCCGGCTGCACCATAAGGGCATAAGGTTCATTTACTGCCATTAACATAATTGGATCCTTTCTTTCTACAAATCCGGACCGGAATGGTGCATCATCGGTTTTTCCCGGTGTTCATTGGTTGCAGGCTGCTTGACTGCAATGATCTCGCCGGCAATCCTTGCAAATTTTTCAGGGTACTTGAACTGCTCCCCATATTTCTCCATCAAATCCGGGGAAAGGTCTGTAAAATTTTCCTCGCCAAGACCAACGATCAGAAAATTCCCGGACACAATATCATAGATGTGGCCGTCATCGTCAAAGAGAGCCCGGTTCAGAGGCAGCCCCATCAGCTTGCCTTCTTCATTACAGATCAGAGCTACCGGGTCCTCATACGGATAGACCGCCTGAATATCTCCGCCCACTGCCGCCTGCAAGGATTTCAGACCACTTTCGATCTCCGCAGCATAAGGGGACTTGCCCGGCTCTACCATTAACACTTTCATAATTGTATATCCTCCTTCTTTTTCATTGCCGTACCGGGAGCGGCTGGCGTTTTTTCCTGAGTTTTTGCCACAGAGAGCTTCCCCAGGACGGAAGGCTTCTCCCGGTTTTGGGGTGTAAAAATACCGCCCTCCGAAACCTCGGCGGCGGCATGTTCCGTTTTGGCCTGTTCCAGTCCTTCAACCGTATAGCCAGGTAAAAGAGTACCGTGAACCATAAAATGGTGCTCATATCCTTTCGGGATTGGCGGGGAAATTTCCGTGAATAAATGGGAATAGGCTTTCTTTCGCCCGTCCAGGTATTTTATGGCTGCGTTCTTATCTGTATATCGTTTCTGGTTTTGTCCGGCAATCTTTGCTCCATATCCCTGCTTCGGGGAATGAATACGGACTTCCCATGTCACATACCAGGCAATCGGAACACTCTGTTTGGTTTCTCTGTTATATTTCGTATCTTCCCAAATACTGCAAGTCATCTGATAGACCCGGTTGCTGATTTTCTGATCCGCCCTCCAGTTATCGGTGTCTTTCCACTGGTTGCCGGTATGTTCGATCTCCGGTGTACGAAGATATTCCAAAGCCCGGTTGATCGTCTGTGTTGCCGCTGCCTGCTGTTCCCACTGTTTTGCGGCAGCCACCACGATTTCATAGGCTTTCTGCTCCCCGTCGATACTTCCTTGGCGCATGGCTTCCAGGCTATCTGTTCCCATTGTGATCAGAGTAGAAATATCCACATTTTCACAAACTACGCTGTGTTCAATTTTAAGCTCTGATCCCGGCGTCAAGTGGTCGCCATACCGGTAGGCATGGTAATCCCTGTTTTCTTCCAAAATGCTGTTCACCTCCTGCTATATTTCCGGCTCATGGTTTTTTCTGGAAACCGTCTGAGCCGGTGATTTTTTATCTGCCGGTCTGTTTGCCGCAAGCTGATCCATCACGGAAGGACGGCCGACGCCGAACATGGATAGCTGACCGTCCGCTGCCTCACGAAGTTCAGAAACAGAGAGGGGAAGCGTTACATCGGCATGGGTCAATAGCTGTTCCCGTTTCAAATCCTGAATGATCTCGTCAAAAACAGCGTTGATCGCACGGCGTTCTTCCCCCACAGGGAAGGCTTTCAATACCTCCATTTCTCCGTCTTTACCGGAAACCAGGGTAAGGGCACAGTCGGCATGGCCTGCCAGATAATCCGATGTGTAGGGCAGTTTGTCCTTGATATAACAGGCAAAGGCTCTGGCTGTCATTTCCACATTGCTGTCCCAATAACCGCCGTCTTTTTCACATTCTTTTCCCATGCGTACCGAATTACGGTAAAAATCAGTTTCCGTCCGTCCAATCTGCGGAGCTTCCTGCACCTGCATCCCGGAAAGCATACGCTCAAAAATTTCCAGCCGTTCCCGTTCACTTTTGGGAATTACCCGACCGGTAACATTCTTCTTAAATGCGCTGATCTGTTCCACAGAGCCGGGTTCGCCGGACAAAAATGCTTCCCGCAAGACTGCGTAGGTTTCCATCTGTTCCTCATTGCCATACCGTTTCAGGGAGACAAGAACCGAGGAATCCAGCCAGCTTGCCGCATTTTTCCGGGTGCGTTCTGTTTGTGCTTCCGTGCGCTTTGCTGCCTGTTCCGGTGTTTCCGGTTTATACTTCATGGTGTCAATGAGCTTTTGGAACGGCGCATAGAGGCGGGGCTGTTCTGACAGCATCCCTTTTGCGCCCATCTTTGTACCAAGATAATCGTCAAGTCCATGCCACCATTCATGTGCCAGCGAACCGGCCCCGTGCATTTTCGTAAGATTGATGACTGTACGCAAAGGTTCATAATGAGCCGCAGCATTGCCGCTGCCTCTTGCACCAAAAGCGATAGCAAGCGTTCCCTGATAAGCAATATCTTTATCGCTGATCTTAAGGGCTGACGCCAGATCCTTTAGTGCTTCAAATCCCATGTTAAGGGAGGTCTGACGGTCGTTCTGGTTCATCCAGTTTCCAAACTCGCCGCCGCGGAACCCAAATGTATCAAGATAATGCTGTCCGGTGATCTCCACACCATTCCGGTAATCTGGGCCGGTACGTTTGACATGGGCGAGCTGGGGAGGAACAAACCGGATCTTTCCGTTTTTGTTCCTGCCTTTGGCAAGTTCCTGCACCCATTTCAGGGCAGCTTCTTTGGTCTCAAAATTGGTCCGCAGGATCGAATAGCCTTTTGTCACATAGTAGGTACCGGGTTTCCAGTCCTCATTTTTAGAATAGGTATGTTTCCCGTCGTTGAAGTGGATCGCATAACCTTTCGGTATTTTCTGCTCTTTGGAAACACAAAACTGTTCCTTTTTTGCTTTCTGAGTAAAGTTTCGCTCAAAATATTCAGCCGAGCGGATCAGCATGGTATTGGACAATTTGTTTGTGATCACGGGATTGTCCTGTCCCTTTTTCGTTGCCCGGTAATGGATTCCGCTTCCCCAGCCCTGTACCTTTTCTAAATATCCATTGTCAACGAAAAAGCGGTCATAGGCTCTCACAGCATCCTCCACAGTACGGACATCTGAAAGCACTGTCTGCAATTCCCGGACTGTTTTTATATATTCCTTTTGTCTCGCGGTCCGTTTTTCCGGGGTGTCATCCGTGCGGTAATACTGAGGGGAAGCGTTTAAGCCGTCCCTTGCTTTTTTAATAAAATAGACCACGCCAAGAGGAATCCCTTCCTCCATCATGGCTGCATAGTCCGGCTTTTTCCAGACATTATCCTTTTTCACAAATTTTTCAGTTTCGCGCTCATTCATGGCTTCCAGATCATCCGCATACAGCCCGCGGTCTTTCCACAGGTCTTTTTTCGCACCGCCAATCTTTTCGCCGAAATCTTCATGCACTCCTGCCAATCTTCATCACCTCCAGTCAGTGTAAAATTCTTATCGCTCCGGGGCAGGGCGGCGTTCTTCGTTTTTGTGAAGTTGTGGGAGGTTTCCTGTGAGCCGGTCAGTTTCCCTGCGGATCAGTTTGTCCAGAGCGCCTAAATCCTCCGGTGCAATGGCAAACTCCCGGTAATTTTCATACCACAAGCCCGTAGAGATTGCCGCGATGGGCGCAATTTTCTCCGAACCGGATGGAAGAAGGCGATACACAGGGACTTCATCATAAAGAAGCATCTGCTTTGCCGTTCCCTGTGGTATGCGGTACTTATCCATATCCGGGTTCTGGGCTGTCTCCATATATTGCATATTCAGGCGTTCTTCTAAATCCTGGGGCATATAACGAAATGCCTGATCCATCCACTGTCTGAACATCGTGGAATAGTGGTACTGCCATTCCGTAACTTGATTTGGGGCATAAGAAAATCCCCAACTTTTCAGAGCATCTTTTTCGTAAAGCTCCATTTCAGTCCATTCTTTCAGGCTGACCGTAGCCGCTGAACCATCTTTGCGTTCGATATTGACGCCGCAAGGATAGAGGATATTTCTTTTTATATCCTGCCGCAGCGTATCTAAATCCATCATCAGGACATCTCCGTACAAGTGACCGTCCTCTCTGCGACCCGTATGAAACAGGAAAGCCCTCGCTCCGATGAACTCCGTTGTTAAGATCATTTGATGAAGATCCGCCGTAGAACAATAAGCAAATAAGGCGTCGGAAAGCCACATGTGATTTTTCCCCATGATGGCAATGGAATCAGCCCCGGTATTTGTCGCCAGAGAACGCATATTAAATTCGCATTCCCTAAGAAAATCTCCGGCAAAAATATGGAGCTCATACGCAAAGACGGATAAGTCTGTATCGCGGATCAAATGAATCTGCGGTAGTGGTTCCTGATTCAATCAAATTCCTCCTTTCATGTGAACCTGACAATTACCGGCTTTCCTTATCATGGGAAGGTGCCGGCTGCTTTTTTGCCGGTTCCGTTTTTGCTGCCTGTTCCCGCATTGCTTCCAAAACAGAAGGGCGCCTTTCCGCAGTCTGTTCCAACCGGGCAAGGGTATTAAGTGCCCATTCCGCATTACGGTTAATGGAGGATATAAGGGCGCCCTCCACTTTGAAAGCGCCTTTGAACACCCTGGCAGCCTTTCCATTTTCTTTTGCGTCTGTCTCCGCAGGTTTTCCTTGAATAGCACGGCCCATATTTTTGAGATGCCGCCCCATTTCGTGGTATTCCGTACTGAAAGCATCAATTCTGGCAACAGCCCTGTTGCTGGCCTGCATACTTTTTTCTGCTGCATTTTGAATGGATTCCAACGCTGGTCTGACATGTAAAAACTGTGTGATCCCATTCAAAGCGACAGCACCGCGTTCCCTGAAATCGGCAAGGATATTTCTGCACCCGTTTATGATCTGGCCTTTGAGTTCGGAAAGACGGTGACGCATAACGGAAATATTCGTCTCCATAGCCTTACAGCTCTTTTGGAGAGCATCTTTCAGGGAATGGTTCTGTAATCCCTGCATTTCCTGACGCACTGCCTTTAGTTCCTCGGTTGCCTCCAAAAGACGCTGTTCCATTCCGGTCACATGCTCAATCAGCTTGGCAAATTCTTCATATCCCGGTGTATTGTTGTCTTTTAGGAGAGCAAGCAGCTCTTTGACCTGCTCATTTTCCGCAATCGGCTGGCTATCTGTCTCCGCCATTTATCAATCCCTCCCATCTGCCGGTAGCTGTCCGCCGGCAATCTTGCCGACAATCTCCGGACCGGTTTCATAAATCTGCATGAGGCGTTTTGCTGTGCCGCAGGGCTGTGCAGCTCCGCTGGTCCAAAGACGCACTGTGGATGGGGCAACATTCATCAAAAGCGCAAAGCCCTTTTCGTTCATGTCCAGCTTTTTCATCAGTGATTTCACCATATCGGGGCCGTAGTCTGGACACCGGGAAGCCTCGGCGATCATTTGCAAAGCGGTATTTTCAATTTTTTTCATTTTCAAATCCTCCTGTTATTTGTTTTCCAGCCTTATGCCGGGGCAAAGCTGATCTGGTTGTGTTTCATCCTTTTGGCAAAGTCCGGCAGCGAATAATTTACCCCGTCAATTTCTGCATGGGTGTCATCCAGACGATGGCAAACAGCAAAGTGCCTGTCCCCGTTTCCATAGAACAGGCAGAGTAAACCATTGTCAGGAATGGAAAACAGCACTTTTCCGGCACTGTCTGTAAAGCAGATCTGTTGAGATCCATTCATGTTGAAATCCTCCCTAAATTGAAACAGCCGCCTCTTTTGGGCGGCGTTGGTGCTGGCTGGTTTGCAGTTGTTCCCGAACCTGCAGCAATTTCTCATTGTAATCTTTTCCCATCCGGGGAGGGTTGACACTTACCCGGATATGACGGAAACGTTTATCCTCGTGGAGCATGGTCTTGATTTTCCGGGCATTGACAAATCCGGCAAGGTCGTGGTCCATATAAAGGGTAACACGCAGGATCTCCGGGTGGCGTTCCAGGAAAGAAGTCAGTGCCACATGGGAAGTACCTCCCAAAGACAAGCGGTAACCATTCCATTTCCATCCCTCCAGCTCTTGAAGCGTTGCATGGGAAAGCGCATCAATAGGAGCTTCAAAGACTGCCACATGCCGGCTGCCCGGACTTTGCGGAGGATAGCAAAAGTTATATCCTTTGTCGCTGCCATAGACATCCTTTTTGAGATTGCCGCCGATACTGCGCATACAGGCAAACTTCGCTTTCCCGGAATCATCTTTTCCTACAAACACGCAAACCGGTTCTCCATGATACCGGGCTTCGTAAAAAATCCCGGCTTGTAAACACTGGCAAATGACTTCTGAGCTGATCCCCCGTTTCTGCAAATAGGAGACCGCAGCGGTCGCGCAATGTCTGGCCCAGGGGAGAGAGAATACTTTCTTTTCCGGTTCTTTTGATACCTGTATTTCTGCCGTACTTCGGTAAGCCGATGTATGTCGGATTTCGCCACCTACCAGAGCATGAACCGCATCCACAAGACCATATCCTCGAATCTGGATCAGGTAGTCCAGCGCATTGATACTCCGTCCGCGGCTGTTCCAGTACCAGTACCTTTTCCCGGTCACATATACCAGACTGTCATGCTCCTTATGCCGGAAATTAGGTCCATCCCGTTTCAGCACGCCGGGTTCATGAAATTGCAGGTAAGTAAACAAGTCAGCTTCCCGCGCTGCCTTAATCTGTTCTTTGGTTACGCCGGGCATAGTACCGGCACAGTGTTTCTTTTCATTGTGCTTTGCCTCCTTTCTCTGATGAAATGAAAAAAGACACCCAAAGGTGTCTAACAGCCGTACAGGTCGTGATTGACCTCGGCACGGTAATAGCTGTCCATTGTAGCCGGGGCATTATACAGCGCCGCCAACAGGTAGGCTTTGATGTTTCCGACCTTCGTAGTGTTCTTGTCGATACAGTCAAAGACATACTCTAAGTGGCCGGAATTGATCTTCAGGAACCGGCTCTTGACGATCTCCCTCGGAAAATCATCTCCGGCAATGCGAATGTAAGGGCGTTTCGACAAAATCACTTCAAGCATAAGTTCAAGGGCTTCGTCCAGACGTTCCCTGCCATACCGTAAGACCAGTAAGTCATATTCGATATTTTCTTTGATGATTTCACGATAGGCTTCTATCAGCTCTATCCGATCCATCCCATCCGTGCGGCTTGCCGTTTCCGGCTCTGCCGGATAGATTGATGGATAAGTTATTGATTTATCTTTTTTTGATTTTTTTGTTTTTAATGGATTAGTATTTAATTGTGCCGGATTTTCCTGTTCAGGTTCCGCCTGTTTAGGTTTTGCCTGTTCAGGTTTTACCTGTCTTGGATTTTCCCGTTTAGGTGAAAGCCCTGTGTTTTCGGTACTTACAGGCTGCTCATGGATCGTATATTCAATGTCTCCCAACTGCCCGTTATCATAGCGGAGGCGCTGTCTGGTGAGATAACCATGCCGCTCCAGTTCCTTCAGGGCAGTAGTGATAGAATCCACACCGTCTTTGCAGATATGGGCGAGTCCCTTCGTGGTATAATCCCAATCTTCCGGCAGCGACAACATAAGTGATAAAAGCCCCTTTGCCTTTAAGGACAACTCCGTATTGCGCAGATGGTGATTGCTCATTATCGTAAAGTCCTTTGTTTTCTCTACACGGAATACTGCCATTGTATCGCCTCCTTTCTTCGACTATTCCGTTACAAAGCATGATCCCTGTGGTCATAATGGAGATGACCGCCAGAGACCTTCGCATGGTTTTTCAGTTTCACTTCGCCCCGTTCCTGGCTCTCTAAAAATTTCTGATAGCCGGCATCTGTAAGGAACAAGCGCATCTTATCGCCTTTGTCGCCAACAGGGGAATCGTAAGACAATACATCAAAAACGATCATGTGCCTTACATCCGGGTCAAAGCGTTCAAGTGCCATGATGTCATGCCCCTTCAATTTTTCTGCACCTGATTGTTGTCTGGCCTCGGCGAGCTTTTCTCCAATCGTCCGGGCTGGATAGGGCAGACGGTAATTCTTCTGAATATCTTTTACCAAGTCCATGCACTCTGCATTTGACAGAACACGAAGTTTTGCCATAAGACCTTCTGCCGCCTCCCGCTGTTTGGAATTATTTGAATACCGCACGGTCATATAAAGTTCATTCAGGATCTTTGTCTGATAATCGCCCTCCACCTGAAAGAGCAGCTTTTTTTCCATTTCGTTTAATTCCATGGGGATCTCCTTTCTCTTGAAAATAGGTATGAAAAAAGGGCGTCCACCTTAAAAGTGAAACGCCCACGGCAATCAGCGGTCAGACATAAAGCCGGACCGCTGGCACTATTAAATTTTGTCGTTAATAAAACAGCCTCCTTTTTTCTTTATAGTTTTCGTCAATTTTCAACTTGGAAAAGGAATTGAATAAAAGACGACAAACGCTCAAACCCCTTGAAAATAAAGGCTTTTTCTGTTTGTCGTTATTATACCGTAACGGCACTCTCACGCTTCTATGCTGATTAACTTGGGGGCAAATCCTCTGCTAGTATCAAAACGTCTGGGGCATGAGAACCCAGAAATCACACTAAAAACATATTCCCATCTGTTTCCGAGCGTAGAATCTGACATTGTAAACAAAATCACTAAACTATGAATAATAGTATCAAATTAGTATCATATAACTTAAAAAAAGCCTGTACCCCTTGATTTCAAAGGATATAGGCTTTATTTTAATTTATCTGCTTCGGATAAAATTTAATTTCCTTTTTAGAAGTTCCGACCTCTACCTGCTGTCCCGGCGCAACCTCGCCTGCCAGGATCGCTTCCGCCAGTTTGTCTTCCAGTTCCGTCTGCATTGCCCGGCGCAGCGGTCTCGCTCCGTATTTTGCATCCGTTCCTTTTTCCACGATATGATTTTTCGCGGAATCCCGTACATGTAGCGTAATATTCAGCTGTGCTTTGACCCTTGCGGTAAATTCTTTGCACAACAGGCTGACGATCTGCTTCATATGTTCCTTGCCAAGCGGATGGAAGACGATGATCTCGTCGATACGGTTCAGAAATTCCGGGCGGAAGATCATTCTGACCTCTTCCATCACATTCTGCTTCATACGTTCATAATCCGCTTTCGTGTCTTCCTTTGCCGCAAATCCAAGCTTTTTCGGCTCCACGATCGCCTTTGCCCCGGCATTGGAAGTCATGATGATCACCGTATTGCTGAAATCTACCTTTCTTCCCTGCGAATCTGTAATATGTCCGTCATCCAAAACCTGTAAGAGGATATTAAACACATCCGGATGTGCTTTCTCGATCTCATCAAACAGGATCACCGAATACGGATGGGTCCTGACTTGATCGCTGAGCTGTCCGCCCTCTTCATGTCCCACATATCCCGGAGGGGATCCGATCATCTTCGCCACCGAATGTTTCTCCATATATTCGGACATATCGACCCGGATCATCGAATCTTCTCTTCCGAACAGTGTCTCCGCAAGCGCCTTGGATAATTCGGTCTTTCCGACGCCTGTCGGTCCGAGGAATAAGAATGAACCGATCGGTCGTCTCGGATCTTTCAATCCGACGCGTCCCCGCTTGACTGCCCGGGCAACAGCGCTGACTGCCTCTTCCTGCCCGATGACGCGTCTGTGAAGCGTCTTTTCCAATTTCTGCAGGCGCTGTGCATCGCTTTCCTCCAATTTCTGCACCGGGATCTTCGTCCATGCGGAAACAACTTCCGCGATCTCGGATGATCCCACCTCCGGATGTGCCGACCGGTTCTTCTTTTCCAGACGCTTCTTTTGGTTCCGGAATTTCTTCAATGCCTCTTCCTGCTCTTTCTGAAGCAGCGCCGCCTCGGTGAAATTCCCCTCGCGGATGCAGTCCTCTTTCTGCCGGATCAGCGATTTGATCAGCTCTTCCAGCTGCATCAGCTGTTCCGGAACCTGATAGCCTTTCAGCCCCACTTTGGAGCAAGCCTCGTCCAGCACGTCGATCGCCTTGTCCGGCAGGTTCCGGTCGGTGATATATCGTTCCGATAACTCCACGGCAGCTCGGACAGCCTCGTCTCTGATCGTCACATGGTGATGTGCTTCATACCGCGTCTTCAACCCCTCTAAAATCGCAGTACACTGTTCTTTCGTCGGTTCTTCCACCGTGATCGGCTGGAATCTCCGCTCCAGAGCCGCATCTTTCTCGATATATTTGCGGTATTCTGCGATCGTCGTCGCACCGATCAGACGCAGTTCTCCTCTGGAAAGCGCCGGTTTCAAAATGCCGGACGCATCCATCGCTCCCTCCGCGCCTCCTGCGCCGATCATCGTATGCAGCTCATCCATGAACAGGATCACATCCGGATCCGATTCCACTTCTGTGATCAGCCGCTTCATCCGCTCTTCAAATTCCCCGCGGTATTTGGAGCCTGCGATCAGCCCGGCCAGATCCAATGTATAAATGCGTTTGCCCCGCATGCTTTCCGGAACCGCTCCGATCGCAATGCGCTGTGCGAGTCCCTCCAAAATAGCTGTCTTTCCGACTCCCGGTTCACCGACAAGACATGGATTGTTCTTCGTCCTGCGGCTCAAAACCTGCATCAGCCGGAAGATCTCTTCTTCTCTCCCGACGATCGGATCCAGCTTTCCGTTCTCGGCAGCCGCCGTCAGATCATGGCAGAACTGCTCTAACGCGCCGCCCCTGCCCCGGCTCTCCTCCTGAATCTCATCCTGGTACTCTTTCGGATCGATCCCCGCCGCATACAAAATATCCTGAAATACTTTCTGCAAATTGATGTTGAGTGTGATCAGGATCCGGGCAGCCACACATTCCACATCCCGTATGATCGCCATCAGGATATGCTCCGTTCCGATCTCTTTCATATGAAAATGTCCGGCTTCCCTGGCGCTGTCCTCCATAATATAGTGAAACCGCGGGCTTTCTTTCGGTCGTTTTCCCTGTATGCCCTCTTCTTCCGGTGCGATCAGTTCATCCATCAGCTTCAGGATCTTTTCTTCATCCACACCATGCTGTGCCAGTACCTGCCCTGCCACACCTGTATACTCTTTCCGAAGTCCAAGCAGCAGATGCTCCGTTCCGATGTACGGATGTCTCAGCTTCTTTGCCGAAGCAGCCGCATATCGGATCGCTCCCTCTGCCTGCTTTGTATAACGATTCTGCATAAATTCTATCTCCTGTTTTCCCATTTCTGTCATACGAGCGCTCTGTATTCCTCAAAGATCTCGTCCACCAGTTCGTGCACTTCCTCTCTGGTAATATTCTTGCAGCATCCTTTTGCAAGGATGATCCGGAGCTGTTCACGCATCTCCTCCAACGCTTTCAGCTTATCGGCATCCAACGCGATCACCGCTCCCCGTCTCTTGTCAAGACTGATAAATCCCTCCTGCTTAAGCACATTGTATGCTTTGTTCACTGTATGCATGTTCACACCGACTGTCTCCGCAAGCTGGCGCACAGACGGAAGCGAATCGCCCTCTTGTATCGTAGATGTGGCGATCCCAAGAATGATCTGGTTGCGAAGCTGGATATAAATAGCCTCGCTGCTGTTAAAATCAACCTCTATCAACATAACATCTTCTCCTTTGTACAGCGCCGTTCCCTCGAAAACTTGATCCAAGCGGGAACTGCCGACACTGTTATAGATATCATAGCACAATCCACTGTCCCGCGCAAGCACAGAGTGAAAGAAGCCCCCATATCACTTTGCTGGACGCACCCTATACAAAAAGTCTGTATACCGGCTTCACGGGATTTTTCATGTTGTCCCCGCAGTTTTGCCGATATACAGACCTTTTCATTCTCTCACGATTTTCATCTCACATTATAATGCGCGCAGTTTTTCCGCAAATTCACTGCTCAGCGTCACTTTCGCCACATAGAACACATCTCCGGTCATATATGCCTGCCAGTCCTCGTCAATTTCCACCTGCAGGTCGCCGCCCGGCATATGCACGACCACTTTATTCCCGGTCATCCCGAGTTTATAAGCCACCGCCGCAGCCGCACAGGCTCCGGTTCCGGTCGCCATCGTATATCCTGCTCCGCGCTCGTATGTCTCGATCGAGATCTGGTTCTCATCGTCCACACGCATGATCTCTGTATTCACACGCTCCGGAAAATATCTCGCCATCTCGGAAAAATTTCCAATCTTGCATACAAGCGGTTTGGAGATCTCGCGCATCGGGATCACACAGTGCGGATTTCCCACAGACACACACGTTGCCGGATAAAGTGTGTTTCCGAATACCATATCTTCATTGATCACCTCGCGGCGCTCTCCCGTCACCGGAACCTCATCGCTCCAGAATGAAAGTTTTCCCATCGACACACGAAGCCTGCTTCCGTCTTCATTGAGATAAGTGATCTCCACCTCCCCGCCGTCCGTCAAAAGTTCATATTTTTTCTTTTGTACATATCCCGCATCTTTTAAATATTTTGCAAAAATGCGGACGCCGTTTCCACTCTTTTGTGCGATGCTTCCGTCCGGATTCCAGATCCGCACCGCCATATGTTTTTCACCGAGAATCGGTCCCTCCAGAATACCGTCCGATCCAAGCCCCATATTCCGGTTACAAAGCATCGATACATTCTTTGGATTCAGCTCCAGCTCATTTTTATTCGGATCAAATACCAGATAATCATTTCCCAGTCCATGATACCGTTCCAACACCATCTTCATGACATGACCTCCTTGCGCCTGCATTCCGTTCTTTTTCCATAAATCTCTTCTTTATTATATGAATGGTTTCTTTTATTATATCAGGCATTTTTTGTCAGAAATATATATAAAGTGCTTTTTATATTGCAAATAATGCTGTATATTAAAAATGGAACATGATTTACATGCAAAGAAAGGAGACTCTTGCCAATGGAGGACAGATACCCAATCGAAGAATACGGCAAGCGCGGTTATCTCAACAGCGATTTCCGCATTTTCCATCTCAAAGACCAACTGGCAAATGAATTTGAATTTCATTATCATGAATTTCACAAGATCACTATTTTTCTGAGAGGAAACGTGCGTTATTTTATAGAGGGAGCATGTTATGAACTGGAGCCTTACGACATTGTGCTCGTCAACCGGAACGATATCCATCGGGTGGAAACCGACGCTTCCGTCCCCTACGAACGGATCATCGTCTACATTTCACCGGGATTTATGGAAACCTATCAGACAGACGAGTATGATCTGAGCGATTGCTTTCTTCGCGCAAAAACAAAGCATTCTCATGTACTGCGCATCCCTTCCCCGGAAAAGAGCGCGCTCCTGCACGCGATCCACCGGCTGGAGCATTCCTTTGAAGACACAGGCTATGCTTCCGGACTGTACAGACAGACTTTATTTCTGGAATTTATGATCCAACTGAACCGTGCGGTCCAAAACCGCAGGATCGGCTATCTGGATCGTGGTCTGGCCAATCCGAAGATCGTGGAGATCTTAAATTATATCAACTCCCATCTGACAGACCACCTCTCCATTGATTTTCTGGCGCAGACTTTCTATCTCAGCAAATATCACATGATGCGCCTTTTCAAATCCGAAACCGGATACACGATCGGAAGTTATATCACTTATCGCCGGCTTTTACTCGCCCGGGATTCCATCGCATCCGGCATGAATGTAACGGAAGCATGTTTCGCATCCGGTTTCCGGGATTATACTACGTTTGCGAGAGCCTATAAAGCAGAATTCGGCGTTCCCGCACGGACGGCAAAGCCATGATCCGCAGCGGAAACGCCGACTGTGATTATTCTACCGCTTTTGCATTCGGATAGATTCTCTCCATCCGTTCATCCGGGAAATGATCGTCCAAAAATTCCTCGACTGCATTTCCGGCTTTTTTCTCCCCGGTATGACGTTCGGTATATCGTCCGAGCGCCATTCCCGACATCAAAATATTGAATATCATAAAAACGACTAAGACCCATGTAACAGTCTCTCCGGCTTTCTTCGGAATCTTTTCGATCCAGTCCGACAATCTCGGATAAAGAGCGCGCATCCAGACAACCGCCGCGATTCCCCAGAAAAAACAGTACAGCAAGTTGATCCTGCCGCCAAGATTGAACGGGATCTTACTGTAATCCCAGAATACGGTTCCGAACACCAGCTCGGTAAACACGCTGCACGCATATTCATATGCACCGCCCAGCACGGTTCCGAACACAAAGATAAAACTGTCGCTTTTATTGCGGTACTGATAAAGGATCATCGTCAGAAAAACGGCTCCGAGCCCCCATACGATACTGAACGGTCCGTAGACCACACTGCTCCGGCTCATCAGCCGGCCGCTTGTCACAAGACAGAAGATCGTCTCGGTCACATCCCCCAGAAATGCGCCGATAAAAAACAGACTGACCAGTTTATAAAATCCGCAGCCGACCGCAAACCTGCCGGCTTTTTCTTTCTCTTCTTCCAGACGTTTCTCACGTTCCAGTTCCGCTTCCAAAAGTTTTTCGATCTTCAGTTCCGGATAACGATTTCCAAAATGCCGCAGGACAAATCCTGTCAGACCCTCCCCTAAAAAATCCGCCTGTTTCTGGAGACTTTCTGAGACTGTGCCTACCAGCCCCCTTTTCCGGAGTTTGGATTTGGCTGCCAGCACACCGCTGACCGTTCCGACAAAATCCAGAAACAGCACCACATAAATGACCGGCAGTAAAATATCGCCTGCCCAGCGCGGCAGCATCGCGATCCCATGCATCAGGAGCGGATTAAAGAAGCAGATACTTCCGATGGCAGCCACGCCCCACACGACTACATAAGGCAGATTGACGCGTCCGCCGAACTGAAACCGCTTCCGCGAATAATCCCACCATTTGCGGTGGAACACATATTCCAACATTCCACCCGTCATATATGTGACAATAAACGCCACAACCATACCGCCTAAGAATAAAAACGGCAGATCATTCCGCAGTTCCGTTAAAAGTACCGCAAAGGCGATCCCTCCGAATCCATATGCCGGACACCAGGGACCGTATAAAAAACCTACGTCAATAAATTTTCTTTTTCTGATCGCCGCTGCCGCTGTTCCGACGCCCCATCCGAGGACACTGTAAATCAGGAAAAACCACAACAGATCATACGCTGTGTAATTCAAACTATTTCCTCCTTCGTATCATCGACAAATCCGCTGCTTTTTCTAAGTTAGCTGCAAAGATTTCTCTATATCAGAACATCATACCGATTCAGGTTCTATTTGTCAACGAAAGTTTGAATCACTTCACTCTTATCTCTGATCTGCGGTCTAAAATAATATATCGATCCGGGTTCCCTCTCCGACCTTGCTCTCCACCTGTACTTTTGCACCGTGCAGGATCGCGCCGTGTTTGACAATGGACAAGCCAAGCCCGGTTCCGCCCCGTTCTTTGGAGTGACTTTTGTCAACCCGGTAAAAACGTTCAAAAATCCGGTCCAGATGTTCCTCCGGAATCCCGATCCCGTTGTCTGTCACACTGATCTTTGCTCCGTTCAAAGTTTTTCCGCACCAGACGACCACACGTCCGCCCTCATTGTTGTACTTTATCGCATTCTCACAGATATTATAGATCATCTCATCCAAGATCTGCCGGATTCCACGGTAAACGACCTGCTCGCCCTGTACGCTCACCTGAACACGGCGCGCATTTGCCTGCGGCGACAGGCGGCTTACGATCTCTCTGCAAAGCCCATACAATTCCACGTCTTCTTTTTCCAGTTCCACCGACTCCTCATCCAGCTTCGATAATTTGATGATATCCTCGACCAATGTGATCAGGCGTCGCGCTTCCTTATATATACGCTCGGAAAAATTCGGAATATCCTGCGGTCTTACGAGTCCGTTCTTCATGATCTCCGCATAACCGGAGATGGAGGTCAGCGGCGTCTTCAGCTCGTGGGAAACATTTGCCGAAAATTCTTTCCTCATATTCGAAACTTCCTCTTTTTCCCGGTTGCTCTGATCCATCGCAGTCAAAAGCGGAGTCAGTTCCTCATATACCATATTGTCCAGCGGATGTTCGATATCCAGTTCGTTGATCGGTTTGATCAGCCTGCGTGTCTGCCAGCTTGCAAGAATGACCGTGAGCAGGATCATCACTGCCGCGATCAAAAACATGACCGGAAGCATCCGAAACGCTGTTCCCGCAAGGCTCTCCATATTCTTAGACACGCGAAGTACGGTTCCGTCGTCCAGCATCGTCGCATAATAATACATCTCCCGGTCCCGTGTATCCGACATTCTCGTGATCTCGCCCTCTCCGGAAGCAAGCGCCTGCTTTACTTCCTCTCTGCCTTTGTGATTTTCCAAAAGGCGCTCGTCTCCTCCGGAATCATAAAGCACGGTTCCGTCCGCCCCGATCCGTGTCACCCGCGTATTCACTTCTACATTATCCAGACGTTCCAAATAATCCGAACCGACAATGTCCACGGCAGTCCGGATATAACGCGCTTCCTGCTTCACCTCGGATTTGAGCAGGCTTAAATTCTGATAATAGACAATAAACGAAAAAAATCCATAAGAAAGAAGCAGTGCCAATCCGAGGATTAGCACCATTGTTTTCTGTATTCTAGCTCTCATACGCTTCTCCGATCCGATAACCGACACCGCGCACGGTCTCGATGATCGCGCCTTTTTCTCCCAATTTGTGACGGAGCGTCCGCACATGTACATCTACGGTACGGGTCTCTCCGTCAAAATCATACCCCCATATATCTTCCAGAAGCTGATCTCTTGTCAGCACGATATTCCGGTTACGCATCAGCCGCTCCAGCAGCTCGTATTCTTTCAATGTCAAGGTTACGGTCTGACCGTCTACCGTTACTTCATGCTTTTTCACATTCATCTTCACACCGTCGATCTCCAAATCCGCCTTATCTGCCGTCTGACCGGAACGGCGGAGCACGGCTTTGATCCGCGATACCAGTTCCATCATTCCGAACGGCTTTGTCACATAGTCGTCCGCTCCGGAATCCAGACCGATCACTTTATCATATTCGGTACCTTTCGCCGTAACCATGATCACCGGGATGTCCTTTGTCTTCGAAGAACTTTTCAGCTTGCGCAGAATTGCCAGACCATCCTCCCCCGGAAGCATGATATCAAGCAAGATCAATTCCGGCGTGTCAAATGCCAGCGCCTCCATAAATTCTGCTCCCTCTGCAAATCCTTTCGCTTTCAGCCCCGTTGTCTCCAATGTATAGATCACCAGTTCCCGGATATTGTCGTCATCTTCTACGCAATAGATCATCTTTAAGCTCCTTTATCCCTTTACTCCTGCTTTGTGCATTTCGCCGCCCCTGCGGGTAAACGCCCTAGTCTTCTTTCATCAGCATTGCATTGTTGCGGTGCACGCCCGTAATGGAAAATTCCACCCACTCTGCAATGTTCGTCGCATGGTCCCCGATTCGTTCCAGATACTTGGTCACCATGATCAGATCAAAGATCTGCTTGCCTCTCTGTCCTTTTTCTTCCTTGATATAAGCGATCATCTGCTCCTTGACTTCCTCAAAGCAGGTATCCACCGCATCGTCTTCCAGGATCACATTCTTTGCAAGCTCCAGATCCTTGGATACATACGCGTTGACACTGTCGCGCACCATCTTACTGACTTCCCCTGCCATCACGCCGATCGTCACAAGTTCATCCTCGGAATATCCGTTGGAGGAAAGTACGATCTCCGCAATATCCGACGTCTGATCCCCGATACGCTCCATGTCCGTGATCATCTTGAGCGCCGCGGAAATCCTCCTGAGATCCTTTGCCACCGGCTGCTGCTGCAAAAGCAGTTTCAGACAAAGCCGCTCGATGTCTTTCTCCATCTGATCGATCTCCTCGTCTGCGGCCATCACTGCCCGCGCCTGCTTTGCATCCCCCTCCCGGAGCGCTTTCGTCGCATTCGCGATCGCGACCTCACAAAGTTCGCCCATATGAGTAAGCTGCTCATCCAAAATCTGTAATTGTCTGTCAAATCTGTTCCGCATAAATCAGCCAAACCTCCCTGTAATATAATCTTCTGTCCGCTTGTCCGCCGGGATCGAAAATAATTTCTCCGTATCGTTGTACTCCACTACCTCGCCGAGCAGGAAAAAAGCGGTATTGTCTGATACGCGGACTGCCTGCTGCATATTATGCGTGACCATGACAATAGTATAGTCTTTTTTCAGCTCCATCGCAAGGTCTTCTATCTTCGATGTGGAGATTGGATCCAACGCGGATGTCGGTTCATCCATCAGAAGCACCTCCGGCTCCACCGCAAGCGCTCTCGCAATACAAAGGCGCTGCTGCTGTCCGCCGGACATCCCAAGCGCGCTCTTTTTCAGACGATCCTTACACTCATCCCAGATTGCCGCATTGCGGAGCGACCGCTCCACGATCTCATCCAGTTTAGCTTTGGAACGGATCCCATGGGTGCGTGGTCCATACGCCACATTATCATAAATGCTCATCGGGAACGGATTCGGTTTCTGGAACACCATTCCCACCCGTTTTCTTAATAAGTTGACGTCCATATTTTTGAAAATATCCTGTCCGTCCAACAAAATCTGCCCCTCGATCCGGCATCCCTCCACAAGATCGTTCATCCGGTTGATCGATTTTAACAGCGTGGATTTTCCGCACCCACTCGGTCCGATAAACGCGGTGATCTTATTTTCCTCTATTTCAAGGCTGACATCTTTCAGGGCTTTAAAATCACTATAATATAAGTCCAGATTTCTGATGCTTATCTTTGACATGTTTCCATCCTCTCTTTTTCTGTCTTTCATCTGTTCCGTTCTCTGTCCATTATGCTTTTGTCAGGCGTTTTGCAATGACACCCGAAAGGGTATTGATCCCTACAACAAGGACGAGCAGTACCACGGCCGTCGCATACGCCTGATCCATGTAGAGTCCCTCGCTTGCGAGATTATACATATGTACAGCCAATGTCCGCCCGGATCCCATCACGCTGGACGGTACTTTCGCCACGGTTCCCGCCGTGTACATCAATGCCGCAGTCTCCCCGACGATCCGCCCGATCGCCAGAATGACGCCCGCTAAGATTCCCGGTACGGCAGACGGAAGCACGATCCGAAATACAGTGCGCAGTTTTCCCGCTCCCAGCCCGAAACTTCCCTCCCGGTAAGAATCCGGAACCGATTTCAGAGACTCTTCGGTCTGACGCATGATCAGCGGAAGAATCATGATCGACAAGGTAAACGCTCCTGCCAGCAGGGAAAATCCCCAGCCCAGCGTATTGACAAAAAACAACAGTCCGAACAGCCCGTACACGATAGACGGGATTCCAGAAAGCGTCTCCGTTGTCAGCCGGATCACTCCCATGAATTTATTGCCACGTTTGGCATATTCCACAAGAAAGATCGCCGCAAAAATCCCCAGTGGCACAGCGATCAAAAGCGACAGTCCCGTCATAATGACCGTGTTGATCAGCGCCGGCATTAACGAGGCATTCTCCGACGTGTAATGCAGAGAGAACAACGACGGCTTTAAATACGGAACTCCATGTACCAGAATGTAAACGATCAGAAAAATCAGGACAAGAAATGTCAGGACCGCTCCGAACATCACAAGCAGCATCATGAGCAAAGAGCCCGGATGATTCAGGTAATTTTTCATTTTTTGCTTTAACGTATTTCGATTACTCACGTCCGCTCCTCCTGTTCAACAGCGCTACGCTGAAATTAATGATCAGAATGAATACAAACAGTACCACGCCTGTCGCGATCAACGCCTCCCGATGCAGATCGGTCGCATATCCCATTTCGATCACGATATTTGCAGTCAGCGTCCGCACGCCTTTTAAGATACCGGCCGGCATTCTTGCCTGATTTCCTGCTACCATGATCACCGCCATCGTCTCGCCGATCGCGCGCCCGATCCCGAGAACGATCCCCGCGATCACACCGGATTTGGCTGCCGGGATCACGATCCGGAAGATACTTCTTTCATGGGTCGCTCCCAGTGCAAGAGATCCCTCATAATAATGAGTCGGCACGGCGCGGATCGCCGCTTCGGTCGTCCCGATGATCGTCGGCAGGATCATCATGCCGAGCAAGACCGATGCGGTCAGCATACTGTTTCCATTCCCCCCGGATGGAAACAGCGCCGGAAACGCATTGTGCAGCATTTTGCCGAAGTCGCGCATTGCCGGAACCAGCACGACAAGTCCGAAAAATCCGTACACAACCGACGGAATCCCTGCGAGAAGTTCGGTCGCCGCTTTCAGCGGTTTATAAATCCGTTTCGGACAGTACATCGCCATAAAAACAGACGTCAGTATTCCGATCGGCACACCGATCAGGATCGCCCCCGCCGTCACATAAATACTTCCGACGATCATTGGCAGGATCCCGAAAATCTTATTGTTCGGTTTCCACATTTCTCCGGTGATAAATTTTACAAATCCAATCTCTTTCATCGCAGGGACTCCATTTGCAAAAAGAAAGATACAAATGAGAGCTACCGCCAGCACCGAGGCGCAGGCGGCAATAAAGAAGACTCCCTGCATGAATTTTTCAGTCCATGCTTTTGATTTCATTTTACTCGACTACCTCATCCCATGTAAGAGCTTCGCCGGTGTAGATCGCTTTCACCTGATCGCTGCTCAGCTCGTCCATCGCATTGTTGTTGTTCACGATCACTGCGATTCCGTCGGTTGCGATCACTTTTGCATCAAGCTCTGCAAGCTCTTCCTCTTTCAGTTCACGGGATGCCATTCCGATGTCATAGCTTCCGTCGATCGCAGACGTCATACCTGTTGTGGAGTCTGTTGTCTGCAATTCGATCTCTGCGTTCGGATTTACCTCTTTGTATGCCTCTGCCAGTTTCTCCATAACAGGCGCTACGGAAGAAGATCCGCCTACAACCGCTTTTCCGGACGGCTGTGTTCCCTCGAACGCTTCCGCACCCTCAACCGCAATGTATCCGTTGTCTTCCACAACTTTCTGTCCCTCTGCACTCATGATATAGTTAATAAAATCTTTTGCCACTTCATTGTCCAGATCTTTTTTCGTTGCGATATTAAACGGTCTGGATACTTTGTAATCGCCGGATTTCACATTTTCGGCTGTCGCCTCCGCGCCGTCGATCTTCAGTGCTTTTACCGATTCATCGAGAGATCCGAGTGAAATATAGCCGATCGCATATTCGTCTCCGGCAACCGTCGTCATCATAACGGAAGTGCTGTTTGTGATCTGCGCTTCCTCGGTCGTCATGTCCACTTTCTCTCCGTCCATTTCCTCCTGGATTCCAAACAATTCGATGAACGCGCCTCTTGTACCGGAACCGTCCTCACGGGAAACGATCGTAATGTCGCTGGAAGAATCCCAGTCTCCCGCTTCTGCGCCTGCTTCTTTTGTATCCTCTGTGTTCGCTTCCGCTTTTGTCTCTGTTGTATCAGCCGCCTGCTCATCGCTTCCGTTTCCGCATCCTGCCGCCGCAACTGCCACCATACTTACCATAGATAAAACCGCAATTAATTTCTTCATTTTCATTTCACACAAATCTCCTTTGCTTTGAATATTTCTTGTGTTTTTTGTGCTTTCTTTGTCCTTGTCACAATAGTTATCATAAAGAAGGCATGTAAAATGTAAAATCTGCTCTTTGTTAAATGTGTGTAAAGATTTCTTTACACAATCACCGGAAGTGCCAAAATGCACATTCCGGGATTGTAAGCAGTCGCCAGGGTCTCGGGCAAGCCCGGACTTTGGCTCGTCACCTGTACAAAAAACGGACGGAACTTTCCTTTTCTTTGGAAAATCCCATCCGTTTTCACTTATTTTACATATCAGGGTCAGGATGCCGTCAGCACTTCCTCCGCAATGTTCCGCGAATGATCCGAAATACGTTCCAGCGCCACAAGCGCGTCAAGGTAGACGATTCCCGCATCTGTATTACACTGATTATTGGCAAGGCGCTTCATATGTTCTGTTCTGAGACGGATCTCCAGATCGTCCGCCTGACTTTCTTTCTCAATGACTTTCATCGCCTTATCCTTATCATTCTCCGTAAATGCCTCGACCGCATACTTGAAACTGTCCGCACAAGTCTCGATCATCTCGCGCATCTCTTTCGTACCGATCTCGGTAAATACCGCTTTACGCTCAGTCAGCGTCTCCGCAAATTCGGAAATATTTTCACAGTAATCGCTGACCCGTTCGATATCCGAAAGGATCTGCAGGATGCTCGCCACATGTTGATGCTCTTTTTCATTGAGCGACAAGGAGCTTAATTTGATCACATAATTGTTGATCCCGCTGCAAAGCCGATCCACGGTCTGCTCTTCCTCCTTGATCTCGAGGATCTGCTCGTAGTCTTTCGTGAACATGACTTCTCTCGCCTTGTCCATCGTACGCATGACGATACTTCCCATACGCATCACTTCGCTGACTGCTGACTGCAGAGCGATTCCCGGCGTCTCCATCATACGCTCGTCCAACAGAACACGGCTCTCGTCTTTCTCGCTGTCGTCTTCTTTCTCGAGCTTCTTCGCCAGCTTGATGATCATATCGGAGAACGGGAACAAAAGAACCGTCGTTCCGATATTGAAAATCGTATGGACCAGACTGATCTCGGTCTGCGTGATCATTCCTGCGCCCATTTCCACAAAGAATACTTTGAACATCACGATCGCCGCAATGCTGAAAATGATCGTTCCGATAATATTAAACAACAGATGCATGATCGCCGCGGTCTTCGCATTCTTCTTCGCACCGATACTCGACATGATCGCGGTCACACAAGTACCGATGTTCTGTCCCATAATGATGTAGACAGCCGCATTGAACGGAACCAGTCCCGCTGCCGCAAGACTCTGCAGGATTCCGACCGACGCCGATGAACTCTGGATGATCGCCGTCACGCCTGCCCCCACAAGGATTCCGAGGAACGGATTGTGTCCCAATGTCACGAACAGGCTGCGGAACATCTCCGACTCCTGAAGCGGCGCTACCGCAGATGACATCGTTGTAATTCCGACAAACAAAAGACCGAATCCGATGATAATGCTGGAAACATCTTTTGTTGAACGTCTCTTTCCGGTCAGCATCACGATCACACCTGCCATGATCGCGATCGGTGCCAGATTGCCCGGACTTAAGAACTTCGCCCACTCCACGCTGGATACGAGCCATCCGGTCACGGTCGTACCGATGTTGGCGCCCATGATCACGCCCATCGCCTGGCTTAAATTCATGATCCCGGCATTGACAAAACCGACGACCATGACTGTCGTGGCCGATGAACTCTGGATCACTGCCGTGATCAGCGCACCGAGAAGCACTCCCATCAGCTTATTTCTCGTCAGAGCTTCCAATAAGGTCTTCATCCGGCTGCCGGCTGCATTCTCCAATCCCTGCGCCATGATCTGCATCCCGTAGATGAACATCCCGAGCCCCCCTACAAAGGGGATAATAATACCAACGTAATCCATTACGCATCCTCCCATATATCACATCTCTATCCCCTTTACGATACCATTATCATCGACAAAAAACAACTATTTTTTCATATGCGGCTCAAAAACAAACGACGCCGCATAGCCGAAGATAAGCGCCGCGCTGATCCCCACCGCGCTGGCTTTGAATCCTCCTTGAAAAATGCCTAAAAATCCGCTTTTATCCACCGCCTCTTTGACGCCGTTCCAGAGCACGTTTCCAAACCCGAGCAGCGGGACGCTCGCACCTGCTCCCGCCGCCTCCTGAAACGGCTGATAGATATTTAAAAATCCGAGCACCGCGCCGCTGCAGACAAGCAGTACCATGATCCGCCCCGGCATTAGCTTTGTCCGGTCCAAAAGGATCTGCACAAGCGCGCAGATCAGACCTCCCACCCAAAATGCATTGATATAGTCCATTCTTTTTTCCTCCTCTTCTTTCATCGGCCGGTCAGTTGACGTGTTCCAGCACGATCCCGTGGGCGATCCCCGGAACGCTCGCCCCCTCGTTAAAACTGACCGTAGACATCAGCGCTCCGGTCGGCACGAACAAGACGCGCTTCCATTCCCCTTTCCGGATCTTCGGCAAAATATACGAGGACAGCGTCACTGCCGCACATCCGCATCCGCTGCCGCCTGCATGGGTATCCTGACTCTTCTGATCGAAGATCGTCATGCCGCAGTCCACATGTTTCGTCTGAATGTCATAGCCTTTCTGTTCCAGCAGATCGAACAAAATATCCTGCCCCACATATCCAAGGTCTCCGGTGACGATCCGGTCATAATCCGCCGCCGTCCTTCCGAAATCTTTGAAATTCTGCGCGATCGTATCCATCGCTGCCGGCGCCATACAGGCTCCCATATTCTGGGAGTCCTTTAATCCGTAATCCACGATCTTTCCCACCGTAACGCCGCTGATCCGCACATGGCTTTTCTCCGTCCCGACGAGAAATGCGCCGCTTCCCGTTACCGTCCAGTGTGCGGAAAGCGGGCGCTGGGATGCGTATCCAAGTGGAAAACGAAATTCTTTCTCCGCGCTTCCGAAATGGCTGGACGTCACTGCCAGCATACAGTCTCCGTATCCCGCCGCCGCACTCATCGCTGCAAGCGCAAGCGCCTCTCCCGACGTGGAGCATGCTCCGTACAAGCCGAACATCGGAATATGGAGTGCTTCAATTCCCATGGATGTGGCGATCCCCTGACGGAGCAGATCTCCGCCGAACAAAAATCGGACGTCCTCCGGCTTCTTATGCGCCTTTCCAAGTGCAAGTATACAGGCTTCCCTCTGCATATTGCTTTCCGCTTCCTCCCACGTTTTCGCACCGAACAGATCGTCCTGATTCGTCATATCAAATAATTTTCCAAGCGGTCCCTCCGCTTCCTTGCTTCCGGCAACCGACGCCGCCCCGATCAAAAACGGCGCTTTCTCAAATGCAATACTCTGACTTTTCTGATTCATGATCTTCCCCCGTTTCTTCCGCGTTTCTTCTGCGTAACTTCCGCATTGCTTCTTCCGGCTATCATTTAGTATGACTTCCGCAGGAAATTTTTATACCTGCTCTTCCGTCCTCCGATGCTTTGCGCGCCGCTTTGCACAATGACCGCCCCATGGATATCGGGATATGGCTTCCCGCACAGTCTATGTATATTTCTCTGATTTTTCCGGATACTACCTTTGAGGTGATTTCTTTATGGACAATCTTGAAAAAATGAAACAAGAAAAGCAGTATGAAGAGTATGTAACTCAGAAGACGCCGAAACATAATGTATGGGCAAACATGCTGAAAGCATTTTTGACAGGCGGTATCATCTGTACCATCGGGCAGGCGATCTACAATTACTGTGAGCTTCAAAGCCTGTCCAAAGACGCGTGCAGCGGCTGGACTTCTCTGCTCCTGATCCTTGCAAGCGTGATCCTGACCGGTATGAACCTTTATCCCCGTATCGCAAAATGGGGCGGAGCAGGCGCGCTTGTTCCGATCACCGGATTCGCCAATTCCGTCGCAGCACCTGCGATCGAATACAAAAAAGAGGGGCAGGTTTTCGGAATCGGCTGCAAGATCTTCACGATCGCCGGTCCGGTCATCCTGTACGGGATCGTTACAAGCAGCGTGCTTGGTCTTCTCTACTGGATCGGAAAAATAACGGGAGTGGTCTGATGCCTCTCCCGTTATTTTTTCTGTTCCTTTTACTGATGTCAATATATACAGGATAACCGCCCCTTATTCCCCGGCGCTACCAGTTTTTGAAGAAATACAGCACTGCTCCCACTCCTCTTCCGAGCGCCATGCTGAGTATAAATGCAGAAATATAGCGCACAATTTTCAACCGTCTTACAAAAATCGGAAATACATTTAAGATCTCCGCCAACGCCATCGACCAGCAGCCGACAAACATCCCCGCGAGCAGTCCGAACAACGGCAGCAGCCACCGTCCAAACGGAACCGGAACATGGAACAAAAAGAACAGATTTCCAACAATTCCACCAAGCGCTGCCGCATCTTCATATAGAAGAATGTGATCCGCCGTATGCGTCCGGTCTGCAAAATCCGCGATCACACCCAGCTCGATCAAAAATGCAAACAATCCCCCCGCCACTACCGCTCCGGAACTAAGACCGATGACCGCCAGGATGATTTGCTCTGCCCACATCCAGCTCTTCCTCCTTTCTCGAAGCATCTTCCACCAATGTTGTCTGAATATCATTCTCATAGAGACGCATCTGCACTTCCATCGGCGTCGGATCGACACTGAACCGTTTCTTTCCGAAATGATTGAAAAAGACAAGGATTCCGATACTGATGCCGATCGAATAACTGATCTCCATGATCGTGATCCCATCCGGTTTTATTCCGGTTACCCACTGATAAATCTGATCAAACAGCTTGGGCACTGACACATCGTTATTAAATGCCATGATCGAAAATGCCGCTCCCGTAAACGTCAGCACAACGACAAATGCAGTTTTGAACAGATGCACCGCCATCCCCGGCGTCTTCTGATTTTCATAAGTAACGATCAGATCACTTTCTCCCAAATTCTGGATCTCCACCCCCGGATACTGCGCATGAATACAGGCAATGATTTTTAAGATCGAGATCACATAACGTTTCTGCCCATTTTCCGGTATTTTCAGAATCTTCAGTGCTTTCACTTTGGGGATCAGCGCTTTGTTGCTGCATTCAAATGTCAATATATCCCCAAGCGTCACCTCCCGTTTTGTCACTTCAACATCGCGCTCTCCCTTGATATAGAGCGTATCCGGGTTAGACGACATAAGACGCCACCTCCGGTCGCCAGATCAAAGTTCCCTCACTTCCGGAAACCGCATCCCCCTCATGATAGTAATAATAAAAAATGCCGATGACCACTGCGGCAAGCACCATTGTGATCAGACAGATCCTGATTTTCTTCTTTCCCTCTTCCATGCGACTGTACCTCAACTTTCTTTTTCTATATTTTCCATTAGTATCTGAAAAAGAAACCGGCATTATACGTTTTCCCGCATTTTTTTCAGGATCTGCTTTTCCATTCTCGACACCTGCACTTGGGAAATACCGAGCACTTTTCCGATCTGGCTCTGCGTATGATTTGCAAAATACCGCAGATAAATGATCTTCCGCTCCTTGGATCCAAGCGTATTGAGCAGGTCGTTCAGCAGAAGATGATCCAAAATCCGCTCTTCCTCCCGCTTTTCCCCAGGCAGCTTGTCCATCAGCCGGATCTCCTGTCCGTCTTTTTGATAAATCGATTTCTGCAGAGATTCAATATCTCCGCTCGCCTCCATCGCCATCGTCAGATCTTCCGTCGATACCGAAAGCGCCTCCGCCAATTCTTCGATCGTCGGATCCCGTCCGTTTTTTTCCTGTAATTCTTCCTGCTTCAGATATGCCTTGTAGGACAATTCTTTCAGCGAACGGCTCACCTTGATCATCCCGTCGTCTCTCAAAAAACGTTTGATCTCCCCGGTGATCATCGGAACTGCATACGTTGAAAATTTCACGTCGTATGACAAGTCAAATTTGTCGATCGCTTTCAGCAAACCGATGCTTCCGATCTGAAACAGATCTTCGGCTTCCGTTCCTCTCCCTGCAAATCGTTTGACAACGCACCAGATCAGACCTACGTTTTCTTCCACCAATCGTTCTCTCGCCTCTTTATCCCCTGCGTGCGACTTCCTGATCAGATCGATTGTGTGGTCCATATGTTCCTTCCTTTTCCGATTGTTTTTTCCATTGTCACCGTGGTCCCGACTCCCGGCTCCGACTCCACCTCGATGCGGTCCATAAACGCCTCCATAAACGCAAACCCCATTCCGGATCGATCCAGATCCGGCTTCGTTGTGAACATCGGAAGCATCGCCTGTTCCACATTTTCCATGCCGCATCCCTCGTCCCGGATCCGCACGATCAATGTATTTTCCCGGATCCTGCACCGGATCGAGATTTTCCGGATATCGCCCTCGTATCCGTGGATGATCGAATTGGTCACAGCTTCCGATACCGCCGTTTTTACATCCGATACCTCTTCCACCGTCGGATTCAACTGTGTCAGAAACGCCGCAACCGCAACTCTGGCAAATCCCTCATTTTCCGAACGGCTGTCAAAAATCACTTCCATTTCATTGGTGTCTCTCATCTCTGTTCCTCCTCATAGATCTGCATTATTCTTGTCACGCCTGACAACGTCAGTATTTTTTTGATCCGCATGGACGTGTGGACCGCCCATACTTCCCCGTCCACAAGCCGGATCAGCCGATATCTTCCCATGATCGCCCCGATCCCGGAACTGTCCATAAATTCGGTTCTCTCAAAATCAAAAATTACATATTTGATGTGATTTTTCTCGATCACCATGTCCGCATTTTTACGGATTTCCTCGGCATGGTGATGATCCACCTCCCTTGGCAGGAAAATGGTCAGGCAGTTTTCCTGTACCTGATATTTCATGATATTCTCCCTCCGTTTTTGCAAAAGAAAAGGATGCATCCCCACTTCCGGATGCATCCTTTTCTTTCGTAATTTCTTTTTGAATTTCTTCTTAATTTCTTTTTTGTTTTTCCGTTTTTATTGTGCAGGCTGTTCCGGCGCTGCCGCGCCCTCCACTGCCGCCTGCGCGATCGCGTCCAGATTCGTCTTCGCTTCCGCCGCATATTCGCTGTCCGCAAACTGTTCATAACATTGCTGCAGATACGTCGTTGCCGTCGCCGAATCTCCGCTTCTCATATATGCCAGTCCGAGATTCAAAAGCGCGCCGCCGGTGTCATAGTTGGCATCCATCTGCACAACTTTTGACAGGTTTTCGATCGCGCCCTCATAATTTGCCGCATTCAATGCCGCTACTCCTGTCTCATACTTGGTCTGACACGCCGCCGGGAAAATTGCCGCTGCAAGTTCATCATATTTCGCCTGCCCCGACGCCCCCAGCGTATCCCGATTGATCAGCACCATCGTATCTGCGATCACATCTTCCGTATAGCTTTCTGATTCGTACTGTTCGACCGCCGCCATCAGATTCTCATAGCTGTCTGCCGTCGTCGCCGCATTCTGCGCGTCCGCCTCGGTATCTGCTCCTGCTGCCCGGTATTGATCCAGCATCCTTGTCTGAGCGCTGACCTGCGCTTCCAGAGCATTGATCCGCTCGCTGGACTCGATCACCTGCTTGTTCGTCTCGTCATTCTTCTTCTCCTGCACTGCCGGTGCGATCAGAAACCACACGACTGCCGCGCCGATCAGCGTTCCGATCAGAATGTTGATCACGGTAAACTTTCCTGCCAGCAGCTTCATCGCATTCTGCGCCGGCTGTATGATCGTTTCATTGCCAAGACTGTACTCGACGGCTCTGCTCTTTTTCTTCGTCTCTTGTTTCCGCGCTTTCTGTCCTCTGTTCTGCGCCAGCTCATGCATATAGCGCAGCGTCAGATCATTTGTCGTGTCCAGCTTACGCGCCGATTTCAAAACCTGACGCGCTTTTGCATACTGTTCCGTATGTAAATAAAGAAGCGCAAGAAGCTGATAAGCTTTCAAAAACGTCGGATGATCCGTGATCACGCGCTTTAGCTGGATCAACGCAAGATCTTCCCCGTTCTGCTCGCAGTAAGCGAGACACTGATTGTATTTTTTCACCGCCTGGTTGATCACTTCCAGTTCGCCCGACGCATCCTGGATCCGCTGGATATATTCATTTGCAATATTATCCCGCGGTCTTAAATTCTTACTGATGATCCACTCCACAAGCGCTTCCGCGACTTCTCCTCTTCCATAATAGACAAGTCCGAGAAGATTTCTTGCCGCAATATTTCCCCTGTTATACTGCAGACTCCGCCGGAGGGATACGATCGCCCCCGACATATCGCGGATCTTTGCCTTTCCCAATCCATCATTGTACCAGTAATTCGACTGGTGCATGATCTTCTTTGTATAATCCATTTATACCCACCGTAATCTTTCCACCGTCACTTTTTCGTTACTTATTGTTCTGATCCATCACCTGTTTCAGCAGATCCGTCATGTCTGACAGATCCTCCTGATAAACGGCATCCTCAATATCTTCCACTTCCAAGCTCGGTTTGAATTTCTTCAGTTCTTCTTCATAATCCAGCATCCTAAAGACCCCCTTTCTTGGATCAGTTCTTCGATCATCCCCGCCAGATAAAGAGATCCGAGACAGTAAATGCTCCGTCCTCCCTGATTCTCCAGCAGATAATTCCACGCCGTCTCCAGTGTTTCAAACATCAGGACCGGCTGTTCTGTATATTTGCGGAATGTCTCACAAAGCCTGTCCAGTCCGGCAGCCCGGCTGTCGGTGATCTGCGTCACAATGTACACATCCGCCTGTACTCTTTTGCACAAACATGCGATCATTTCCTCGTAATCTTTATCTTCCACGGCGGAAAATAAAAGCATCCGTCCGGCTGTATCCTGCCCGTTTCCGCACTGATCCAGCGCTTCAAGGCTCTGGGCAAACCGTTCCACTGCACTTAAATTATGTGCTCCGTCTACAAAGACGTCCGGCAGTACTTCTTCCATCCGTCCTGCCCAGACTACATCATCCAGCGCCTTTCTCCAGCGTTCTTTCTTCCCATCTTCACCGAAGAGCATCCGCATCACTTCCAACGCAAGCATCGCGTTCTCCGGCTGGTAGATCCCGGTGTTATGAAGACTCCAGATAATATCTTCATAATACGCACTCACACAGGAAAATGCAATACGTTTCTGTTCGATTCCGAGAATTTTGAACGCATTTTTCCCGATTTTTTTACAGGAAATCCCAAGTGTTTCCGCACGGTTTTCGATCACGGTATCGCTTCCGTTTCCATTTTCAAAAAAGAAAAGCGGTGTGCCCGGTTTTAAGATCCCTGCTTTTTCCGCCGCGATCTCTTCCAGTGTATTGCCAAGCAGCGCCATGTGATCCCATCCGATCGAGGTGATCACGGAACATACCGGCGCTTCCACCGCATTGGTGGCATCCAGCCTGCCGCCGAGTCCGGTCTCCAACACAGCATACTCGACGCCTGCATCCGCAAACGCCGTCACTGCCATTCCGAATAAAAACTCAAAAAATGTCGGGTGAAAAAGCCCGTCCGCTTCCATCACCCGCACCACATCCATCACCTTTTCAAAAACGGAAAGGAACTGCTCATCCGAACATTCCTCCCCGTCTATCACGATCCGCTCATTGGGCTTTACAAGATGGGGAGAGGTGAACAATCCCACTCTCTTCCCCTCCGCACGGAGCATCGCATCCAGATAAGCACACACCGAGCCTTTCCCGTTCGTTCCGGCCACATGGATCACTTTTAAGTTTCTCTCCGGATTTCCGAGATAGGAAAGAAAAGCTTTTGTATGCTCCGGTTTATTCTTTTTCGTAAACTTTGGAATTTCCAGAATATAATTGACTGCCTCTCGATACTCCATTATTCTTTCGCCTCTGCAAATGCATTTCTTCCGGTCTCCACCGCATCCGGATCCGCCGGAAGTTCCGTCAATGTGCCGTCGTTGTATTCAAATTCCACCGAAGTCCGAAAGATCGTATTGCTCGATCCGACCTGAGCTGCCATCACAATATCGCCGTCCTTTAATTCGGACTTCTTCAGATCCACTCTCGTATTATTTAAGAATGACGTCGGCTGCTTCTCTCCATTGATATAGACTTTTGTCTGCTTCGTGAAGTTTTCACCGTAAATACTGTACGTTCCGTCTGCCTGCTCCACGAGATCGGTAATGATCGTGTCGTTCACGCCCATGACCATATGCCCCTCGGTGATCGGTTTTCCGTTTTCCTCATAAATATACTGATCGCCATACAAAATGTCATACTGCAGAAGTTCCAGATCCGCCAGATAATTTTTCGTCTGGTGGCGGGTCTGATGGTAGTTGAATACCGTTCCCGCATGAATATCCAGCCGTTCAAATACTTCCGCCATGATCTGATATGCCGCATAATTGCCGTCTTTCTTTTCCAGCCCGATGTTATCCCAGATCACATAATTGGTGTTGTAGAGATACCGGCTCTTCAGATCTTTCGCTTCCAGATCCATCGTCGGCAGGTGATCCCCGTAAAATACGACGACGGTCGGCTCTCCGCGTTCTTCCAACGCCGCCACGAGGTCTCCTGCAAATTTGTCCATCTCGTAGACTTCATTTACATAATATTCCCACGCATTGCGTTTGCCCTCGTCCTCCACGCCGTCCACTTTGATCGTCGGATTTTCCAGGGTCGGCTCCGTCGGATAATCGCCGTGCCCCTGCACGCTGATCGTAAACACGAAATCCTGTCCCTCGGTCGTATCCATCGAATCCAGGATATTCGGGATCAGCACGTCGTCGGTCGCCCATCCTTTCGGCGTCATCCGCAGGATGTTCATAAACTCTTTGCTTGTATAGTGATCGAATCCCATATGGTTGAATACCTGTGCACGGCTGTAAAAATTACCGCCGTTGTTGTGCAGCGCCTCCGTCCCATATCCAAGGGAGCCAAGCGCCGACGCCGCGCTCTCGATCACTTTCGTCTTTCCATACGTCTTGTACGGATATTCACCCGGACCGAAGAATCGCATGCTCATGCCTGTCAATACTTCAAACTCGGTATTCGCGGTTCCTGCTCCGACCGACGGTACTTTGAAATATCCGCTGGAATATTTGCTGTACATTTCCCGTAAGTTCGGGATCGGATCTTCCGAGAACTGCAGCCATTCCACTTCTGTCGGATCGAAATAGGATTCCAGCTGCACAAATAAAATGTTCGGCAGTTCTTCCTCGCTTCTTCCGGTTTCATTGACTGTGATCGCGCCGTCATTGCCGATCTTTGCCATCGTCTCCTCACTGTATCCGACCGGTTCGGAAATTCCGGTATTGAACAGACTGGCGGTAAAACAGTACGGGAATCCGTAATCTTCATATGCAAACGCGATATTTCCGAAATAATTGGAGATGACACGTTTATCGATCGCAATGTCAGTCAGCGCAACGTAAGCAAACACCGAGACAGCCACACCGCAAAGCGCGATCACACGATGGATCTTTCCGGTATACTGTCCGCCTCTCCGCCACATCGAGATCACCCAGAGTACGACCGCCGCGATCCCGACGATCAGCAGGATCAACTCCACCGTATTAAAATAATTTCCGGTCAAAGACAATGCGTCCGAAAGTACTTTGAGATCCTGCGCGTTAAACGGTGTTACACGCTTCATCAGCAAATATCCGTTGCACGCTCCTAAAAACAGCCAGAACACACTAAGCAGGATCCGGGCAAATACACGCCGCTTCACAAGATACACGATTGAAAATGTTGCAAAGATCAAAAATGCATTGAACAGAAATACTTTCGGCGTTCCTACCATATAATCCCAGGCTTCAAACAGGGAATGTCTTGAAATCACTTCTATAAAAAAGTTCAGCACACATGCCAGCAAATAGTGAAAAATCAGAGACGTCCGGTTCATAAAACGGTAAACCGGCTGCATTTTCTTTGCAAACCGGCTGTTTTGCCGCTGTTCCAAGATCCGGGCTCTCCGCTCTTTCTTCGCCTGCCATGCAGCTTTCATCGTTTCCTTATCCATCTGTCTCATTTTTTGAAAAAAACCTTTGACATTCGGTTTCTTTATATGAAACTGCTTCATCAGTAACCTCTCTTTTCTAATGGCTCCCACCAAAAACTGTGGGAGCCGCTCTCTAATCTTCCGGTTCCGCCCCCTGCAAAACTCTTTTTGTTTTTCTAAAGACTACCGCGCAAGTCCTTTCATCCGCTCCTGTACATTCGCAAGCATCTGCGTATATTTTTCTAACTTCTCTTTCTCTTCCTGTACCTTTGCCTCCGGCGCTTTGCTGACAAACCGCTCATTGGAAAGCATTCCTTTGGCGCGCGCAATCTCTTTTGTCAGTTTTTCTTCTTCTTTTTTCAGACGTTCCAGTTCCTGCTCAAAGTCAACCAAGTCCTCAAGCGGCAGATAAACAGTCGCTCCCGGAACAACGATCGATACCGCGTCTTCGGCAACATCCTTTTTCTCGTTATCCGCTACGATCTCATTTGCGAGCATCAGCGGAAGAACCGAATCTTTCATCGCATCCACACCGGCAAGCAGCTCTGCATCTTCACTGATGACAAATACTTTTGTCCGGCGGTTGTTCGGCACATTCATCTCCGCGCGCATATTCCGGATGCCTCTTGTGATATCTTTAATATGCTCTACGGCTGTCTCGTCTGCCGGGAAATTCCACTCGTCTTTGTAAACCGGCCAGGAGGACATCATCAAAGATTCCTCTTCCGGAACAAGCGCTCCGTAGATTTCCTCTGTGATAAACGGCATGAACGGATGCAAAAGCTTAAGCGCATTGCCGAGAACCGTTTTCAGTACCCAGAGCGCACAGTTTGCAGCTTCCGGATTCTCTTCCGCGTGATAGATACGATATTTTGCCATCTCCACATACCAGTCGCAGAACTCATCCCATACAAAATCATATACTTTCTGTACCGCGATCCCGAGCTCATATTTGTCCATATTCTCCGTCACATCTTTTGCCAGCGTATTGACTCTGGAGAGGATCCATTTGTCCGCTGTTGTCAGAAGCGACGCATCCGGCTTCGTCACGCCCTCTTCTTTCATATTCATCAGAATAAATCTGGACGCATTCCATACTTTGTTGGCAAAGTTACGGCTTGCCTCCACACGTTCGTTGTAGAAGCGCATATCATTTCCCGGCGCATTTCCGGTTACAAGCGTCAGACGCAGTGCATCCGCGCCGTACTGGTCGATGATCTCCAGCGGATCGATCCCGTTTCCTAAAGATTTGCTCATCTTGCGCCCCTGAGAATCCCGGACAAGCCCGTGGATCAATACGGTGTGGAACGGCGTTTTTCCGGTATGTTCCAGTCCGGAGAATACCATACGGATCACCCAGAAGAAAATGATGTCATATCCGGTTACAAGTACGTCTGTCGGATAGAAGTAGTCCAACTCTTCTGTATTTTCCGGCCATCCCAATGTGGAGAACGGCCACAGCGCGGAACTGAACCATGTATCCAACGTATCCTCATCCTGTGTAAAATGCGTGCATCCGCAGTGCGGGCATTTCTCCGGCATTTCTCTTGCCACAACAAATTCGCCGCACTCGTCACAGTAATATGCCGGGATCCGGTGTCCCCACCAGATCTGACGGGAAATACACCAGTCTTTGATATTTTCCAGCCAGTGCAGATAAATCTTGTCAAAACGCTCCGGCACGAATTTCAATTCCCCACTCTTTAATGCCTCGATCGCCGGTTTCGCCAGTTCTTCCATCTTTACAAACCACTGCTGTTTGATCAGCGGTTCCACAGTCGTACCACAGCGGTCATGCGTTCCTACATTATGGGAATGCGGTTCTACTTTCACAAGGTATCCTTGTTCTTCCAGATCTTTGACGATCGCTTTTCTCGCTTCATAACGATCCATTCCCGCATATTTTCCGCCCTTTTCATTGATCGTCGCATCATCGTTCATGATGTTGATCTCCGGCAGATTGTGGCGTTTTCCAACCTCAAAGTCATTCGGGTCATGTGCCGGCGTGATCTTCACGGCTCCGGTTCCGAATTCTTTGTCTACATAATAATCCGCAACAACCGGAATCTCTTTGTTTACAAGCGGAAGCAGAACCATCTTGCCTACAATATCTTTATACCGCTCGTCATCCGGATGTACTGCGATCGCGGAATCCCCGAGCATCGTCTCCGGACGTGTCGTCGCGATCTCAAGGAAACGGTCTGTTCCGACGATCGGATATTTGATATGCCAGAAATGTCCGTCCTGTTCCTCGTGCTCTACTTCCGCGTCGGACAGGGACGTCTTGCAGACCGGACACCAGTTGATGATCCGGGATCCTTTGTAAATATATCCTTTTTCATACAGCTTGATGAACACTTCTTCTACCGCTTTGGAACAGCCCTCGTCCATCGTGAAACGCTCTCTGTCCCAGTCACAGGAAACGCCCAGCTTTTTCAGCTGTCCCTCGATTGTTCCCGCGTACTCCTCTTTCCACTGCCATGTACGCTCCAAAAATCCCTCGCGTCCCAGTTCTTTCTTATCGATTCCCTCTTCTTTGAGCTGGTTCGTTACTTTTACTTCCGTTGAGATCGCCGCATGGTCCGTTCCCGGGATCCAAAGTGCATTGTACCCCTCCATTCTCTTATAGCGGATCAAAATGTCCTGCAATGTGTTGTCAAGCGCATGTCCCATATGCAGCTTTCCTGTAATATTCGGAGGCGGCATCACCGTTGTAAACGGTTTCTTGCTGCGGTCTGCCTCCGCGTGAAAATATTTATTTTCACACCATTTCTCATACAATTTTTCTTCAATCTCTTTTGGATTGTAAGTTTTTGCCAATTCTTTATTCATAGTGCCTCCTTTACAAATTCCCCCGCTTTTTTGTCTTCTTCACTCTTTTTTCACATTTTCAAAAGAAAAAGCCCTTTGCATTACTGCAAAGGGCGAAACATATCCGCGGTACCACCTTTTTTGTCACTCTTGGTTCTGTAACGTAAACCACCACGAAACAACCTCATCCTCTGCCGGGTTCTTCCTGATTCCCCACGCTTTCGGTTCGACTGTCCGGTTCAGAAGCTACCTTCCACAATCCTGATTCTGAAGCTGCCTTTCAGCCGATGGACAACTCTCTCTGACAGACAGAGTATGTGTACTCCTCTTCCTCACTACCACTTTGTCTTTTGCTGTATTGAAAAATCAACTAAAGACTATCATATCGGGCAAAAAAGGATTTGTCAACACTGTTTCTGGAATTATAAGAAATTCATGCATCCGGCATAATGATTGCCGCGACAAAATATGCAATGATCCCTGTTCCGAAACTGCATGCTGCAACAAGCACCCAGCCGAGCCGTACCAGCGTCGGATCGATATTAAAATACTCCGCGACACCTCCGCATACACCACAGATCATTCTGTTTTCTCTTGAACGAAATAGTTTCTTCATAATTATATGCACCTCTTCTTATTCTGTAAATGTGATCAATACAGTTCCGATATTACACTCCACATCTATCACAGCCCCCGCGTCTGCCTGTCTTTTTTCTGTATCGATACCACTGAATTCTTCCTCACCGATACTGATCGTTCCCACGCCGCATTCCAGATCATAGGAGTAATCTTCTTTCGCACCATTTGCCCGATACGTCACGGCGCCGATTCCACATTCGATCTGACTTTCCACATTCGCAGTCCCTGCAACAACTACTTCGCCTACATCACAGCTTACGTCTAACTGGTCCGCAGTGAAATCCGTGATCTCTGCGGTTCCTGCCCCGACTTCCAGATCCAGTTCCGCTGCCCGGATGTTATCCACCAGTAGTTCTCCTGCGCCGCAAGAAAGAGAAGCCGAATGCATGGTCAGATCTTTCGGGATCCAGATTGTTATTCCGGCCTCCTCGCCCCGGTTCTTCATCTCTTTGATCACTTCGCTCATTCTTCGGATTTCCACATTGAGTTCCGAACCCTCCTGATAGATCAGCAAGTTGTCTTTCACCTCTTCCGGAATATTGAAAAGTTCTGTTCTCACTTCACTTTCCTCACTCTCCCGGATCCAGACTTTCAGATAATTGATATCCACATCCAGTTCTTTGATTCCCGAAAACGTCATGCTTTCCTCCGCCTGCTGCGGCGCATGCTGTCTTGTTCCGTCACAGTATTCCGTTTCTGCATAGTCGTCGTAATCGTCATAGTCATCGTCGTCATAGTCATCATCATAATCATAATACTCGTTCTCATCTATCCATCCCCATCCGGAACGTGTATGAAGCGCTGCTTCTACCTCATAAAAATCTGCTCCCATCACAGCTCCGCCGATACAAAGCGCCGCACCGATCCCGGTCAGGCTTGCACAAATGATCCAAAAAATCTTCCAGCCTTTCTTCATATATTAAGACACCACCTTTCTTCTATGAAACGGCATCCTGCAAATGTTCACGATCATACGGAACATTGCCGGATACATCACGATACAAAGTTTCACGGTTGCCACAGTTGCGATCAATCCTACCACTGCGACCAATACGCCCGTTCCCGTTGTCAGAAGCGCCGCCGGAACGGCTACTGTAAACAACATTACTCCGATCACAGTTACCGCGATCCCTGCGATCAAAATCCCAGCTGCTCCGAGTACCAAACCTGCAAAAAATGCATATGCGGCAATTACCAGTGAGATCACAAGACAGATCAGTGCGATTCCGATCGGGATCACAACCGGGATTCCGATCAAAATGATCAGAATGATCAACAAAATCTTAAGTCCGAGACTTGTTGCAGGCTTCTTCTGCTCCTGCGGATCCGGATTCCGGTAAGTATAACCGCTCTTCTCCTGTCCGTTTCTTTCTGCTTCTGTTCCTCTATTGTATCGGTATCCGCTTTCGCTCTCCTGCGTACTTTCCTGCTTTTCATCCCCATCGCTTCTCTTCGCCGGCGTTGCCTTTGCGGTAAAGCGTTCATCTTCATATCCGCATTCTGTAAATAGTCCGGCGTCGGTACTTCCGCATTTCAGATCTGCTTTGATCGTAGCAGCTACTTTCTGCGGGCTTCCCAGTTCCCGGATCACCTCCGCCTCATGTTCCTCTCCCGCATCTGCAAAATAATCTTCATAATACTGTAATGCTTCCTCTCGCTCTTCTGCTGAAATCTCACGGAGCAAGTCTTTCAGCTGATCCATAAATTCGATCCGATTCATTCAGCAACACCTCCCTCAAAAATATCTCGAATCTTCTTAGAATAATTCTTCCACTCAATCTTATATAAATTCAACTGTGCCATTCCTTTTTCTGTCACTTTATAATATCGTCGGTTTCTTCCGTCGAACTGCATATCATAAACTTCCAGACATTCATCTTTTTGAAGTCTTCTCAAAACCGGATATAATGTCGACTCCGATACATCGATCGCCTTTCGTACATCCTGCGTGATCTTATATCCGTAGGTTCCGTCTTTTTCCCGTGACACGACCGCCAGCACAATGGCGTCCAAAAGCGCTGCTCCGGTATTAAAAACCATTGAATCACCCCTTTACAATATTGTAACCTCATTAATATTATTTATTTGTCTATATTATATGTTGTATAATATTGTTTGTCAACACAAAAATTTGAAAGAAAATCCAAAGATTTTCTTAATCACCTATCTCAAATATTCAACTTCCGTTTTTAATAATTTTTATTGTTTTTCTTCTTAATTCGCCACGCTGCGAGTATAGTAAAACTCAAATATACTATAATTGAAACAACAGATGCTTCAATTCCAAAATCCCCGCCGGACAACAAAAACATCTTATTTTCCAGTACAAAATTAAAAATCGCACTGCTCTCCGATTGATTTCCAATGTGAAGAATCCCTCCGATCATCACCATATTCCAAATACCATGAACGATTGCACTATTCCAGATAGAATGGGTTTCATAAGTAATCATTGAAAATAAAATTCCTACTATACTTCCGGCTACCAACAATTGGATCATACTCATAAGATCAAGCTGATTCCCTACGATATGCAGCGCCCCAAAAAGAACCGATGGAAATATAACCGCTGCCTGTATATTAACTCTTTTTTCTAAACATCCCATAATAATGCCACGAAATATCACTTCCTCAACAATTCCGGTTGCCAATCCATAAAAGATCACTGCGCCAGTCGCGATCATCCAGATAACCGGCGTATCAAATGTATGGATTTCCCACTGTCCTCCGATAATCAGAAACACACCAACTACAATTACCGGCATAGAAACTGCCACGATCATCCAAATTCCTTTCACTTTGAATTTTTCTATCCTCATCTCTGACATAGGAATTTTCAGAACCTTTTTGCATAATATCGATACACCAGCCAAAGTAAACAGCACATATAAAATACCGATCACTATATTACAAACACTTCCGGAAAGCCCAATGCCCATCAATACACTCCCGACCAACAATGCCAACGTCTGAGCAACAACAAGAATAACAATCGCGCCTACAATCCCCATACACATAGTTCCTGTCGAAAATTTCTCTGTCATCCCCGTTTCTTTTCTCTTTTCAAAATTTTTTCTCATTTCACCCATCTCCCTATCTCACCACATTCCCATTTTTTTCATCTGCACAACCGCTCCCAACATGATCTGCCCTGCCAGCATCACCGGCACACTGATCCGGAATTTCCACTTCCTTGTCTTATGTCGGCACAGATACATTCCTGCAAGCGCGCCGACGGATCCGCCGAATAATGCAAACAAAAGCAGCGTACGCTCCGGGATGCGCCACATTTCTTTTCTCGCCCGTTTCTTATCTTCCGCAAACAGAAAAAATGTAAACAGATTGAGAAACACAAAATAAAACACTAACATCTGATTTCCTCCTGCAGTGTAAAGGAATAAATGATCTTCTCTTTGACCGGTTTCTTTAAAAGCTGTTCCAAAGCCTCCGCATAATAATCCAGCTGCGCATGATATTTTTCCCGCAGTTCCTCCGCCTTACGCACCCGGTCTGTCTTATAATCCAGCACGACCAGTTCTCCGTTTTCTTCAAAACAAACGTCGATGATCCCCTGCACAAGGATCATTTCCTCACTTTGGATCTCCGGATAGATCTCTGATGCCGGAATTCCAAGCACAAACGGCTGCTCTCTCCAGAGACATCCTGCTCTCGCTGCCGCCCGCATCCTTTTTCCGGCTCCGCTGTTCAAAAAACGCAGAATATCCGGTAGTCGGATGCAGTCTGCCATTTCTTTCGACAGCCGCCCCTCTTCCTGAAATCGCCAGATCTGTTCTCCAAGCTGTACGCCGCATGTTTCTTCCTTATATTCCTCAGAAAAATCCAGCAGTTCCAACACTTTATGGTAAGCGCTTCCTCTGGACGCGCCCTTTAATTCTTCGGTTTCCTGCATAAATTTCGGGATCAGCGGAACCATTTCCGGTTCCTCGTACAAGATTTCTCCGCTTTCTTCTTTCAGATACGCATGCTTTTTCAATTCCGATACGGTAAATTTCAACTGCATTTTCTGCTCTTCCCGATACGGATAAGAAAAAGAGCCCTGCTCTTCCAGATGTTTCCGAAGTTCTTCATCATAAACGGTCTCCGTATTCCAATGTTCCAATACATCCCGTGCGATCTCATCTCCCTTTTCCTCTGCATGATTTTCCAGTGCCACATCCCAAAGTGATGCAACCTCCACCTTGATCGGCGTCTCTTCTCCGAGAACCGCCGCCGTCACCCAGTCCATATACGATCTGGCTTTCGTAAGCTGATGGAAAGAAAGCGGTGTGATCTCCTGTTCCGTTTTCCGTGGCTGTTCATATCCCGCTTTCCCCGGCTGTTCCTGTTCCGTTTCCTGCATCTTACGTACATGTTCCGCAGTCTTTTCATCAACAGTTCCTACCATGATCAGTTTTTCTTTCGCACGGGTCAGCGCCACATAAAGCACGCGCAGTTCTTCCCCAAGAGTTTCCAGCTTTACTTCCTGCTGGATCACTTTTTTCAGAAGTGTCGGGATCTTCGTCCTCCTTTCCAGATCGACCGTATCGATCCCCACGCCCCACTCCGGATGGATGATCAGATTTCCTGTGATGTCCATCATATTAAAGCGTTTTCCCATTCCTGCCACAAACACGATCGGAAATTCCAGACCTTTGCTCTTATGGATACTCATGATCCGCACCGTATCCGCCTGTTCATCGGCAATATTTGCCTCCCCGTAATCCACGTCATATTTCCGCAATTGTTCAATATACCGCACAAAATGAAACAGACCTTTATAACTTGTTCCCTCAAACACTGCAGCTTTCTCCACGAGCATCTCCACATTTGCTGCCCGCTGTTCTCCGCCCGGCATTGCGCTGATATAAAGTCCATATCCGGTCTCCTCCAAAATCCGCCACAACAATTCATGGATCGGCGTATAAGGGATCATTTCCCGGAAACGTTCAACCTGCCGGTAAAATTTCCGAAGTTTCGCGCCGATTTCTCCGGTATGTTCTTCTGCCGCACGATGTACCGCTTCATAAAAGAAATTTCCCGATTCACATGCTTTTTCATCGTCTTCCGTTTCATGTGCCGTTTCATGCGCCTTTTCATGCGCCTTTTCATCATCTGCCATTTCGCACGCCTTTGCTTTTGCAGCCGTTTTGATCTCTGCCAGCTGCTGTGCGTTCAGTCCCACAAACGGAGATGTCAGCACCGCCGCAAGAGGAAGATCCTGCCGCATATTATCCAGAATTTTCAGATAATCCAAAAGAACGCTGACCTCATACGTTTCAAAATATCCCTCCCGGCTTCCCGCATAAGCCGGAATCCCCTCCTCAGCAAGCACCGATGCGTACACATCCGCCCAGCCTTTGATGCTTCGGGTCAGGATCACAATATCCCTGTACTGCGCCCTCCGAAGCTTTCCGGTCTTTTTATCCGTCACCACACCATTTTGCACCAATTCCCGGATACGATGCGCAACGATCCGCGCTTCCAGTTCTTTTGCTTCCATATCCCCTGTCGGATCTACAAGCAGAAGTTCCGCCTCAAACTCCGATGTGCCGTCCCCCCGCATCACCGGTTCAAATGCCGCTCCCGGGTAAAGAGCCGCCTGATCATCGTAGCAGATCCCTCCCAGTTCCTTTCGCATGATCCGCCGGAAAATATAATTTGCTCCGTCCAGCACTTCCGTCCTGCTCCGGAAATTTTTGTGAAGATCGATCCGCTGGCACACACTGTCGTCCAAACTGTATGTGTCGTATTTCTCCATAAACAATTCCGACCTGGAAAGCCGGAACCGGTAAATACTCTGCTTCACATCCCCGACCATGAAAACATTATAGTCTCCGCGGCTCACCGTCGATACGCTTGTCAGGATCGCCTCCTGGATCAGGTTGCTGTCCTGATACTCATCGATCATCACTTCGGCAAACTGCTCCTGATATTCTCTTGCCGTCACGGACGGCTTCAATTCCCCATCCACTTCTTCTGTTAAAATACGAAGTGCGAACTGTTCCATGTCTCCGAAATCGATCAGATTTTTACTCTGCTTTTTCTCCACAAATGCATCCGCAAACCGGTTCACCAGTTCCGTAAATGTACACATCGTCTTGTAGGAATCTTCCAGATCTTTAAAAATCTCCTCAGGCGCTTCGTAAAAATAGGCTTCCGTAAGGTCTCCCACAAGCTTTTTCACCTCACCGCGCAAAGCTTTGATCTGCTCCCTTTTTTCCGGCGAGACACTTTCATCTTTCTTCGTGGAAAGCCGCTTCCATTTTAAAGAAGAAAGCTGTTCATACATTTCAGAAAACGAAACGGCTGCCGCCGCTCTCTCCAACATCTTCAAATCTGCTTCCAAAATATCCACCTGCATATATGGACCGTTCGGTTCTTCGCATATGCGGATTCCCTCCCGCAGGACTTCCAGTATATCTTTCAGATACTGACCGATCCGATTCATTGCTTGCGATATAAATTCCGGTTCATTTCCATCATTTCTATACTGTTCGGCACACTGCTCCAACCATCGTTTTGGCTGCGGATAGCTTCGGGAATACTCATACAGCTTTAAAATCTGTTCTTCCAGCTTTTTATCGTTTCTTCCGCCGCCGAACTTTTCCGCCATTTCCAGAAACTCTTCCGCTCCATCTGCATAGCATGCTTCCAATAATTCTTCGAGTACATCCTGTTTCAGAAGCTTCAATTCTCCCTCTTCTGCGATCCGGAATCCCGGATCGATGTCGATCACATGAAAGTGATCCCGGATCACCGACAGACAGAAACTGTGGATCGTTGTGATCGGCGCACTGTGGATCAACGTTGCCTGCCTCTGCAGATTTACATTTCCCGGATCTGCCTCCAACCCTTTTTCGATTGCTTCCCGGATCCGTTCTTTCATCTCCGCTGCCGCAGCCTCGGTAAAGGTCACGATCAAAAGCCGATCCACATCCACCGGATGTTCCCGATCCGTCAGCATTTGGATGATCCGTTCTACGAGGACTGCGGTTTTACCCGATCCTGCTGCCGCCGATACAAGAATATTCCGGTTTCGCAGGTCGATCACTTTCTGCTGTTCTTCTGTCCATTTTACGCTCATGCCTGCCCCTCCTTTCCATTCTTGCACACTTCGTTTACGAAGCCTTCCCCTGCGCGGTCAGATATTTTCTGCGCCCGGCTGCAGATCTGCGCGATCACCTCATCCCGGGAAAGTTTCTCCAGGATTCGATATTCATAACCGTCCAGTCTTGGATCGAATCCGCAAATATCCCGATATGCACAGTAATCACATCCCGTACTTCCGCCCAGTTCATAAGGCCAAGCCTCGGCATGTCCCTCAAAAATCTTTGTTTTTAATTCCTGTTCTTTTTCTTTTGTATAACGAAGAAATCCTGCGAATTCTCCCTGCGTCAAAACTTTGGATTTTTTACTCAGGCTTCCGTCCTTATTACGTCCGACCGGGATCAGTACCGAATTTCCGCTCAGATTTTTCTCCAAATGTGCAAGAACCTCTTCCTCTGCATTGACAAGACCATCCAGCCGCAGTTCTTTTAAAATCTTCGTCTCCAGAATCTGATCGTCCCTCTCCTTTTCCACAAGCGGATCCTGCATCCGATAATAGAAAATTCCCGCCGGGACGATCTCTTTTGCTTTCGTTTTCCGTCCCTCCAGATCCATCGCCGCATTCAGATAAACCGGAAGCTGCAGCTGCAGACCATGATAAAACGCGGTAATATCAAACGTCTTCATCCCTGTTTTGTAATCTGTCACCTTGACATAAATACAGTTCTCATCCTCGCAAGTATCGATCCGGTCAATCTTCCCGCTTCCAAACTGCAGTTCATATCCGCTCGGCAGGAAATCACTCTGTTCCATCTGCTTCGTCAATGCCCAGACTGAACGCCGGATCAGCTTTTTGATCCGCGTGATCATGTATTCATTTCGGGCGCTGCTGTAAAGCACGGTATTTCCATAATCAAGAATACTTTCCTCTACGCTCGCATCGATCAGTTTGCTTCGCACAGCTTCATCCATCTCCGTCCATTTTGTCCGATGCTCATCCGCTTTTCTTGCAAAACGTTCCATCGACTGGTGCGCGATATTCCCCAGATCCATCGCCTCAAACTGATACTGCTCCCGCTCGGAAAGCCGCAGTCCATACGTCAGGAAGTGGGCATACGCGCAGGCGGCAAATCGTTCCAGCCTTGTCACACTTACCCGTTTCGGATCTCCGAACAACGCTCCGGCAGTCTCCTCCCTCAGCCGATCCGGCTCTTTCCGGTAAAATGCCGCGTCAAGCAGAAGCCCCGCTTCTCCTGGTTCCATCCGTTCCACTACTTCTGTGATCGGATCTTTCCCCGGTTCTGCTGCCGACTCTGTTGCCTGTTCTGTTTCCCGTTCTGCGATGGATTTCTCTGCCGCTTCCACGGACAGATACCAACTGTAAAGCTGCTTCCAGGAATCGGAAATCCCCTGCTGCCGGTTCCGGAGTCCCGCCGCCAGATATTGTGCCATACCACGTCCGGTCAGCTCCTGCTCCGACAACGTCCTCGCATCCTCATCCTGCACGGCGATCCCCGGAAACATCCGCCGCAGATCCTGCACAAGATAAGCCGGGCGGAGCGCCTTTCCGTCTCCCGACGCTTTCGCCCAGGAAAGGATCAATCGGTCGGACGGTTTCGTCAGATTCATATACAGGTAAAATTTCTGGATATACGTTTTTTCTTTCGCTCCCGGCGACAGCGCGATCTTCTTCTCCGAAAAATGCGCCCGGTCACGCTCCGATAAAAGACCGCCCTGTCCAAGATTTCCGGGAAGCAGCGTATCGTTTGCCCCGACAAAAAACAAGACTTTCAAATGATTCAGACGCGTCCGCTCTACATCTCCTACAACCACCTGATCGAGACTCGGCGGGATCACGCCGACTTTCGCTTCCTCCAGTCCTGCATCCAGAAGTTCACAATATTCTTTCATCGAGATCGGTTCCTCGCCGAGCAGTTCGGTAAACTTGTCGAATAATTCCAGCACGATCCGGTAAATCTGCGAATACTCTTTTGCCAGCGCAAGTTCACCCGTTTCCTGAAATCGCAGTTCCATCGCCTGCACTTTCTCCTGCATCTGTTCCTGTACGAGAAATTCATACACAGCCATCGTGATATCCCGCACGTTTTTCTTTCTTTTTTTCAAAATCATCATAAGCGGATCTAATTTTTCCACAAACCGTACCCGCAGATGATTCAAACGTGCAAGCGCTTCTTCCTCCACTCCGCCGCATCGTCTCACCCAGGCGCTCTGCCATTTTTTGTAACCTTTGATGCCAAGCGCGATCACATAATTTTCCATCCGATCCACTTCGTCTCCGGTAAATCCGCTCATCCCGGTCCGCAGAAAACGGAACACACTTTCATACGAAAAATTCTGTTCCGCCATAGCCAGAAGACTCCGCACATATTCTACAAATGCATTGAGCAAAATACTTTTCTTATAGTCGAGAAAGATCGGTACTCCATAAAGCTCACACTGCTTTTCCAAATGTGCGGCATAAGTATTCAGATCGCTTGCCACTACCGCAATATCCCGATAACGATAACCGGATTCCCGTACAAGCCGCCGGATCTGCGCCGCTACAAACGCAGCCTCTTCCTTTGGATTCCGCACCACATGGAGCGACAGCGTATCCGATGTATCCCCACTCACCGGATAAGTCTTAGACGAATACCGGAATAATTCCGCTTCCAGAAATCCCATCATCGGATTCTCCCGGAAACGCGGCGTCGGTGTTTCACACAATGTAATCGGATCTTCTATCAAAACCTTGCATTCTTCCGCTTTCTTCACCAAAGAAGAAACCATCTCTTTACTGATCGCAAACAATTGATACGGATGTCTGTATGTGAACGGATCTTCTTTCGGATCGATCATAACGGTCACGATCACCTTGCGGCATACTTTCATCAATTCTCCGAGCAGACGGACCTGTACCGGTGTAAACCCGGTAAATCCATCCAATGCCACGACGCTGTTTTTTAAGATCTTTGACTTCGCCGCCATACTGCTCAAAAGATCCAGTATCTCTTCTTTTGTAATATACCTGTCTGCCAGATACGCTTCAAATCCCTCATATAACTTCCGGATATCACGCAGTTTATACGCCAGATAGCTCTCCGGTTCCAGTGTTTCCAGAAAAGTATCCAGCACGTCAAATCCGATGCCATACTGTGTAAATTCCGAGATGACCGATTTCACTTCACTGATATAGCCCTGTTTTTTCAAATTTCCTTTGAGCACTTTTAAATCGTCTTCATAGTTTCCCGCAATTTTCCTCAGAATCAGATTTTTCCCCTCGTCATCCAGAACCTGTTTCGTCTCACATCCCAATTCCTCAAATACACGATGAGAAAGACGCACAAAACTCAGCACATCGATATTCATGATCCCATGTCTCGGATGTGCCATACATAGATCTTTCTGCGTCTGCATCGTAAACTGCTCCGGCACAAGCACCAGATAATTTTCCGTCGGATGCTCCAGAGACTCCTCTATGACCGTCTGATATAAATAACTCGATTTTCCGGCTCCCGAATTTCCGAAAATAAACTGTAATCCCATGTCCTCTTCTCCTGCTTTCCTGTCTCTTTTCCTGTCTCTTTTCCTGCCTGTTTTTCATAGCTTTTATCTTAACAAAAAATCGAACAAAAAAACACCCGTTCAAAGATAGTTTTTCTCCGCCTCTTATGATAATATCGTATATATCATTTGATACAAATGAAATCGCATTCTATACCATTACACCAAAAGGAGTACAGCCTATGAACAATTTAAAACAACTCCGCGACCGTCTCCAGACAAATTACGGCGACTGCCATATTTCCTATGTTCCGGGACAGCTCACCGTCAAATTCGGAAAAGGAACGATACTCGCCGACGGTATCCGCACACAATTTCAGGAGGACGGACAGCCCGTACAGGAAGTCACCATAGCCAATGACGATGATCTGTATGAGCAAATGGAAGCATTTCTTCTTTATTTGAAAGAGGGCGGTGCGGCAGCGGCACAGCCGGAAAGCGACAAGCTGCGCCGAAACCCGACCTATCGTTCTGCCTCAGAAGCATTGCAAAAGAACGGGAAGCGTCTCCTTTTCGCACTCGGGACTTTGGAAGTCCTGATTTTCTTAAGTGCGCTCTTTTTCGGTGGAAGCCCACTGCACTACATACTATTTTTGCTCGTGCCGTTCCTTGCAATGATTCCGATCTCATGGATCCAGCGCGCCTGCATCAGGAAACACTGGATTTGTCCGCATTGTCAAAATGCACTGCCAATATCCGGCGCTCGATTTTCCCCGGCGATCCAGTATGTCGCACACTGCCCGTGTTGTAAAAATAATCTGGAAACCGAAGCGGTCCCGGAACCATATGCCGAGTCGCAGACCGACTCTCAGTCGGGATCTGATTCTGAACAAGACGTCGAATCCGGCTCATTCTCTCAGGAAGAGCCGTCTTTCGGTACAGAATCCGCCGTAGAATCTGCCGCCCCGCTTCCCACAGCATTTCCCAAGGCACGCGGCAAATGGGCATGCAGGATTTCCGGACTCCTGCTTCTTCTCTATCTTGCGGTCATCGTACTGTTTTTTGTGACTTCCGTTTCAGAAATACCGCTCGTTAACCTTATAACAGGGCTGTGTCTTCATATTCCGGTGGTTATTCTCGTCGTGGCTTTGTTTATTTGCGGTATGCCACACTTAAGTGAATTTACCCGTCCGCAGGCAGTGATCCGCGAACGCCCCTCCATCCTGATCGTGGGATTCATCGGATGGGTCTTCGGCATTGCGTTGATCTTTATGGCATTTGCGGTATGTGCAGTACCTCCGCTTGACCTGGTGCTTGTCCTTGTTCTGTACGCTGCCGGACTCGCCTTTTTCCTGTGTGGAATCTGGGCGCTTCTTGCAGTCAAAAACCGGGCGCTTTTTCTCTATGAAAATGGAAATGTCCGTTATCTTACCAGCTTCGGACGCCTGAAAGAATTTTCCGCAAAAGAAATCGCTTCGATCCGGCTTTCTGTAAACGGCTCGGTTCAATTTCTGAATGCAGACGGAAGAAAACTTTTCTCTGTCGAAAAGAATATGCAGAGCATGGACGCTCTCGTAAATTGGATCGAAACACACGATATTTCTTTCGGTCTGACAAAACAGATGGAAGAAAAAGTGATTCAGGACGCAGGAATTGTGGAACCGAAACAATGGCGTGAAGAATATCGTTCATGGATGCACGATCATATCAAACCGATCCGGTTCGGTCTGATCTTAACGGTACTTTTCCTGCTCATCGGAAGCGTCCTGCCGTTCATCCTGTATATACGCACGGATTTTAAATTCAGTTCAACGGTATACCTGTCCGCACTGTCGCCGCTTCCGCTTTTGATCTACATTTTGATTTTTGCACCCGTCATCAATCTGAACGGAAAACCGAAAGGCGCAACAAAAGAATGGATTTCGATGCACGCCAATCTTTCCGCCCCACTGCTCCTGATCCCGGGGCTATGGCTTATCGCAATGTTCTTCTATGGATTTAACGACGTTGTATTGACCGTAGTTGATTTCGGAAAATTCCTTGTGCTCTGGCTTGTGATCTGTGCTTTGTTCGGAATCCTGTATTTCTTCCGCACTCCAAAAAGGCTGCGCAGCGAGGGATCTTTTATTTTCCTTGTCCTGCTGCTTCTGTTCTCCTATCCGATGGCGTACGGGCTGAATCTTGCGTTATGTGCTCCGGTCGAACATTATCCGGCCAAGATCGTTTCTCAGGAGATCGAGCAGGATGAAGACGAAGATTCTCCCGACTATGTCCTGACTGTCCGGCTTGATGACGGAACAGAGACCGACATTGAAGTGGTGGAAGAACTATATCAGCTCGCCTACTTTGATGCTGAGCTCGTTGTCTGCGAACGGAAAAGCATTTTCGGAATCCGCATGGTAGATCTGCATATGTCGGATTTTGGTGAGATGGGAGAATAAAAAAATTCATACTTCCGTGCACTGATGTGCTCATCCTACGATACGGATTCATCGTTTTTATAAATCCGATGAATCCGTATTTTTTATTCATTTTCTGCTCTTTCTATGTTAGACTGTTCTTATCTGTTTCCGATTCCGGAAATTGATCTATTACATTCCGGCTGATTCAGCCAACTTACACAACTTGACAATTATTTTTGAACTTGCGAAGCGGAAAGAGGGATTGCCTATGATCTGATTGCAAATGACACATGCAGCGTTTATAATCAAAGGAGGAAAACACATGAGTGTAAATAAACAACTGAATATGCAGATTTCAAACGATGAGGAAATTCTTGAGCCGCTCAGAAAGCTGAATTTGCTGGATGATTTTCTTTTTGATGTGGCAACCGTAGATTTGGAAACCTGTAAAATTATACTGGAACTGTCCCTTGGTATTCGTATCCAAAAGCTCTCTTGGCGAGAGGGACAGAAAGTCGTCCACAATCTGCCCGGATATCGCGGCATCCGCATGGATTTCTATGCCGTGGCAGAAGACGGAACCGTATTTGACGTAGAAATGCAGAAACGAAACGAGGGAAATATCCCTAAGCGAACACGATTTTATCAGGCGCTTGTAGACAGCCCAATGCTGAAAAGCGGGGAGCGAGGTTTTGATAATCTACGTCCGACTGTCATCATTGTGATATGTGGATTTGATCTCTATGGCTATGGAAAGTACCGATATACATTTGAAAATCGATGTTTGGAAGATCTCTCCCTGCCACTGGGGGATGAATGTAAAAAGGTCATTTTGAATACCAAAGGAAATAACAAAGATGAAGTAGAGTCTAATCTGGTCGATTTTCTAAATTATATTGAAAATAGTGAAGATGAATCCATTCCGGAATTCTGTGACGAACGTTTGAAAAATCTGCATAATAAAATCCGTCAAATTAAATCCAGCGTACAGATTGGAGTGGAATATATGAAGATGGAAGAACGCGACAGGCTGATCCGTGAAGAAGCAATGCAGCAGGGACTTGCTCAAGGGCAATCACAGGGTGAAACTCGTATGGCAAAACTTGTATTGGAATTGACACAAAAACAACGTTTTTCAGATTTGGAACGTGCGACATTGGACGAAGAGTATCGCAGGAAACTATTCAAAGAATTGTAAGCGCCAAATATTCCTGCGGATTTTCTAATCTCCTGGATTCCTCTATAATTGTAAATGAAAGATAGTTAGACTATTTCACTACAATTACGGAGGATAGGTTATGACAGCTACACGCAAAGCCCGTGTTCCGATGGCGGAACAGATCAGGCTTATCAATGAATGCCGCCAAAGCGGCATGACAGATGCTGACTGGTGCCGTGAAAACGACATCGCAGTAAGCACTTTTTATAACTGGGTCAGCCGCTGCAGGAAAGCAGCAGCGGATCAGATCCCAGCACCGAATTATGGTCATTGTGAGATCCCGCGTTCAAAGCAGGACGTGGTTCCCATTGATATTGTTTCGGATCACCTTCCGGAACAGCATACAGCATCGCAGATGCACCAAACGAACCTTGACAATTCACATACGATTGAAGTGTCCATGAATGATGTGACAATCCGCATCAGCAATGATGCCGATCCTGTCCTGCTCACCAAGACATTCCGCCTGATCCGGGAGACCTCATGTTAGGTGATATCTCCGGCCTTGAAAAGATCTACATTGTCTGCGGCTATACGGACATGCGCAAATCCATCGATGGTCTCTGTGCCATTATCGAAGACCAGCTTAAGATGGATCCGACATCCAGTGCGCTCTTCCTGTTCTGTGGAAGAAGACGGGACAGGATCAAAGCTCTGTTCCGTGAACCGGATGGCTTTGTCCTGATCTATAAACGGTTATCTGTCCGGGGTGGATATCAATGGCCCAGGAAGCAGTCAGAAGTCCGGAATCTTTCCTGGCGGGAGTTTGACTGGCTGATGTCAGGAATTGATATCGACCAGCCCAAAGCACTCAAAGCAGAGTAAAAAACATCTGGATTCTGGTAAAAATCCTGCACAGAAAAATGGCTGATTTCCTTATAAATTCAGCGTTTTTCAGCCCTTATTTTCCTTTAGGAATAACTGTATTTCTGGTATAATAAAGGTATCAAATCCAAGGAGAGAACGATGGCTTCCAGTGCAAAAGACATCCAGCTCTTAGAGCTGAAGGACACCATAACACAACTGAAAACAATGATCTCTGAGCAGACGGAACTGATCAGATCTCTCCGTCTTGTTATTGACGAAAAAACCAGCCACGAAAAAGCCCTTCAGGAACAGGTGGACTATCTTACCAAAAAGCTTTTCGGTTCCTCCAGCGAAAGAAGAACCGATGACATTCCAGGACAGCAGCACCTTTTTGATGAAGCGGAAGTGGAACAGGATCTTTCCCTGTTGGAAGAAGAGACCGTGATCCGGGAGCATACCCGCAAGAAGAAAGCAACCCATGAGGATCTTTTTAAAGGCCTGAAGGTTGAAAAAGTAGTCATCCCTCTTCCAGAAGAAGATCAGGTCTGCCCGGTCTGCGGTACGCAGATGGTTCTGATCGGCGAAGAGTATGTCCGCCGTGAGCTGGAATTCATCCCGGCCACATGCAAAGTGATCGAATACTACAGCCAGAGTTATGGATGTCCGTCTTGTAAGGAAGGATTGGGAGACACGGAAAAACCTGTGATCGTAAAGTCTCAGGTTCCGCAGGCCCTGGTAGGAAAAGGCCCAGCGACCGCATCCACCGTTGCATGGACGATGTATCAGAAGTACGCCAATGGACTTCCCCTTTACCGTCAGGAGAAAGACTGGAAACAGTATGGTGCCCAGATCAGCAGGACGACACTTGCAAACTGGATTATCTATTGCTCCAGGAATTACTTACAGCCAATGTATGATTACTTCCACCGGGAACTGCTGAAGCGCAGCTTTGCAATGGCAGATGAGACCAGAGTCCAGGTACTGAAAGAAGAAGAACGCCGGGCACAGACACAATCCTTCATGTGGCTGTTCCGCAGCGGCGAAGACGGCCTCCCGGCCATTATCTTATATGGTTATTCTCCAACCAGGAGCGGCAGCCATGCAAAGGAGTTCCTGGAAGGCTATCACGGGTATCTGGAAACGGATGGTTATCAGGGTTACAACAGCCTGTCGGATATCAAACGATGTTCCTGCTGGGCGCACATCCGCCGGTACTTTATCGACGCCGTTCCCAAAGGGAAACAGTATGATTACAGCCAGCCTGCAGTGCAGGGAGTCCAGTACTGTAACCGCCTGTTTGCCATGGAGGATTCCATTAACAAAAAATATCCCGGTGATTATGAAAAGCGTAAGCAGCTGCGTCTCGAGAAGGAAAAACCTGTTCTGGAGGCTTTTTGGTTGTGGCTTGAACATCAAAAGCCAGTCCGGAATACCCGCATGGATAAAGCGGTGAATTATGTCCTTAACCGGCGGGAAACAGCGGAGACCTATCTGGAGGATGGTCGCTGCAGCTTCACAAACAATCTCAGCGAGAACGCGATCCGTCCATTTGCAGTCGGTCGGAAGAACTGGCTGTTCAGTGATTCTGTCTCTGGAGCCAATGCCAGTGCTGTAGTTTATACAATGGTTGAGATGGCAAAGGCGCATGACCTGAATGTTTACGGATATCTGAAATTTCTGCTGGACCATCGGCCAACGAAAGAAATGACCGATGATCAGCTCGCAGAGCTTGCACCCTGGAGCCAAAAACTCCAATCTATCAAAAATCGCATGTGAATTATAGTGAATTACTCCAACTCGCAAAGGGCTGGGGTAATTTTATATCTGGCCGCATCATTATTTGGCGGTTCCAAAGAATTTGGTATCTAACTTCGTTCTTCACTTTTAAAAAGGAAAGCGCCTGTCATCAGGCAGCTTTCCTCATAGATTGAACACGAAAAAGGGCAGACTTATTTCTTGTCTGTCACAAGCGTAACAGTTCAATTAATCCGCCCCCTTTTACTTGCTTTTATCAATATCCTGCAACCGCTTCATTTTTAATAATTTTAACAATACGACTTGTACCCAAACGAGAAGCACCTAATTCAATAAATTTTTTTGCATCCTCCATGGAGCTAATACCGCCCGCCGCCTTAATCTTAACATCTGCTCCAACATATTTTTTCATCAATACAACATCCTCAAATGTTGCACCACCTGTTGAAAATCCAGTCGACGTTTTTATAAAATCAGCTTTTGCAATTGTTACAACCTCACACATGTTGATTTTTTCTTCTTCTGTCAACAAACATGTTTCAATAATAACTTTTAATATTTTATCCCCACAAGCTTTTTTTATTGCTTTAATCTCGCTTTCAATTACGTCATACTTTTTGCTTTTGACATCACCGATATTGATCACCATATCGATTTCATCAGCGCCATTTTCAATTGCATCTTTTGCTTCAAATACTTTTACCGCCGTTGTACTATATCCATTTGGGAATCCAATAACAGTACAAATAGGTAATTTCCCATTTACATATTTACTTGCCTGTTTTACAAAACTTGCCGGAATACATGCCGAAGCAGTTTCATATTTCATAGCATCATCTAATATTAACTTTATATCTTCCCATGTAGCCGTCTGTGTTAATAATGTATGATCTACTATATTCAAAATGTCTTTTTGATTCATCACAATCAACCTCTTTTCTTGTTATTGTTTCTCTGCTTTCGGGAGACGTTTTAAATTTTTTATTCCATAAATCATAAGAACCAAAATTGTTGCTACATAAGGTAACGTTTCAACTAGCTGTGATGGAATGCCAAGATTTTGAATTCCAACACTAATTGAACTTGCATAGGCAAACAAAAAGCATGAAGCTGCTGCAACTACAGGATTTCCTTGTCCTACCAAAATCGCTGCCACTGCTAAAAATCCCCGTCCTGCAGTCATGTTCTCAGCGAAAACAGAAGTTCCCCCAATTGGAAGTACTGCACCAGCAATTCCACAAAACACACCTGTAATCAACGTTGCAATCCATTGATAAGCCAAAACATTCGTACCCGTTGTCTGTGCTGCACGTGCATTAATTCCCACTCCACGAAGTCTCAGACCAAATGGTGTTTTATACATAATAATCCACATTATAAGAATTGATAAAAATGCGAAATACACTAAAATATTTTGATCATTGAAAATACCATTTAAATTCTTAAACTCTTCCAAAAATGATATATGTATCGTTGGTAAACTAATAAGTCGATCATCCATAAAAGAACCGCGAACTCCAAACAACGCAACCATCAGCAAAGTAGTAAGCCCCCATGCCCCAAGGTTCAATGCAATAGATACCACCATTCCATCTGATTCTAAATGAAACACAAATATACCAAACAAAATCGAGCAAATCAATCCTGCCAAAATACCAAACAAAACTCCCACAAAAGGATTTTCCGTTAAATATGTACCATATGTTGCTGCAAAAGCCGCTGTAAGCATAAAGCTTTCAAGTGCAATATTAAACACACCTGCTTTATGCCCAAAGCATCCTCCCACTGCCGCAAAAATTAACGGCGTTGCAAGGCGGAGCATTGCTGCTAATGTAACAGTTCCAAATAAAATATCTAACATTCCCCACCCCTCCTTTTTACACGAATCACCTTTCTAAGAATTTTTGTATTTTTCAATATATTAAATATTTTTTGATAATTTATTGTTACAAATAATACAAACAATGCCTGGATCAATTCTACAGTCAAACGGTTAGTCGACGTAATACGCTCCATATGAAGTGCTCCGGACTTCAATGCTCCCCACAAAACGGACACCAATCCCACACCAACCGGACTATTCTGCGCGATCATAGCAATCATAACTCCATCCCAACCAATATTGCTTGCAAATCGTGGTGTAAACTTCCCATATACCCCAAGAATTTCAACTGTCCCACATAATCCAGCTATCAAACCTGACAAAAGAAAAATAGAAAGAAACATTTTCGTTGTATGCACTCCTCCAACTTTAGCAAAATTAAGATTCTCCCCAACCTGTTTCATTTCATATCCAACTTTTGTGAAGCGATATACAACATACACTATCACAATAAGCACAATCGCAATGATAATTCCAGTCGATACATTTGTTCGAGGAATCAATGTCAAAAGTTCTGCGTCTTCATTAATTAACGGCGTTGTCATTGCTTTTGAATTATTATTAGCACTAACTCCCTTTACAATTTTGGTAAAATATTCTGTCAGCCAAAGTGCTATGTAATTCATCATCAAAGTCGTAATAAGTTCATCAATCTTAAAAATCAACTTAATCAGCGCCGGAATTAAAGCATAAAGCATCCCCGTTAATCCCCCCACTGTCAAACACACAATTGGAAGAACAGATGCTGGAAGATCCACATATATTCCTACTAGCGTGGCAGCAAAAGCGCCCATATAAAGCTGCCCTTCAATCCCAAGGTTCATAACACCAGAACGAAATGCCACTGTTGCTGAAATTCCCGCAAAAATGCACGGCGTTATCCAACGTAACGTATTTCCTAATGCTGACGTGGAACCACAAATTCCCTGCACCATCGCCGAATATGCTTCTCCTGGTACAGCACCTTGAAAATCAATTAATATAGCTCCTATTACAGCAACTGCAAGAAATGCAAATCCATATTTTAAAGTTTCCGCTAAAATAACCTTTTTAGTTTTCTGTCCCACGCTACTCACCTCCTCCTGCCATCAAAACCCCAATTTGTGTTTCATTTAATTCTCCATGTTCTCCACCATCATAAAGTTTTCCATCGTAAATAACTTTAATACGATCAGAAACCTCCATTACCTCATTCAACTCTTGGCTAATCAATAATACCGCCGTACCAGATGCAGCAAGTTCTTCAATCTTCTTCCAAATAAACTCTATCGCACCAATATCAATTCCTCTTGTCGGATCTTCCATAATAAGTAACTTATTACTCTGCGAAAATTCTCTTCCGACAATCACTTTCTGTACATTTCCCCCCGACAATGATCCAATTGTCGTATAAAGTGATGAAGTCTTAACACTAAAATCATCCACAATCTGCTGTGAAAACTCTTCTGCCTGCTTCCGATTAATCAACCATTTGTTTTTAAATCCATGAACTATATGATATCCCATAATGCAATTTTCCCAAATGGGAGCAATCCGGTTACAGCCATCTTTCATTCGGTTCTGTGGAACTAGCCCAATCCCACAACAACGATGTTGACGACAAGATGCGTTAGTCAAATCTTCTCCATCTACCTTAATACTTCCTTTCACAGGCTCTCTTAGACCAAACAAACACTCAACAAACTCTATTTGTCCTGAACCGGCTACGCCAGCAATCCCAACAATCTCCCCAGCATGCACTGTCAAATCAATTCCTTTTACTTTATCAACTCCATCATCATTTCTGACATAAAGTCCCGAAACCTGCAAAATCGGACGCCCTTTTTCTTTATCCGTTTTTGTAGCTTTAAGCAATACTTTTCGCCCAACCATCATGCTGGCAAGTTCTTCCTCCGTAGTTTCCTCTGGCTTCATATGTCCGACCAACTCACCATTCCTTAACACAGAAATCTCATCCGCTACTGAAAGAACCTCTTTCAATTTATGTGTAATAAATAGAATTGTTTTTCCTTTTGAGATCAAAAAACGCATCGCCCTAAACAATCCCTTTACACCAGACGGTGTCAATACAGAGGTAGGTTCATCAAAAATCAAAATATTTGCGCCACGATAAAGAATTTTTACGATTTCAATCTGTTGAAGCATTGCTACCGGTTGATTCTTTACCAACTCATCCAATGGAATGTTGAAATCATATGTTTTCAATATTTTTTCCACTTCTGCGCGCTCTTTTTTTCGGTTTAAAAGCCCTGCTTTATTCACCTTTTCATATCCCATAACAATGTTATCTAAAACAGAAAGTTCCGGAAACAGCATAAACTCCTGATGTACCATTCCGATCCCAGCTTTACTTGCCTCATTTGCAGAACGGAAATGAACCTGTTTTCCTTCCAAGTACATAGTACCGCCATCCAAGCGATAAATTCCAGAAATCATATTCATCAAAGTACTTTTTCCTGCACCATTTTCTCCGACAATTGCATGAATCGTTCCTTTTTTTATTTTTAAGTCAATATTACGGTTTGCAACTAAACTCCCGAACCGTTTCGTAACTCCTCGTAACTCTAATATTGCTTCCATATACAATTACCTCTTAAACTAAAAGGAGACTTGCAACAGCCAGCCTCCTCCATCATTGTCTCTTCTTTCTATATGAAAAGTTTCACTTTCTCTTACTCTGCATAAGAGAATACATCTACTGAACCATCACGCACACCTTCCATCAAAGTATCAACTGCCGCTTTAATGTCATCCGGCAATTTACTATAGTCCTCATCTGCATAGATTGGCGATCCTGTCGAAATACCATAACTAATGCTGTTTACACCATCAAATTCTCCGCTCATATAACTCTCATATGCCGCCGGAACTGCGTCTTGGATAGAAATCAACGCTGACCAAAATACCAGATCATCCATATATCCCTGCCATTCATCAACACCAATGCACTTAACACCTGCATCCACGCATGTTTGCAACACACCAAGTCCTGCCTGACTGGCTGCCTGAGCAACCACATCAGCTCCTGCATCCAGAACAATCTTAGCCGTTTCTGCTCCTTTTACAGAATCATCTGATGATCCTATAAACGTCTTTGATACCGTTGCATTTGTTCCATAAGTCTCATTTGCATACTTCACACCTGCTGCAAACCCATCATAAAAACGGTTAATAACACCAATATCTAAACTACCAATCCATGCAATATTTCCACTTTCACTAGTCATTGCAGCTACCATTCCTGCAATAAAGCAAGGCTCAAAAGAATCAACTACGATACAGGTTACATTTTCTAGATCAGATTCTTCATTACAATCAATTGGAATGAACTGTGTATCCGGATATTCGTCAGCTATATCCAGTGCCACCAAACTAACCGCATCGTACATAGTATAAATCGGATTAGCCCCCATCTCCGCCATAGATCGAATCTGTTCCTCATACTCTGCCGGTTCCAGTGCCTCAACAAGTTTTACTTCTACCCCTGTTGTTTCTTCAATTTTCTCAAATCCACGCCATGTCAGATCTACAAAAGGATCTCCTGCCGGTTCTTCGCTGATCAGACAGACCAACCCGTCTCCTTCTTCCTTTTTAGATTCAGAGGATTCTTTTCCTTCTTTACTACCGCAAGCCACAAGACACAACATCATAGTTAACGTCAAAACTGCCGCTACACCTTTTTTCCAATATCTTTTCATATTCATTCTCCTCCTGACCTTTTAAGTCAACTTTATTCCTCGTTTACTAAAAGAACCTTATCATTTCCTGAATATCTTCAATATATTTATCCGGATTGCACTCTTTCAAACTCTCGGGAGACCAATTTCCCGACGGTACTGCTACTGTAAAAGCCTTCGATGCTACACCCGCTTGTATGTCAAACGGAGATTCTCCAATATATATACAATCCTCTATTTGCTCATCTACTAATGCTGCTGCCTTAATAAGCGGCTCAGGATCTGGTTTAAAATGTTCAACATCATCTCTTGAAATTAAATATTTTATATATTGATCCAACCCAAGTGCATGTAAAATAAACTGTGCATTTTGTCTGCGTTCAGAAGTGATCAAACAGATTTTCATGTCTTTTTCATAAGCCGTCTGTAAAGTTTCCATTGCATGCTCTATCAACTTTGCTCTCACCATTTTCTTTGGATACTGTCGCTTATATTCTGCAATGAATTCATCAATTCGCTCCGTTTCGTCTTCATTTACCTCCGAAAGCGTTGTCAACATTACCTCTACCGGTAAACCAAACATATCCAAAATCGCTTTTTTCTCCGGTGGCGTTGCCCCCACATGTCGAAATGATTCTTCCAAAGCATCACAAATAGGATCCTGAGAATGAACCAACGTTCCATCTAAATCTGTTAATAACGCTTTAAATGCCATAGTTAACTCCTTTTAGAAAGTATTGCTCCATCCAACGCATGTTTACAAACGCAGTCTTCTTCATAATCCACACTCTTAATAGCAATTTTCAAAATTTTCTTAAAATCTTCCACGCCCTGTTTTAAAAGTTCTGGAAAATCTGCACAATCTGTTGGATCCCCTAAGGCCCAGTTGTTCGGCATACAAACATGCGCATAACACATCGCAAGTTCTCTGGCAAAAATTACTTCCGGAATTGTTGTCATTCCTACCAAATCCCCGCCAAGTTTCCGAAATACTTTTACTTCAAAAGGTGTATTAAACCGTAATCCCTCATCTACGAATAACACTCCGTGATCATGTACATGTCCTGGTTTTACCTGATTAGCTGCATCAATTAGTGCCTTTCGTAACGTTGGGCAGTACGCCGGAGTCATATCAACATGATATGCAACTGGTTCATCATCATACATAGAACGTGGCATTCTTCTGGTCATATCAAAAAAATCGTCTGGAATAACCATGTCCCCTGGTTTCATATCTGGATTCATACTTCCAACAGAATTCGTTGCAAAAATCCTGCGAACTCCTAATTCATGAAGTGCATATACATTTGCACGATAATTAATACGAGGAACAATAATATGATGTTCTGGTCCATGACGTGGTATAAAAAACACTGGGATTCCATCCATCGTCCCTTTAAAAATTTCTGAAGAACGACCATACTTATTATCATGAACAAACATTTCCGGATTCTCTAATAAATCATAAAACCCACTTCCTCCAATAATTCCAACTGGTTCCATTTTTTCTTCCTCCTTTTGTAATTTATATGTTATATTTTGCTAGTTTTATCTGTCTTTAAATCACTTTAAACGCACAACAGAACTACGTTCAATTAATTTCATTTTAAACACAGTCTTGCTATGTGTTGTATCATTATGCTGAGTACCTGCATTTTTATCCAAATTTTTCAAAATACTCTGACTTGCCTGTATCGCCAATTTTTCACTTTCTAATCGTAAATTGGTAATTCCCATTTTTTCAAAATCCAGAACATCCTGTCCACATTCTTCTGTCCCGATTAACGAAATATCTAGTCCCGGTTTTAATCCCCGTTCAAACAGCACATCTAATACCCCACGGCTAATATAATTGTTTGCCGCAAAGATTGCAGTCGGTCTATCTTCTAAGTCAAGCAATCGATTTGCTTCTTTTTGTCCTGTTTCTCTCCCCCATTTCCCCTGACATAAATATTCAGCTCGAAATGGGATTTCATTCCTTTTAAGACCTTGACGATACCCTACTATCTTATCAATTCTGACAGATTCTCCAGTTTTTCCTAATATCATAGCAATTTTTCTATGACCGGCTTTTACAAAACAATCTACTACATCATTTACGGCACCGATATTATCATGTACTATACTATCAAATTTTGAAACAGGTATATCACGATCTACAAATATAACTGATTTTCCTTGAGCTTCATATTTCTCAAAAAGATCTTCAATCACTTCTTCTTTTAAAATATCCGTTACACTGATAATTCCATCTGCCATTTGTCCTATAGGGCCGCTCCATAACCTTATTTCTTCCTCTTCTTTGTTGCCTGTCTCATATACCAACGATATAAATCCCTCTTCTCTCAATACTCTCATTGCAACACTAACAAACGTTGCAAAGAAAGGATTCTCAATAGTAGGAACCACAATTACAATCGTTTTACTATTTCCTCTTCCCATGGCAGCCGCATTGTAATTTGGGCAATAATTAAATTCCCGCATTATTGCTCGAACACGTTCCCGCACTTCCGGAGTCACCCACTTATAATCATTAATCACACGGGAAACGGTTGCTATAGATACATTTGCTTTTTCAGCTATTTCTTTTATTGTTATTTTTTTTTGATTCATAATAGATATTTCCGTTTTACTTTATGACTATTTTCTTCCAAGAATTGCATGATCCAAAGCATGACTGCAAGGACATTCCCTATCATCAGATAATCTCTCAACTGCCAAAGCAATAATCTGTCTGAAGTCAACAATCCCTTTTTTCAAAAGTCCCTGGAATGAATCTGATAAAATCGGTTTTCCAATACAGTCTGTCGGCATACAGATATGTGCATAACATAAGCCTGCCTCTCTTGCAAGAATTGCCTCTGGCAATGTTGTCATACCGAGAAGATCAGCTCCCCAACTGCGGAATAAACGTTGCTCGGTTGGTGTATTAAATGCAAGTCCCTCTGAAACAAGTAATATACCTTGATCATGCGTTTTTCCCTCATGTACTTCATTTGAAGCGCGAATCAGTTCTCTGCGGATATCCGGACAATAAGGAACCGACATATCAACATGATAAGCAACCTCTGTATCATCATATAATGAACGAGGTGTTCGACTCGTAAAGTTGATGAAGTCATGCGGAATTACCATATCTCCTACAGCTATATCCGGATTTAAAGAACCTACGGAGTTTGTTGCAATAATTCTATCTACACCTAATTCCCGCATTGCCCAAATATTTGCTCTGTAATTAATACGCGGTACAATAATTGTATGGTTCGGACCGTGACGCGGTAAAAAATAAACCGGTCTTCCCGAAAGTGTACCCTCAAAAATTTCAGAAGAACGCCCGTACTTATTGTCATGAATAAACATTTTAGGATTATCCAGCATTTCATACATTCCGCTTCCACCAATAATTCCTATCGGTTTCATATGTATCCCTCCTTTTTTTGAAATCGTTTACACCATCATAATATATGTGTTGTATATTATTGTCAATAATTTGTTTTTTTATTTTATTTTTTTAGTTATTTTGTATATTTCACCCTCCGTTTTTTGCATAACATGCACATGAAAATAACTGAAAACCTTTACACACTTTCTTTTTGTAAAGTAAGGACTGCCAAATAATAACCATTTTAAACTTCCAAATCTTAAAATAAAAATCTCCCCTAGAAATCATTTAATATCTGATATTCTTTGGGAGACCCTTAGTTTTCAAGTCAACAACCACCAGTTCGATAGAATTTACTCCTACACAATTGATATTTACTCTTTCATACAGAAATTTTATTTTTCCTTCTCCTTCTGACAGCAGTAGAAAGAAGAACACAAGGCACATCCTTTAAGGACATTGCCAGATTTCTCTGCAAGAATCCTACTACTATCTCGAAAGAGTGGAAAGTTCACCGGCTATCTGACTAGTATCACAAAAGTACTTTTTTTAATGCCAAGAACTTCTAAATTCATCGCTATCATTGTAAAAAAAACAAACGCCTGTCGCAAGATTATTCTCTGCGGCATAAAGTGTGCTTTATGCCCGACGTGTAATCAAACTTACCTGGATTTTATACCTAAGCCATTCCCCAAACTCCTCTATAAACTGTTTCATCATTCCGATTCTGAAGTAATTTATCCATCCTCTTATGATCTCATTCACACTTTTGATTGTGACCGTAAGAAATCTTGCTATCGCTTTTCCTCTTTTCAGATATTCATCCAACTTCTTTTTCATTTTCTTCTTTTTATTGGTTGTCTGACTACTTTCGTTTTCGTAGCATTTACTCTCAAAAACAATTTTCTTTCTATTCAGCTACTTATAGAGTTCATCACTCGATTGGCGATAAATACTCGTGATTGGACTTACACCTGCAAAATTAGTACCATGCCCGGCACACGTCTGACGCCCCGGGTTTATTTTGATGATCTAGGGTCACCTGAAACGTCTGCTCGGTATTCTGGAAGATCCCTTGCAATATGAACTGGTTTCAGCATTCAGTATGCAAGGACACACTTTTGCAAGACTCTGATCTGACGATTACTGAAATCTGTGAAAAACTTCAGTTTACGAATAGAACCTACTTTTATAAAGCCTTTGAGCAGGTCTTCGGCGTTACCCCAAATAAATTCCGGCTCCAACAACAAAAAGATCTAGTATTTCTAGTCATTATCTATCACAGAAATTCAATATCATTAAGTTAAGAGTTCCATGCAAGGGGATTTCGACAGACTGATCCGTGAAGAAGCTAATTTATTAACTTACAAAAGAACATCAGCGTCAATGTACAGGGGACATACCACCTCCTGTACACTGACGCTGGTCTAATCTAAGAAAGAAATCCTTTCTTCATTTTCTTCTCAAACCGGAACATTCTCACATATAATTTCTCTATTTCCCATAATACTGCTCCACGATCGCACGCACTTTCGCAGTCACATATCCGCTTCCGCCATGTGGCTTCACATCCTCCACCATTCCAACGACTGCAAGCGGACGTTCCACTCCCTCAAGAGTCTCGCAGATAAACCATCCCCGCTCCACTCCCTCCGTGGAATCCTGTGCTTCTTTGATCTCCGCCGTTCCGGTCTTTCCAAGCATTGGTATGCCCTCGATCTTTGCACTCGCACCAGTTCCGGTCGGATTTTCGATCACCTGGATCAAGCCCTGTTTCACGATCTCCGCAGTCTGCGGCGAGATCACCTGTTCTTTCCAATACTGCGGCGTTTGTTCTTCCTCCTGGATCAAAACCGGAAGGATCATATTTCCGCCATTTACGAACATCGAATACATCGAGAGTAAATGCACCGGATTGACAAGAAGCTCTCCCTGACCATATCCGGTATCCGCCAGTTGGATTTCCGATGCGATTTCTCCGTCGGAATCATCCGAATCATAACTCGAAGCGCCCAGATATACCGGAAAATCCATTTCTTCTTTAAATCCCATTTTCCGGAACCACTCCACCTGGGTCTTGGCACCGATCTCCAGTGACGCACGCGCAAAATAAATATTGTCCGAATACGTCATCGCATTGGTCAGATTCACCTCCGATCCATACGGGGTCAACGTTGTCACATAATAATCTCCCCATCCGGCGTCTTTTTGCCAGCTCAATCCCACGTCGCCGAAATTGGCATTCGGATCTAATTTTCCGCTCTCCACACCGATTGCCGCCGTGATCGCCTTAAATGTCGAGCCCGGAACCCACGTCGTCTCGAACCGGTTCATTAACGGTTTATTCGGATCTTCATTCAAATTCTTCCATCTCGCATCCGAAAGTCCCATGATAAATTCATTCGGATCATATCCCGGTGTACTGACGAGCGCAAGCATCTTTCCGGTAGTCGGATCCATGGCAGCCGCCACCGCTGGATCTGCCGCAAACTGCTCATATGCGCTCTGCTGTACGCCCGCATCGATCGTCGTATAGACGTCTTTTCCGTTCTCTTCCGGTTTAAGCGCCATCGTCTCGATCAAAATACCGTCCGCATTCACAATGTCAATACTGTATCCGTCGTGTTCATGCAGTGTTTCTTCCAACGCCATCTCCAGTCCGGCTTTTCCGATCAGACTGTTCGCGTGATAATCTTTCCCCTCCAGTTTTTCCAGATCTTCCGCCGTTACCGACTGCACATATCCGGTCAGATGTCCTGCAGCGGCTCCAAGCGGATAGACTCTCGTCTCAGCGTCATTTAAAAGCACACCTGGTATCTGCAGCAATGCTTCTTCTTTTGCCGTATCCGTCTTCGCGATCATCTTCAGCGGAACAAATGTATCATCCTGCACATAATCGGCTTCCATTTTCGTGCGGATCGTATCGGCATCCATATCGAGGATCTGTGCAAGCTGCTCCACTGCCACGTCCCGGTCTTCCATCTTCCCCGTCACAACGCCGACTTCCGTTGCCGTTCCCTGTCCGGCAAGCAGAACGCCGTTCCGGTCATAAATATTTCCACGCACTGCCGGACGGGTGTTGATCTGCACCCGGTAATCCTCTTTGAGCATCGGAAAAATAAACGTCGAATCCCAGTTGATCTTCCAGTCTCCGTGCTCCTTTACAAACGTGCTTTTATTCACAAAAGAAATCTTTCCTGCCATCGATTCCATTTCACAAGTATAAGACAGCTCCGCTTCTTTTTTCCCTTTCTCAAATACCGGTTCTTCCTCACACTGAACAGTCAGATTTTCCGCTTCGATCCCCTCGTAGATCTTCTGATTCCGTTCCGTAAATTCTTCTTCGGAAATACGTTCTCTTGCCTGTTCACTCAGCATTTCGTACATCCGGTCATATTTTCGTTGATTGACCAATTCACCGTATGCCACGAGCGTCTCTTCCGGTGTTTTCCCGCTCTTCAAAAAGAACGCTGCGCATCCGATCCCCGTAATAAGCAGTACCGCAGCAATACCGATGACTGCTCCCCATATTTTTTTATTTCTCTCGCGCCTGCCTGTTGCTCTTTTATCTACTGCTTTTCTGTTTCCCGCTCTTTTCTTACCCCTTTGTTTTGCCATCTTACGCCCCTTTCCGCATGATCTCTTTACAGCAAATGTCACTGAACATGTTCCGCTTTAATATTACATCTGTAATCTTTCGTTGTCAATCGTTTCCCTGTATAGTTCCACCACTGCTTCTTCCACCATATGCCGCTGCACACTTTTGACATGAATGGACAAATTTCCATCCTCACATGCAAAACTCTCCCCGTCATCCGGCACACGCCCGATCACACCGCAGACATATCCGCTGAACGTATCATATTCCTCCACCGGAAAATCATGTTTGATCGCTTTCGCCACATCTTCCAGATCCGCATAGCCCTGGATCACCCAACGGTTCTCTCCGATCTGTTCCAACTCTTTCGGATGTTTTGGTTCTTCACAGTCTTCCAGCTCCCCGACCAGCGTCTCCATCAGATCATGCAGCGTAATGATTCCCGACATTCCGCCGTATTCATCCAGGATCACCGCGAAATAACTCCGTTTTTCTTTCATTTGCCTGAACAAAAGATTTGCTTTCATACTCTCCGGAATCAGCCACGCCTTGTCTACCGCATGGTCAAGCAAAGCGTCCCGCCCTTTTTCCTGCATGCGGAAATAATCTTTCGTATCGAGGATCCCGACAATATCGTCTTTATTTTCCCCAAACACCGGATAATATGTATGTCGGCTTTCGTAAATCGTTTCTTCCCATTTTTCTTCCGTATCCTTGAGCGAAAGACCGATCACTTCACGCCGGTGCGTGCAGATTTCCTCCACTGTCTGGTCGTCCAGCTCAAATACATTCTGGATGATCTCATTTTCCTCAGATGGGATCACACCTTGTTCCTGCCCCTCCAAAAGCAGCATCCGGATTTCCTCTTCGGTCACCATCTCGTCATCTTCATTCGGATCGATCCCGATCAGCCTCAGGATGCCGTTAGTCGAAAGGGTCAAAAGCCATACCAACGGTGCAAATACTTTCGAGACAACGTGCAGGATTCCCGACATCCCAAGCGCAAGGCTTTCCGGCTTTTTCATCGCCACACGTTTCGGGACAAGCTCTCCGAATACAAGACTGAAATATGCCAGCACAACGGTGATCACAAACAGACACACCGGAGCAAGGATCTGTTCCGGGATTCCGATCCCGCTGTCTACTAAAAATGAAACCAAAATCTCAGAAAACTGATCGGCTGCCGTCGCTCCCTGTAAGAATCCAGCCATCGTGATCGCCACCTGGATCGTTGCGAGAAACTTTGCCGGCTGTGCCGTCAGCGCCGAAAGCCGAGCCGCTTTTTTGTTGCCGCCGTCCGCCAGATTTTTCAGTCTTGCGTCACTGATCGAGATCACGGCGATCTCTGCGCTGGCAAACGCCGCATTTAAAAAGATCAAAAATAAAAATAACAAAAACGTCTGTAACATCAAAATTTCCTCCTGTTTCTCTTTCCTGCCGCATCCGCGGCAGCATACCGCCGTCCATTTTTATCCGTGCGGCTTCTTTTCATTTCTTCGTATCAATGCGCGAAAAGGTACAGTCTGATCCCGATCACTGAGACCAGACTGTACCCTTTATCTATCCATCGCACTACACGGCACAGTCACTCTTCTGTTTGTCCTATTCATCTCACATTCATCATCCGAACTGTCGTCCATGTATGCAATCACATCCTCTCTTGAAATCATCGTGTATATTATTGACTTTAGCGTCAGTGTACAAGGGAAAATACGCCTTGTACACTGACGCTAACATATTTCTTTTCTAAAATCAAGAAAACGCTTCTAAACTTTTTATGAATTTTTCTTCTCTGAAATGACAACCTTAAGAAAATCTTACCTTGATATACGCTTTGATCTCCTCCACACATTTCTCAAACCCAAGTTTTCCGCTGTTTAAGCAGAGATCATAATTTCTAGCATCCGACCATTCCCGTCCGGTATAATGCTTGTAATATTCCGCGCGGTATTTGTCCGTCGACGCAATAAATTTCTCCATCTCTGCCGTCGTCATACTGTTGCGCTCCATGGCGCGCGCCAGATTAAATTCCGGCGACGCATGGACGAACACACTGACCACATTCGGATAATCTTTCAGCACGAAATCTGCCGCTCTGCCGACGATCACACAGTTTTCCGTCTTAGCCACCCGCTTGATGATCTCCGCCTGATAGTTGAAAAGATTTTTCGCGGAGACAAAATCTTTATGTCCCGGCGGGATCACCTTTCCGTCATACACGTCCGTCGTCATCCGCAGGAGCGGGCTGTTGCGCAGCTTTTCATCCAACTGCATAAAAAGCTGTTCGCTGATGCCGCTTTCATCTGCCGCCATCTGGAGCAGATTTCGACCGTAACACGGAATCCCCATCTCTTTCGCATACATTTCACCGATCGTTTTGCCGCCGCTTCCATACTGTCTTGCGATCGTCACTACAATATTATCCATCTCCTCGCCCCCCTACTCTCCAAGATATGCTTTCTTGATCGAATCGTCATTCATCAATTCTTTTGCGTCCCCCTCAAGTACGATCTTTCCGGTCTCCAGCACATATGCCCGGTCCGCGATCGAGAGCGCTTTTTTCGCATTCTGCTCGACGAGAAGCACGGTCGTTCCGCTGGCGCTGACTTCCTTGATAATATCGAAAATCTCATTGACCAGGATCGGCGAAAGTCCCATCGACGGCTCATCCATCACAATGATCTTCGGATGCGACATCAGCGCGCGCCCCATCGCGAGCATCTGCTGTTCTCCGCCGCTTAATGTTCCGGCAAGCTGATTCTTTCGCTCTTCCAGTCTCGGGAACCGCTTATAGACCATTTCCAGCGTCTTCGCGATCTCGTCCTTATCTTTTCTCGTGTATGCGCCCATTTTCAGATTTTGGTACACGCTCAGTTCCGCAAAGACACGCCGCCCCTCCGGAACATGTGCCATCCCAAGAGAAACGATCTTATGCGCCGGAACTTTCGTAATGTCCTGTCCCTCAAACAGGACCGATCCCTTTTTCGGGGAAAGAAGTCCCGTGATCGTGTGCAGCGTCGTTGTTTTTCCGGCGCCGTTCGCCCCGATCAGCGCGATGACCTCTCCCTCATTTACTTCAAAAGAAATCCCTTTCAGCGCCTGGATCATCCCGTAATATACTTCAATATCTTTTACTTCCAACATTGCCATGATTTATCCCTCCTATTCGCCCAGATATGCCTTGATGACTTCCGGATTGTTCAGCACATCCGCGGTTTTTCCCTCCGCCAGTACCTGACCGAAGTTGAGGACCGTCAGTTCTTCACAGATCCCGGATACCAGTTTCATATCGTGTTCGATCAAAAGGATCGTCATGTCAAATGTATCCCGCACAAAATGGATCGTCTCCATCAGTTCTTTTGTCTCGTTCGGATTCATGCCCGCTGCCGGCTCATCCAAAAGCAGAAGCTTCGGTTCCGTCGCCAGCGCACGCGCGATCTCCAGTTTCCGCTGCTTTCCATATGGGAGATTGGACGCCAGTGTCTGCGCCTCGCCGTCCAGATCAAAAACTTTCAAAAGCTCCATTGCTTTTTCATCCATCGCTTTTTCCACTTTAAAATAGTTTGGCAGACGGAGGATTCCCGCAAAAGCAGAATATTTGTAATGATTATGAAGTCCGGCTTTCACATTGTCAAGCACTGTCAGATCTTTGAACAGACGGATATTCTGGAACGTCCGCGCAATTCCCGCTTTGTTGATCTCCGTCGTCTTCTTGCCCACTATATTTTCTCTGTCCAGTGTGATGATCCCCTCGTTCGGCTTATACACTCCGGTCAGAAGATTGAAGACCGTAGTTTTTCCCGCGCCGTTCGGACCGATCAGACCGTACAGCCGTCCTTTTTCGATCTTCATATGAAACTCATGGACTGCACGCAGTCCGCCAAAGGAGATTCCAAGATTTTTTACTTCCAGCAATGCCATAATACTTAAACCTCCTCCGCACATTTTTTCTTCGCAAATTTTCTCTTTGACAAATGTTTTTCTCTCCATTCGATCGCTTTCGGGCTCCAGTTGAAGAGCATCATTGCGATCAGCACGACAGCATAGATCAGCATACGATAATCATTCAGACCTCGGAGCATTTCCGGAAGCAATGTCAATACGATCGCCGCAATGATAGAACCCCGGATATTTCCGATTCCGCCGAGTACAACAAAGACAAGGATCATGATCGACATATTATATCCGAAGTTTTTCGGCTGCGCCGTCAACGTCGCCAGGTTGTGAGAATAGATCACGCCTGCCACGCCTGCAAGCGCTGCCGATACGGAAAATGCCATCAGTTTGTATTTTGTCACATTGATCCCGATCGATTCCGCTGCGATCCGGTTGTCTCTCACCGCCATGATCGCACGTCCGCTCCGGGAGTGGATCATATTCAGCACGATAACCAATGTGATCAAAATTAAGATCACACCGATCGTGAACGTGGAATCTTTCGGAGTTCCCGTGATCCCCTGCGGACCGTTGATGATGACCTGTCCGTCCGGCTCCATGCCAAGCGACATCACATCTTTCGTCGAAAAATGAAATCCGTTGGAATCTCTTCCTATAAATAAAATATTGACTACATTTTTAATGATCTCACCAAACGCAAGCGTCACGATCGCAAGGTAATCCCCTTTTAACCGCAGAACAGGGATTCCGATCAAAATACCGAAGATCCCGGCGCTTGCCGCTCCGATCAGAAGCGCCAGAAAATAGCGGATTCCCGTAACCGGTATCGCATCCACCATACATTTTGAGAAAAAAGCGCTTGTAAACGCACCCACACACATAAATCCCGCATGACCAAGACTCAGTTCCCCGAGGATCCCGACCGTCAGGTTCAAAGAAACCGCAAGGATCACATAAGAGCAAAGCGGAACCAGGAGTCCCTGAAGCAGACTGGAAATACTTCCTGTCATGATCAAAATCTGCGTCACCAGATAAATACCGATCACCAATCCGTAAGTGATCAGATTGCTTTTTGTTGTTTTTTTCATCTTTTTCATTCCGCTCACCTACACTTTCTCCTGAATATTCTTGCCGAGGATTCCGGCAGGTTTTACGAGCAGCACGATGATCAGTACGCCAAATACGATCGCATCCGCCATCTGGGATGAAATATATGCTTTTCCGAAAATCTCGATCACACCAAGCAGTATCCCGCCGATCATTGCGCCAGGAATCGAACCGATCCCGCCGAATACCGCCGCCACAAATGCTTTGATTCCCGGCATTGCTCCGGTATAAGGAGTCAGCGTCGGATATGCCGAACAGAGCAATACGCCTGCGATCGCCGCCAATGCAGATCCGATCGCGAATGTCAGCGCGATCGTCTTATTGACATTGATCCCCATCAGCTGCGCTGCGCCCCGATCCTCCGAGACAGCCAGCATTGCCTGACCGGATTTTGATTTCTTGATAAATACTGTCAGTCCGATCATGATCACGATACATGCTGCGATCGTCATGATCGTCTCCCCGGTGATCGTCAGATTTCCGTCCGCCAAAACAACCGGAGGGATCGGAACAACGGAAGTAAATGATTTGGTATTTGCTCCAAAGATCAACAGCGCGATATTCTGGAGCAGATAACTGACTCCGATCGCCGTGATCAGCACTGCCAGCGGAGACGCCGCATTCCGAAGCGGTTTGTATGCAACCCGTTCGATCAGCATTCCAAGCAGGGTACAAAAAACAACTGCGATCAGCACTGCCGCATATGCCGGAAGCCCTGCGGAAGTCATCGCCATCAGAACAACATACGCGCCGATCATGATCACATCGCCATGTGCAAAATTCAGCATTTTTGCAATGCCGTAAACCATCGTATATCCCAATGCGATGATCGCGTACACACTGCCCAGGCTGATTCCATTTATCAAATAAGAAATAAAACTCATAGATCCTCCACCTGTCTCTCATTTTATCAGAAAAGGTTATCCCGAAAGATAACCTTTTGTCTTCGTTTTGTGTCTCAGCTTTTTATCTCAGCTATATATCCGTTAGGTATCACGGCTTATTCTACTACCGCATAATCACCGTCCGCGATCTTTACGACCATCGGCGCTTTACTCGGCTCTCCGCTTGCTTCCCAGGTCAGTTCTTTTGCCGTTACGCCGCTGATCGTGATCTCGGTCATCGCTCCTTTGAGAACATCGCAAATATCCGATGCGCTCATATCCGGCGTCACTTCGGCTTTCTCCATTGCCGCTTTCATCGCATAAACTCCGTCGTAAGCATCTGCCGCAAACTGGTTCGGTGTACCGCCGTAAGCTTCTTTGTAATCTGTTACAAATTTCTGGATCGCTTCATCGGTTGAAGTCGGGGTAAACGGACTTAAGAACATCAGGTTGTTCGCAAGATCCGCATCAAATCCCTCTACATCGAGGATTCCGTCCATACCGTCACATCCAAAGAAGATCGGGCTGTAATTGATGCCTGCCGCCTGTTGGAGTACAAGGGCTGCCTCGGAGTAATAGAATGGAAGAAATACCAGTTCCGCTCCCGCATCTTTTGCTTTCTGAAGCTGTACGGAAAAATCGGTCTTACTCTCTGCTGTAAACGCTTCTGCCGCTACGATCTCCAGACCTTCTGTCTCTGCTTCTTTTGCAAATGCCTGATAGATTCCCGTCGAATATACGTCCGAACTATTGTAGATCACCGCGATCTTCGTTGCCAGCTGATTGTCTGCAATATATTTCGCGGACTCCGCTCCCTGCATCGGGTCGGAGAAACATACGCGGAATGCATTGTCATACTGTACACATTCCACCGCGGTTCCGGATGGTGTCAGCAGAAACATATTGTCTGCCTGTGCCACTTCCCCGACAGCCACACACGGTGCGGACGTTACAGTTCCGAGCAGCGCCTGCATGCCCCAGTCTTTCAATGTATTATAAGCGTTGACCGCTTTCTCCGCATCCGCTTCATCATCCTGAAAATTAAATTCGATCTGCGCGCCGTTGATCCCGCCTGCTTCATTGATCTCTTTTACTGCCAGTTCCGCACCATTTTTTACTGCTTCACCATAAATTGCAGCATCTCCTGTCACCGGACCAATCCCACCGATCTTAATCGTATCACTGCTTCCTTTTTCTGTTTCTCCACCGCCGCATCCTGCAAGCATTGTCACGGTCATTGCTGCTGTTAATGCAGCGGACATCATTTTTTTCCAATTTTTCATAATCCTTACCTCCTAGATAACAGAGCGCGCTCTGTATTTCATGTTTGAGATAATAACGTGGATGTCTGTTTTTGTCAATCAAATTGATCGATAATGACAAAATTGGTTAAGTTTTCATTAAAAAAGATCAAGTTTCCCGTCTTTATTCCCTGCAATATAGAGAGAAACCTGTCCGCCCTCCTGCGGACATTCTGAATTTTTCAATTCCAGTTTTCCTCCTTGGGCTTCGATAAAACGTTTTGCAATCGTAAGCCCAAGCCCCTGATGACTCCGGTCATGACGACTGTCGTCCCCCCGGTAGAATTCCTGTGTTCCATACAGCAGATCTTTTCGGGAAAATCCATTGCCGTAATCGATCACGCAAAATCGCAGAGAGCATGCTCCGGATTTCGCCGTCGTTTCCTGTGCCTCTGCTTCCACCCGGACTGCTTCCACCCGGATACCGCGCATCGGATCGGTATACTCCAGCGCATTGCCGACCAGATTTTCCCATGCCCGCAAAATCTGTACTTTTCGGATCCGGAATTTCGCCTCCGTTTGAGAGAGAGCCTCCATTCGTACGACTTCGATCGGAAGATGTTTCGCCTCTGCCATTTGCCTTGCCTGTGCAAAAAGCATCTGCTGTAACGAATCCGCCGATACACTGATGAGTTCCTCCGCATCGTTTTCTTCTTTCAGGACATTTCGCATTGCCGTTAAATACGACTCGATCTGCCCCGTATTTTCCAAAATGGTCTTATTCCACTTTTTTTGTTCTCCGGAAATCTCTTCTTCCGCCATCAATTCCGCATTTCCGCGTATGATCGTAAGCGGCGTCTTAATATCGTGCGAGAGCGCCCGCAGCCGGAGCGTTTTCTCCCGTTCCATGTCCCACTGTCTCTCCAGAGATTCCTGAAGCGCTTCTTTTAAATGTGCCAGCGAAGCGACAACTTCATTGACTTCTGTCAATTCCGAAGATACGGCGGTAAATTCCAGATCATTTTCTGCTATTTTATCGGTGATCTCTTTCAAACCGGAAAGTTCTCTTTTTAATTTTCCGGAAAAATACCGGACAAGCCATGCGGTCTGCCCGAAAAACAAGAACAAAAATGTACCGATCAACACCCATTCCGGACGAGGTAAAATCCGGTTCATCACTTCCGATCGATAACGCATTTCCAGACGATAGCGCACAATACACCGCTTTTGATCCTCACGCAAAATAAACCGGTAGAAGTATCCCTCCCCGGCAAATGTATCGCTTCTTCCGCTCGCTTCCCACGCTTTATCCCGCTCTTGTTCGTCAAAACTTCCATATGCCCATGTGCCGTTCGTCTCATAAACGCCATAGTCGCTTCCGGGAGGAATCATCGTCTCTTCCACCCGATCTGCTGTACGGATCTCTTCCTGCCTCTCACTCAGAAATGTCTCCGCATAATTAGCCGGATAAATCCCTCCCACATTTTCCAACAGTACGATCAGCAAAAAAGACATGCCCGCCGCTGCTGCCGCTCCGATACAGAACAGCACGATAAAATGCAGAAACAGCCGCGCGATCGACGTCTCTTTTCTATTTGATGTTTTCCGTTTCCTGTCCATTCGTTTCCTCCCCGGTTCATCCTTTCTTCCACCGATACCCAATCCCCCATACGGTCTCGATCGGATTCTCTCCTGACTTCTGGCATTTCGCACGGATATTTTTCACATGCTCTGTAATGGCTGACGAATCGCTTTCCCCGTCAAAGCCAAACACATGCTCATAAATCCGCTCTTTGGAAAATACCTGCCCGCAGTTCAACGCCAGATACTCACAGATCGTATATTCACTTTTGGTCAGCAGGATCTCTTCTTCCCTGCAAAACATTTTCTTTGCCCCAAGTTCAAACTGAAATACCCCGACCGAAATCCTGTGCTTTTTCTCCCGCGTCTCTCTCCGCAGATGTGCCGCCACACGGGCACGCAGTTCTCCAATGCCAAACGGTTTCGTGATATAATCATCGCCGCCGTTCCCAAGTCCCTGCATCAGATCGCACTCCTCGGTCTTCGCCGTGAGAAACAGGATTGGGCAGTCCACCCGCTCCCTGATATCCCGGCAAAGAGTAAAACCGTCCTTACCGGGCATCATCACATCCAAAAGGATCAGATCGAACAAATCCAGAGGCATGGTCTCCGCCTGTATGGAATCCGGCTGGCTCGTCACCTGATGCCCCTCTTTTTCCAATGCCCGTTTCACAAGCGAGCAGATCTCCAAATCATCATCTATGATCAATATTTTACTCATCACACGCTCTCCCTTGATACTGATGAAACCATAAAAAAAGTATGGCACAAAGCGCCGCCGCAATCAAGAGACAGATTTTAATCCATGGAAGATTCCCCCATGTCTCCCACCCGTTTGGATCCATATATCTTTGCAGGACTTCCGTACTGAAATGAGATCCCCATGAACACGGGAAAAACCACCATATCCCGGTTCCCAGCCCGGTCAGGAGCAGAGCCGAGATCAGCATTTCCGCCACCCCGAATCCAAGAGAAAGATTTTTGGAAAACCGCAGAGTTAAAAACAAATGGATCCAATAAAGAGGAAAACTTCCCATCCACATTGCAAGCGCCGCCATTCCCCAGAACTCCCAGAAGATCCATCCGATGCTTTGTCCCCATACCGCCCCGCCGTTCTTCATGATCTCTGCGTAAAACAACACATAGTATCCGACCGCAAAACTTCCGATAGCAAAAAGCACTGCCGCCAGACTCTGGATATGAAGCACCGCACATTTTGCAAACAGCGCCTTTGACCGCTTCGTTGTTCCGAGAAACGTTTGAAAATGATTATCCTCCTCAAGCTGTATGCTCCGCGAGCAGACCATTGCAGCAAGAAACGGAAACACAGTTCCCATGATCTGCATAAAACCGGAAATCTCCGTGATCCCATGTCGGTTTCCCATCCAATAATAAAGAAGAAAAACACCGCTCCCCAAAAGTGGGACAGTCACATGGATCGGCAGCAAGATCGTATGCCGCATTTTCTGCCACTCTGCCCGCATCATATGTATGCCTCCCCCTCGTATATTCTTCTGAAGATCTTTCTGAATATTATTCTGCACATGATTCTGAACATTTCCCCGACTCATTTCTTCATCCGCCTTTCATACCAGATTTTTCCTGCGATCCACAAAATGAGAAACCATACCACTGCAGAGATCGTACCGATCCAGAGTGAATTCGAATCCATCACCTGCGGCGTCCATGTCATTTCCCCCGGTCTGGCAGGCAGACCGTTCGGCAATACGCCGAGCACCACACACATCATTCTTGCCGCAACTCCGCCGGGCAGTACCCAATAATACGACGTCAGCGAATACGAAGTATCCACGACCATCGCCATGGCAAACAACGCGATCGTCGCGGGGATTTTCCCGATCATCCTCGTTAAAAACAGCCCAAACGGTACCATCCATAAAAAGCCGATCCAGATCAAAACAATGGCAAGCATCTGTGCCCCAAGGGACGGGCGGATCTGAAACTGAAAATGCAATCCCCACTCCAACAGATAACCGACAAGGATCGTCAGACTTCCAAGAAAAAGGCATCCGATTCCGCCAAATGACGCCGCACAAAACACTTTTGCATCCCAGACACGCCCCATGTCGCAGGGAATGCTCAAAAGCGAATGATTTTTCATTTTCTGGTCTTTTCCGATCACAATCCCGCACAGCAGCGAAAGCATCCCCGGAAACATCATCGTATACCACCAGTTGTAACTGTCAACCGTAAAGAACTTATGCGTCATAAATGCAGACGCGATCACCGTAACAAGCGGCATAAAAATACAAAGCTTTCCCGCGGAAGAATGTCTGTACTTCAACCATTCCGCCTGCAGATAATTATCTCTCTTATTCCGCATCCCCGGTATGTTATTTTGCTGCCTGCTGTTTTGATCCCTGTTTTTCATCTCCGTGTCCCTCCTTTTTCTGCCGCGATCTTCATAAATAATTTTTCCAGATCTTCACATTCATCCATCCACCCCTCAAAACCAAGTTTTCCGCCGACGATGATCCCGATCCGGTCTGCCGTCTGTTCGATCTCGCTCAAAATATGACTGGATACAAGTACCGTGATCCCCTGCTGCGGAAATGAACGGATCATCTCCCTGAGTTCCTGGATACCGATCGGGTCCAGACCGTTGACCGGTTCATCCAGTACAAGAAAACGCGGTCGGTTCAGCAGTGCGATCGCAATCCCCAGTCTTTGTTTCATTCCAAGTGAAAACGCTCCCGCTTTTTTCTTCCCGGTATCTCCTAAACGGACAATCTCCAGTACATCCCGCATCCTTGCTTCGGAAACGCCGAGCATCAGCGCACGCACTTTCAAATTCTCCCATGCCGACAGATTTTCATAAATGGGAGGCGTTTCGATCAATGATCCGATGTTCCAAAGATCTTCCCTCGACCACGGATGTCCGTCAAACGTGATCTCTCCGCTTGTCGGTCTCAGGATCCCGGTCAACATTTTCAGTAACGTAGATTTTCCCGCTCCGTTCGGACCGAGCAGACCATATACACAATGTTCCGGAATATGGATACTCACATCATCCAGCGCTTTTTGTTTTCCGAATACTTTCGTCAAATGTTTTACTTCTACCATATTTTCAGCCAATTTTTTCTCCTCCTATGCCGTTTTCATCTTGACAAAATTAAAATAACGGATATTTCTAAGGACTTTCTAAGGATTGAAAAACTTATTCCAATCATTTTCTTCATCGGATACACGAATGATTTGACATCTTATCTGAAATGTTATATCATTCTATTACATTTGTAAGATTTTTAGTTACAAAAATTTCGTTTATAAAAAATCAGGAGGACTTCATCTATGTCAAAACTGCCGCAAATTTCGGAAGCTGAATTTGAGGTGATGAAAATCATCTGGAAATATGCTCCGATCAACACGAATGAAATTACAGAACATCTGCTGAAAACAACTTCATGGCGCCCCAAAACGATCCAGACATTGATCAAACGTCTTGTGACGAAAGGGGTTCTTTCTTATGAAAAACAAGGACGCATTTTTGTATATACTCCACTTGTAAAGGAAAGCGACTATATCAGTCAGGAAAGCAACTCCTTTCTGGATCGGTTCTTTAACGGACATCTAAGTGCCATGGTCTCTTCTTATCTGGAACAGGATCAGTTGTCCAACGCTGAAATCGACACTCTCCGGGATCTTCTTTCAAACAGTGTGAAAAAAGGCGGTGATGCCGATGCTTGAACCCCTTGCCGGTTTCATGGTTCGATTTGGGATCTGCAATCTCATTCTCAGCGGGATCATTGGTCTGCTTTTTGGAATCAAATGGCTGTTCCGAGGATTTCTATCAAATCGCATGCAATATAATTTATGTTTGATTTTACTAGGTTTACTTACTGTTCCATTTCTTCCGTTTTCCTTAAACTCCTATTTAAGCGGTATGGAACAGGCTGTGTTTCCGATTTTGCCCTCTACTTCCGGGATCGATTCCGCCGTGTCCCAACCGCTGACTCATACAACTGATTGGATGAATGATTTCGCACTTTCCGTAAACGATCAGATTTCCCCGACAATCAACTTACTCTTTTTCGGAATTTGGATTTTAGGAATTTTATTCATGGTGTTTCTGCTCTTTCGATCTGCAATACAATTACACCGGATTGAACAATCTGCACTTTCTCTGCAAAATCCACTGATTTACAGATTGTACGAGGAATGTCTTCACAAATTAAACATTTCGAAAGAAATTCCTGTTTACAGCACTGCATTTTTTAAATCTCCGATGATCGTCGGATTTTGGAGACCAAGAATTTATCTCCCCATTCATCTGATTTCCGATCATAACACGGTTATTCGTAATGATGACATTCGATATATGCTGCTGCATGAACTTCAGCACTACAAACATAAGGATTCTCTCATCGGTTGTCTGATGAATCTTGTAAGTATTGTTTATTGGTTTCATCCATTCGTGTGGTTTGCACTGAAAGAAATGAGAAATGAACGAGAGCTTGCATGTACATCATTTCCGTTTACTTCCGGTCTTGGCGGTAATCGAAAGCAAATGAAACGCAGGATTTTAAACATTGCTTCTTATCAACGTCCCGATCGGATCCGCAGACTGAAAAGCACCCTTGTCTTCACTCTGACATCTGTGCTTCTCATCGGATTTGTTCCTTTCATCTTCACAACCGCTGCGGATGATGATCGTTACCAATGGAATCCCGATACCGAAAATCTTATCTATTCTGATCATTCGGAAATCTTCGGTGATTACAACGGATCTTTTGTTTTGTATAACAGCAAAGAAAATTCTTGGAATATTTATAATAAAGAGCAGGCATTGCAAAGGCTCGCCCCTGATTCCACTTATAAAATATACTGCGCGCTTTTCGGGTTAGAAGAAGGGACCATTTCCCCTGAAAACACTTCTATAAAATGGAACGGAGAAACTTATCCTTTTGCCGAATGGAACCAAGATCAGACGTTAGCAAGCGCCATGGCATCTTCTGTCAACTGGTACTTTCAAACAATCGACAAAAAGCTGGAAAAAGAGCGTATCATTTCTTAATCTTGAACAGATTAATTATGGAAATAAAAGAATAACCGGAGATCTTTCTTCTTACTGGATGGAATCCGCACTGAAGATTTCCCCGGTTGAACAGGTAGAATTATTGATTGATCTGTACAACAACAATTTTGATTTTTCCATTGAAAATATAACGGCTGTCAAAAATGCTCTATGCATTTCCTCGTCCGATATTTATGCACTTTACGGAAAAACAGGAACAGGAAGAGTAAATGAAAAAGACATAAGCGGCTGGTTTATCGGCTATGTTGAAACAACAGATACCACCTATTTTTTTGCAACTAATATCCGCGCAAACACCAATGCCACCGGAAGCCATGCAGCGGAGATCACATTCGATATTTTTAAGAATTTAAACATTATTACATAATCTGTTTCACCGACTTTAGTGCCCCGGAAAACCAGGGCACTAATGCCATTAATCAAATACGACAGTCTCGCCTGTTTCCGCTGACTTATAAATCGCTTCAATGACGCGAGTGACAACTGCTGCCTGTTCTGGAAGAACTGCCGGATCCGTTCCCTTTGTAATGCAGTCTACCCATTTTGTCATATCATAGTCCCACATATCATACTTTGCTTCCGGGCTTGTAATCTCCGTTTTTAATTCTCCATTAACCATCTTTGTGATGCGGACACTATCTTCAAATCCCGGACCTACCATATCGGCACCTGCCAGTGTTCCTGCTACGGAGCAGATAATTCCGGGTGCTTCCTGCTGCATATTTGTTCTCCATGCAGTTTCAACATAAAACATCGCGCCATTTTTCATTGTAATCATAGCCATTGCAGTATCTTCTACATCAAAATTATTTGGATCCCATGGTCCAAGCTGATTTCCTTCCGGGAAATTTTTCATCTTATCGAATGTAACTCCGCGTACACTTGCAACCTCATAATTATCTGTCAGCCACATTGGAAGGTCAATAGAATGCGGACCTCCATCCATTAATACACCGCCTCCGTTTAATTCTTTGTTTGTATATACACCATATGCCGGAAGTCGATTCGGACGAAGCTGTGAAGATCGGATATAGTATACATCTCCAAATTCACCTGCCTCATACATTCTCTTCATTTCCATCGGCGCTGTATTATAACGCCATTGTGTACCACTTGTCAGTTTCTTTCCAGCCTTTTTCTGCGCTTCAAGCATTTTTTGAGCATCAGCATATGTACATGCAAGTGGTTTTTCACAGTAAACATCTTTTCCATGTTCAAATGCGTAAATTGTCATCTCACAATGAAGAGGATTTGGCGTACAAACATGCACTACATCAATGTCTTCTGCCGCACACATTTCTTTATAATCTGTATAAATCTTAGCATTAAGACCGAAATCTTTATTTGCCTTCTCGCATCTTTCTGTAAGAATATCACATAATGCAACAATTTCTACCTCTTCTGAATGTTTTACAAGTTGTGTCAAATGTTTTGTTGTTCCAATCTCACCAACACCGATAATTCCAATTCTTTTCTTTGTCATTTTATTTTTCTCCTTGAATTTTTAAATATTTTTCCTTACATATTCTATTTTTCTATTATGCCGGCAACACTTTACAAGATGCTTCTACTTTCATATCACGATTTTCAAATGTAAAAAATTCCAAACAGAAATTGCCTTCATAACCGAGTTCTTTTACTGTATTCAGTATAAATGTATAATCCAACTCTCCTACCGTAAGTTCTGCTCTCATCGGTGCTCCTGCTCCGTGAATATCTCCAATCAGATTCAGATTTTTCTTGATAGTCTCTGTGATCTGACCTTCAATGTTCTGGAAATGAAAAATATCATAAAGAAGTTTTACATTTTTACTTCCCACTTTTTCTATCAGACCAAATGCCTGTTTAGAACTTGTAAAGAATCCCCCTGTCACTGGCTCAACCAATATAGTTACATCTTCTTTCTCAGCAATAACTGCAAGACGTTTCAGCGCATCCTCCATAACTTTGATAACCTCATCCGACGAAAGATTTCTTGCATACTCCTCCGCATTTAAAATCAAGTTACTGCATCCGATCTGTTTTGCCTTTGGAACACTCTGCTCAAAAAGTGAAACCAATTCTTCTGTCTTATCAGGATTTCCTAAAAGTGCAGCTCCTGCGGAAACACACGCTCTGATCTCTATTCCCAGTTCCCTGCTCGCAGCGGCAATCCGCTCCAGATCCCTGCCTTCCAGACCAAACATTTCAATTCCGGTCAATCCGTTCTTCTTTGCTAATTTCATGGCTTCAATGATGCCATCCGTATCCGGCCAAATTGGTCCTTTCTCTCCAACTGCCACGAACATAATATCTGCACATAAACTATACTTCATTTCTGAATATCTCCTTTCATTTCCTCATTTTCTTCTTTTTCTTCTTTGTACCTTTATTATAGAAAATATCTTTTTTATCAGCGTTCCTCTTCCGCAACATTATTTCTTCAATAAAACTTTGGTTCTAAATTTGAAACCAAGGTGTCTCTTAATTTTCTGCCTTATTTCTAAATGCTTGTTTCTGATCCAATCTCTGTCGTATTTTTGCACATTCCTCATCTGATAAATTATAAAAAAGCTAAGAAGATATAAGAATCCCAATTACTGCACCACATGATGAAAGCATCATAAGCACCGGAACCAAATCTACGCTTGCAACGGAATACATAATATAATAAAAGGGAGGACATTGGTTCCAAGCTTGAAACCAATGTCCTCCCTTTTATTTTTCTATCTACTCAATATACTTCATCCGATATATCTCGCTCAACATCAAAAAGTATAAATCAAACATCAATACTCCTGTTACGATCTTATCCTTATCTGAATAAAATAATTCTTTATCTAAGTACTTCTCATATCGTGTTGACACGCCATATATCTTCGCTCTCTTTTTCTTAATATTATTAAATACAAGCTCCATATCCATCGTTTCCACATGCTCAATCATATTAACAATCACAATGCTCTGTTCCGTCAATGTTATGCTGTCTTCAAGCATATCCGGAAGCAGGCAATAGTATCCTGTTTCCTGTCCTTCCATTGCAAGATTCTGCTGTAACGATAAAATTGCGCTATTCTTATAGGGTGTATAAAAAACTACTTTATCTGCCAAATGTAAATCTTCTGCAATCTGTTCTAATTCCTTTGTATCAATCTGATCTTTTATCAATTCATAAGTTTGCATGACCTGCCTCAACATAAAATCCTTTACACTGGCGGCATCCTGACTTTGCTCGGAGGGAAGAAGTCTGTTGTAATAAGTGTAGTGCTTGACCGCTCTCCTCAACTCATAATGAAAATCTGTAAAATTCTTATATCCCAATTTCTGTACCATTCGCCATACTGTCGTTCTGGATGAATTTGTTAATTCTGCTATATCATAAACAGTTCCATTTGCCGCTTCATCCAGATTCTCCAGAATCCCTTTACATACATTTCTATATGTACTATCCAATGAAAGATGATTGTATAATTCCGTCAAACTCTGAAGAACATTCATATCAAGCCCTCACTTCCACCTGTGTCATTCTATATATCTTCGTTGCGATATTCCCGTTGAGCCAGTAATGTCAATTTCATTTTGATACGTTTCTTTTATTGATTATTATAAAATTTTCTGATACAGAAACCATTCCTATAATTATCCTTTTTTCCTCTTTTATTTTTTCTATCTTTCTCTTCTGTCTAAAATCAGGACAAAAAAGAATGGAATATTTTTGTTCCTAAAAATCCCCCATTCTCTTCATATTTATCTTTTCACAAAATACTCCTCATACCACACAAGGAATGTGTAGATCGTCCACACTTTTCTCCAATTATCGGAATTTCTGCCGACATAATCATCGAAAATAGCGTTGATTTCATCCAGATTGAAGAATTTCTCTGCATACTCACTGTGGAATTTCGCCTGTACATCCTGATTATATCGCTCATCTGCCATCCATATCCGAATCGGCACAATGAAGCCTAATTTCTTCCGGAACGCAATCTCTTCCGGCAGCACTTTTGCAGCAGCAGTACGGAATGCAACTTTATTCTGTTCTTCATTGACTTTGTAACATGACGGCATTCTTGATGCAATATCAAAAATTCTCCGGTCAGTAAGCGGCATCCGGATTTCCAAACCGGCTGCACTGCTCATTCTGTCTACATTATAATAAATATCCCCCTCCAGCCAGATCTGAATATCTACATTGGACATTTTAGAGAGCGGATCCAGTTCTTCTGTTTCCTCATAAATTCCTGTCACAAGTTCGATCGGAAGCACATCCGGATCATAGTGTTTCAAAATGCGCTGCTTCTCGTCCTCTTTCATAATATTCGTATTGCCGACATAGAACGTTTTCAGATTCTCACCATAACGCTCTGCATTGCGGTACATATTATAACCGCCGAAAAATTCATCTGCTCCCTCACCGGAATAACACAACTTTGTGTGCTCCGCCGTCGCCCGGCATGCCAGCGCAAACGCAATCGCAGATGCATCTCCAAGCGGCTGTTCCATATTATACATTACCCACGGTACAATTCCGAAATATTCCTCCGGTGTGATCAGACATCTTGAATTCTCTCTTCCAAGTATATCCGCAGTCTGTTTCGCCAGCCCGGATTCATCAAAACGCGCTTCTTCATAACCACAGGAATCCGACATCTTTACATCCGACATTGCCAGCACATAAGAAGAGTCCACCCCTCCGGACAGGAACGATTCCGCGGTCTCATCTGCCGCTTTCACTTCCGGCATGATCATCTGGATCGTTGTGTGTATCTCATCCGCCCATTCTTCCAACGATTTACTTTCATCCGGATGGAATTCCGGTTTCCAGTAACGCTCGATCTTCATTTTCCCGTTTTTCCAGATCAGATAGCGTCCCGGAAGTAATTTCTTCACGCCTCGGAAAAAGGTATTTTCTCCCGCCACATATGTCAGTGTAAGATAAAGCTGCAGCATCTCCTCATTCAGCTCTTTTACAAATCCCGGCTGCTCCATGATCTGACGGATCGATGTTCCGTAAAGCAGATCTCCGTCTGCTGTTTCATAATAGAAAAATGGTTTTGTTCCAAACTGATCCCGCAGACAGAACAATTCCTTTTCTTCATCGTCCCACAAAGCAAACGCAAACATTCCATGCATATGATCTGCCATATGACAGCCCCAAGTCTCATATGCCTTTACTAAGATCTGTTCTTCACGTTCCTCTCTGGAAAGACCTGTATCAATTCCCAGTTCCCGGCAAAGTGATTCCCAATTACGGATATGACCTCTGTATTCCTGTACTTTAATCATTATAGTCTCCTCTCGTGTAAGTGGTGAGTGAATTTTCTGATTCCTCTGTACTGTTTCCGGTATCAGTGTACAAAGACCTATTATCCCTTGTACACCGATACTCTCTTTCACATCGAAAGTTATTATACCACGCTGGAAGTCACTTTACCAAGAAATTCTTTTGCAGACCGAAAATCTTACTAAACCAGTTTGCAGATCATTTCCAATACTCGCTTGGCTGTCACTTGAAGTTCCGCTCTTGTAATCGGATATTTTGCTTCCGGATTATCAACAGCACTCAACATTTCTTCAAAATCCGCTGCCATTCCGGGCATAACAAGATCATTTCCCGCATGGATACATCCCGATGCAAGACCTGCCGGATGTTTATTCTCTCTTCCGCCTGCTGCCGCGATCATTCCGCCAACCGCATACCAGTCTGTCATAACCGCCCCCTCATATCCCCACTCGTCTCGGAGAACATGGGTCTGAATATCTTTACTGTTGTTCGCATGTTCACCATTTACAAGATTATAGGAACTCATCACTGCTGCCGGAGCAGATTCTCTGATACAGATTTCAAATGTACGAAGATAAATTTCACGAAGCGCACGCTCCGATACGATACTGTTGGATGCCATCCGGTTCGTTTCCTGATTGTTCAATGCAAAATGCTTGATCGTCGTTCCACATCCCTTATGCTTCTGAACTCCGTTTGTGATCGCTGCCGCGATCCGTCCGCCTACAACCGGATCTTCTGAATAATATTCAAAATTTCTTCCGCAAAGCGGGGATCTCTGGATATTCATCGCCGGTGCAAGCCACAAATGAACCCCGAACTGTTCCATCTCTTTTCCTACCAGATCGCCAAGTATCTCACACATCTCGGTGTTGAAACTCTGTGCCAATGCTGTTCCGATCGGGATTGCTGTACAGTACGCATAATGGATCGACGCTTTTTCTTCCGCTTCTGTCGGCTTTGGCGCCATCGCAGCCATCATCTGAAGCTGTTCCTGATCCATAAATTCCATCATTCCTGCCAGAGGATTGTCAACGCCTTTTGCTTTTCCATCTACAATCTTATACATCTTACATATACGGACACCGGCAGGACCGTCTGCCATTACAAGGCTTGGAACGCCTAATTCTTCCAGTCTCTTTGTCGTCTCTCCTGCAGCTCCCGCTACGGTCTGAGCGCTTGCTCCTATCATTGATCCCATTCCTGTATTGTCTTCGTACAGTCCGATACTCAGATATGCCAACTGCTCGTTTGTAAGAGATGCAACGAATTGCTCCGCTGAAATTTTACCGCTTTTTACTTCTTCAAAACTACCGGTTTCTTTATTCAATATTTCTTTTGGTTCTTCCGAATATGTAACTTTTTCTGTCTGAAACAGTTCTGCATGAAGCTCGTATACCGAAACTTCCGGATTCTTCACTTGCGCATCCCTTTCCTGCGCTTCCATTCCATCCGCCGGGATGAATTTGGGAATATCTGCTCCCGGACAGATTGTCTTACATTCTTTTACAATCACATCTGCATCCAGTTTCAATCCCGCGCATACAACCGTATCTTCTGAAGAATTACCGATGCGCAGCCAATAAACACCCTTTTCCAGCACATAACTTGCCAGTTCTTCATCATACGCAGCCAGATCACGCAACGAAAATGTAAGTGTCACTTTTTCACTTTCTGATGGCTTCAACTCACTCGTCTTTACAAATGCTGCCAGTTCCTGATAGGGTTGATCTAACTTTGCAGACGGCTTACTTACATACAACTGGATCACTTCTTTTCCTGCACAAGTCCCGATATTAGTGACCGGAACTGTCACAGAAACTTTTTTCTCATCTGCCGCTACACTCGCAGTGCCAATCTCAAATTTCGTATAGGAAAGCCCATATCCAAACGGGAAAGTCGGTGTCACATTGGCTGTCTTAAAATAACGATATCCGACATAAATCCCCTCATTATAAACCGTATCATCCATATCTCCGAATCCTTTTGTCGATGGATATTGTTCGATCGGCGCCCACGTCATCGCCAGTTTTCCTGACGGATTGCTTGCTCCTGTCAGAATATCTGCCAATACATCTCCCGTCGGTGTTCCGAGCTGCCCAAGAAGCAGGATATTCTTTACCTCCATAACAGGTTCCAAATTGACCATTCCCCCGACATTGAGCACAAGTACAAATTTTTTATAGTGTCTGCTGCAATACAAAATATCACGGATTTCTGTCTCTGATAAATTGATATCTCCTGCCGACACATCCCTGTCTGCCCCCTCTCCGGAAATTCTTGAAAGTACATAGACAGCCAAGTCACATTCTGCATCCATAGCAATCTCATACTGTGGTTCCGGCATCGCCTTTCCCATTCCATACATTACTGCATTGATTCCCAGTTCTGCTGCTTCTTTCTTAACCTGTTCTACAAAAACAGCTCTGGCATCAACCAGTACCTGATCGTAAGCATCCAGCCACGCTTTCGACACGATCTCAAATCCTGCACGTTCCATTCCCTCTTCTACGGTTACGAAATGACGGACATTAACATCACCGGATCCGGTTCCTCCCTTGATTGTCTTCCTTGCCCCGCTTCCGTACAATGCAGCCTTTCCGGGCGCAAGCGGCAGTGTATCATCTCCTCTTTTTAAGAACAATGCGCATTCCGGCGCTGTTTTTCGTACAAGATCGATGTGTTCTTTTTCAAAAGGCTGTACTGCCTCTTCCGTAATTCTCAACATTTTTAATTCCTCCTTTTTGCTTCTGGTTATCTGTCTACCATCTTACACTATTTTTTCATTTCATGATTTTGTTTTTTCATTTTTTATTTTATTTTTTCATGATATAATATGTAGAAAGATAAAAAAACAATAAAGGAAGCTCAGTTTAATATGAAAAATTCACATACTCCTCTTTCCGACAATTTTGAATCCAATTTAACTTTTTTACTTCATGATATCCACGCCGTAACTAAAATCTCTTTCAGCCTTTTTGATAAAGAGTTTCATCTTCTCTCTTCTCTTTCCGGCTGGGAGAATCATATCAGCAATTTCTTTTTTCTCAACTGCCCATTCGCCCCAGAAGATCTCGCCGGATCCAAGACACATGCACCATTCTATTTTTCAGACATACTACATTTGAATTGGTTTATCTTTCCACTTACCGTTTCAGAATCTTTTCTCGTATTCGGACCGGTTTTTGAAACAGAGGTTACTCCGGTCTTTTTTCAGAAAAAATTGGATTTCCAAAATATGTCTGTTTCCTCTCAGATCCGTTTTTTAAAAATGCTGAAAGATATTCCGGTTATCCCATATATGCAGTTTCAGCAATATGCAGCCATGGTGTATTATGGACTTTATAACCAGAACCTGGATTCAGCCACTATTATTTCCACACATCAGGCATCAAAAGAATCCCTTGCTGAAAATATCACACTCTCTGAACTGATGAATACAAGCAAAAATCAAAAACACCACATTCCGCAGTCTCATGGTTCGCGGCTTGCCGAAAAAACAATGCTGGAAAATGTGCGTTGCGGAAATATTACTGCGCCGCCCTATTCCGATATGAGCGATGGCACTGTTGTTGGAACACTTTCCAATCATGATCCGCTGCGTCAGGCAAAAAACCTTATCATTACCCAGACAACGCTGATCACCCGCGCTGCCGTCGATGGGGGCATGCATTCGGAAGCCGCCTACTCACTCAGCGATTTCTATATCCAGCAAGTGGAACTTTGTAACACAGAAAATGAAGTATACGCCTTATCCGGTAAAATATATCATACATTCGTAAAACAGGTGCACGAGATCCGTACACAAAATTATTCTCCGATTGTCCGATTCATGTGCACCTATATCGAAAAACATATTTTTGAAGTGATCTCCTTAAATACGATTGCTTCGGAGCTGGGCTATGATACATACTACCTCACAACATTATTTAAGAAAGATACCGGAAAAAACATCAAAAACTATATTCTGGAGCAAAAAATGGCACAAGCTAAAATCCTTCTTGATGCAACGTCCATGGAAGTCCGGGAAATCAGCGAACGGCTGGCATTTCGATCGGTCTCCTATTTTTGTACACAGTTCAAAAAATATACCGGTGAGACGCCACTTTCTTATCGGAAAACTGTACACTCGCCTTCAAAAACACTTTGATGTCCGAAAATGTTTTCCTTGTATGTCTACACTGTTTTCTTCTATACCGGTGCTGAACCTGCCTCCTCTTCCGTATACTGCTCCGCCAATTCTTTGCTATATCTATACAATTCATCATTGATAAGCAGTGCTTTCACTATCTCCCATATATTGTCCGTTATTTTTATCCGAACCATCGGATAATAGCGGGCAAAAGATTTATCGTCTGTTTCAATATCCAAAAAAATCTTTTCCCAGTCTTTATCACGGATCAAAATGGATCTGTTCTGCCTGATCATCCATTCTTTTCGTTTTTGAGGTTTCTCCTCCATCAGCTTTTTATAAGTGTCTTCTTTCAATGTGTCTTCTGAAAATCGTATTAATTTTCCGATTGCTTTTTTAATACTCGAAGTGATCGTACTGCCTGTCTCATAAAATTGTAATTCATCAATCCTGTTAATGTCATAATATTCTTTCTTCTCTGCCTGTCCCGGTTCATAAACCAAGAAGTTCTCCTCGGAAGACGTATTCCGCTCTTTCGCTTCTGTTTCCAAATATGTATCTATAATCCGATTCACATCGCACTTCTCCCCAATTCCCATGAGCAGCGCCATCCGTATCTCCTCCAACGGGATATAGCGATCAACTTTCTCATTTCCGGAAGTACTGTGACAAAATTGATGTATGAAAAAATCGATACCATATGGTGTCTCCACCTCCTGATCAGTTCTCCAAATATCCTCGCAGTTTTTCTCCGGTATATGAAGCTTGGCATCCATAATCTGCTTCACAAATGCTTCATATTGCTCCTCTGTTTCCTCTTCTCCATCTTTAAACTGTACAAATTCGCATAGTTTCTGCAGATCGAACCCCTGCAGCATATACGCAGAAAAACTGTTAGAAAATCCAATCGTTCCAATCTTTATGTGGTGAAATTCTTTTTTCCATGCTGTATCAATGGTCTCCTCCGAATATACTTTGCGCATAAACGCTCCGAACTCAGCCCCTTTTATTCCCAGATAAAAACTTCGAAAAATCTCAAGCTTCTCTTCTTCTGCAAACGGCAAAACTGACACGCGCTTCCAAAAACGCTCCATACAGCAGCGATCCGGCATATCGATCGGCTTCTTCAAAAACTGGTTTGTGATCGCAACAGCACGCTTACACTGGTCTCTCGTAATATCTCCGGAAACAAATGCTTTTGTACCTAATTTTGCTTCGATAAAGCATGCGATCGCAAGCAAATACATATGATAAGGTTCTCCCTGCGTCTTGCCGCCCCACAGACAATACGCATTGTCAAATTTCGAATCATCCCATGGATAATCCAGATACTCCGGTAAATTAGAGATCATCGCATCTCCGGCATCCGGATCCACAGTCTCCTGCTTGACAAGATCTCTGGGCATCGAAAAGGATTCAGCAGTGCGCATATAAAGATAATCTCCATCCACACTCCATAAATAGCGCATGTGCTCATTGTTCCAACCATAAGTCTGCTCAAACTCATCTACCGGCACAAGGCAGATCGTATCAATTCCATGAATCCTTACTTCCTTGCGCATTGCCAAATTCAATTCTTTTGCCAGGCACAATGCTTCTTCATATACTTCTTGCCACTCCTGCGGTGTCACTGCCTTTGAAATACTTAAAGATATACAAACACCCATCCGCTTCTCTTCCTTTCCTCATCAAGATATATTTATAGTATATATTATATATAATTACTATGTTTATTTCAAGATATATTTTATGTATACTTTGTATAGCGATAAAATATATCAAACTCATTTTTATACTATATGGCTCTACACAACAATTGCATCAGAAAGGGGATTAAAATGAAACAAGAAGATTACACAAATTTAGGTTCAAAAATAAAGGATATGCGGATCCAAATGAATCTCACACAGGCGGATGTCGCTGCCGCTCTGGAAGTCACCCCCGGCTATATCAGTAATGTTGAAAATAACCGGACTGCCATGTCGCTTCGTATTTTGATCTATTATGCAAAATTAGCCGGGATCTCGCTGGATTCTCTCATCGGAAAGATTGATTCCGATTATCAGGAAACGGCACTTGACCGGGAGCTTTTCACACAGATTCAAAAAATGGATCCGGACAGTAAAGAAAAGCTGCTAAAAACGCTGAAAATATGGGGGAATGAATAACACATTCCCCTAGATCTCAATCACTTTTGTTGCGACCGCATCCCGAAACGCCATATCATGTTCTACCAAAAGCATTGTCGGTGAAAATTTTTCTATCAATTGTTCAATCTGCATTCTGGAATAAACATCAATAAAATTGAGTGGTTCGTCCCATACATATAAATGAGCCCGTTCACATAAACTTTTCGCGATCAAGACTTTTTTCTTTTGTCCTCCCGAAAATTCTTTCATATCTTTTTCAAACTGTACCCGCTCAAAATCCATTTTTCTCAAAACGATTTTAAACAGACTCTCATCCAGATTATTTTTTTCAGCAAATTCCGCTAAAGTTCCTGTCAGATAAGAAGTATCCTGAGGTACATAAGAGATCTGAAGTCCCGATCCTACCGTTACTGTGCCGGTATGTTCCAACGACTCTCCCGCCAATAACTTCAACAAACTACTTTTCCCGCTCCCGTTTTTGCCCTCGATGAAAACACGATCTCCAGTTCTCACCTGAAATGAAACCGGTCTGCTGATCGCTCGATCTTCATACATGACAGCCGTCTCCGAAAATGAAGCCAGTATATCTGAATGATACGCTTCCGGATTCATTTTCAACGCATTTACAGTCTCCACATTTTTTAGCAGAACGGCTTTTTGTTCGATTGCCTGCTGTTTTCTCTTCTCAATCGTCTTGGAACGTTTCATCATTTTTGCCGATTTATGACCGACATACCCTTTATCCGCCGCGCCGATTTTAGAAGCCTCCACATGATCGGACCATCCTGCAGAACGTTCCGCGGATTTCTGCAGTCTGCTTATATCCTTTTTTAAACGTTCATTTTGTAATAGTTCCGATTCCTGTCTCCGCTCAAAATTTTCCATCCAGGATGAAAAATTTCCGCTTTGCACTCCTATATCCGCGCGGTTTATCGACAAAATATGATCCACGCATCCATCTAAAAATCGCCGGTCATGCGATACAAGTATAAAACCTTTTTTCTTATTAAGATACTCAGATACCTTTTTTCGTGCAGCTGTATCTAAATGATTGGTAGGTTCATCGATCAGCAGAAAATTTCCCTCGTTCAAAAACAGCGCCGCCAATAAAACTTTTGTCTGCTCTCCATTTGAAAGTGTCTCAAAAGTTCTCCACAGCACCTCCATCTCCACATCGAGATACGAAAGCTCTCTCCGTATTTCCCACTCTTTTGCATCCGGACATATTTCCTGTAAAATATCTGCGGTCTGCCTTTCCTTATCAGTGATCGGATACGGGAAATAATCGAAACGAACATTACTGCTGATTTTTCCACGATACTCATATTTTCCTAGCAAAAGATTTAAAAATGTTGTCTTTCCTCTTCCATTTCTTCCTACAAAACCAAGCTTCCAATCCGTATCAATCTGAAAACTGACCCGATCAAATATCAGATCATAGCTTGACGGATAAGAAAATGTCAGGTCTTCCACTTTGATCATTGACATAATGCCATTCCTCCATCCTAAAATTTATATCAAAATAAGCTGCAAGAAAGTAACCGCCAAATAATGATGCGGCCAGATATAAAATTACCCCAGCCCTTTGCGAGTTGGAGTAATTCACTATAATTCACATGCGATTTTTGATAGATTGGAGTTTTTGGCTCCAGGGTGCAAGCTCTGCGAGCTGATCATCGGTCATTTCTTTCGTTGGCCGATGGTCCAGCAGAAATTTCAGATATCCGTAAACATTCAGGTCATGCGCCTTTGCCATCTCAACCATTGTATAAACTACAGCACTGGCATTGGCTCCAGAGACAGAATCACTGAACAGCCAGTTCTTCCGACCGACTGCAAATGGACGGATCGCGTTCTCGCTGAGATTGTTTGTGAAGCTGCAGCGACCATCCTCCAGATAGGTCTCCGCTGTTTCCCGCCGGTTAAGGACATAATTCACCGCTTTATCCATGCGGGTATTCCGGACTGGCTTTTGATGTTCAAGCCACAACCAAAAAGCCTCCAGAACAGGTTTTTCCTTCTCGAGACGCAGCTGCTTACGCTTTTCATAATCACCGGGATATTTTTTGTTAATGGAATCCTCTATGGCAAACAGGCGGTTACAGTACTGGACTCCCTGCACTGCAGGCTGGCTGTAATCATACTGTTTCCCTTTGGGAACGGCGTCGATAAAGTACCGGCGGATGTGCGCCCAGCAGGAACATCGTTTGATATCCGACAGGCTGTTGTAACCCTGATAACCATCCGTTTCCAGATACCCGTGATAGCCTTCCAGGAACTCCTTTGCATGGCTGCCGCTCCTGGTTGGAGAATAACCATATAAGATAATGGCCGGGAGGCCGTCTTCGCCGCTGCGGAACAGCCACATGAAGGATTGTGTCTGTGCCCGGCGTTCTTCTTCTTTCAGTACCTGGACTCTGGTCTCATCTGCCATTGCAAAGCTGCGCTTCAGCAGTTCCCGGTGGAAGTAATCATACATTGGCTGTAAGTAATTCCTGGAGCAATAGATAATCCAGTTTGCAAGTGTCGTCCTGCTGATCTGGGCACCATACTGTTTCCAGTCTTTCTCCTGACGGTAAAGGGGAAGTCCATTGGCGTACTTCTGATACATCGTCCATGCAACGGTGGATGCGGTCGCTGGGCCTTTTCCTACCAGGGCCTGCGGAACCTGAGACTTTACGATCACAGGTTTTTCCGTGTCTCCCAATCCTTCCTTACAAGACGGACATCCATAACTCTGGCTGTAGTATTCGATCACTTTGCATGTGGCCGGGATGAATTCCAGCTCACGGCGGACATACTCTTCGCCGATCAGAACCATCTGCGTACCGCAGACCGGGCAGACCTGATCTTCTTCTGGAAGAGGGATGACTACTTTTTCAACCTTCAGGCCTTTAAAAAGATCCTCATGGGTTGCTTTCTTCTTGCGGGTATGCTCCCGGATCACGGTCTCTTCTTCCAACAGGGAAAGATCCTGTTCCACTTCCGCTTCATCAAAAAGGTGCTGCTGTCCTGGAATGTCATCGGTTCTTCTTTCGCTGGAGGAACCGAAAAGCTTTTTGGTAAGATAGTCCACCTGTTCCTGAAGGGCTTTTTCGTGGCTGGTTTTTTCGTCAATAACAAGACGGAGAGATCTGATCAGTTCCGTCTGCTCAGAGATCATTGTTTTCAGTTGTGTTATGGTGTCCTTCAGCTCTAAGAGCTGGATGTCTTTTGCACTGGAAGCCATCGTTCTCTCCTTGGATTTGATACCTTTATTATACCAGAAATACAGTTATTCCTAAAGGAAAATAAGGGCTGAAAAACGCTGAATTTATAAGGAAATCAGCCATTTTTCTGTGCAGGATTTTTACCGGAATCCAGATGTTTTTTACTCTGCTTTGAGTGCTTTGGGCTGGTCGATATCAATTCCTGACATCAGCCAGTCAAACTCCCGCCAGGAAAGATTCCGGACTTCTGACTGCTTCCTGGGCCATTGATATCCACCCCGGACAGATAACCGTTTATAGATCAGGACAAAGCCATCCGGTTCACGGAACAGAGCTTTGATCCTGTCCCGTCTTCTTCCACAGAACAGGAAGAGCGCACTGGATGTCGGATCCATCTTAAGCTGGTCTTCGATAATGGCACAGAGACCATCGATGGATTTGCGCATGTCCGTATAGCCGCAGACAATGTAGATCTTTTCAAGGCCGGAGATATCACCTAACATGAGGTCTCCCGGATCAGGCGGAATGTCTTGGTGAGCAGGACAGGATCGGCATCATTGCTGATGCGGATTGTCACATCATTCATGGACACTTCAATCGTATGTGAATTGTCAAGGTTCGTTTGGTGCATCTGCGATGCTGTATGCTGTTCCGGAAGGTGATCCGAAACAATATCAATGGGAACCACGTCCTGCTTTGAACGCGGGATCTCACAATGACCATAATTCGGTGCTGGGATCTGATCCGCTGCTGCTTTCCTGCAGCGGCTGACCCAGTTATAAAAAGTGCTTACTGCGATGTCGTTTTCACGGCACCAGTCAGCATCTGTCATGCCGCTTTGGCGGCATTCATTGATAAGCCTGATCTGTTCCGCCATCGGAACACGGGCTTTGCGTGTAGCTGTCATAACCTATCCTCCGTAATTGTAGTGAAATAGTCTAACTATCTTTCATTTACAATTATAGAGGAATCCAGGAGATTAGAAAATCCGCAGGAATATTTGGCGCTTACGCAAGAAAGTAACTCCTGCAGCTCAATATCTTCGATATAAATCCCATGATCAAGCACGGGACATCTTATATAATGAGTGATAGATTTGTAACTTTCTTGCAATAGGCAGAATAATCCTGTAAAACAGAATTATTATATAGTTCTGATTATCTGCAAGAAAATCCACTCATCTTTTCACCCCCTTTTTTTTTGCTATTCCCACTCGACAACCACTAATCAATTTTATTTAGAGATTATTCGTTGTCGTGCTTATAGTTCTTTTGATAATTTGATTTATCCATATTATCCTGCCTATACGAGCTAATGTTATCATTTTGTTATCGACATTGATAACACTTGCTCTGTAACTGTGGATAATAGCAATATGTTCCGAATCAGATTATAAGCGAGTTTGCTTAGAAAAGCAACTTTATAATCATTCTTAATTCTTTGTTCATTACTTACAATTCACGGCTGTTAATCATTGTCTAACATATTCTTGTTTTCATATCTAACATTATTATCATTAATTTGAAGAATTTTATGAACACCAACCTTGTATTTTTCAGATTTTGCAATAATCTTTCCAAACTCAATAAAACTTTCATCCGATGCACAATCCGAAACTAAAGTTGCAAGTTCTTGTCCAACTTTTGTAAATGGATACTGTTTAATACTCCCTTGTGTAATACCCTCATTTTTTGCTGCAAGCGTCATTATTAATTCCTCATTTATGAAGAGAATTTCAGGATTTTGAGATAATTCAAAATTCAAAGTTATCAGAGCATCATTAAAAATCAGACCCACTTCACTTAATCTCATTATATCAGAATAGGTTATTTCGCTCTTTTCTAAATATTCCTCATAATTCGGCAAAAAAATCTCACCAGCACCTTTATCAAATGAGAATTTACAGAATTTCAAAAATAACTCTGCATCAGATTTTCTCATATTCCGCAGCACGTCAATTGTCCTTAAAGAAAAAAAAGAGGGATTATTTATTTCTCCTGCAAGAATTCTTGCCCATATATCCTGCATATCATCATCACTGATATTACCTACAGCTTCATAAAAACGCATGAACCAGTCGAAATCATAAAAATTATAATTTCTGTCCTGTTGCTTTTGGGAATAGTGTGTATCAGCTTTCTTAGCGATTTTGAGAAAATTTTTAGCTTTATAAAACTCAGTATATGTCATCTGACCAGAGGTCAACAACTCTTCGATTACCTCATCAAACCTTCCTGCTTTTAATTTTTCAAATTCAGTAGTAGCAGTATTACTCCTTAAAAACACAGCGGTAATAATAGATCCTACAATCGGACCAACTGCCGAAAGAATAGTTGAGGCATTATTACCTAAATATGTAATCAATTCTGCTCCGTTCATTTTTCCTCCTTAAAAATAGCCAATCATCCTTTAGTAACTTATTTTTTTCAACAACACTGCCGTAGTATACTTCATAGTGCTGATATAATTTTGAGTAAAAATATATGATTGTCGCCACTTTCAAATTATTGTTTTTGTAAATCATTGTTATGAATATCTGCAATTAGATTTTTCTTCAATGAAACAATACCTTCTTGATTCTTCTTGAGCAGCTCAAGCTGACGATATGCCTTTTCTCTCAAAATCTTCAATCTCTCAAGTTTCGGCACTTCTTGCCCTATCAAATCGGCATTCGTATCTTCCAGATTAATAAGCACAACCAATTCTTCCGCAGAAGCAAAATCTCTGATATTAGGAGTTTTACCTTTTATTCCTTTTTCATTTCTCCATTGTGCTGCTGTTTTTCCAAACAAAGCTATATTTAGAATATCTGCTTCTGAAGCATATGTATATGCCATTTCCTGCGGAGATAATGTGGGTGTTATCAAAAAATTTTTTACCGCATCTGTATGGATACGATAATTTATTTTTGAAAGTTCTCTCTTTACATCCCATCCGATCGCTAACCGATCTGCTTCATCTTTCTTTAATCGCTGATAATCTTTGATGATATAAAGCTTAAATTCCGGCGAAATCCATGAAGCAAACTCAAATGCTATATCCGTATGAGCATAAGTGCCGCCATATCGTCCCGATTTTGATACGATACCGATTGCATCCGTTGCTTTTATCCATTGCTGCGGTGTCAACGTAAAAGCATTATCTCCAGATTCCGCTTTAAACCTATCGAATTCGATAGGTTTAAAATTAGGATTGTGAATTTGTTCCCACAAGCCCAAAAATGAAATCGTAGAATGATTACGCATCCAATTTGCCACCACGATAAAAGCATTATCCGGATTTTTATATTTTGCAATGTCAGTAAGCGAAATATAAGCGTCTTCATTAACAACATCGCCCATTACTCTGATTTCCGTTCCATTAGCATCTATTTTCATATTTTTCATTGTTTCTCTTCACCCCTCTCGTGTTATTTTTCAAATATACTCTTTACTTATTCCACAAGTATATCACACACCATCTCATAAATAAATTCATAGTTAAGATTTCACTTTGATAACTTTGATAACAAATTTCAATGCTATACATTCAAAATAGAGATAATACAAAAACAACAGGCAATCACATAGACTGCCTGTCATTCAAAATAACTCATATCAAACTTTTCTTACTCAAACTCTATCGTAGCCACCGGCTTCGGTGTGATTTCATAGCACACCCGGCTCACACTCGGCACTTCCGCACTGATCCTTGCACAGATCCGCTCCAAAATATCATAATCGATTCTCTCGATCGAAGCTGTCATTACATCAATTGTATTAACTGCACGGATAACAACCATATATCCCATACTCCGGGCATTATTTCTAACGCCGACGGCTTTAAAGTCCGGAACAACAGTAAAATACTGCCATACTTTCTTATCCAGACCGGCTTTCTCAAATTCTTCCCGGAGGATCGCATCGGACTCACGCACTGCTTCCAGACGGTCACGCGTGATTGCACCCAGGCATCTTACACCAAGTCCCGGACCCGGGAACGGCTGACGATATACCATATTTGCCGGAAGACCAAGTTCCAGACCGCATGCACGCACCTCATCTTTGAACAACTGTTTCAGCGGCTCTACCAGTTCAAACTGCAGATCTTCCGGAAGTCCGCCCACATTGTGATGTGATTTTACCATCTTCGCTGTTTTCGTTCCGCTCTCGATAATATCCGGATAAATAGTTCCCTGTCCGAGGAAATCAATTCCGTCCAGTTTTCTTGCTTCTTCCTCAAATACACGGATAAACTCTCCGCCGATGATCTTTCTCTTTTCTTCCGGATCGGATACATTTTCCAATTTGCCTAAGAAACGTTCCGTCGCATCCACATAGATCAGATTTGCATGAAGCTGATTTTTAAATACTTCTACAACGCTCTCGGATTCATTTTTCCGCATCAGACCATGATTTACATGTACACAGACAAGCTGCTGCCCGATCGCTTTCAACAGAAGTGCTGCCACAACCGAAGAATCTACACCGCCGGAAAGCGCCAGCAATACTTTCTTATCGCCAACCTGCTGCCGCACCAGCTCTACCTGATCTTCGATGAAATTCTTCATATTCCAGTTGGCTTCCGCCTTACATTCCTCAAACAAAAATGCTTTTAATTCTTCTTCCGTCAGAAGTTTGGCATAATTTTTCACACATTTGGCTGTCGGATGATCTACTGCGATCACCGGATATCCGCAGTTATAAATTGCCGGATCGACATCAATCACAGCGCCATCTACAACACGGTTCTCCCCTCCGTTTAAAATGATTCCTTTTACATTATCCAGATTTTTCAGTTCTTCCACGGTAATATCATGCGGATGGATCTCACTGTAAACGCCGAGATCACGAATATTTCTTGCCAACACTGTGTTTTTTGTACTTCCAAGATCAAGAATTATGATCATATCCTGTTTCATTTTATATCTCCTTTTATGCTCCTATAATTTCACGTTGTCTAAATGATTCCATTCTTTTATTTACAGAAGAAACTCTTTCTTTTCCAGAATCGCCTCCACTGCTGAACAAGCCGGACAATCACAATATACTGCTCCTGCCGCTTTGATCTCTCTTGCATGTGCAGCCACTTCTTTTGCATGATCTGCACCAAACACCTCTGCCCCAGCCTCAGATTCCGCAAATGCGATCAAGCCGTCTACCGTCACGATATCTTCCTCCAGCTCTGCGAGATATGCTTTTGTTTCTTCTGCTTCCCGCTCTGTACCCACTGACGCAAGCCATTGTTCCGCCGCTTTTCTCGCTTCTGCACTGCATGTCGGTGCCTGGATCAGTTCTTTCGTTTTTTCCTGAACAAATTGTAAGATTTCCGCTTTCATCTTGTGCCCTCCTTTTTATCGATTGTAAAATTCTGCATAAAAACAAATCTAAATACATTTTATCACACCCCACCTGCTCACACAACCGCAGGTCTTATTTCTTTCTTCAAAGTTCTTCAAATATTTTCCCAAAATACTTTTCAAAATCTTCTGTAAACTTCGATCGATTTTATGTTACTATATCTTCATCGGGCAATACGATATTCGACATCCGTAAAATATCTTCGGATCACTGCGGATATGCCCCGGTTTTACATCCATTTAAAAGGAGATTTTTTATGAATATGAATTTAAATCAACTGGCAATGTTACAAAAAGCAAAGACCGCACTGGATCGTTTCCGTGCCAATCATCCAAAATTTCCGGCATTTTTAGATACAATCCAGAAAAATGCCATGCAGAACGGAACGATCGTAGAGATCACTGTCACAACTCCGGACGGTCGACGTTACGAATCTAATTTGAAATTGAAACAGGAAGATCTTGATCTTCTTGAAATGTTCCGGCAACTAAAATAGCGGAAATCCGCCCTTTTTCGTGCATGTTAACTTTAGTTGACAAACTTCCACCTGCAAATGGTAGACATTTTTTCATCCTTTTTCTATACTTTTTCCATACACATTTAGGAGGGATACACATGACATTTCAGGAAAAATTAATGGCATTGCGAAAGCAGCACGGATGGTCGCAGGAATACCTTGGCATTCAAATCGGTGTTTCCAGACGGACTGTTTCAAAATGGGAACTGGGAAGTACGACGCCGGAATTGGATAAACTGATCCTGCTAAGTGATTTATTTGAACTTTCACTGGACGAACTTGTCGGAAGAGAAAACATACCGTCAGGCTCTTCGAAAACAAAAGAAGATTCTCCCGCTGCACAATCAGATCTTTACACAGCTTTCCCTATCCGGAACTACTACGAATACAAAAGTAAACGGACTTTATTGGGTTTGCCGCTCGTTCATATCAATCTCAGCTATGGAAGATTTTCCGGACTTCGACGCGCAAAAGGAATCATCGCGATTGGAAATATCGCAACCGGAATTTTAGCATTCGGAGGGATCTCTGCCGGAATCTTTTCACTTGGCGGTATTAGCTGCGGATTATTCTCTCTCGGCGGTCTCTCCCTTGCTGTTTTATTATCACTGGGAGGACTTTCCATCGGCGGAATTGCATTTGGCGGTCTTGCACTCGGAATTTTTGCCTGCGGCGGCTGCGCGATCGGAGTCTATTCTATCGGCGGGGCAGCGATTGCCGCTCAGATTGCCTCCGGCGGAACCGCCTATGGTGCCGTCGCGATCGGAAATCACCCGTCCGGCATCCATCCAATCTATACAGATACTTTACCATCCTATGAATCTATCTGCAGCGCTATCCACACTGTGCTTCCGCATACGCCTGATTTTCTGATACGCCTCTTCGCCTCAGTCCGTTCTTGATTTATAGAATCGCCGGAAGTGCCAAAAGGCACATTCCGGGATTGTAAGCAGTCGCCAAGTTCTCGGGCAAGCCCGGACTTTGGCTCGTTGGTAGAAAAACAGTGTCCGAAAAGCTCCTTTGAGATTTCATTGATCTCCAGACTTCCCTGACACTGCTTTTTTATTTCTTACTCTGTCTCTGTTTTCTGTTTCGGCAGGAACAGGCTCAAAAGCAAGGAAACAACAAATACTCCTGCAACTGCATTTCCATTGAAAATATCTCCGACAGGCTGTGGGAATGCCGCGAAGAAGTTTCCGGACGTCTGTGTCAGACCGACGCCGACACAAAATGCCAGAGAAACGATGATCATTGTGCGGTCATTAAACTCACAGTCTTTCATCATTTTCACACCCTCATACATGATCGATCCGAACATCATCACGGTACATCCGCCGAGTACGGACTGTGGAAGAGAATTGAAAAATGCGCCAAGCGGCGGGAACAATGACGCAAGGATCAGGATCAACGCTCCCATCAGAATCGTAAACCGGTTGATCACTCCGGTCATTGTCACCAAACCGACATTTTGACTGAATGAAGTCAGTGGAAGACATCCAAAGCATCCGGAAATCGCACTGGAAAATCCATCCACTGCAAGAGATCCCTGTAATTCTTCTATCTTAATATCACGATCCAACGTTCCTTTGCATACTGCCGTCGTAGCTCCGGTCGTCTCTGCAGCCGACACAAGAAAGACAATGGCGATCGTACAAAATGCACCGATATCAAATACCGGTTTATGTCCTGTCAAGAACACAAGTTTCGGAAGACTAAAATGTCCTACCTCCTCGATCGTCTTCGTGATTCCCGAAAAATCGATCATCGGAGCAATTCCGGTTGCGGTAAAGACTGCGGAGATCACATATCCGAAAACAAGTCCTACAAGGATATTCAGATTTTTGTATACCCCTTTCAGCAGATAACGGGATACAAGACAAACGATCAGTGTCATCGCGCCAACCAACAAATGATACCATGCTCCAAAGGTTTCACTTCCGGTTCCGCCGCCCCAGGAATCCATTCCGACCGGAAGCAGGGACAGACCGATGGCTACAACGACACACGCCGACACGATCGGAGTCAGGAAGCGTTTCCAATACCGTGCGCTCAATCCGACAAGCCCCTCAAAAATACCGCCCAGGATCACGGCTCCGACCATTCCCTCATATCCGAGTTCCGGATTGGTACAGATCATCAGCAGACTTCCGAGAAACGTAAAACTTACTCCCATAACGATCGGAAGTTTGGAACCGATCTTCCAGATTGGATAGAGCTGCAGGCAGGTTCCTATCCCCGCCACAAACATCGCGCACTGCAAAAGGCTTGTGATCTCCGCAGGCGTCAGATGGTTTCCCGTATCACGCACGATCGCCGCACTGCAGACGATCAGAACCGGCGCCAGATTCGCCACAAACATTGCAAGCACATGCTGCAGACCAAACGGAATCGCTTTTCCAAGCGGCACGCGTCCGTTCAAATGATAAATGTTTTCCGCGCTCACCGCTGCAACAGCTTTCTCTTTTTCGTTTTCCATGATGCTTTCTTGCCCTCCTCATTTTTCGTATTTTCCTTATTTTAGGGTATAAAAAACACCAGCAGAATCCTATGGGTCTCCAATCCGTCAATGGAAGTAACACTTTTCCATTTCTTTATTCTGATCTATAAGGTCTGCTGATGTTCTTATACAGTACTGTTTCCGTCAAAAATTTGTAAATATGTTTCACATTACGATAATTTTCCTCTTAAACAGCATCTGCCTCCGCCTCTTTACCGAGTCGTCTCAACATCGTTTTCTTTACGGCTCTGAAAATATTTTCATAACCGGTGCATCTGCAGAGATGACCTGACATGAGTTTCCGGATCTCCTCATCGGAATATTCTTTTCCCGACTGAAGCATCTCTGTTGCACTCATAATAAATCCCGGCGTGCAGAATCCGCACTGTACGGCAGCTTCATCGATAAATGCCTGTTGTATATCGGAAATCTCTCCGTTTGGTCCTGCCAGCCCCTCAAGCGTAAGAATTTCTTTTCCCTCTGCCCAGACTGCCAGATAAATACAGGAGTTAAAACATTCTCCGTCTACAATGACATTGCACGCGCCGCACTCTCCGACTTCACATCCCTTTTTTACACTTGTCAGACGGAAATCATCCCGGAGCAGATCGGTAAGTGAAGCTCTCACATCGATCATTTTTTCCACTTTTTTTCCATTGATCGTACATCTCAATAATTTATACTGTGCACTACTCATTGATCTCACCTCCCGCAAGCCGGATCGACTCTGTCAACGCACGTTCCGCCAGTACTACGGCAATATGCTGTCTGAAGTCTTTTGCCGCTCTCCAACTGTCACGCGGATTAATGTCTTCCAATACCGCTTGTGCAAATTCCCGGATTGCCGCTTTCGTCGTCGGTTTTCCTTTTGCTTTCGCCTCCGCTGACGGAGCGCGCATCGGAACCGGTCCTGCCACGCCATATGCAATGCGGACGTCTTCCATCGTCTTCTTATCCGCAGACAATTTTACATTAACGGAACAGCCGGTCGTTGCAATATCCATTGCATTTCTCATCGCATATTTGATGTAATGTCCTTTATATCCCTCGTATGCTTCTTTCGGAATAATGATTGCTGTCTGCAGCTCTCCCGGTCTTAAATCTACAACACCCGCTTTGATGTAAAAGTCATGGATCGGAATCCGTCTTACGCCATCCGGTCCTGTGATCTCCACGATCGCATCCCAGGCATGCAGCGTGGAAGCGGAATCCGCAGATGTCACACCATTGCATGTATTTCCGCCGATCGTTCCGATGTTACGTATCTGCGGACCACCGACCATATCTACCGCCTCTCCCAAAACATTAATATGTTCCTGGATGATCGGATCTTTTGTAATATGGGAAAAGCTCGTAAGAGATCCGATCCGGATCGCTCCGTCTGCTTCGTAAGACACACCACGCATCTCATCGAGCATATAAATGCTCACCAACTCTTTTCCGGCACGTTTTCCCTCTCTCATCTGTACAAGCACATCACTTCCTCCTGCGATGATCTGTGCTTCCGGATGTTCTACAAGGAGCGCAACCGCATGTTCTACACTCTCTGCCTCATAAAGCGCTTTCATATCATACATAGCCTAAGCCTCCTTAAATCATTCCTTCTTCCTTCATCTGCCGGAAGAGATTATGTGGATTGACCGGTGCATCATTTACCCCAACTCCGGTCGCCTGATATACTGCATTTCGGATCGCCGGTGCAATCGAACATGTCGGCGGTTCTCCCAACGCCTTTGTTCCAAATGCACTGGTCGGTTCCGGATTTTCTACAAAGTATGCGCGAAGTCTCGGATGATCCATAAATGTAGACAGTTTGTAATCCAAAAGATTGTTATTCAATGCACGACCTGTCTTCTCGTCATACATCAGTTTCTCTGATAAACCAAATCCGATTCCCATGCTCATTCCGCCGTGAACCTGCGCTTCCGCAAGCGCCGGGTTAATGATCGTTCCGGCATCATGCACGTTGACGATATCCAGTAATTTTACCTGGCACATCGGAATATCGACTTCCACTTCTGCAAATGTACATCCAAACGAATATGCGTTGGATTTGATCTGCGAGGTACTTTCCGCGGACAAATGCAGACTATGGTTCAGGCTGTACAATGCCTCTGTGGAAAGTTCGCCTAATGTCATCAGCTCTCTGCCATCCGTTACACGAACGATCTTACCATCGATAATATCCAGATTATATGCCGGCATTCTTGTCAGTTCATGTGCATATTCCAAAATCCGTTCTTTTAAAAGCATTGCGGTCTGACGGATCGCAAAACCTGCCGTATACGTCTGTCTCGATGCATATGCACCGGTTCCAAACGGCGTCACGTCCGTATCCTGACAGGAAACAACGTGTACATATTCCAACGGAACCCCAAGCACATCTGCCGTCATCTGGGTATATGCGGTATCCGCTCCCTGCCCGATCTCGGTCTCACCGAGCTGTACCTGAAGGGATCCGTCCTGATTCAGCACCATACGACAGGAAGATGTCTCCAGCGAGATTGGCCATACCGCGGTGTTATACCAGAATACTGCCATTCCGATTCCTCTTCGTATATCCCCTGTCTGATTCTGATATTCTGCATATTTCCGTTTGTAATCGATTTCTTCCATACCTTTTTCAATACATTGGTTAAAGGTGTCGGTATAAAGTTCATTCTTTGAAAATGGATCTGTGTATCCAACCGGCATCAGATTCTTTCTTCGGAATTCAATCGGATCCATTCCCAGTCTTGCCGCAACTTCCTCTGTGTGACATTCCACCGCCCACATTGCCTGCGGGATTCCATATCCTCGCATCGCGCCGGCAACCGATTTATTGGTAAATATGGTGTAAGCGTCTACTTCCACATTTTCACACGGATAAAGCTGCGGAAATGCACCTGCGCCTTTTGCTACAATGCTGTGTCCATGTGATGCGTATGCTCCCTGATCGGAAAATGCTTCCAATTTCCTTGCGGCAAATGTACCATCCGGTCTTACCCAGGAAATGATATGACTTTTGATCGCATGGCGGACACGGGTGGATACAAATGTCTCTTCACGCGGTACATCCAGCTTCACAAGATGCCCGCCAAGCTGCATGCTCAGCCATGCACAAAGCGGCTCATACAATACATCCTGTTTATTTCCGAATCCTCCGCCTATGTAAGGTTTGATGACGCGGATCTTTCCCCAGTCTACGCCAAGCGCCTGCCCAACTACACGCCGGACAATGTGAGGGATCTGTGTGGATGTCACCACTTTGATCCGGTCTCCCTCCATTTCTGCATAACAGATAAAATTCTCAATATGACAATGCTGAACGGTCGGCGTGCTGTACCATCCCTCAACTTTGATCAGTCCCGGTTCCTTGATCGCTTCCTCGTAATTTCCTTTCTGGATCGTCGTATGTTTCAAGATATTATTCGGATATTCTTCATGGATCTGCGGCGCTCCGTCTTTCATCGATTCCATCACATCCAATACAAACGGATATTCTTCATATTCTACTTTGATCGCACGAAGCGCCTGCGCTGCGGAGACCTCATCTTCCGCTACAACCGCCGCAATGTCGTCTCCGTAAAATCTTACGCGTTCTGTCAGAACGAGCCGGTCTGCCACATCCTGATGGCTCTCATCTGTTGACCACGGATGACCTGCAGTCGGAAAATAATGCTTCTCTTTCACATCAAAACAAGTGAACACCTTTACAACGCCCGGAATCTTTTCAGCCTCAGAAACGTCTATCGACACGACGCGTCCGTTTGCAACCGTTGAATGCAGGATTCTTGCAATATATGCACTCTTATCACATAAATCATCCGTGTATCGCGTACGTCCGATCACCTTATCATATGCATCGACACGGGTTACTTTTTTCCCTACATACATCCTTTTTTCCTCCTTAAGTCCATACATTTGAAACAAATTTCACCGTTTTATATTTCCCCGTAAATGTGTTGGTCAATATAACGTTTCATTCGCTGGTACTCTTCTTCTGTGATTAATATTTTCCCTTTGTTCACCTGGATAAATCCTTTCTCCTCCAGGATTTTGATGTTTCTGCTCAAAGTCTTTGTCGAAAAGCCGATCTCTTCTGCAAGCTGCGTTCTCGTCTGATTCAGGTTCATATCGATAATCTTACTGTTCGCCGCTTTTTGTTCGTATTTCCTCACCAGATATAATACAAGCCTCTCTTTTGCCTCCAAAAACAGGTATCGTCTCGCATCTGTCGTCTGTGTGATCAGACGCCGCATATTTACCTTTGTTCTGGAATAAAGCGCCTCCGCGTCATTTTGGATCCATTCCATATAAAATGCAGCCGGAATCGTAAGCACATGGCACTTTGTAACGGTTACAACGCTGATCCTGTAATATAAAAGATCTGCAAAGCATTCAATCTCTCCGAAAAAATCTCCCGGTCCAAAATCCTTAAAAGAATATGCTCTTTCATTGATCGGCCAGTCAATGCCTGTCACTTTACCGGAAAGAATGATATAAATGTTATTGCATCTCTCACCAGCTTTTATCAATGTTGTGTCCGCCTCCACCTCCGTCAGCGTCATATAATACTTTACTTCTTCTGAACAATTCTGAAATAAAAGATCCATATATGCGCGCTTTTTCGGTGGTAATTCATTGAACACATCCATGGGACTATCACCTCTTTCCTTTATTATATAGATATATCATCACAGAAGAAAAGGACAAATGTCTAATTTTCTTCATTATAACAAATTCCAGCAGAGTATACAAATTTTAATAAATAATTTTAGAAATTTTAAAGTTCTTTTGTGCAGATTGCCTTTTCTCACAAGAATACTCTTGTTCATTTTTTTGTAGTACAAAAAAACAGTACCATCACTGATACTGTTCTCTCTCATCCCATATTCAAAAAATAT
>QFCH01001108.1_pt1 | contig 106368 bp, 97 predicted proteins | sample 5346071 | NCBI WGS metagenome assembly QFCH01 (sample SAMN09062255, study PRJNA434731) | Human gut metagenome, whole genome shotgun sequencing project. | isolation source: stool timepoint B chromium assembly | host: Homo sapiens | collected 2015
CTTCCAAAAATTTTCTTTTCCAAAAAGCTCATTGGCACGTTGGTCACAAATGCGATCGCTCCGCCAAGTACAAAAGGAAATGCGATCCCCCATATTGCTTTCAGCACATCGAGCACCACATCAAATTTCCACAGGGCGACCACAAGAAGTGCTGTAAACACAATAAGCTCCCGGATTTTTTTTATAGTAATTTTACTTAAATCCACTATTGTTCTCCTCTTTTTTTAATTTGTTGAATCATTACATAAAATACTGTAATCCAAAAGACGTCTTTGTGCCAGATCTGCCACATCAATTGCAGTTGCTGTGCTCCTTTGCCAGATACTGCTTGTCAATTCGTTAAAAGCGTGCTATAGTATTTTTATAGTTAGCTATGACTAATCAGCATTATTCTGAGCAATTACACATACAACTATCTATATATTTCATACTCAGAGATTGGAGGTCTGATATATGAATCTGAATATATTTTATGGTATTTTAATTCCTTTTCTCGGCACATCCCTCGGTGCCGCCTGCGTATTCTTCATGAAGAATACCTTAAGTGACAAAATCCAACGGGCATTAACCGGTTTTGCCGCTGGTGTTATGGTGGCTGCATCCGTATGGAGCCTGATCATTCCTGCCATTGAACAATCCGCATCCATGGGAAAGCTGTCTTTTCTTCCCGCGGCCATCGGTTTCTGGATCGGCATCCTGTTTCTGCTGCTCTTAGATCACATCATTCCCCATCTGCATCAGAACAGCGATCAGGCTGAGGGACCGAAAAGCAAACTTCAGCGCACAACCATGATGGTACTGGCTGTGACGCTGCACAATATCCCGGAAGGTATGGCCGTTGGTGTCGTCTACGCCGGTTATCTCGTAGACAGCACAACCATCACCGCCGCCGGTGCACTAGCATTATCCCTTGGCATCGCTATCCAGAATTTTCCGGAAGGCGCCATCATATCCATGCCCCTTCGCGCCGAAGGTATGAAGAAAAGCAAAGCCTTTGTGGGCGGTGTCCTCTCCGGTATCGTGGAACCTGTCGGCGGCATTTTGACAATTCTGGCTGCCCATTATATTATTCCGGCCCTGCCTTATCTGCTGAGTTTCGCCGCCGGCGCTATGCTCTATGTTGTCGTGGAAGAGCTGATCCCTGAGATGTCCCAGGGACGCCACTCTGATGTGGGCACCCTGTGTTTTGCTGTCGGATTCAGTCTGATGATGATCCTGGACGTGTCTCTCGGATAAAAATTTTTCGTTAACAGAAAATTTCAAATACAAGAATCATCAACGGCATACTGATGATTGAAAAAAGTGTGGTCAGCACATAAAACAGGCTGGCCTCTGCACTGTTCTTATCATAAAGCTGTGCCATGGAAGTAACTGTTGCACAGGCCGGTGTGACACATGCAAGAAAGACAATCAGCAGCAGATTCTTTCCGTCCGCGATCCAATCCGTCAAATCCAGCACTTTGAACACAATAAGTACGACAAGAGGATAGATAAGCGAACGGAGCTAAAAAGCCAGATAATTTCTTTTTTCCATGAATATTTTTTTGAATGGAATTTCAGAAATTGCCATACCTGCTAATAGCATACCGATTGGCCCGATCATTTCTGCCAGCATATCAATGGTTCCGCCAATCACATCCGGCAATTCAATCTTTGTGATAAACAGAAATGCACCAATGCAAATCGCTACAATGTTAGCATTCCAAAATATTTTCTTTAAGGAAAGTCTTTCTTCACTGCACATTCTATGCCTGCCATGTGTCCAGATCAGAATCATCTGAACAGCCAGAAAACTGCAGGAATAAATAACATACTCTGTACCAAGAAGCGCCTTGACCAGCGGAACAACCAAAATACCGCCATTCGTATAAACCGTCGTCAGTTCTTCAACCATATCAAGATGTAGCGGCCTTTTTAAAATTGCTGTGAGGATTAAAAAGACAATATGGGCGATCACTGCTGCCACAACCGTAAAAATCAATCCTTTCAGTACCTCCGGTGTGTATTCAATCTGAAATGAATTGATAATCATACATGGAAGCACCAGATACACAAGCAGGACGGAAATACTCTTACTGTCGGAAACCTTCAGCAGACCGATCCTGACCATGATGAAACCAATTATAAGGATAATAAATAATTTTACAATTTGTTCTGTTAAAATGAGACTTACAGTCATAAAATCCACTCTCCTATTCTATACTATTCTATAATAAAAAGCAAGTCAGCATACGCCGCTTGCTTTTTCATAGACCTCTCTCTTTTTCTGAAGCAGATTATAGTCCCGTAAATTTTATTTGTCAATACATCTCGCAAAAATTTCACTTATTATTTTTAGAACAATTTATCCATCTGTCGAACATTTCCTTCATTCCGCTGTCTTTATACTCAAATCTCTGCATCACCGTTCTCAGATGACCATTGTATAAAAATTGATATAGTTCTTCAACTTTTCATCAGGATTCATCCTTACGCCTGCAGTAAGTCGTCCATCACTTCTTCCACTGTTTCTATCTTCTCAGCCCGCCAGGCTTCAGCGCCGCAGAATAATAGTGCTTCATCGACTTCACCCTTTGCCGCATGGAGCAGAGACTCCGTAATGCAATACGGAATTTCCGAAGGCTTGCAGCCCTTCATGCAGAGCAGGCATTTCTTCGGTGATATCCTTTCACCGGCCATCACCCGCTCCATAAAAGGATTCATAATGGCCCTGCCAGGCATCCCCACAGGACTTTTCACAATCTGAATATCTTCTTTATTTGCCCGGATATAAGCTTCTTTATAACGAATATCTGCATCACATTCTTCTGTCGTTACAAAACGCGTTGCAACCTGAATGCCATCCACTCCAAGGCTAAAAGCATGCTTTGCCGCTGCTCTGTCATAAATGCCGCCGGCCAGTACGACCGGAATTGAACAGCCGTATTTCTCACCATATTTTCTGACAACAGCCATGATCTTTTTCACTTCATCATCATAACTTTTTTCGGCATATTCTTTATCATCATATTCAGCATATTCTTCCAACTGTTCACGACTAAAGCCGAGATGTCCCCCTGCTTTCGGTCCCTCGATCACCACAAGATCCGCTGTACGATGATATTTTCTGTCCCAGTATTTCAGGATGACCGCCGCCGAACGTTCCGTTGATACAATCGGCGCAATCTTAGTCTGACTTTCTGCTGCCAGTCCCGGCAGATCAAGGGGCAGTCCCGCACCTGAGATGATCAGATCCGCACCGGCTTCCACTGCCGCCCGGACATGGCCTTCATAATCTCTCAATGCAGTCATGATATTAAAACCGATGATCCCATCCGGTGCAATTTCCCTTGCTTTGGCCAGTTCTTTGCCGATGGCCCTTCGGCAGGCTTCCGCCGGATATTCTTCAAAATCCGGCTCCCGAAAACCAATCTGGGCTGTCGAGATCACACCGATGCCTCCGGCTTTCGCCACTGCCCCGGCCAGCCCTGACAGACTGATGCCGATGCCCATGCCGCCCTGAATGATGGGCTTTTTGGCTGTCAGATCACCGATTTTTAACTCTGGATATGTCATCATAATGCTCTGAACCTCCGATATCTCATCTCTGCAATTTCATCACCCGTCATTGCCAGCTGTTTTCTGAAAAATAATTTCATACATCTGTCCATTTTCAGTGTCAGTTCCGGCAGTGTCTCTATGGTGAGATCTTCCGGTTCTTCAAAAACACGCTCCACCATGCCATGTTTTTGAAGATCTGCCGCCGTCAGCCGCATCACAGCTGCCGCCTCCTTTGCTTTATGGCTGTCCTTCCATAGAATACTTGCAAAGCCTTCCGGTGAGAGGATGGAGTAAATAGAATTCTCAAGCATCCACACTTCATCGGCCACTGCCATCGCAAGTGCACCGCCGCTGCCGCCTTCACCGATGACAATGGACAGAATCGGCACTTTCAAACCTGACATTTCAAAAAGATTTCTTGCAATGGCTTCTCCCTGCCCGCGTTCCTCTGCTTCCATACCGCAGAAGGCACCCGGTGTATCGACAAAACAGATGACCGGTCGATGAAATTTCTCTGCCTGCTTCATTAAACGCAGGGCTTTTCTGTAGCCCTCCGGTGACGGCATGGCAAAATTGCGCAGAACATTCTCCCTTGTATTACGTCCCTTTTCCTGGGCGATCACCGTCACAGGCATCCCGTGGAATCTGGCGATACCGCCTACAATGGCCGGATCATCCCCAAAATACCTGTCACCATGCAGTTCTGTAAAGTCCGAAAATAAATCTTCTATATATTCTGTGCCGACCGGTCTTTCCTTCTTTCTGGAAGCCAGAACCCTGTCCCAGGCAGATTTCTTTTCATCTTTTTTTGCAATGAATAATTCTTCACTCATATTCAGATCCGGATTCTCAGATGACTCTGACACTTCCTTATAGTTTCTGAGTCTTTGCTCCGCCTCGGGATTTTTCTCATGCAGTGACAGAAGATGCTCCAGACGATTCTTCAGGTGTTCTCTTTCTACAATCTGATCAATAAAACCATGCTCTAACAGGAATTCTGAACGCTGAAAACCCTTTGGCAGCTTTTGTCCGATGGTCTGCTCAATGACTCTTGGTCCCGCAAAACCGATGAGTGCATTCGGTTCTGCCAGAATAATATCCCCCAGCATGGCAAAGCTTGCTGTAACACCGCCGGTTGTGGGATTTGTAAGAACCGAGATATAGAGCTGTCCCGCATCATGATGTCTTTTTAAGGCGGCAGATGTTTTCGCCATCTGCATCAGAGAATGGATACCTTCCTGCATTCTGGCTCCGCCGGAGCAGGCAACAATGATCACCGGCACCTTTCGCTCTGTAGCTTTCTCGATGGCTCGTGTCAGCTTTTCACCAACAACTTTGCCCATGCTGGCCATCATAAAATGACTGTCGCACACAGCCAGTACCACTTCATGACCGCCTATCCTTGCAAAACCTGTAGTCACCGCTTCATCAAGGCCTGTCTTCTCACGAAGAGCTTCAACTTTATCTTCATAGCCTTTGTAATGCAGCGGATTTCCGGATGTCAGGCCTGTATCCCATTCCTTGAAACTTTCCTCGTCTGCCAGCATCTCGATGCGGCGTCTTGCCGGTACACTAAAATAGTTGCCGCATTTCGGACAAATATACTGATTGCCAATAATACTTTCTGCCAATACCACTGCTCTGCAGGCATTGCATTTGCGCATCAGCCCTTCAGGCACCTCCGGTGATGACTCCCCGGAGTTTTGAACATTGGCCTTCCTGTTTGTCAATGTAATGTAATTTTTCTGATTGGTCTTTTTAAACATATTTCCAAGCTTCATTGTTCATCCCTCCTGTCACTTCACCGGCTTTTTGCATTGCCCGGCATCATCATGCTGCAAAACATCTTACCCTTCAGCTGCATAACGATGGTTCAGCAATTGTTCCTCTTTATCTGCAATAAATTCAATATCAAAATCACCGCTCTGATAATCCGGATCATTTAATATCTCATATTGATAATCCACATTAGTATCAATGCCCTCAATAATCACTTCTCCCAGAGCGCTGCGCATCTTTGTGATGGCTTCATTTCTGTTTTTCGCAAATACGATCAGCTTCGCCAGCATATTGTCATAATACGGCGGTACTTCATAACCGCTGTAAATGGCTGAATCAATACGTATGCCTTTGCCGCCGGGAAGATACATATCTGTGATTCTTCCGGGACACGGCCGAAAGCCTTTATAGGGATTTTCCGCGTTGATACGGCATTCAATAGCATGCCCTGTCAGCTTCACATCCTCCTGGGTGTAGGACAGTTCCCGCCCGTCAGCAATACGGATCTGCTCCTTGATGAGGTCAATCCCTGTTACCCACTCTGTTACCGGATGCTCCACCTGGATACGGGTATTCATTTCCATAAAATAAAAACGTCCTGTCTTTTCAAGCAGGAACTCGATAGTTCCGGCGTTCACGTATCCCGCTGCTTTTGCAGCATTCACTGCCGCCTCTCCCATCTTCTGACGCAATGCATCACTCATAATAGCACAAGGCGATTCTTCAATCAGTTTCTGGTGATTTCTCTGGATGGAGCAGTCACGCTCGCCCAGATGGATTACATGACCATAACTATCCGCCAGAATCTGGAACTCGATATGCTTCGGATGCTCCACAAAGTGCTCCAGATACATGGTATTATCGCCAAAAGCTGCCATAGACTCCTTCTGGGCTGTCATAAAAGCATTTTCCAGTTCATCCTGATGATAAGCCACACGCATGCCTTTGCCGCCGCCGCCAAGAGCCGCTTTGACAATGACCGGATACCCCACTTCTTCTGCAATGGCCAATGCCTCTTCTGCATGATACAAGGGTTCCTTGCTTCCCGGGATCACCGGTACCCCTGCCGCGATCATCGTATTTCTGGCATTGGATTTATTGCCGAGTTTGTGGATGACATCTGCGGTTGGTCCGATGAAAATAATATGACACTGCTCACATAAAGCTGCAAATCGATCATTTTCTGACAAAAATCCGAATCCCGGATGGATGGCATCTGCTCCTGACACAATGGTGGCACTGATGATCTGTTCCATATTCAGATAACTCTCCGAAGAAGGCGCCGGGCCGATACAGATGGCTTCATCCGCCAGCTGTGTATGCAGGGCTTCCTTATCTGCTTCCGAATAGACAGCCACCGTCTCTATGCCCATTTCCCTACAGGCCCGGATGATACGCACCGCAATTTCCCCGCGATTGGCAATTAAAACTTTTCTGATCATCTTTATTCCCCGATTGCCAGTGTCAGCTCCGCCTTGACAGCCACTTCACCGTCCACAGAGGCAATGGCCTCGCCCACAACAACAGGTCCTTTCTGACGAATAATTCTTGCTTCCAGTTTCAATTTATCTCCCGGCACAACTTTTCTTCTGAAACGGCAGTTTTTGATACCGCCGAAATAGCCAAGCTTGCCTTTATTCTCTTCCTGCATCAGCACAGCCACTGCACCCACCTGAGCCAGGGCTTCGATGATTAATACCCCGGGCATCACCGGTTCCTGTGGAAAATGCCCTGCAAAAAAGTCTTCTCTGTATGTCACGCATTTATAGCCCACAGCATATTCGCCGGGTTCATAATCTTCGATATAATCCACCAGCAAAAAAGGATGTCTGTGCGGAAGAATCTCTTTAATCTCATTAATTCCAAGATGTTTCATTGATCTAACTTCTTTCTTATATATTACAAAATCAGTTCAGCACTTATCTGCATAGCCCAGGCAATTCTATACAACCTAGGCAATTCTGAACAGCGGCTGGCCATATTCTACCATCTCACCGTTTTCCACAAGAATTTCAGCCACTGTGCCGTCAAAATCACTCTCAATATCATTCATCAGCTTCATGGCTTCCACAATAGCCACTGTCTGACCTTTTTTCACCGTATCACCCACAGCTACATAAGGGGCTGCATCCTCAGCAGGTGCGGCATAAAATGTGCCCACCAACGGTGATTTCACAAGAAAACCTTTCTGCTCTGCCTCTTTTGTTCCGGATGCCTTCTCCTCTGAATCTGCTGAAGCTTCTGACATTGCTGATGCTGCAACTGCCTGCAGCGGCATCACTGACTGGCTGACACCGGCCGCCGGCAATGTCTGTACCGCTGTCACTACTTCTTTTTCCTTCTTCAGGTTCAGACACACACCCTCTGCTTCATATTTAAAACCCGTCAGTTCTGAATCTGACACGGCCCGTATCAATTTTAAAAGTTCATCTAATTCCATTTTTACACCTGGCCTTCATACTTCTTGAAAAGAAGAGACGCATTATGTCCGCCAAACCCGAGGGAATTGCTGATGGCATACTGAATATCTTTCTCTACAGGTCCGTCAATGGCATAGTTTAAGTCACAACCCTCGCCAAGTTCTTTCGTTCCGATAGTCTGGTGGATAAATCCCTCTTCAATAGCCTTCACTGAGACAATGCTTTCCACCGCACCGGCAGCACCCAGAAGATGACCGATCATGGATTTCGTCGAATTGATGACAAGATTTTGGGCATCCTCTCCAAAAGCTTTCTTAATTGCCTTTGTCTCAAAAAGGTCATTGTGATGGGTACCTGTACCATGGGCATTGATATACTGTACTTCAGATGGAGCAATACCTGCCTCTTCCATGGCCAGTTCCATAGCTTTGGCGGCACCGCTGCCGTCCTCTGCAGGGGATGTGATATGATAAGCATCGCCTGTAGCACCATAGCCCACCAGCTCTGCATAAATATGGGCACCTCTTGCTTTGGCATGCTCTAACTCTTCCAGTACCACTACGCCGGCACCTTCACCAAGAACAAAACCGCCCCTTTCCTTGTCAAAAGGAATAGATGCGCGATCCGGATCCTGGACTGTGGTTAAAGCTGTCAGTGCTGTAAAACCTGCAACCGCTGTCGGGCAGATGCAGCTCTCTGTACCGCCGGCAAACATTACCTCCGCATCCCCATACTGGATAGCGCGAAGAGCATCACCGATACAGTTTGTTCCTGTGGCACAGGCTGTCACCACATTAGTACACTTGCCTTTTAAACCAAGCTGGATTGACACATTGCCTGCCGCCATATTGGAGATCATCATCGGTACAAGCAGCAGATTCACTCTGCCCGGGCCCTTTGTCTCAATGGTCTGGCAGGCTTTTTCAACCTGCTGCAGACTTCCCACACCGGAACCGATGATCACGCCGCAGCGATAAGGATCTTCTTCCTCAATATTAAAGCCGGCATCCGCGCAGGCTTCCTTTGCTGCTGCCACCGCATACTGTGAAAAGGTTTCCATACGCTTCGCTGCCTTGAAATCCATCAGCTCCTTCGCTGAAAAATCCTTGACTTCTGCTGCAATTTTTACTTTATAATCTGTGGTATCGAATTTGGTAATCGATCCGATACCGTTTTTGCCTTCCTTGACATTCTTCCAGAAAGTCTCTACGTTATTGCCGATAGGTGTCACTGCACCCATACCTGTAATCACTACTCTGCGCTTTTCCATCATTTTCTCCATTCTGAAATCTATCCATATCACCTATATAAGCAATCCGCCTACATGACCATACCGCCGTCCACGTGCAGCACCTGTCCCGTTATGTAAGCCGCTTCATCCGACACCAGAAAGGCTGCCGCATTGGCCACATCCTCTGCCTGTCCGAAGCGCTTCAGCGGAATCTGCTTCATCATCTCATCCTTCACTTTATCTGCCAGATCTGCCGTCATATCCGTTTCAATCATTCCCGGAGCAATAGCATTCACCGTAATGCCTCTGGAAGCCAGTTCTTTGGCTGCGGATTTTGTCAGGCCGATGACACCTGCCTTTGAAGCTGAATAATTGGCCTGTCCTGCATTGCCGGCCACACCCACGACAGAAGCCATATTGACAATCCGTCCATAGCGCTGACGCATCATCTGTCTGGCTGCAAACCGGATACAATGAAAAGTGCCTTTCAGGTTCACATCAATAACACTGTCAAAATCCTCTTCCTTCATGGCCATCAACAGTCCATCCTTCGTGATGCCTGCATTATTGATCAGAAAATCAATCCGGCCGTATTTTTCTGTCACTGCCTTGAAAAAGGCTTCACAGGCTGCAAAATCACTGACATTGCACTGAAAAATATCCGCCCTGCCGCCTTCATCTATGATCTCCTGCTGTACAGCCGCAGCCTTGCTTTCTGAACCATTGTAATTAATAATCACTGTCGCACCGCAAGATGCCAGTTTTTTGGCAATGGCCCGTCCGATACCTCTGGAAGCACCGGTCACAACTGCTGTCTTCCCATCAAATTTTCCCATTTCGTTCTCCTGTTTCTATCCCATATCAGATGATTAATTGTCTAAGTTCTCCAATAACTTTCTGTGCATCATCCACCGTATTCACTGTGTAAACTTTTGCATTACGGTTAATCTTTCGCATAAAACCTGCCAGTGTCTTTCCCGGTCCGATTTCAACAAATGTATCCACGCCATCGGCAATCATTCGCTCCATAGAGGCCTGCCATCTGACGGAGGAAGCTACCTGCTTTGCCAGAAGGGCTCTTGTTTCATGAATATCGGTGACATATTCCGCTGTGACATTGGTCACATAAGGGATTTTCAGTTCTGACCACTGCATATCTGCCATCTCCTGATCCAGCGCTTCGCCGGCCGGAATCATCATCGGTGAATGGAATGGTCCGCTGACATTGAGCATGACGCATCTTCTGACACCGGCTGCTTTTAATGCTTCCACCGCCTGCTCCACCGCCGCTTTCCTGCCGGTAATAACAATCTGTCCCGGGCAGTTGTAGTTGGCAATGCTTACATCCTCAATCGGTGCCAGACATTTTTCAATCAGCTCTGTTTCTGCACCGATGACTGCCGCCATGGCACCTTCGCCTTTCGGCACGGTATTCTGCATGAGGATGCCCCTTTTGCGTACAAGACGAATGGCATCTTCCGCTGTCATACCGCCGGCCGCCGCAATGGCACAATATTCTCCGAGGCTTAGTCCGGCTGTAACATCCGGATTAAGACCTGCTTCTTCCAGAACCGCCGTCATGGCCAGACAGGTTGTCACCATGGCCGCCTGTGTATATTCTGTCTGATCTAATAAATCATTCTCTTCAAAGCACAATGCTTTCATATCTATATTTAAAATCTCTGAGGCTTTGTCATACATCTCTGCCGCCAGAGGGCTGTATGCATAAAAATCTTTTCCCATTCCCGCTTTCTGGGCACCCTGTCCCGGGTAAATAAACGCTATTTTATTCATAATATTTTCTCCCAAAGCATTCTTCTGTCTCTCTCACCAGTTTCCGAATCAGATCATGACAGCTCATCACTTCTTTGACCATGGCGGCACTCTGACCGGCCATGACACTGCCATTCACCACATCCCCCTCCACAACGGCTTTTCTAAGTCCGCCGAGAGTGAGAAGTTCCAGTTCTTCAAATCCCGCACCGGACTTTTCCAGTTCCAGATACTTCTTCGTCATCTGATTTCTCAATGCTCTGACAGGATGTCCTGCTGTTCTTCCTGTTACACGGGAATCGATATCTTTTGCCTTGATAATGGCTTTTTTATAATTCTCATGGACCTGTGATTCCTCTGTTGCAACAAAGACTGTTCCCAGCTGAACCGCTTTAGCCCCCAGCATAAAGGTTGCTGCCATGCCGCGGCCATCTGCGATACCGCCGGCTGCGATCACCGGAATCTTCAATGCATCAACAATCTGAGGCACAAGGACCATTGTTGTATTCTCTCCAATATGGCCGCCGGCTTCACAGCCTTCAGCCACCACTGCGTCTGCGCCGCAGCGTTCCATTCTTCTTGCAAGTGCTGTGGAGGCCACCACCGGGATGACTTTCACACCGGCTTCTTTCCACATCTGCATATATTTCTCAGGGCTTCCGGCTCCGGTTGTTACAACCTTCACGCCTTCTTCCACAATCACTTTTGCTACTTCATCCGCATAAGGACTCATCAGCATAATATTGACCCCAAAAGGTCTGTCTGTCAGCTTTCTCGCTGACCGGATCTGTTCACGCACCCATTCTGCCGGTGCACTGGCTGCGCCTATCAGTCCAAGTCCACCGGCATTTGATACGCCGGCTGCAAGATGATACTCAGCAACCCAGGCCATGCCGCCCTGGATAATCGGATATTCTATTCCAAGTAATTCGGTTACTTCCGTCTTCATATTACAACCTCTTTCTGTCTGTTTTCATGTCTGTCTTTTCCGTCAATACAGCATTCTGTTTTCCTGCTGTTATTTTTATTCTGCTGTTATCGTATCTTTATTAATTCTGATGAGCTGTCAGATAATCCACCACATCACCGATAGTCTTTAAGGTGCCCATGGAATCTGCATCGATTTCAACACCGAATTCATCCTCGAAATTCATAACCATATCCATCAGGTCAAGGGAATCTGCACCAAGGGATTCAAATGTTGTCTCTGCATTCAGATTACCAGCTTCTACTCCAAGTCCTTCTGCTACAATTGCGATTACTTTCTCTAACATAATTTTGTTCTCCTTTTCGTTGATATATATTTTTAATTTTTATTATTAACCATTTATTTCAATGCATAACTTCTGTCTGTACCCCCATCCGAAGATGAAATGCATCCCGCATCTGATGATGCCTGCCGCCCTGAGACGAATGATGTCTCACCGCTTCAGATTCGAATTATGCATGCCACTCCATATAGACAGCGCCCCATGACAGACCGGCGCCAAAACCGGCCATAATGATTTTCTGTCCATCCTTAAGCTGACCGCTTCTGTTCATCTCATCCAAAAGAATCGGTATACTGGCAGATGATGTATTGCCGCATTCCGCGATATTCATCGGAAACTTCGCGATATCCGATTTTAACCGTCTGGCAATGGCTTCAATGATCCGCTCATTGGCCTGATGGGTGATAAACCAGTCGATATCAGCCTCTGTATAATGCAGCTGTGTCATCAAAGACTTTGCCATCTCCGGCATCTTTCTCACCGCAAACTTAAAAACTGCCGTGCCGTCCATATCAATGTAGGTCTTACGGTCTGCTTCCTTCTGCTGCCAGTCATTCTGCACGCGGCTCTCGCAGGCCAGTACATGACCCATGGTACCATCAGAGCCTGCAACCGAAGGATGAAGCTCTCCTTCTTCTGCCCGGACAACGGCCGCACCGGCACCGTCACCAAACAGGATACAGCTGCTTCGGTCCTCCCAGTTATTGATGGCTGACAGCGTCTCGCTGCCGATGAGCAGAATTGTCTGATACAGCCCCGCCGCAATATAAGCCTGAGCCGTCTGATAAGCAAAGACAAATCCGCTGCAGGCTGCACTGAGATCAAAACAAACCGCCCGGTCTGCCCCTAAAGCCGCCTGAACCTGAAAAGCCACACCGGGAATCACAGCATTCGGCGTAATGGTGGACACCAGAATCATATCGATTTCCTCCGGCAGCACACGGCCATTCTCAAGAGCCCGTCTTCCGGCCTCCACAGCCATACTCACCGTGGTCTCGTCTCCGGATGCGATGTGTCTCCGAACAATCCCAGTCCGTTCGCGAATCCATGCATCACTGGTCTCAACAATCTTCGCAATATCATTATTATCGTAATATTTCTCCGGCAAATAAGAACCCGTGCCGCATATCCTGCCTCTCATAGTTCATCTCCATCTGTCAAATAACTGTTTTGAATTTTAGTTTTAATATAAAATCTTTTTGATTTAAAATAATTTGATATTCAAATCTTTTGATACTATAACATAATTAACAGAAGTTGGCAAGTAGTTTTTTGATAAAAAAGAAAAGTGCGGTTTCCAAATATATCAAAGAGTTTCAAAAAGAGCTTATTCATTACAGGCCGCTCCCGTTGCCAACGCTCGGTAGTGGCACATAAGGCAGTACAAAACACTGCCTAAGTACCAACCGGCGTTGAAGCACCTATAATGAATAAGCTCTTTCCGAAACTCTTATAAGATGTTATTCTAACCGCACTTTATTATTCCCTACTTAAAAACTCACATAAAAGCGACTCTGCTTTATCCCTTTCCACTGAAGAAAAAGGATGTTGTGATACTTGTTGCCATTTTCTTACCTCAAATCAAAAACTGATTAACCTCTTCCTTAGATAAATCTGCTAGTTTCTTTCCTTTTTCCCTTGCATATTTTGAAAGTTCCAATAAATTAACATGACAAGATGGTGCATTAACATATGGGTTCGGTGTTTCATAATAACTTTTGCTAAGTACAGCTTTTTTCATAAATTCAGGCCTCAATTCTCTCCTCTTTTCTGATAGCGTTCTATCAAACACTGGTGCTCTTTACTTTCCTTATCATAATTAATTCCCACAAGTAAAATATCTCCAGTATAAGCTGTAATCGAATCAGGATATTTTCGTTCTTTAATCTGATGTAATGCTGTTACGGCCTTTTTATTCCACTTCAATTCAATTACCAGTGCAGGATAATCATCAATATATTCCGGTTTCGGTATATAAACAAAATCAGCAAATCCTCTACCTGTCGGCAATTCTCGAACTGGCTTAAAATAATAGGCCATCGAACTTAAATAGGCAATTGTCAGCACACTGCTGAGTGAATTTTCATCATTATATTGAATCACAGATGTATAATCTGAATGGATTTTTTCAATTTCAGCTGCTACTCCCTTTTCATTCATATCTAGAGTTGCTTCCAACAATTTCATCGAAGTCTGTTGAAATTGAATCATTTCATCCCACTTTCTGCGCTTGACAGCCTTGATCAGTTCCATGCGCACTTCTTCATTCGGAATAAACGCTCTCTCCCTATCCTGGTCATAAGCCAAATAACCAAGATGAATCAAATAAGTCAAAACATCGTCCCGGCAATAGAAATTGTCCATATCATTCTGGAATGTCCCAACATCAACTTCTATTGCATTACCCGCCAGCATTTCTATAATAGCCGTTTTCAATCCGTCAAAGTCCATATTAATCAATGGTACAACCGCTTCATAGGAGCCGGTCTCAGACCAATAGCTTCTGAATTTATCTTTCAGCATCACACTGACAACCGCTTTTGGATTATAAACCTGATATTCTTCCAGTAAGTACCCATCATACCATCTCTTAACTTTTTCAAAGTCTCTATGGTATTTCTGACAAAGTCCCTTCACTTCTTCTTCAGTAAAGCCGACATAAGGAGCCAAAGTGCTGGCATCCAGCATCGTAAATTCATCAAAATTATTGAGTGCCGACTGTGTACGTGCCTTTTTAATCGGCAAAATTCCCGTCAGATAGGCAAGCTGAATATACTTTGTCGGTTCCGTCCCTTTAAACAGTCCCCGAAGGAAATTAATATAGTCCTCCTGAATCTTCTGGTTCACTGCCATATCTCTAATCAAAACATCCCACTCATCAATGATAATGACAAATTTCTTTCCTGATGCAGCATGAATGCGAGACAATGCTTCAGGCAAGGATTTCATATGATCAGGCAGTATACTCGGGTAATACATTCTAAGCTCACTGATTGTCTTCTCCACAATATATGAAAGAACATATTCCGGTCCGCCGGCCGGTTCCATGCACCATTGAACATCAAGATGAATGACATCATACTGATTCAGATGCTTTTTAAAATCAGGGCTTTTACTAATTTCCAAATCAGCAAAAATAGTCTCAGAATCACAGCCTTTGCTATAGTAAGCCGTCAACATATTGGCTGTAATTGACTTTCCGAATCTTCTCGGACGACTGTTGCAAATATATGCCTGCAATGTTCCTGTTACTTTATTGGTATACTCAAGCAAACCCGTTTTATCAACATAAATACTGGAAGCCAATGCAACTCTGAACGCATCATTTCCCGGATTTACAAAATTCCCCATCCGTGCACACTCCTTTCCTGCATTTTCTTTTCAAAATCTCTGCCAAATTATACTGTCTTAATCATACCATATCGTATCTATTTTCTCAACTTACACATTATAGCAAATATCAGTTTTTCAATAACTAAGGCTTGAATAGCCAACCATGCCATTCAAGCCTTATCAATTCAATATTTAACTCTTCCTATTTGGAAATACTATCCAAAAAATCAGCTATTTTCTGCCATTCTTCTCCGCCCACTGCAAGTTCATATGAAAGACCGTTGCACTCTACGATGACTGCATCACCTTTATCAGATGCTGTTTCAGTAAAATCACTGCTGGAAAAATTCAATGTATACTCACTACTTGTTATACTATCGAAAAAAGCCTCGGAATACTTCTCATCTGTTGGATTCTTCAATCCACCGCACATTTGATTAAATGCTGTGATCTTCTCTTCATCCTCAACGACTTTATTCTCAAGAAGATTACCGGTTTCATTATCCTTTAATACAATTGTCATTTCATTCTTCGCAGATGTCTCTTCAGATGCAATGATTTGCGTGCTTCCTGTTTCACTGTCCGCTGCAGTTGTATTGGTCTCTTTACTGCATCCAGATATTGCAAATATACATAACAATGCAATTAAAATGATTCCTTTGGATTTCATCGTATCACACCTCTCCTTTTCCGATTATTCTTTATTGCCGTTTTCTTTTCACATTATCTCATTAATTCAACAATGCTACACAATAACTTTAGCATGCCCCCCTGGAAAACAACTTAAGAAATCCTTACATTTTCTTTATGTTATAAATTATCAATCTTATGCATTATTTCTTTTATCATTTTCAAACCACAATACAAAATCACACCTTCAAGAATTATTCGTATATAAGTATCGATAGAATACGAATACAAGAATATTTTATAAATTGCATTATTATACCCCCATTGACGAATAGTATATATCCGCCCCATAAAAAGACCAATCCACACCTCGGTCCATAAAAAATATATAATTAATGCAATCGAACATATCCTCATTGTTCTTTTCATATTTCCACCCCCCATAATCATAACTCTTACTTCCTTTGTTTTTGTACTTTTAGCATATCATCATATTTTATTTATGTCAATATTTATATTATTTTTCACAATATATTGTTTTAATTTTTCTATATGTTATAATAACATATAGAAAGGAATTCCAATTTATGAATAAAAACGAAGAAGCAATGATTACCAAGCTAAAAAGGTCAACCACCGAAGTTTTATTGTTGAGTCTTCTCTCACAACATGATATGTACGGATACCAGTTGACAGCAGAAATGAAACATCAAAGCAACGGCTTATGCAACTACAACGAAACAACCTTTTACCCTATCTTAAACAGACTCCTGAATCAGAATATGATTAGTATGACACGTATGATTACTGATCAGCAACGTGTTCGTGTCTACTATCACCTCGAGGATTCCGGAAAAGAATACTATGAAGACTTAAAAAGAGCCTGCCGACTCTATATGACTACAATCGATAAAATCTTATCATCAACGGAGGTGAATAACAATGAACCATTCAACTAATATCCGTCCAAAAGATATTCAGCATTATCTTAAAGATATCAAAAAACAGCTTTTATTAACGCATTCCAGGAAAGAAACAACTTCAATAATCGAAATGCTGCAAGTAAGTATCACCGAATTCCTTGAAGATAATCCCACTGCTACTATAGAAGATTTAAAAACACATTTTAGCGATTACACTTCCCTCAATGATATGGAATTGTATAATATCGATTCAAAAATACTAGAAGAAAAATTAAACTATTCAAGAACAATTAAAAGAATTGTAGCTGTCACTCTTTTTCTAGTTGTTTTAGCTTTTATTATATATGTAGTTTTATACGTGAAATCCTACATTGATGTTCAAAATTCAATTGATGCCTACAAAGTTATCGAAATAAACTAAAAACGTCAAGCGGCTATCTACCACAAACGATTAGATAGCCGCTTAATAATATCCTTACATTATTTGATTTTCTCTATAACCACTTCTTCAGAAATTCCGAGCCATTTTCAATCATACATCTATAATGAACAGATTCTTTATCCCGATAATTCCAGTCAAACATAAAGAATCCATCTCCATGAATTTCGATTGTCCCGTAAACATTACCATCCTTTAAGAATTGGATAATACAACGTTCATTACTCTCTTGCATATTGTATACTGGCTTTGTATGGATATTTTTTAATTTCAATTGACTGATATCGTGGACTAACTCATCGCCATTATAAGCATACTCATTAGAAGCCGTTAGAACTAATTCGCTGTCCACAACCTGCCACTTCTCAACTGAAATCTGATCAATATCTCCCTCTTCGATTATGTCTGCAATACGTTTCCCCGATATATGATTTTGTGCAAAAAGTAATACGACCACAATGGCACCACATAACACGATCAACACGCTTAGCATACGTTTTTTCATCAATTCACACCCTTCACCTCTATCGTCAGATAGGATGCCTTTCCATTCGTCAGGGTAATCGCTCCCGTGATAAATGTCTCATTATCCTTATTGGAAGTGGGTGCCACCGTTGCCTCATATGTGTATGTATCTGCTGCACCTGCCTTTTTGGTGAACCAGATGTCTTTTGATACAATATCTGAATTGTACTTTTCTGCCAGTTGCATGCATTGAATAATTGTTCGGTTGTCAATCATACTTTCGATGCATTCATCTGTCATGATTTCCCCATATTTGTCCTTGAAATACTGTTCCAGGCCACCAACAGAAGCAATTCCGGATTCACCGGTCTGATCTCCCACCGCTTCCGCCGTAAGTTCTGAATAGGTATTCTGATATTCCTGAACATCCTGCACACTGCAGCTCAGGAAGCTTTCAAGTATTGCTTTCGCACTTTGTTCCGAATGGCTATCGTCTTTCTGACACCCCATCATAGCCATTGCAGTTATCCAAACCGCTGCTAATAATATTACTCTTATTTTTTTCATTCTTTCCGTACCTGTCACTTTGGATCTATATTTTCCAAGCCCCAATAATGCGTCCTAGTGCGGAATTCGGATTTGCCTTCCGGCATCATTCTTATCCGAATTCCTGCACATTCCTAATCTATTGTACAATAACTGTAACATGGCACAAAATGAATGTCAAATTAAGAAACTCTTACAAAAAATCTGCAAAAACGGCGACAGTTCACGCTTAAATCCAAACAGCGTTTATTTCCTGAACAAATTTTTTTACCTTAATTTTAGTTATGTCAACAGCAGGATGGCAATCCCGCAGCAACTCCAAAATATCTGAAAACAATGCTTCCGGAACCATTACAGACATATTCGGGATGGCATATCATCAGCGTCAAATGTGCCAAAACCCATCACTTTGAGGTCTCTCCAAAAAGTCCGATTTTAATCCGGCCTTTTGGATTCGCCCAAAGTGATGGGTTTTGTTTTACTGATGAACCCGAACCTGTCCTTCTATTGTTTGTTTCACTTTCTCAATATCAAGGGGTTTTATCAAATGTACATTCATTCCTGCTTCCAGACACTTTTCTTCATCTTCCTTAAAAGCATTGGCTGTCATGGCAATGATCGGAATTGTTTTGGCATCCGGACGATCCAAAGCCCGGATTGTCCTTGCCGCAGTTAATCCATCCATCACCGGCATCATAATGTCCATAAGAATAGCATCAAAAGTTCCTGCCGGATTGGTCTCAAACAGATCTGCCGCCTGTTTTCCGTTATAGACAACTGTTACTTCTGCTCCCTGATCCTCAAGCAGGGTTTCCGCAATCTGAGCATTCAGTTCATTATCCTCAGCCATCATCAAATGCAGTCCGCTAATATCTCCTGTTTTCCCTGTATTTTCATCAGGATGCTGTGTCGATGCCGGTGCAATTTCAAAGGGAATCGCCACTATGAAGGTCGATCCTTTGCCGGGTTCACTTTCAATAGAAATACTGCCGCCCATCTGGTCGATCAGTTCTTTGACAATAGACATGCCAAGTCCTATTCCATGATAAACGCTGCGGGCATCATTCTTTTCCTGAACGAAAGGTTCATAGATATGTTCCAAAAACTCCCGGCTCATCCCCACACCAGTATCGGAAATTGTCCAACGATAGGTACAGATGCCATCATGTTCTTCTAATGTCTCAACCCTTGTGGATACCTTTCCTCCCGGGCGATTATATTTAATACAATTGCCGTAAATATTGAGAAAAATCTGTCTCAGATGAAGGGGACTACCATATACATATGGATACAAAACAGCTGACTTTTCCTTTTCAGATTCCCAGGAAATACCCGCTTCCAGTGCTTTACCCCTAATAATCGTGACAATTTCTTCAAAAAGTTTATTCAGGTCAATGCATTCATGGGTCAGAGAAACTGTTCCGTCTTCAATTTTGCTCATCTGAAGCACATCGTTGATCAGAGACAAAAGATGATCTGCGGATATCTGCATCTTTTTGTGATTTTCTTTCACCAGCTCCTGATCTTCAAAATGATCCTCATCTATTTTCAGCAGACCGACAATACCATTAAGGGGAGTACGCATATCATGACTCATCCTGGATAAAAAATTGCTTTTGGCTGCATTAGCTTTTCTCGCCTGTACTACAGCCTCCTGAAGCTGTTTATTCTTCTCCTCCAATGCTGCCGTGTACTCTCTCTGTGCCATTGCCTCTTTTTGCTGATAGATTTTATCTATTCTCCACAGCAGCATATCAACAACAGCCACTGCCATTATATAAACAACCAGTGCATACAAGACATTCGGAAGGGTCGTCAAAAATACTTTGTGCTCATCCATAAATGCGTAAATATAATAATCCTTGCTTTTATCCATCAGGCCGAAATAATGACTCAACAGATTATTGTCATTCCTGGCATACGTCATCTTACTGCCGGTTCCGCGCTCCATAATTCTTTTGAGAATACGGATGTCCTCTATCTTGGTTCCCTCCAGATCCCTGTTATTGGAAATCATGATCTGATTGCCTTTGCTGATGGCAATTGTCCCATTCATTTCCATTGTAAAACCGGAGACAATCGCTCTAATGGAATTGTTGATTGTACGTGCATAGACTGATGATGTGTAAAAATAACCAACAACAACACCCTTGCCATCCTTACGTCCTACAGCAGCCATATCTATATGGGATTCATCCTCCAGTGTCACACGTAGCGCATAGCTTTTCTCGCTAAAGGAAAGCGTATCCATTAACGCATCAAGCTCCACCAAACCCAAAACTTCAGCGCACCCAAAACCTGATGTATCTGTCGAGTTCTGTATATTGCCCCGGTCATCCAGTAAAATGAGACCATCCATATAACAGTCTTTGGCCCAGTTTGCCAGCTCTTTGGCATCTGTGCTGTCACTATTTTGAATGTCCTCTCCATTTTCCAGTCGCCAGCAGATTTGTTCGACACTCTCTGTTACCCGGAGCAGACTTTTGGCCTCGGAAGCCAGATCACGGATCTCACTGTCATTGCACTGCTCTTTCATATATTCAACATTTTTCAGCAATTCACCCTCTGCTCTTTTCATGTCCCTATTGACTGCCAATACAAATATGACTGCCAATATCAACAACCCCAATGCAATTTCCAGCCCGGCTATCCGTTTCCAGGATCTCGTCCTTCTGCGTTCCATCCTACTCCTCCTCCAGATAGCTGTCCGCATTCAAAAGATATTTGCTGATGATCTGTTTCACCGTCCCATCCTTCTGCATTTCTTTTAATGTATCTGTCAGCTGAATATTCAATCCCCGTGTATCTGCCTTATCGAAGGCAACACCAAGATCCACCGTCTGCAGCGGTTCCTCCAGAATGCGGAACTTCAATCCGGAGTCTTCCATAAACTGATCGACAGATGTATCGTGAGCCGCCAGTGCATCTACATATCCTTTACTCAAAAGGATAAAAATCAGATCCCTCTTCTGAACAGAAATGACTTTTCTCAATTCCGGCAGTGTACCGTCATGACTGCGGATAATGTCCTCCGGTTTCGTTGTACTCTGAACAGCCATCACCTTTCCTTCCAGATCTTCCAGCGTCTGAATATCGCTGTCCTCATTCACAGCAACAACCTGATGACTCCGCATATAAGGTCCCGCCCAATGATATTCATCCTCACGGTCTGTCATAGTGAAACTGCTCCAGATACAATCAATACTGCCTTTGGCCAGCAGATTCTTCTTATCTTCCCAATTAATAAAAACAAATTCAGGTGCATATCCCATACGCGAGAAAGCCTCCCTGGCCAGCTCCACATCAATGCCTGTCATATTACCATTGGCATCCATAAAACTAAAGGGTGAATAATTGTCACATCCGACAGTAACTGTCGGCAGATCACCTAAGCTCTCCTGCTTATTCTCTTTGTCGGCACCGCATCCGCAGAGTATACTGATGATCAGCCCAAAAACGATCACTATACTTAATTTTTTCATATTATTACCTTGCTGTGGCCTTCATCCTATTTTAATATCGGTTGTATTAATCTTGATAAACAATCTTTCCGGCGCAGATCGTATAGTGAATCTTACCCGGCAGCTCCCACCCTTTAAAAGGACTGTTAGATGCCTTTGAAGCAAAATGATCCACTGTCCAGCGCTCTTTTTCACCAAAGATCACCAGATCAGCCGGGGCATCCTGAGTCACACTGCCCGGAATCATCCGATAAAATTCAGCAGGATTTTTGCTCATGCAGGCCATCAGCTGCATCAAAGTCAGATGTCCCGGTTCAACCAGTGACAGCAGGCCAAGGCCGAGAGAAGTTTCAAGGCCTGTAATACCGCTTGGTGCTTCTGCCAGCGGTTTCGCCTTTTCTTCTGCACTGTGGGGTGCATGATCTGTCACGATCAGATCGATGGTGCCATCCTGCAGTCCCTCAATAATTTTTAATCTGTCGTTTTCTGTACGAACCGGCGGATTCATGCGTGCCAATGTGCCGTATTTCAGCACCGCATCCTCTGTCAGCGTAAAATGATGCGGTGTTGCTTCAGCATGAACATCCGCCCCCATTTTCTTTGCCATGCGGACAATCTCCACAGAATTTGCTGAACTGATATGCTGAATACAGACCGGAGCCCCTGTATGCAATGCCAGTATACAGTCTCTGGCCACCATCACATCCTCCGCTGTTCTGGATGCGCCGCCATAATTCAGCTGGTCAGAAATCCTTCCCTGATTCACACCGGCCTGTTTCACAAACAGCGGATCTTCTTCGTGCAGACTGATCGGCATATCCAGATCTCTTGCTTTCTCCATAGCCGCCAGCAAAAGCTTCTCATCCATGATCGGAATCCCATCATCTGTAAAACCTGCTGCCCCGGCCTCCGCCAGTGCATCCATATCTACCATCTCCTGACCTTTCAGCCCCTTGCTGATGGCTGCTGCCTGAAGCACATGAATACCTGTCTTTTCGCCTTTTTCCTGAACATACTTTAATGTTTCCACATTATCAACCGTCGGCTTTGTATTGGCCATACATACAACCGTTGTAAAACCGCCTTTAGCCGCTGCTGCAGCCCCGGTCAGAATATCCTCTTTGTAGTTCTGTCCCGGATCCCTGAAATGGACATGGGTATCCACCAGTCCCGGTGCCACAACCAGACCGGCAGCATCGATCACCTCTGCATCTGCCGCTGACAGATTGTGTCCTACTTCTTCAATATGTGTGCCGTCAATCAGCACATCCATCACTTCATCCACGCATGTTACAGGGTCTACCACCCTGCCATTTTTAATTAAAAGCATATGTAATCCTCTCTTTTATTCATTCCAATAATCTTCTATTTCATCTGATATTGTCTTAATTCCAAACAACTTCCACATAAAATCTTCTTTTTCATTATAAATGTCAATAATCAAAATCGCCGTTTTTTCTATCTTATAAAATACATAATTATGTTCTGTGAATATCATTCTGTATTCACATGGAATTCCTGTCATACTAGCAACAGAAACCCCTTTATTTTCATAAGTTCTGATTTCTTTAATTGCACTTAATATATTTTTAATAATTTTATTAGATGTTTGTACACCGTACTTGACTCTTATATTCTGCTTTATCTCTTGTAATTTTTCAATCACATCCGGAGAATATAAGACTTTCTTCACTTAAGTACCTCCAATTCTTTTTCAACCTCTTCCGATGAAACCCAACCCTCCAGATTAGCTCGTTCCTCTGACTTCTTTAATTTTGTAATTAACTGATATGCTGCTCGATACCTGTCAAGTTCATCAATTTCTTCCATCGTGAGTATCCCATATTCACCATGACCATTTCTCGTAAGATATACCCGCTTTGAAACATCCACCTGTTTCAAAACATCTGTATAATTTCTTAAATCTGATATTGGTTTAATATTTGGCATGTTCACCATCTCCTTTACATATCTATATTATACTTATAAACATGTATTTATACAAGTTAATTTATCAGCATCTGATAATCTTCTTTTGTAAACCGATGATAAATTGTATGCCCCATTTCCATCTTGATGCAGTAATAATAAGCATCATATTCCGTATCGTCAAAATAAACCGCATAATCAAAATCCGTACCCGGTGCCATTTTCTCACAATGGTAAGCTTTATCAAACTGTGCAAAACAGGCACAGATTTCTTCTATTGTTAAGCTGTGATGATGTGCAAATAGCTCTACTATCGCTTTCAAAAACGGCGGGTCCGGAATTTCTCCTGCCACATATTCCGCACCTTCTGCCGGCACACGAACCTCAAATCGCCCTTCATGGATGAAAAACTTCAATCTGCCAAGCACCGTTGTATCAAAAACTGTATTTGTTCTCAACGCTGTCAGCATCTCCTGCTCATCTGTATAATGGGTTCCGAGGATGACATTCATAGACGCCATGGGGAAATAAAGTCTGATCACTTCTTTCTCCGCCCCCAGCTTCAGCTGAGCCTCTTTAATCTGTTCTATCACATTTTGGATCAATTTCTGTTCATTCATATTCTGCTCCATCTCAAAATAATGTTAATTGTGTATATTTCTCCGGGAATTCTCTTCCTGATTATAAACCATAGCTCTTTTATTTTATCACACTAATGTCACAGACTCCATCTTTTTTGATGTTTATATCATACCTCAAGTGCGGTCCCTTGCGACAATCTACATCTTCGCACGAGTGCGCATCACAGGTGCGGTTAGTGCCTTTTTATGTAATAGAAGCGTGCCCCAGCTTTGCTTGGCACGCTCCTATTACATAAAATAAGCGATGTACAGTTACAGTACTGTACACCGCTTATTTTAATCCTCTTTAAGAGATGCTAAAACTTCTTCTCTATATGGAATGGACGGCACTGCTCCCTGTCGCGTAACCGCAATGGAGGATGCCTTTGCACTCATCTTCAAAATCTCAGGAATCTCCATGCCCTCGATGATGCCTGCCAGAAAATAACCTGTAAATGTGTCCCCGGCTGCCGTGGTATCTACCGCCTGCACTTTGAAAATCGGCTGATGGTATCTGACATTTTTATCCGCATAAATGGCACCGTCATTGCCAAGGGTCAGGACGATTTTGGCTTCCGGATAAAGCTCAACCACTCTGTCAATGATTTTCTCCGGTTCCGAAAAGCCTGTAATCTGCTCGCCTTCCACCTCATTCATCAGAAAATAGCTGATTTTTGACATATCAACGTCATTCAGTTTCTCATTGAATGGTGATGGATTCAGGGCAATCTGCATACCTTTTTCATAAGCTTTATCCACCATATAAGGCAGCCTATTGACCTCATTCTGAAGCAGAAGAATATCTCCTTCTTCAAAGTCGGCAATCACTTCGTCCACATAGCTTTCCGTCAGCATATCATTTGTTCCTGCAAAAAGAAGAATACTGTTCTGGGCATTTTTGTCAATCTGGATAATGGTATGCCCGGTATTGCCCTCTGCTTCACGAATGTAATCATAATGAACGCCGTATTCTTTGCAGGCATCAATAAATGCATAGCCGTCCTTGCCGATCATACCGCCATGATACACTTCCACACCGGCCTTTGCCAGAGCAATGGACTGATTCATTCCTTTTCCGCCAAGGAAAAGATTCAGCCCTGTGGTTGCCTGGGTTTCCCCGGGCAGAATGATGTGGTCAACATTATAGACATGGTCCAGATTCATAGAACCGATATTTAAAACCTTCATATAATTAAGCCTCCGTATTATGGATTCTTTCCGGAATACAGCTGTCTTTAGCTGCATAAATAAGCATACATGACAACGAAATGGCACAAACTGCCTGCCATAACAAAGACATGAAACAATTCATGACATCCAAAGTACCGGAAGCGGTTATGGAATACAGGAAACTTCATCGCATAGATCACGCCGCCCACTGTATAGAATAAACCGCCGGCCAGAAGCCACATGAACGCTCCAAATGATAATCCCGCAAGAAGCTGCGGCATAGCCAGAATACACACCCAACCCATGCCGATATAGATCACGGATGATACCCATTTCGGACAAGTCACCCACAGTAGCTTAAAAATCATCCCCACAATAGCCAATCCCCATACGATTGCCAACAGCCGCATCCCTACTCCGTGACGCAATACTGTCAGACAGACTGGTGTATAAGAACCTGCAATCAATACAAAAATCATCATATGATCCAGTCTCTTCAAACGCAAATTCGCCTTTTCTGAAATATCGAATGAATGATAGGATGTACTTGCGCCATAAAGAAGAATCATGCTGATCATAAAAACACTCATACCGATCATCGTCATAAGATCCGCACCACTGCCTGCTGCATGTACTAACAGCACCGGCGTCATCAAAACAGCTGCCACAAAACCGATAAAATGTGTCGCTGCGCTTCCCGGGTCTTTGACCCTAAAGTGAAAGTCTCTGTCTCTGTCCGCTGTATATATTTTGTTCGTCATTGCCTGAGTCTGCATAAAACTCCCTCCTTGCAAAATAAAGTTTTTATTATGACATAATAAGTTTTTCAAAACCTTGTGTTACCATATTATATCACTTTCATTACCTTGTCAAGAGTTTTTCAAAAACCGATATGGCAAAAAAGCCCAATTCACCAACAGGTTCACCAGAATTTCCGTATCAGTCATTAAAAGCAACCTGTAATGAATTGTGCATTTATCCTATGAAACAGTGAATTGTCAATACGACTTTTATGGCTTCATATATTTTTCGTAATCAAGTATTTTCTCTGATTTTGCTACAATAAGTGATGCGGCCACATCTCCAAGACTATTGCTCATGGCACGCATCATGCCAAGCAGCGAATCCAGGCCCATCACCAGACCAATCCCGGCAATTGGTACATTCAACTGCGTCAGCAATACAGACAGACACACCAGCCCGGCGCCGGGTACCCCCGGTGCCCCCACAGAAAGCACAAGCACGGAGAAAAACATGGAAAGCAGCATTCCCCCGCTGATCTCAACACCGAAAACTCTTGCCAGTGCCAGCCCGAAAATTACAAGATACACACAGGTACCATCCATATTCACCGTCGCTCCCAACGGAATCGACAAAGAATAGATTTTCTTCGGAATACCAAGCTTATGTTCACAGGCGTCCATATTCACAATGATTGCCGCATTGCTGGAAGCCATACCGAATACCTGAAGCATGGTCGGACTGTATTTTTTGAAAAACGGAATTGGATTCATTCGTCCGATCAGGATTATCAACAGACAATAGATACACATCATTACCAGAATACCAACTGCAAATGTTCCCAGCATAGCAAGCATGGAAAGCAGCACATCCGGTCCTGTCTTCAGGATCACGGATAAAATGGAACAGAATGTGGCAATCGGAATAAACCGGACTAAAATAACAGTAATCTTCAGGAACAGTGAATTACAAGCCTCAAATATATCTTTTAACAGTTGGGAATATTCACCGATTTTGCCCACTGCAATACCGATTAAAATTGCCATGAAAATCAGCTGCATCATATTCGATTCCAGAAATGGTTTGACAAAGTTGCCTGGCACAATGCCAACAATGGTATCCTTGATGGAAATACTGACGTCAGAAGAAACAACTGTTGAACCATCTGCTGCCAGTTTAGAAGCCAGTTCCGGGTTGCCCGGATGAAGCAGATAAGAAACTACCGTCGCCGATATAATAGCCAATATCGTTGTCAACACATAAAAACTCATGATCTTGCCACCGATCCGGCCCACTTCCTTTAAATCTCCAAATTGGGAAATACAGGAAACAATAGAAAAGAAAACCACCGGTCCCACAACCATTTTCAAAGCATTTAAAAACATGGTACTGATAGATGTCAGCAATGTATCATTGATTGCCGTACTGACACCATCCGGGACAACCGCTTTCATAGCCAGACCGATCACAACGGCAGCCACCAGAGCAAACATGGTCCGCATAACCATTGCATGCGGATTCTTCCGAACGGTAATCTCCACCATGTTCATGCCCTTTTTGTTCTTATACCGCAATTGTTCTTTATTGGCCCGCAACAAAATATTCCGGATCATCTCTTCTTCTTTTTCAAATCCGGTCTGCTGGTCATCCTGCTCAATATGCAATACATCTTCTACCGTATCGCCCTGGATCAGCTCAAATGCCCGTCCCCGCAATGTCATGCTGACATAGACACTGCCCATTCTTTTGTTCAGAGCAACGCAAATCTTATCATCCTCATTCTCTGCATTCATAATCAGTTTCTGCAGTGATTCCTCTGCAACAAGCATTGTTTTCAAACACTGCTTTTTCCCAATCTCAAATTCGGTCAGTCCTTTTTCAATAAAATCCATACCGGAAGATATCTCAGACTGTGTGATTAACAGCATTTTTCTCATAAGTCTCCTCCCCCTCTGCATTAATCATAATCATTTTGTCATCAAATACTGTTCCCATTTTATCACGATAAAGCAAAATCGACTACCTTTTTGCAAATCAGAAATCAAATAATTTTGCGAATCGCAACCCGAGTATGATAAAATAACCTATATAAGAAAGAGAGGTATTTTATGAACGAACATATCCAATCCAAAATGGCTGATCCAACCCGGGATTTTCACCTCCCCCGCTATCAGGAAATTCCCGATGTCGGCCTTTACCTTGAACAGACCGCCAAATATATCGACAGTTACTTAAGCCCTCTGGAAGATATCAGCATTACCGGCTCTATGATCAGTAACTATGTCAAGAAGAAGATTATCAACAATCCCGTCAAAAAACAATACGGACGAGATCAGATTGCTTCCCTGATCTTTATTGCAATTGCCAAATCCGTGCTGTCTCTTGACAATATCCATATGATGTTTGAGATTCAGCGCCAGACCTATGACAATGCAACCGCCTATAATTATTTCTGTTCGGAATTCGAGCTGATCCTTCATCATGTGTTTGAATTAGATCAGGCAAATGCAAAAACCGGTGCAGCTCATAACGTCAAAAAAGAGCATGGCACTTTCTCTAATGAGAAAACCATGCTCCGCAATATGATCATCACTGTTGCCCACAAAATCTATCTGGACCGCTATTTCTCTTTATTGAGAGATGAAGATACCATCTGAGCAAAGTACTGATGCAGCCGGTTATCGTTATCCAGTTCCGGATGAAAAGAGATAGCCAGCTGCTGTTTATTTAATTCATATCTGTTTTCTGCCATGATTTTCGTTCTCCTTTGTTTACATCTAAGTTTTTTTCCATTATAATGAAATCTGAACATAAATAAATAGCCATTTTGATATTATTTAAGATGGCCAGATTGGAGGTTGCATGCCAGATGCTTACCTATTCTTTTGCCGGAACAGGGTCAGATTCTTTATATGAACATTTATATAAATGCATACGAAATGATATATTATGCGGAAATCTCTCTATGGGAGAGAAACTGCCGTCCAAACGAAATTTTGCCAAAAATCTGGGCATAAGCACCATCACTGTTGAGAATGCCTATGCCCAGTTAATCGCCGAAGGCTATATTTATTCTATCCCCAAAAAGGGCTATTTTGTCTCTGATATCCATACGATCCTTCCTGTGGAACAGATGCATCCCTTTGAGGAAGACAACGGTTCTTCCTCATCCATCGACAGCCCATCCATGATTCAGAAAGCTGATATGGAAGAAAGCCATCATTTTGCTGTAGACTTTACAAGCAACCAGACAGATTCAGAATATTTTCCCTTTTCAATCTGGTCAAAGCTCATCCGGGAATTGCTCAGTGACAGTCAGCAGAAGCTGATGATCAATCCTCCCTGCGGCGGTATACTGGAGCTTCGCGAAGCCATTGCCAGACATTTGAAGGATTTTCACGGTCTGCACATCTCCCCGGAACAGATTATCATCGGGGCCGGAACGGAATACTTATACGGTATCCTCATTCAGCTGCTGGGCTTTGACAAGAGATACGCCATTGAGGATCCTGGTTATCACAAAATCGCCAAAATATACAACAGTCACAATGTGGACTGTGATTATATTGCCATGGATGACAGCGGCATCCGGATTTCAGAACTGGAGGAGAAAAATATCGATGTCATTCATATTTCCCCTTCCCATCAGTTTCCAACGGGTATCACCATGCCTATCGGAAGACGATACGAACTCCTTGGATGGGCTTCAAAAGCGCCTTCCCGCTATATTATCGAGGATGATTATGACAGCGAGTTTCGTCTGACTGGCCAGCCGATCCCAACCCTTCAGAGCATCGATGTTCTTGAAAAAGTGATCTATATCAATACTTTTACAAAAACACTGGCCTCCACCGTCCGTATCAGCTATATGGTACTGCCGAAACATCTGGTGAAGGCCTATTATGCCAAAATGCAGTTTTATTCCTGCACGGTATCCAATTTTGAACAATATACACTGGCTGCCTTTATCAACAAAGGACACTTTGAAAAACACATCAACCGTCTGCGTATTCACTATCACGACAAGCGGGATATGCTGCTGCAGTGCATCAAAAGCAGTCCTCTTTTCAATCATGTCACCATCAAAGGTGAGGACGCCGGTCTGCATTTTCTGATGAAGATAGACACCGAACTCACGGATGAGATTATCTGTCAGCGGGCAGCAGACAAAGGCATCCGCATTATGCCGTTATCCAAATATTACTATCACCCGGAGAAAGCCATGAAGCATATACTGGTAGTCAATTACTCCTCCCTGACACAGGAACAGATGAAAGAGGCCACCCAAGCTTTCAATGAGATTCTCGGATAGATAATTATTAATAGCCCACCACTTTTTCCAGAGCGTTCAATATATTCTCATAGCCTGTACAGCGGCAGAGGTGCCCGGAGATGAGCTTTCGGAGTTCGTCCCGGGTATATTTGCGTCCTGTTCCGATGATCTCCACCGCAGACATAATAATGCCCGGTGTACAAAAACCGCACTGGACCGCTGCCTCATCCACGAAAGCCTGCTGGATCTCCGAGAGTTCTCCTGTGGGTGACTGCAGTCCCTCCACTGTAAGAATATGTTTGCCCTCAGCCCACATAGTCAGATAGATGCATGAGTCGATGGCCTCTCCATCCACCAGTACAGTACAGGCACCACACTCTCCCACTTCACAGCCTTTCTTCACACTGGTCAATCCCAGATGATTACGCAAAGTGTCAAGCAAAGATTCTCTGTCATCAATGGCCAGCTCCACCGCTTTGCCATTCACATTCATATGGATAATCTTAAGCATCGACTTCACCTCCCCCATTTCTTATGGCCTGCGCCATGGCACGTTTAGCCAGTTCCTCCACCAGCTGCAGACGAAATTCCTTCGAGGCACGCCATGAGGTTCTCGGATTCACTTCATTTAAAACACCTTTGCCGGTCTGAAGGAGCAATGCCTTTGAAACAGCCTTCCCTGAAACTGCTTTTTCTGTCTCCGGACATCTGACAGGCGTCGGTGCCGCCACGCCGTAAGCGATCCGCATGTCTTCAACAACCTTCTTGTCCAATGACAGCTTCACCAGACAGGCACACCCCAGGGTCGCGATCTCCATGGCATTTCGCTTGCCGTATTTGATGTAGCATCCGGTGTACCCTTCATAATCCCTGCGTCTGATACGGATAGCCGTCATCACTTCCTCATGGCAGCGTACGGTTTTACCCGGACCTGTATAAAATTCCTGAATCGGCACCTGTCTGATGCCCTCCGGGCCCGTCAATTCCAGAATCGCATTATAGGCAAACAGAGATGACGCACTGTCCGCACTGGTGACACCGTTGCAGACATTGCCGCCAATGGTGCCGATATTGCGGATCTGCGGGCCGCCCACCTGATCAACGGCATATCCAAGCATCGGAATATGCTGCTGCACCAGCGGATGCGCCGTGATATGAGAAAAACTCGTTCCCGGACCGATCACAATGGTTCCGTCTTCTTCCATTGTCACCCCTTTTAACGCTGTAATATTGTGAATGCTGACAAGGGATCGACCTGCTAATTTACCTTCTCTGATCTTGATCAAAACATCACTGCCGCCGGAAATAATCTCTGCATCCGGCCATTCCTGCAATTTCCTGATGGCATCCTCTACACTGGCTGCCTCATAAAATGATCCAATATCATACATAATGTCATCCCCCTGCCTATATCAGTCCTTTTTCTTTGAATGCTGCCACCAGTCTCTGAGGCTCCATCGGAAGCTGGTTAAAGCCAATGCCTGTTGCCTGCAAAACTGCGTTTCGGATAGCCGGTGCCACCGGAATAGCCGGCGGTTCTCCCAGGGCTTTGTTGCCGAAAGGTCCCGTCGGATCCTGCAGTTCTATAAACTCAACATTCAACTCCGGTGTATCCATGGCCGTCGGCAGCTTGTAATCCAGAAGATTGTTGTTCAGTGGTTTGCCCTTTGCATCATACATTAATTCTTCACTGAGTCCATAGCCAAGGCCCATGCTCATACCGCCATGCACCTGGGCCTCAGCCAATTTAGGATTCATCAGAATACCGCTGTCATGGACATTGATAATCTTCAGTACATTGACTTTGCCTAACGGCATATCCACTTCCACTTCCGCAAAACAGGCACCGCTGGCAAATGTATTCTCTTTGCAGTGGCTAGTGGCCTCAGCGGTGATATGGACAGAACGTTCCAGACTGTACAGTGCCTCTGTCGCCAGCGCCTCCATTGTCAGAAGTTCTTCGCCTTCTGCTGTCACGATCATATTATTGCGGATATCCAGTGTCTGCTGATCCATCTTCAATTTCCAGGCTGCATATTCAAGAATCTTTTCCTTCATCATCTCTGCTGTTTTCTTCACAGCCTTGCCGCTAACATAAGTCTGTCTGGAAGCATAAGCCCCGGTATCAAAAGGTGTGACATCTGTGTCCTGGGTGGAAACAATATATACTTTGTCCTCTGTTACTCCAAGTACCTCTGCCGCCATCTGTGTAAAGACGGTATCCGCTCCCTGTCCGATCTCTGTGGCGCCCATCATCAACTGAATGGAACCGTCCTGATTCAATACCATACGGCATGTGGCAGTTTCAAGAGAAATCGGATAAACGCCGGTTTTGTAGCAGAAAATCGCCATACCGATGCCGCGGCGTCTGCTGCCTGTCTGGGAGGCATAAGCGGCCCGCTTTTCATCCCAATGCACAGCCTCTTTGCCCGCTTCAATACATTTCTTCAGGCCATAACTGTAAAATGTAATGCCGTTATGCGGATCCTTATATCCCTCTTCCATGCAGTTTTTCAAACGGAAGGCTAATGGATCCATATGAATGGCTGCCGCCAGATCATCCATCAGACACTCTGCTGCAAAATCTCCCTGCGGAATACCGTAACCACGCATGGCACCGCCGGCCACTGTACTGGTGTAAACCGTGTAGCTCTCCGATTCAAGGGCCTTTTCATCCCGATAAAGCTGCTTGATCATATTGGAAGCATTGGCGACAACCGCATGGCCATGGGAAGCATAACCGCCCTGATTAGAAAAAGCTTCTGCTCTTCTGGCCACCAGGGTACCATCCGGTCTTACAGCTCCCTGCATATGAAAACGGATCGCATGACGCACTCTTGTATCCGCAAATGTTTCCTCTCTGGTCAGCTCCAGTTTCACCGGACGACCGCCCACCTGCAGACTTAAGAAAGCATTCAGCGGTTCATAAAGTACATCCTGTTTATTACCGAAGCCGCCGCCGATATAGGGCTTGATCACTCTGACCTGTCCCCATGGAATACCAAGGGCCTGACCGATGACACGACGGACAATATGCGGAATCTGTGTAGATGTGGTTACGGTAATCTTGCCGTTGCCGTCCTGATACGCAAAGGAAACCGGCAGTTCAATATGGCAGTGCTGTACACGCTGGGTATCATACGTCTGATCCACCAGAATAAGTCCCTTTTCTTTCACAGCTTCATCAAAGCTTTCATCACCCAGGGCGAAAGATGTATGTTTCAAAATATTATCCGGCACATTGTCATGCATAGCCACGGCTCCCTCCGCCATGGCATCTGCCACATCCACCAGTACCGGGTATTCCTCATAATGTACTTTCACAAGTCGTGCTGCCTTAACAGCTGCAATCTCATCTTCTGCAATGACAGCTGCCACGTCATCTCCATAATAACGGACCCGCTGATTCAAAAGACGCCTGTCCTGAACATCCTGATGCGCCGCCTCCACAGACCACGGATGCCCCGGCGTACAAAAATCAATCTCCGGCACATCAAAACAGGTAACAATCTTTACAACCCCCGGTACTTTTAATGCCTCATCCAAATCAAATCCAGTCACAACACCATTGGCAATGGTACTGTGTACCACCTTTGCCACCATCATCGGCTGTGTCATCAGATCCTGCGTATATTTCGCCTGGCCCGTTACCTTGGCACGGGCATCCACACGCTGAATGCTTTTTCCAATCCCCATAACGCTCCTCCTTCCACTTTTGATGCGACGTGCAAAATTTTTCCAGTTTTTGAAAGCCCAGCCCGTTAGCAGATCCATACGCAGGCACACTCGCGTTGCCCAACATTGGCAGCGGTACATAAGGCATTACAAAACAATGCCTAAGTACCGGCCATGTTGGAAGCACCTGCGTATGGATCTGCTAACGGGCTGGGCTCTTCCTAATATAATATAAATTTTGCACCTGACGCATCTAAAAGCTGGTTTGTTTAACTGTTTTGTTTAAAAAATCTTATTTCCAGAGATATATTTATGTAGTAGATCTCCGTTCTCTGACAAACAGATATATCGCTCTAACCGCTGTCTGAGGGTGAGGGCCTGTGGGTGCGGCATGCGGCTCTCATCGAGGACAAGGGCGTCAAGTTCGTATCCCGGTTCGAAGCTGCCGACTTTGCCGAAGAAACTGCCGCCGGCTTTTGTTCCCATCCAGAAGATTTCTTCCAGGGTCAGCGGCTTCAGGTTCTGATCCAGCAGTCTCCAGACGAGCTTGGATACCTGTCTGGCCTCCATCATGGTTCTGAAGATGGAGAGTGTGGCACCTCCGGCTACGTCTGATCCGAGTCCCATATGCACGCCTATATCCAGCCACTTTCTCACAGGGGCAATGCCGGATGCAATGTTCATATTGCACTGCGGACAATGGACCGCGTAGGTGTCATTGTCCTTCATCATCTGTATCTCCCGTTCATCAGAGTACACACAATGTGCCATGATGGATTTTCTGCCGGGCGCTGCCAGGCCGGCATTTATGTAGGTACACATATAGTTCTCTGAATCAGGGCACAGTTCCTTCACCCAGTCAATTTCACTGAGATTCTCGGATAAATGGGACTGGACCGCCAGATGGTTCTCAGAAGCGATCGCCCCAAGTCCCGTCATTAGCACATCGGTACAGCTCGGTGTAAAACGCGGTGTAATGATCGGACGGACATTATGAAATTGTTCCGACTGCATAAGCCATTCTCTGGTTGCTTCCAATGAGGCTTCTGCACTTTCCTCACAATAATAATCCGGGCTGTTTCTGTCCATATTGACCTTGCCCACATAGCCCTTTAAACCGGAGATCTCCAGGAGGGCCATCAATTTCAATGTAGCTGATGTATGGATCGTCGCAAATGCACAAAAACGTGTCGTCGGACTATACTTCAGATCCTGCACAAACATGCCGTATGCCTTATCCGCGTAGGCCGGTTCTTTATAGCCGGATTCTTCCGGAAATGCATAGGTTTCCAGCCATTCCAGCAGTTCCATGTCCATTCCGAGACCTCTGTAAGCATACTGCGGTGCATGCACATGCAGATCGGACAATCCCGGAACAATCATATGCCCTGTGTAATCCAGAACTTCAAAATGCTGATACTTCTCCGGAATCTGTGTAAATACGCCCATTGATCTGCCGCTCTCACAGATCAGATACGCATCTTCACAGAGCCTCAATGCATCAGAAGTCTCACTGTAACAGATATCACCCTTCATAATAAAATTGTTCATACTCATCCCCCATTTTCATTCAAGCCTGCTCCGATACTTCTGATCGGAATCGTTGGTAAGGTTTATTCAGGCGTATACAGAGTTCAGGCTGATATAACTGCTTACTATCCTTCTGATAAACTATGAGAAACACGCTTCGCGAGTTTCTCAAGTTATCGCGGCAGTCGCCAAGGTCTCGTGCAAGCACGGACTTTGGCTCGTTGCTCGCGTAAATAAAAAGAAAGGCCGCCGTACAAGCCGACTCTCCCGCCTTCGGGAATTATAGTCGACTGTTTACGGCAGCCGGTAGAAACGCTCAACCTGATTATGAACATATATAATCCATTGATATATTTATTTTACAGTTAATAAGTACTTCTGTCAACACCTATTATGCCAGTGACTGAATGGCATCCACCATAGCCTGATAGCCTGTACATCTGCAGATATTGCCAGATAAGCCGCGTCGGATTTCTTCCTCCGTGGGCTTCGGATATTTCTGAAGCAGTGCCACTGTAGACATGATCATGCCCGGAGAACAAAAACCACATTGAACCGCACCATAATCCACAAAAGCCTTCTGTATCCTGGCAAGCTCCGGATGAGCCTCAACGCCTTCAATGGTCATGACCTGACATCCCGCCGCCTGAACAGCCGGAAGCAGACAGCTGTTGACACTTCTTCCATCTACCAGGACCGTGCAGGCACCGCAGTCACCTTCGCCGCAGCCCTCTTTTGTGCCCGTCAAATGAAGAATATCTCTCAGCACCTTTAATAATGTGGCATCTTCAGGAATTTCTGTATGACAGGCCTCTCCGTTTAAAATAAAATCTAATGTTCTCATTTTTCACATGCCTCCCATAATTCTCTTACAAGCTGCAGTACCACATTGGCTGCCACAGTTTTTCTATAACTTCCCGTTGCACGAATATCATCAATCGGTGAAATATCCTCCGACAGGGCAATAGCAATTTCTTCATGAAGAGACTGCCATTTTTCTTCACTGTCCGGTCTTTTCCAGGCACGCAGCAATTCTTCTGCATGAAATGCACGGAGGGCTGTCGGGCCTGCTGAACCGACGGCGATTGCCAGGGTCGTTATTCTGCCCGCTTCCTTTTCCATATAAACGGCTGCATTGATAATTGAAATGGCCAGTGCATTCCTTTTGCCGACCTTCCTGAATCTTGCGGCACCCATTTTGAATGGAATGACAATTTCAGTCAGAATTTCCCCCTGATGGATAGCCGTTCGTCCCGGTCCCTTCATAAATCCGTTGATGGATACCATACGCTGACCGTTTTCTGACACAAGAACCAACACTGCATCCAGCGCCATCAGAACCGGCACGGTATCCGCCGCCGGAGAAGCTGACAAAATATTGCCGCCAATGGTTCCTCTGTTGCGGATCTGGGGGCCGCCCACAAGGGATGCGGCCTCAGCCAGTGCATCCATGGCACCCTGTCCTCTGAAAGCATCTTCTATAAGGTCAAATGTTGTCAGACTGCCTATATGCCAGCTGTCCTTCTCTTCTCTGATGCCTGACAGTTCTTTTAATCGATGCAGACTGACAATATCTCTGTCCAGATATTTGCCCTTTTCTCTGTCCACATAGAGATTGGTAGCACCTGCACAGGCCACGCGATTGCCGGATGACAGCATCTGACAGGCCTCTGTTACTGTATTTGGAATCAGCATCTGTGACATCTCTATCCCCCACTATCCTTTTTATTTTTTCGTCATCCTTCCATGACTTATTTTGCATGCACGCTTCAAAACGTGTCATATTTTCACCGGATACCGGGTCGGCAGCTATTCCGTCCCGGATTCCGTTTCTTCATCTTCCGGATACTCTTGCTCTGTATCAAAGTAACTCTTCAGATCATAGGTCACTGTATCGAATTTGTCCAGATAACTGCCGTCCAAAAAGTCATCAAAATCCTTGATATGCCAGTTGGAATCCTCATAAACAAGTCCCACTTCATAGACCATTCCCGGCAGTCTGGCTGCCTGAGAATAATAAGCGGTGCCGGTTGTCCCGTCTTCATTGAGTTCTACTCTGTCATAATTAATAAAAAGCGGCGTCAGATACGGATAGGACCGTTCTTTCTTAAAAGCCCGGATAAACTCACTTTTATCCATAACCTTTCGGAAGTCATCTGTCATAAATTCATAAATAACCGCAGGATTCTCATACTGATAATCAATAGCCTCCGCATAGGCCATAGCTGCTTTCTCAGCGGAGACCTCAGAAGGTCCATCAGCTGCATGTTTCATACTGGTCACAACCGTTATACCCGCAATGATGACAATCAGCAGTACGATGATGATTTTGGTTGTCTTCTTCATTCCTATCGCTCCAATCGGGAATAAGGAATCGTATAAGCACTCGGGAATTCCGCCTTCTTGGAAGCAAAGATCAGCGCTGCAATGGTCATGATATACGGCAGCATCAGCATCAGCTGATTGGCCATATCAATGCCCAGGGCCTGAAGACGCATCTGAAGGGCACTGGCAAAACCGAAAAGCAGCGCACCCCACATGGCTCTCACCGGCATGAAACGAGCAAAAATAACAACAGAAACGGCGATAAAGCCACGGCCGCTGACAATGGATTCTGTGAAAAGATTCATATAAGCAATAGACATAAATGCACCTGCTGCACCGGCATAAAGACCGCCGATGAGTACCGCTGCATAACGGACACCTGCCACACTGATACCCTTGGAATCTGCTGCGCGCGGATGCTCGCCCACGGCACGGATCTTTAACCCGAATGTTGTTTTTTCAAGGATAAACCATGTCACAAATACCATCACATAGCTGAGATAAACCAGAATATTATGCTGGAAGAAAATCTGTCCGATCACCGGAATAGATGATAATACCGGAATATTCACGGCTGCAAACGGTGTTACCTGAGGCGGCAGACTCTGTACACCAAAAAGGATACGATATACATAAACCGCTGTACCCGCACCAAGAATATTCAGGGCAATACCTGCGATGACCTGATTGGCACGCATGGTGACTGAAAGCCATGCCATGATCAGACTCCACAGCATACCGAAAAACATACCTGACAAAAGTCCAATCCAGAGATTGCCAGTTTTATATGCTGCTGAAAATCCTGCGACGGCTCCGATCGTCATTGTTCCTTCTACACCCAGATTCAGAATACCTGCCCGCTGTGTATAAATCTGTCCCAGCGCCGGAAGAAGAATCGGTGTTGCCAGACGGATGGTTCCCGCCAGTAAACTCACTAAAAATCCTACTGTAAAAATACTGCTAAGCATCTTTTTTCCCCTTCCTCAGTAATTTCTGCGGCAATCCGAAATGAATCGCTGTTCTTGCGATAACAAAAACGATCACCAGGCCCTGAATAATATCTACAACAGAATATGGTACTTCTGTCATACGCTGCATGGTTGCACCGCCCACAAGAAGGGCTGAAAAAAAGAAGGAAGCGATCACAATACCCAATGGATTCAGGCCACCAAGCAATGCGATGATCGTTGCGATATCCCCGTAGCCGCTGGAAAGGCCTTCCAAAAGTCTGTACTGAACACCATACACTTCATTCCATCCAGCCAGACCGCAGAGTGCACCGGAAATCAGCATAGCCACCATGACTGTCTTCTTCACATTCACACCTGCATAGGTTGCGATCTTATCACCCTGTCCGATCAGATCAATCTTCACGCCCAGCTTTGTTCTCCAGAAGAAAAACATCATAAGAATAACAATGACTGCCACCACAATACCGCCGTGGATTCGCATCTGTGCAGAGAACAAAGGCAGATGATAGGCATCCGGCAATACTTTTGACTGCGGGAAGCCGCCGCCGTCAGGGTCCATCATCGGACCATAAACAAGAAATGCCAGAAAATAGGTCGCAATGTAATTCAGCATCAGCGTTGTAATAACTTCATTAGCATTAAAACGGTTTTTTAACCAGGCCGCCAGACCGCACCAGAGAGCACCGCCGAGGACAGACAAAATCAGGGACAGTGGAAGTAAAATCACTGTCGGAAGTCCCAGATAAATACCTGGAAGAATAGCCAGAATCGCACCAATGGTCAGCTGACCATTAGCACCGATATTCCAGAGCTGTGCCTTGTAAGCGATGGACATACCAAGTGCCATCAATGTCAGCGGAATCATTTTGACAAGGACTTCGGATATCCTGGCTTTTGAGCCAAGGGCTCCCCGAAACAGTGTTGTATATGCTTCTGCCGGGTCATTGCCTGAAATCCGTACAAGAATCGCACCCACTGCCAGTGCGAGAACAATCGTCAGTACCGCAATAACAAATTGTTTGATACTGTTGATGATTTTTGAATTCATGCCTTTTCCTCCTGTTTGTGTCCCATCATCAGCATACCGATTGTATTTGTATCGGCGCCTGCCGGAAGGATACCCATTATTTTGCCGTCATAGATGACAGCGATTCTGTCCGAGAGCTGCAGGATTTCCTCAAGATCCGCAGATACAAGAAGAACTGCTGCACCATCATTACGTGCATCCAGAATTTTCTGTCTGACATATTCCGATGCACCAATATCAAGGCCTCGTGTCGGCTGATTGGCAATAACCATCTCCGGATGATCATCCAATTCTCTGGCCAGAATAACTTTCTGCTGATTACCGCCGGATAAGGCTCTTGCATGGTCTTCTCCGGAATTGGCCTTAATCTGATATTCTTTCTGACATTTATCCCAGTAGGCATCAATGGCCTTCTGATTCAGCAGCCCATTTTTTGAAAATGGCGCTTTGTGGAACTTCTTGATGATCAGATTCTTCTTAAGACTCCAGTTCAGTGCCAGTCCGGTTGTCATTCTGTCCTCAGGAATATGGGAAATACCACTGTTGATATAGAAAACAGGCGGTTGATTGATCACTTCTTTTCCTTTAAAAAGGAACTGTCCGCCATCCGCTTTTCTAAGACCGGTCAGGACTTCACATAATTCCTTCTGTCCGTTGCCGTCTACACCGGCCAGACCGAGGATTTCTCCCTCATGAACAGTCAGATTGAAATCTGTCAGTGCCGGAAGTCCTTTGTCATTGCTGGCTGAAAGACCCTTCAGTTCCACTTTCACTGCTCCGGGAGCTTTCTTATTCTTGTCGAAATTAAACAGAACATCCCTTCCCACCATCATTTTCGTCAGTTCTTCTTTGGTTGTATGCTCATCAACCAGTTTGGATCCTATCAGCTCACCATCTCGTAAAACAGTGACTTCATCAACGATAGAAATAATCTCTTCCAGCTTATGGGTGATTAGAATGATCGATTTACCGTCCGCTTTCATATGCCGCAGCATATCAAAAAGTACATTGGCCTCCTGAGGTGTCAGAACCGCTGTGGGTTCATCCAGGATCAATATATCTGCTCCCTGATAAATGGCTGTTAAAATCTCTACTCTCTGCTGCTCACCAACGGATAACTGCCAGATTTTTGAATATGGATCAATATTCATTTTGTATTTGTCTGCCAGTTCCTTCAGTTCCGTTGCAGTCTCCTTTGTATCAAGAAGAATGCCTCTTCTGGACTTTTTGCCCAGCATAACATTCTCCACAACTGTCATCGGTCTGGCCAACATAAAATGCTGATGCACCATACCGATGCCGAGAGAGATTGCTTTTATCGGTGATGAAATTTCTTCTTTGCTGCCGTTAATATAAATATCACCGGCCTCCTGCTGATATAAACCATACAGGATATTCATAAGTGTTGTCTTTCCGGCACCATTTTCTCCTAACAGACCATGGATTGAACCTTTCCTCAGATTGAAATCCACGTTGTCATTGGCTTTGACACCGTTAAATATTTTTGTTATTCCCTGCATACTGACTGCCAGATTGTCCATTTACAAATCCTCCTGTGTTTGAACGTCCCTGTGTTTTTCAGAGAAGGGACACACAGCCCACGGGCTGTGCATCCATCTCCCATTGTCGGAATGGTTGTCTGCACTGCAGACATGACTCCTGTTCTGATTACTGAATATCTTCCGGCAGATAGTCTTTGATTTCACCAGACTGAAGTTTGGACCATGTATCCGCAATCACCTGCTTGTCATCGTCTGTCAGCCAGCCCTTAGGATCATTAATGTCTGCAATACCTAAACCATCATTTTCAGCATTGATCCAATAGTATCTGTCATCTTCTGCTCTGCCTTTGAATGTACCATTGTTGATATCATCAAAAACATTGGCAATAATGGCATCCCACTGATAAACAACACCTGATAATACATTGTTTTCAGCTAATGTCTTCTGGTCTGCTACGTTGCCGAGGCAGTACATATCTTTTTCAGCAGCTGCCTGAACAACACCAAGACCAATACCATCGCCTGAATGCCAGATAACATCCACGCCAGCGTCATACATACCGATAGCTGCTTCTTTTGCACCGGCTGTATCTGTCCAGTCACCTGTGTAAACTTCCTGGATCTCGATATCAGGATTGATAGATTTGGCACCAGCCTTGAAGCCTTCATGACCACGTTTGATCTCGGAAGCATCTGCACCGCCGATAACACCGATCTTATTTGTTTGTGTTGCCAGTGCTGCGATCACACCCATTTCATAACCGCCTGCTTCAAGTTCTACATCATAGATAGCTGTGTTATCCAGTGATTTGTAGCCTGTACCAAGCAGGAAATAGGTATCCGGATACTGAGCGCCAACTTTGACGATTGGCTCCATGAACTGGAAGCCATGACCAAAAATAACGTCATAACCCTGATCAGCAAAATCCATCAGTGCAGGTTCGATATCTGCAACTTCATAAACATTCTCAGTTACATTCAGGTCAATCTTGTCCGGATTGGCATCTGCATACTTCTTCATACCTTCATACATTGCCTGGTTGAAAGATACGTCATCTTTTTTGCCAGGAAGAATCAGAGCCACTTTCAGTTTCTTGCCTGCTGTTTCTGCTGTTGATTCTGCTGTTGTTGCTGCTGCAGATTCACCTGCTGCAGCTGTCTCCTTTGAGGATGAACTGCCGCATCCTGCAAAAGAACCGACAACCATGGCCAGTGTCAGAAGTCCTGCCATCCATTTGAGTCCTTTTTTCATCTCTTTTCCTCCTTTGGCTATTTCTTTAAGCCATTTAAAATAGTTTCTATATCGAAAGGCAAACTGGTTAATCTGCCTTCTGATACCTCATTAATTGCCGCAGCGATCGCCGGAGCGATGGATACGGTGGATACCTCCGCAGCGCCCTTGACGCCCATCGGTCCCGACGATTCATAACCATCCACATGCAGACTCTGAATCCGCGGCAAATCCATAGCCGTGGGCATCAGATACGTAGACATACTGTCATTGAGCAATCTTCCCTCTTTAAATTGACAATTCTCACCAAAGGCATAGCCCACAGACATAGCCACACCGCCTTGAATCTGTCCCGCCATCGCCAACGGATTGATAATTCTTCCTGCTTCCGTTGCTGCTGCAATATCCAGAAGCACTACCTGCCCTGTGACAGGATCCACCCGAAGCTTCACAGCCTGGGCAATAAATGTATACATCGCATGCGGGAAACCGGCGATGGAAAAACTTTCCTCACTCTCAGGGAAATCTGCCTTTCCTGTTTCCATCTCGCCTTTTTTAAAATTCTCTATGGCATTGAGCATGGCATTGCCGCCGATAAATGTAGAACGGGAACCGGCCGTAGATCCGCAGTCCAATGTTCTGTCGGTATCTGCCATCACAAGGGAAACATTGTCAAAATCTGTCTCCAGAGCATCCGCCGCCATAGCCTGCAGTGCCGTCCGGCTTCCCTGTCCGATATCTACCAGACCAAGGAAAATTGTATAATGGCCATCTGCTTCTTCAATCTTCACCTCTGCCTGATCCGGAATATTCTTGCCGAGACCGCAGCTTAGGTGCCCGCCTGCAATGCCGTATCCGACATATGGGTCCGTATTGTGTCTTCTCTCCTGCCAGAGTTCAGACTGTTCGATCAGCTTCAGTGCCCCTTTAAAGTCCACGAAATGGCGCATTTTCTGTCCGACGCCGCCGTACATGCCTGTCTCAATACCATTCTTGTAACGGATTTCCAGCGGATCAATACCTAAAAGTTTCGAAGCCCTGCTGATCAGGGATTCTGTCGCAAAAGCGCCCTGGGGTGCCCCAAAACCTCTCATGGCATGAGCCACCGGTTTATTGGTATAGCAGAGATGACTGCTGATTTTTACATTCGGAATATTGTACGGTCCTGCAAAATGCTCTGAAAAAAGGCTTAACACAGCCGGCCCCAGGCCGCCGTAAGCACCTGTATCCAGATAACCGCTGCCGTCAAAGGCCACCATCGTTCCATCTTTCTTAAAGCCCATCTTCACATGCATATAGACCGCATGTCGTTTATAGGTTGTTGCCAGGGATTCCTGACGACTGAAAATAAGCTTGCAGGGACGTCTCGTCTTAAATGCCGCAAGAGCCGTAAACAGCTGTGCGGTACTGCCGTCCTTACCGCCGAAACCGCCGCCGACAGTGGCTGCTACAATATGTACCTGATCTTCTGTAAGACCTGTAATATCACAGACCATTCTCAAATCATGAAAAACATTCTGAGTTGAAGAACAGACAAGCAGACGCCCATCCTCCTCAATTTTCGCCATGCAGGCGTCCGGCTCCATATAGCCATGATCCTGTATCGGCGTATAAAAATCATCTTCAAGGATCAAATCACTCTCAGCAAACCCCTGTGCCACATTGCCTTTTTCGTTATCAAAACGAATCACATCATTCTCTGTATCGTCATGCACCCGAATACAGCCGGGTTTTGCTGCCATCAATGCATCCGTGACAACCTGAAGGGGTTCGTACGTCACCCGCACCATTGCCGCAGCTGCCTTTGCTGCTTCTTCAGATTCAGCTGCCACAACAGCAATGGCTTCACCAAGGAATCGTGCTTTATCCTCCACCAACAGTGGCTGATCCGGCAGGATGTCCTGAACATTGTTCTTCACAATGTCTTTCGCTGTAAAAACCCAGGCCGTCTCAGGCACCTTCGATGTATCGATATCCAAAACCCTGGCATGGGCATACGCTGATCGGACAATCGCCAGATGCAGCATATTTTCCTCATAATAATCTGCCGCATACACCGCTCTGCCGGTGGCCTTGTCCATGCCTTCCACACGACCCCGGCCTTTTCCCGTGTAACTTTCCATGTTACGCCTCCGTCTCTACGATCATATCAATAATCTGATGGCCCAGTACATCGATCAGGCCAAAATCTGTCAATCCCAGTTCCGGCACTGTCGGAAGAGAAATAAAGGATAACGACATAAATGGTGCTTTCATCGGGCATCCCATCTTCTCAACTGCTCCATTCATTTCATCCATCCGCTTCATCACTGTTTTCGCCGGAAGAGTGGACATCAGACCGCCAAGAGGCAATGCCAGTGCGTCAACCACCTGTTCCTCCACTGCCGAAACAAAACCACCGTGAAGTTCCTGAAGCTTTTCGACGCAGACAGCCATATCCCTGTCATTGGTTCCCACCACAACAATGTTGTGATGATCATGAGAAACCGAAGCTGCCAGAGCTCCCTGTTTCAGTCCAAAACCATGCACCAGAGCTGTAGAAACACGGCCATTTTTGCCGTATCGTTCGACAACAGCCAGCTTCAGAATATCTCTGTCCACATCCGCTGCAATCTGTCCGTCCTTGACATTCATCCACTCAAAGATTTCTTTATTAATAATCTGGTCCTTGATCAGATCAATGACACGGCATTTGGCACGTTTGCCCTCAGAATGGATGATAAACTTCTCCGCTGAAAAATCTGCACCAATATGAACGGTATCAAATAACTTCTCAGGATAAGCTTTCTCAGGCACCGGACGGGCACCATTCTCGTCTGCCACAATACGTCCGCTCTTTAACACAAGCTTCGGCTTCATGGTTGTCAGATCATCAATCAGAAGAATATCGGCGAAACGTCCCGGTGCCACTGAACCGATTTTGTCTTCCAGGCGGAAATGCTTGGCCGCATTGATGGTTGCCATCTGAATCGCCTGTACAGGATCCAGCCCCAATTCAATGGAACGCTTCACATTGTAACTGATATGGCCTTCCTTGAAAATATCGTTGACGTGCTTGTCATCTGTACAAAACATCATATTGTCTGTCGGCAGATTGTTCTTCACAATACCCGGCACCAGTGTATCTACATTGCGTTCACTGCTGCCTTCACGGATCAACGGCATAATACCAAGTCTCAGACGTTCTAACAGCTCTTCATAATAAACTGATTCATGGTCATCACTGAGATGTCCGGCTGCGTAAATATTCAAATCATCCACACCCAGTCCAATGGCATGGCCATTACAGATCTTGCGTCTGTTCAGGCTGGCCAGTACCTTCTCTAAATACTCTTCCTTCATACCAAGGACTTTGGAAGGATCCAGTTCACCAAGGCTCACTGTCTCATCCAGTTCCAGCAGCTGCGTTACTTCCTCAACCCCCAGCACACCGCCTGTTGTCTCAAGTCCAGGCGCTGTAGGTACTCTGGAAGGGATCTCAAGAAGCAGTCTGAAAGGCAGCTTCTCTGAATCCTTGATCATTGCCAGCAGACCGTCAATACCTGCCACGTTGGCAATTTCCATGGCATCCACACAAAGTGTTGTTGTTCCCCATGGAATGATCACCTCACCCAGAGCTTCCGGTGTCAGAAGCGTCGTCTCGATATGAATATGGGAATCTATAAGGCCCGGAACAGCATAAGCGCCCGCGCCGTCAATCACCTGATCCGCCTCTGTTTCAACACGTCCAACAGCCACGATCCTTTCATTATAAATACCGATGGAGGCCGGATAAATCTCCCGTGTAAAAACATTCACCAGCTGGATATTGTCAATACGCATATCCAGTTTACGTGTGCCTTTTGAAGCCTCCAGTTCTGTTTTCATAATTGCAGCTGTATACATAACTTCCTCCTATATCTTCTTTCGCAGTATTTTATGACTGAGAATGCCGTCCACATAATATTCCCTGGAATACAAAAGCGGTTCTCCCATAAAGCTGTATCCAATCTCATCCATATATAAAAGCGGTGCCTGCCTGTCCACATTCAAAATCTCTGCCAGATTCTCACCGGCTGCAACCGCCCGGATCTCCGTCAGATCCATATAAATCTCCTGTTCACAGCACTGTTCAATAAACTTAAACACCGGCTCCTTAAGAAGCTTGATATCATAGCCCTCTTTGGCATTGGCCTCCGCAATATAATCCATACAGTAAATCGCCGGCCGTCCATCTGCTGTTACAAGACGTTCCGAAATCAGCACCAGATCACCTTCTTCTATATGAAGTTTTGCAGCTACTTCCTTCTCCGCAGGAATCTTGTCAATACGCTCAATCTTCATATCCGACACATAACCGGCATCCGAGACCATCTCAAGAAACTCTTTCTCAAGATCCATTCTTGTGGTTGCATTCAGAATATGCGGATTTACAATCGTTCCCACGCCATGCTTCCGACTGATAAATCCTTCCCTTTCCAAAGCGGAAAGGCAATCTCTGATCAGTGTCCGGCTGACCCCCATCTCCTTAGCCAAAGTCAGCTCCGGCGGCAGCTTTCTGCAATTTGCATAGCAGCCCTCTCTGATCTCATGGAGCAGCCGCTGTGTAATTTCTTCAGACAGCAGATTTCCTTCACTCATGTTCTATTTCCTTCCTAAAAATACCCGTTAATTAAGTCATAGAAAATTGGTACGACCTATATAGGTATGACCTATTTTTATATAGTATACTTTTTTTCAATAAAACTGTCAATATTTCTTTGTATTAAATGACATTTTCTATAATAGAATAGCAACTTTCTATAAATATATTTTAAACATGTCGTCATTTTAATCATGTTGTATTTTAAAATCTTCAAAAATAATTACTTTTTTCACAAATTACCTTTGCCATAAAATACATCCAATGTTATACTAACAATTGTCTTGAATTAGTTTACTATTCAACAAATAAATTGCTGCGAAATCAGTTTTATCCGAAACAATGAACAAATGAACAGCTCACAGCAGGTGCTTCCACTACGGCCGGCACTTAGATGGTGTCCTTTACCATCTTATGTGCCGCTGCCAGTAGTGGGCAACGCGAGTGTGCCTGCTGTGAGCTGTTCATTTGTTCATTGTTGTGATAAACTTTTTTCGCAGCTCAAAAATTTTTGAAAGAAATGAGGAATCTTTTATGACAACAACTACTCACCCGATGGCGGACAAACCCATCGGACAATTGCTGCGCCAATTTGCCGTTCCAAGTATTATTGCCATGCTGGTCAGCTCTCTTTACAACATTATCGACCAGCTGTTTATCGGCCAGAGCATTGGTCTTCTTGGCAATGCTGCCACGAATATTGCTTTTCCGCTGACACCCACCTGCGTTGCCTTCAGCCTGATGTTTGGTATCGGCGGTGCCGCCCGTTTTAATCTGGCTATGGGAGCCGGACGAAAAAAAGAAGCCGCTGCCTATATGGGCAACGCACTACTGATGCTTGTTTCCTGCGGTATTGTACTCTGTATCATTGTCCGACTTTTTCTGACACCGATGCTTCTGCTTTTTGGTGCTACCGATCAGGTTCTTGATTATGCCAGAACTTATACCGGCATTACTTCACTTGGATTTCCTTTCCTGATTCTTGCCACTGGCGGCGGTCATCTGATCCGTGCCGACGGCAGTCCGCAGTTCTCTATGATCTGCAATCTGGTGGGAGCTATCGTCAATACAGTGCTTGATGCATTGTTTATCTTCGGTTTTCATATGGGTATGGCTGGTGCAGCTTATGCAACCATTATCGGTCAGATTATCTCAGCACTTCTTGTAATCCGTTATATGTGTCACTTTAAAACAGTACCCCTGCATCTGAGTGAATTAAAACCAAAAGCCGATTATATCATGCACATCGTTCTGCTTGGCACCTCACCCTTTATTAATCAGATCGCCATGATGATCGTGCAGGTTGTCATGAATAATTCCCTGAGTTATTACGGTGCACTTTCATCCTATGGCAGTGAGATTCCGCTGGCCTGTTCCGGCATCATCGCCAAGGTCAATATGGTGCTTTTCTCCATGATCATCGGTATCTCCCAGGGCATGCAGCCAATCGCCAGTTACAACTATGGTGCCGGTAATTACGGACGGGTGCGTAAAGTTTTGAATCTGGCCTTAAAAGCAGGTTTTGTGATCTCGATCATCTCTTTTCTGCTGTTCCAGTTCCTGCCAAGACAGATTATCAGCCTGTTCGGCAGCGGCAGTGAAGATTATTTTACCTTTGCTGAAGAATATTTCCGTATTTATCTGTTCTTCACCTTTGTGAACTGTCTTCAGCCTATTGCCTCCAACTTCTTTACAGCTGTAGGTAAAGCTCAGAAGGGTATTATCCTGTCACTGACAAGGCAGATTCTTTTTCTGCTGCCCTTAATTATCCTGCTGCCGTATATCATGGGAATTGACGGTATTATGTACGCCGGTCCATGCGCCGATCTGGCAGCAGCCCTGCTGTCCATTTATCTTGTTGTCAAAGAAGTAAATATTCTTAAACAAAAAGAAGCGATACACGCCCAATAACTTTAATAAAAGGGAAAAAACTGCCAGCGGCAGTGAAAGCCTTAAAAGACTTTCCTGCCGCTGGCATCTTTAATTCCCATTGCCTCACGATACTTGGCAACGGTACGTCTTGATATCTTAACACCTCTCTCCGCCAGCTTCTCAGACAAAATTCTGTCACTGTACGGTTTCTCGTGGTTCTCATCCGCAATGATTTCTTTCAGAAGATTCTTGGCTGTATCAGCTGTTGCCGCATTCTCATTACCGGCCTTGCTGATGGCACCAATAAAGAAATAGTTCATCGGAAAAATTCCCCATGAGCACTGAAGATACTTATCCTTCACTGCCCGGCTGACTGTGGATTCATGGATTCCTACCATCTCAGCCACATCCGCCAGTTTCAAAGGTCTCAGATACCCCGGACCATATGTAAAGAAACGTTCCTGTACATCCACAATACACTTGGAAACATTCATCAGCGTCACATTTCTCTGTGAAACACACTGCATCACCCATTCTGCCTGTTTCACCTTTGTTGTGACATAATCCTTCGTCTCCTTGTCATTGCCTGCCTTTAACATGTTGCGGTAATATCCGTTAATAGACATCTTCGGATACATATATTCATTCAGCAAAATCTCATAATAATCCTTCAGCTTCACAACCGTTACATCCGGTGTAATATATTTCAGATTCTCTCTGGAACTGAAACTATTGCCCGGCTTCGGATTCAATTCACGGATCACTTCCATCGCCTGAAGCACATCATCCACTGTCGCCTTCAGCTTCCTTGCAATCTGAGGCAGCTGGTTCTTACCAAGCTGTTCCAGGTAATCCGCCGCAATCTTCCTGGCAATCGTATCTTCAATCTTCTGACGATCCATCTGAATCAAAAGGCACTCACTGATATCCCTTGCGCCCACACCGGCCGGTTCCAGACTCTGAACAACCTGAAGCATCCGGGCTACTTCATCCTCTTCTGTCTCCAACTGGGCAGCAATCTGATCTGTTTCTTCCGTCAGATAACCTCTGGAATCCAGCAGATCGATCAGATACTCCGCAATTGCCTGCTCCCTATCAGTTAAAGGAATAGTCACCAACTGACTGATCAGGTACTCCGCCAAATCTTCCCCTCTGTTGTCACTGACATTCCACATGTCCTGATTGTCATCATCATCACTGCTGTACTCTTCGGAATAATAGACGCGATTCTGTTCGTCACTGCTTGCCAGCCACTCCAGCTTCTTCTGAAGTTCTGCATCCCTTTCTGACTGCCCGGTCTTATCATACTTCTCTTCTATATCAACAACGGGATTCTCTACCGCCAGTTCCTTAAGATAAGTGTCCAGTTCCTGTGCACTCATTTGAAGAATTTCTGTCGACTGAATCATTCGTTGTGATAATCCGAGAGTCTGAGTAACTTCCATTTTCAGATCCACATTAGTTCCTCCCTTATTTAACAATAACACTCTTTCATTTATTCATTATAATCTATTTACCGTCAAAATGCCACATAAAACCGCATGATCTTATCAATTTCATCAAAACACATCGCTTTTTTCCTTTTCCTCGCTGAAGTTCATCTGTCCCTGGTCATTCTGATCTTTGTCAATTTTGTTTTTCTCTCTTAAATTTCATCTCATATTTTAGATATAATTGCCTATTGTTTTTTATTGTTCATTTTTTGTCAATCCCTTGTTTTTAGAAGCTTTACACATATTTTACGCATCGTCTTTATCCATTTTTATTGATATTATTCATTTTAAGTATAATTCTATTCCATTTTATCAAAAAAGATGTATTTACAAATTGTATGATTTTACATATAATAAAGATGTATCGACATGTATCTTTTATTTCTAAAAGATAATGATAAAAAGGAGGAACTTTAAAATGGCAAAATTAATGACAGCCGAAGAGGCAGTAAAAGCCTATATCAAAGACGGTATGACAATCGCTACTAATGGTTTTGTTGGTGCAGTACAGCCAGAGGGCATGATGAGAGCGATCCAGAAATCATTCCTTGAAGAAGGTACACCAAGAGACCTCACACTTGTACATGCAGCTGGTCAGGGCGGCGGTGCAGACGCTGAAGGTAATGTGGTAGGACAGGTTAACCACCTTGGCGAAGAAGGTCTTCTTAAGAAGATTATTGCTGGTCATTATTCACTGGCTCCAAGAATCCAGAAACTTGCTCTTGAAAATAAAATTGCTGCATATAATATGCCACAGGGCTGTATCTCCGAATTATTCCGTGAAATCGCAGCTCACAGACCAGGTCTGATCACACATGTAGGTCTTAACACATTCGTCGACCCAGATGTTGAAGGCGGTATGCTGAATGATAAAGCACGTGAAGAAGGCAGCTATGTTAAGAAAGTCAACTTCAACGGCGAAGAAAAACTGTTCTACCCTAGCTTCCCTATCGATGTAGCACTTATCCATGCATCTTATGTTGATACACAGGGTAACTGTTCTCTTGAAGAAGAAGGTACTCTTGCAGATATCCTTCCAATCGCTCAGGCTGCTTACACATCAGGCGGTAAAGTTATCGTTACTGTTGAGAAGAGCCACTATGTTGAATATGGTTCTCTTGATACACGTTTTGTTCAGGTTCCTGGTATCTATATCGCAGCAATCGTTCTTGTTGACAGCGACTGCGCTAAACAGACAAATGGTTCTTACCACAATGAAGCTTTCTCAGGTGAGAAGAGAATCCCTATGTCTGCTATGGAACCAATGAAGATGAATGCTCGTAAGATCATTGCTCGTCGTTGTGCAATGGAACTTAAAGCTGGTGCTGTTGTTAACCTTGGTATCGGTATGCCGGAAGGTGTTGCTAATATCGTAGCAGAAGAAGGCATCGAAGGTATGGTTCTTACAACTGAGTCCGGTACAATCGGTGGTGTTCCTGCTTCAGGCGGAGACTTCGGTGTTACAACTAACCCGGATACAATCCTTCATCAGAGCTTCCAGTTCGACTTCTATGATGGCGGCGGTCTTGATATCGCTTTCCTTGGTCTTGCTCAGTGCGATAGCCATGGTAACATCAACGTATCCAAGTTCGGTCCTAAGATCGCAGGCTGCGGTGGTTTCATCAACATTACTCAGAACACTCCTGTTGTAGTATTCTGCGGTACTTTCACAGTTAAAGGCAAGAACAAATTCCTTAAAGATGTTGAACAGATCACATTCTCAGCTGACTTCGCTAACAAGACAGGTCAGAAGGTTCTCTATGTAACAGAATGCTGCGTATTCAAACTTACAAAAGAAGGCGTAGAACTGATCGAAGTTGCTCCGGGTCTTGATATTGAGAAAGATATCCTTGCTCATATGGACTTCAAACCTATCATTAAAGATGTAAAGGTTATGGATGAAAGAATCTTCAAAGATGAGATCATGGGTCTTGCTAAATAATAAGCCATACATAACAGTATGAATCCTTTTAGCCGGTATGCTTGATGCATACCGGCTTTTTTGACATCATATACTATTCTAAAATGATCATGGAGACTTTATGCCATGAAACACTCCCTTTCACTCTTTCTGAAAACAGGCTGCACAGTCTGCACACTTCTGCTCCTCTCTCTGGCTGTCTTTCACGTTTTCAAGCCATCCCTTTCCTCACTTCCTGTCTTCGCAAGGTTTGAACGCAAATTGCCCATTTACTGTGTGGACACCGACAAACCGCAGGTTGCTCTATCCTTTGATGCGGCCTGGGGCAATGAGGATACTGAAACCCTGCTTTCCATTCTCGCCAAATACAATATCAAAACCACATTTTTTATGACAGGCGGATGGATCGAATCTTATCCGGAGGATGTAAAGAAAATTGCTGCAGCAGGTCATGATCTTGGAAACCATTCCGAAAATCATAAGCAGATGTCACAGCTCTCTTCCGATGACTGTATCGCTGAGATTCAAAAACCACACGATAAAGTCAAAGAACTAACCGGAACAGAAATGACACTTTTCAGGCCGCCTTACGGTGACTACAACAACACATTGATCGAATCTGCCAACGCTCTCGGCTACCATGTGGTCCAATGGTCTGTGGATAGTCTGGACTGGAAAGACTACGGCGCTGACAGCATCGTGGACACCATATTAAACCACAAAGCACTTGGAGACGGCGCTATCATCCTGATGCACAATGGTGCCAAATACACAAAAGATGCATTGGAGCGTGTTATCACAGGTCTTCAGGACAAAGGGTATGAAATCGTCCCGATCTCCCAGCTGATCTACTCAGAAAACTATCATATGGACAATACCGGGCGCCAATTCAAAGACGAATAAACTGGATTTTTGCCTCAAAATGTATTATACTATTTACTGAATATACCATGCATTTGCGAAATTTTTCGGATAATAATCAGGGAAATGTTTTGCAATGACAAATAAGATGAGGTGAAGGAAATGAGCGTTACACGCCGCAAATTCGGCAAAACCAAAGATGGTGAGCCTGTCACATTATATACGATTACCAACAAAATGGGAAACTCCGTTTCCATTATGGATTACGGTGCCACTGTTCAGTCTATCAATATTGTAGACGCCGAGGGTGAAGTTATCGACTGCTGTCTCGGCTACAGTACAGTTGCAGAATACGAAGAACACACAGACTTCATGGGGGCCTGTATCGGCCGCGTGGGCAACCGCATCGGCGGAAGCAGTTTTTCTCTGAACGGCCAGACTTATACACTGGCAGCCAATGAGGGTGAGAACCATCTCCATGGCGGTTTGAAGGGTTTTGACAAGCAAATGTTCAAAGCCAGGATCGACAGTGATGATACCGTTACTTTCGGCCGTATCTCCCCTGACGGCGAAGAAGGTTATCCCGGTGAATTTATGTTCATCGTCAGCTATACATTTGATGACTGTGACAATTTTGTTATGAACTACACAGGCTGGAACAACTCTGAGACACTGGATACCATTGCCAGCATCACAAACCATACTTATTTTAACCTTTCCGGAGAAGATGCCGGCTCTATTCTGGATCATACACTGGAACTCTACGCTTCTTCTTTCACAGAGGTTGATGAACATCTGATCCCAACCGGAAAGCTTTTAGACGTTGAGAATACACCTTTTGACTTCCGCAAAGGCAAAACCCTTGGTCAGGATATCAACGCCGATCATCCGCAGCTGAAACTGGCCGGTGGCTATGACCACAACTTCTGCATTGACGGCGACGGCATGCGTCCATGCTGCACACTCATGTCCCCAAAGACACGACTTAAGATGTATGTCAGCACAGATATGCCCGGTGTTCAGATCTACACCGGCAACTTCATCTCCGAATCAGAAGGCAAAGCCGGTACAGATTACCATCACCATGACGGCATCGCCATTGAGACACAGTTCTACCCTGATGCGCTCAACCATCCGGAATTCCCGTCACCGGTACTGAAGCCTAGAAAAGAATATCGCTATACAACCGTGTACCAGTTCTCAGCCGACGAATAAAACTCTTCGTACGGCTGAATAATTGATGGAGCGCTTCCATATTTATCAACAACGAACTTTAAAGGAGCTTATCCCATACAGGCCCGCTCTCGCTGCCAGCACCCAGCAGCAGTACATAAGGCAGTACAAAACACTGCCTAAGTACCGGCTGGTGCTGAAGCACCTGTGTGGGATAAGCTCCTTCTAAAGTTCGTTACTTTTGTCTATGCAGCGCTCCATTTATGACTTAAGCAAACAAATAGATGAACCGTTTCCGGTATTTTACCAAAACTATCAGCTTGTTCGTAGGCGGTTTATCTATTACTGCTAAAAATGCTTCGCGCTTAATATACAAAGATAGTACGGTCTAATAACTTGAAAATGGAATTAAAATGAGTCTACTCACACAAGTGCTTCATCGTTGGCCGGTCCTTAGGCGGCGTCTTTTGCCGCCTTATGTACCGTTGCCAAACGATGGCAGTGCAAACGTGCTTGTGTGAGTAGACTCATTCTAATTCCATTATAAGTACTCTAAACCGTACTTCGTTTATCTATTAGCGCGAAGCCACTTTCTATAACCAGGCTTTGATCTTAGCATAGATGCCTGCTGCATCCAGGCCGTACTTCTCCAGCAGTTTGACTGCCGGGCCGGATTCGCCGAATACATCGTTCATGCCGATCTTCAGTACTTTCACTGGTTCTCTCTCGCATAATACATCGCAAACTGCGCTGCCGAGACCACCGATGACGGAGTGCTCTTCTACTGTTACGATCTTGCCTGTCTTCTTGGCTGCTTCTGCAATTAAATCAGCATCGATTGGCTTGATTGTATGGATATTGATAACCTGTGCATGGATGCCCTCTTCTTCCAGCTTAGCTGCTGCCATCAGAGATTCATTGACACAAAGGCCTGTTGCCACGATTGTCAGATCCGTGCCTTCCTTTAAGACAACACCCTTGCCGATCTCAAACTTGTAATCCGGACGATCATTAATCACAGGCACTGCCAAACGGCCAAAACGCAGATAAACCGGTCCTTGATGCTCATAAGCAGCCTTTACAGCAGCTCTTGCTTCAACATCATCAGAAGGATTGATCACAACCATGCCCGGGATTGTACGCATCAACGCGATATCTTCGTTGCACTGATGAGTAGCACCGTCTTCACCGACAGAGATACCGGCATGAGTAGCACCAATCTTCACATTCAGATGCGGATAGCCGATACTGTTTCTGATCTGTTCAAAAGCACGGCCCGCTGCAAACATTGCAAAAGAGCTTGCAAACGGCACTTTGCCAGTTGCAGCAAGACCAGCTGCGATACCCATCATATTGCACTCAGCAATACCGCAGTCGATATGTCTTTCAGGAAATTCCTTCTTAAAAATACCTGTCTTAGTTGCTTCAGCAAGGTCAGCATCCAGAACGACAACCTCTTCATGTTCCTTGCCAAGCTCTACCAGAGCATGACCATAGCTTTCTCTTGTAGCGATTTTCTTTACTTCTGACACAGTGCTTCACCTGCTTTCTCTAATTCATCCATAGCGATGGCATACTCTTCGTCATTCGGAGCCTTGCCATGCCATCCGGCTTTATTCTCCATGAAAGATACGCCTTTGCCCTTCACACTCTTCAGAATGATGGCTGTAGGCATACCCTTTGTCTCTCTTGCTTCCTTGAAAGCAGCTCTTAATGCCTCAAAATCGTGGGCATCCACATCTGCGATCACATGGAAATTGAAAGCTTCAAACTTCTTGTCAATCGGATATGGTGAGCAGACATCTGCAATATTGCCATCAATCTGAAGGCCATTGTTGTCAACGATCACAACCAGATTGTCCAGCTTGCGGTGGCCGGCAAACATGGAAGCCTCCCAAACCTGTCCTTCCTGGATCTCACCATCACCCAGTAATGTATAAACACGATAGTCATCATGGCTGAGCTTAGCTGATAAAGCCATGCCGACTGCCGCTGAAATTCCCTGTCCTAATGAACCTGAAGACATATCAACACCCGGAATATGCTTCATATCAGGATGACCCTGAAGATAAGAACCGATGTGACGCAGTGTCTTCAGATCTTCTACAGGGAAATAACCTCTCTGAGCCAATACAGAATAAAGTCCAGGTGCAGTATGACCCTTAGACAGAACGAAACGGTCTCTGTCTGCTTTCTTAGGATCTGCAGGATCAATATTCATCTCCTCGAAATACAAATACGTAAATACGTCTGCTGCCGATAAGGAACCGCCCGGATGTCCTGCCTTTGCAGAATGTACCGATGTTACAATCCCCTTGCGGACTTCATTGGCAATTTTCTTTAATTCAATAACGTCCATTTTTACCTCCTATGTGCGCTTTTCTATGGCACTAATTATCAATCAGGCAACTTCCACTATACCACATCCGCCGCCGAATTAAAAGCTGTTTTCCGATTTTAAAAGAAATTTCTTCTTTCTGTCAATCATTTCATCAATTCGCTCAATATAGTCTTTGACACTCTTGACATTTTCCACACGCTCAATGCGATGACCATCTCCGCTGTTAAAAACAAATTTTGAAGATGCGCCGGCTCCAAGCGCCAGAATCGTCTGCTTCTCCTCCATGATCAGAATATTATAAAGGCCCTCACAGCCCTTTCTGGCATAACCTACATTCTCAAGATTACCTGCAATATTTTTCTGACGATACAGATAATAGGGCTCTGCCCCGATAGCCAGGGCTCCTTCATGGCTGATTCCGATCATACGGTTTACTTCATCAGCCCCTGCAACAGGGAACTGCTCTCTGTTCTGGTTGAGGAAAGCTGCCCTCTTTAATGCCAGGGAATGCACTGTCACACTGTCCGGTGCCAGGTTCACAATTTCATCCATGGTCCGCTGCATATGCCTGCCCGTCTCTCCAGGAAGACCTGCGATCAAATCCATATTAATATTGGTAAAGCCAGCCTTTCTGGCCATATGAAAAGCCTTCTTAACCTCTTCTGTCGTATGTCGCCTGCCAATGAGATCCAGCGTCTCCTGATTCATCGTCTGAGGATTGATCGAAATACGGTCAATATGATGCTTTCTCAGCACCTGCAGCTTATCCTCAGTTATGCTGTCAGGCCTTCCGGCCTCCACCGTTTTCTCACTGACATGATCCAGATCAAAATATTTTTCCAGACAGGTCAGCAGTCGATCCATCTGCAGTGCCGACAGAGACGTCGGTGTACCTCCGCCCATATAAAATGTCAGAAACTTTCTGTCTCCCATCATTGTGGATGCAGCTTCGATTTCTTTGCACAATGCATCCAGATAATTGTCCACCTGCTTCTCCCAGACCGATAACGGATAAGATGAAAAAGAACAGTAGGCGCAAATGGAAGGGCAAAAAGGAATGCCTACATACAGGCTGAATGTATGATCATAATCACAGTCCTTTAAAACCTCTGCCTCATTTTCTGCCACCACCGCACACAGCTCTGCTTTCTCATCAGAAACAAGATAAGTCTCCTTCAGATACCGAATGGCATCTCCTTTGGAGGCACCTTTTTCATACATCTCCATGGGCAGCTTCGTTGGCCGAATACCCGTCAATGTTCCCCATGGCAATGTCATTCCGGTATATTCAGACAGAATATGATATACTAGATTCTTGATATCATTTCTTCCGAGACGGTAATCTTCAAAATGACAGTTCCCTTCTTTTTCAAGACATTGCCCTTTGTTATCTTTTAAACTTAATGATGTGTAGTTTTCCGTATAACGGACATCCAAACAAACATCCCACTCCTTCGCATTCAGGACAATCTTATCTCCATAAAAGAAAGCCATCAGCAGTGAACGGATATCATTCTCATAATCCCTTCGATTCATATATAATGCAATCATTCAAATCCTCCAATAAAACAGGCCTTTAAGTTGTTTGTCTTCTTCTAAAACTGAGATAAAGCTGCTGCAAAACCGACATTCATCAGTCCTGCAGCAGCCTCCTCAATTCTCATTCATTCAATTCTAAATTAGAAAAACGGATTGTACTGTTTCTCGTATCCGATGCTTGTCACACTGTCATGTCCCGGATAAACCTGCACATCATCCGGCAGGACAAATAACTGCTCTTTCACGGAACGAACAAGCTGTGACATACTGCCTGTAGGAAAATCTGTACGCCCGATGGAGCAATGGAACAGTGTATCACCACTCATCAGCACCTTCTCCTCAGGCAAGTAATAGCAGACACCGCCCTTTGTATGTCCAGGTGTATGCAGTACAATGATATCCAGACCTGCCAGTTTCAGATGCTCGCCATCCTTCACATAGATGTCTGCCTGTGTTGTATAAATCTGACCGATCATGCCGCTCATATTCAGAGAAGACTGTTTTAGAACATCCTCTTCCTCCTCATGGGCATAAACAGGTACATTGTATCTCTTTTTCAGCTCATTCAATGCCATAATATGATCAAAATGACCGTGCGTTAAAAGAATTGCCTTCAAAGTACAGACATTCTCTTCGATCACATTGCTGATTCTCAGCGCATTGTCCGCAGGATCAATAAGAAGTGCTTCCTTTGTCTCCTTGTTTATAATGAGGTAGCAATTGGTTGCAACCATACCAAGTGTCATTGATTTAATCTCTATCTGACCCATTCTCTGCTCCTTATTCTTTAGCCAGTTGTTCTGGCGATATCATACACGCAGTCCAGACTGCGAAGTTTGTCTATAATCTTATTCAGGGCATACTTGCCGTTAATATCAAAACTGATATTGATAGTCGCTGTATTGTTCTTGCCTGAGCGGCTGGACATCGCTGTTACATTGATGTCACGCTCAGAAAATACCTGTGCGATCTGGATCAATACACCAACGCCATCATGCACATAAACATTCAGCTCTGCTTTGTAAAGACCGCCTTTGCCTTCTGCTGTGCTGTCCTGCCATTCTGCATCAATGAGACGCTGTCTCTCGATCTCAGACAAATGCAGCATATTCACACAGTCTGTACGATGAATCGATACACCTCTGCCGCGTGTAATAAAACCGACAATTTCATCTCCCGGCACAGGATTGCAGCATTTGGAAAAACGGACTGCCACATCATCAATACCCTTGACGATAATGCCACTCTTGCTGCCCTTCTTATGAGGTTCTACAGCTGCAGACGGCTTCTGCTTCATCTCTGTCATCTGTGTCAGCAGCTGCTTATCTGTCATCTCTCTGGCTTTCTTCTTCTGGTATTCTTCAAGCAGCTTGTTGATAACCTGGCCTTCCTTCAGACCACCGTGTCCCACTGCTGCATTGACTGCATCCCAGTCACGGAAACCGTACTTGCGGATGACCTTCTCCATAAATTCCGGTTTCAGAAGATTGCCGAGGACAATTTCCTTGGCCTTGCAGTAACGGTTCAGAAGATCCTTACCCCGGATGATATTCTCTTCTTTGAACTCTGTCTTAAACCACTGATTGATCTTGTTCTTGGCCTGAGTACTCTTGACAATACTCAGCCAGTCACGGCTTGGTCCCTTGGAATTGGCTGATGTAAGAATCTCAACACGGTCACCGTTCTTGATCTCATAATCAATATTCACAAGCTTGCCGTTGACTCTGGCACCTACCATCTTATTGCCCACCGCTGAATGAATGCTGTATGCAAAGTCGATGGGTGTAGAACCTGTCGGAAGATTCTTGACATCACCTGCCGGTGTAAAGCAATAGACGCTGTCAGCAAAAAGGTTCAGGTCATTCTTCAGAAGGCTCATGAACTCCTTATTATCTGACATATCTGTCTGCCATTCCAGAATCTGGCGCAGCCATGTCAGCTTCGCTTCCTCGCTGTCTTCCACATTCTTGGCATTCGGGTCTTCCTTGTACTTCCAATGGGCAGCAATACCATACTCAGCTGTCCTGTGCATATCAAATGTACGGATCTGGATCTCAAAAGGCTGACCGTTCGGTCCGATCAGTGTTGTATGCAGAGACTGATACATGTTCTGCTTCGGCATCGCAATATAATCCTTGAAGCGGCCGGGAATCGGCTTATACATCTCATGGATGATACCAAGGGCTGCATAACAGTCCTTCACGGTATCCACAATAATACGAACCGCAAACAAATCATAAATTTCATCCAGTGTCTTGTCCTGATTCACCATCTTCTTATAGATACTGAAGAAATGTTTGACACGTCCGTTAACCTGTGCCTTGATACCGCTCTCCACCATATGCTGGCTGACTTCTTCCACAATGGCATCTACAAATGCTTGACGCTCACTTCGCTTCAGGTTGATCTGTCTGGCCAGATCGTAATATACTTCCGGCTCCAGATATCTCAGTGACAGATCATCCAGTTCGATCTTAATCTTGGAAATACCAAGTCTCTGAGCGATCGGTGCATAGATATCCATGGTCTCTCTGGCCTTCTCCTTCTGCTTCGCAGGCGTCATATACTTCAATGTACGCATGTTGTGCAGACGATCCGCCAGCTTGATCAGGATAACTCGAATATCCTTCGCCATGGCCAGAAACATCTTTCTCAGATTCTCTGCCTGAATCTCTACTTTATCCTTGGAATAAGATAACTGACCCAGCTTTGTAACACCGGATACGATCAGTGCGATCTCTGCACTGAATTCCCGGGTAATATCTTCCTCTGTCATGATGGTATCTTCAACTACATCATGAAGAAGTCCGCCGACGATGGTCTCCTTATCAAGCTCAAGATCCGCCAGAATCAAAGCCACACAGAGCGGATGGATAATATAAGGTTCTCCGGACTTACGCAACTGCCCCTTGTGGGCATTGTTGGCAATATTGTAAGCCTTCTCGATCATACTGATATCATCTGAAGGATGATATTCCTTCACTTTATTGATCAGACGCTGATACAGCACCTCCGGTGATTCGAAATCCTGTGTATGAATGAGCTCCTGTTCCTCAAACTGCTCTTCCGTGCCCATTACTTCTTTTTTATCGTCCTTCATATTGCCGTCATCCTCTTCTGTCTTATTTGCCTTCGTAGATAATCGCTGAGTCAATATCATAGCCGTTCAGTTTTTCACGGCCTTTCAGGCCTGCCAGTTCCATGAGGAAGACACACCTCACGACTTCTCCGCCAAGTTCTTCCACCATCTTGATAATGGCTTCTGTTGTACCGCCTGTAGCAATCAGATCATCAATGATCACAACCTTCTGTCCGGGCTGAATGGCATCCTTATGTATCTCGATAGTCGCAGTGCCGTACTCAAGGTCATAAGTCTGGCTGATTGTTGCTCTAGGCAGCTTGCCTTTCTTTCTGACAGGTACAAAAGCCTTATGCATATTGTAGGCAATTGGTACACCAAAAATAAATCCGCGTGATTCAGGACCGAGAACAATGTCGAAATCAACGCCTTCTAACTTCTTCTGCATCTGGTCGATGGCCATATGCAGTCCATCTGCGTCCTGCAAAACACTGGTAACATCTCTGAAAATGATCCCTTTCTCAGGAAAATCAGGGATACTCTTGACATACTCTTCTAATTTCTTCATAAAACTCACTGCTCCTTCTATGATAATTATATTGAATATTTATTCCTTAAATCTGACGCAGCTGCAACGGTACGCAGCAGTCACGTATAAATTTAATTATAACAATAAATGATTCTATTGAAAAGCCCCGAAATCGACAAAATACGTCCTGTACCACAATGAATCCACTAATTTTGCTGTTTTCCCAGGAAACATTTCATAATGAAGGTAAGGCCCGGATGTCTCCACCCGCATCAGTCCCAGTTCCTCAAAAACATACAAAGCCTGCATCAGCATAAATATATGTTCTTCCGCCGAATGTATGCTGTCGAAAGGAATATCGTCCATCAGGAATCCCCCTTCTGAGTCACTCCCCTGCTTTTTTGCCTGCATACGAAGATACCGGAATACTTGATTACACCATGATCTGTCGGTCTTTTCCCTGCTGTCACAGTACTTTTTGTAGTCATCTGTCACATGCCGAAGTGAAAAATAAGTCATCAGCTTTTCAATCTTCTCCTCCCTGAAAACTTTGACATCTTTCAGGATCATCTGAGGATACTGTCTGTCCATATAATAATTTATATCCAGATTACCTGCAATTGAAACCTCCATTCCGGCCGAATAATACTCCGCCATAATGCTCCGGCGAAATCCAACTGTGCCAAGACTTCGCCGGTGATCCATAATCTTCATCCGAAGTGTTGCACCATCCGCACCGATTTTCCTGACCTCACTCAATTGTCCCGAAATCTCTGCCAGCGGTTCCGGCATATCCTGACCGAAAGGTTCCATTCGCTGGATCAGTTCAATGAGTTCCACCGTGACCTCTGACGGTTTAAGCCTTAACTCAGGACGCTGGACAGGTACCAGCATCTGACTGTCCATATGTATTTTGGCATATTCATTCAGCCTTCTGGCCAATTCCGGCACATTCTCCGCTTTCAGCGACATTCCCGCCGCTGCTGCATGACCGCCAAATTTGATCATCAGGTCACTGCATGTGCAGAGCGCATCAAATAGATTAAAGCCCTCAATACTTCTTGCCGATCCCTTCGCCACGCCATCTTCAACAGACAGAAGAATATTCGGTCTGTAATACATATCCTTGATCCTTGAAGAAACAATGCCGATTACGCCATGATGCCAGCCCTCACCGGCCACCACCATCACCCGGCTATTTCTGATTGCATCAGATGCCTCGATCCGGTCTGTCACCTGTTTTAAAATCATCTGCTCCGTTTCCTTGCGATGACTGTTCTCCACCTCCAGTTCAGCTGAAATTGCTGCTGCCTCCTCTTCATCTCTCGTCGTAAACAGAAGAACGCCTCTTTTGGCATCTCCCATACGCCCGCCGGCATTCAGTCTCGGTGCCAGTCCAAAACCAATAAACCCGCTGGTTATTTTGCGCTTAAAGTCATATCCGGCACTTTCCAGCAATTTGCCAAGCCCCATATTGGCAGGGTGTTTCATCCGCTTAAATCCTTCACTGACAATGATCCGGTTTTCATCATACAATGGTACGATATCTGCCACTGTGCCGACAGCCGCAAGCTCCAGGTATTCTGTAATATCCGTCTGATCATTTCTGTAAGCTTTCAGTCCCTGTACTAATTTATAAGACACACCGCATCCCGCCAGGTAAAGAAAGGGATAAGTTTCCCCAGGCTGCTTTGCATCCACAACCGCCACAGCCTCCGGAAGCTCTTCCTGGCACTCATGATGATCTGTAATAACCACATCCATTCCCAGAGATTTTGCCAACCGGCACTCCCCTATCGCCGAAATACCCGTATCCACCGTCACCATCAGCTTTGTTCCCGTCTCAGCCAGCATGCGCACTGCATGCTCATTCAGCCCATATCCCTCTGACATACGGTCCGGCAGATAATAATCCACATCTGCTCCTGCTTTCGTCAGATACAGATACAAAATACTGGTGGCTGTAATACCGTCCACATCATAATCCCCGTAAATCGTTATCTTCTCACGGTCATCCATAGCCTGGCTGATCCGGCAAACTGCTGCCTCCATCCCCTTCATCAGAAATGGATCGTACATATTCTTCTCTGAAGGATAAAGAAACCTCTGTACCTCTTCTTTATTATGTACACCTCTGGCCATCAGTAACCCCGCAAACACCTCTGGATACCCGGTATCTGCTGCCAGCTGCTTCACTCTATCACTTTCCTGCTCTACAAACTCCCATCTATAACTCTCCGGAACCAAAAAAGCACCTCCTTCGTCCGACAATTGCTCTTTTGTTTTTAGAGAGCGCGGCAATTAGTTAATACACAGCAGGATCACTCGCGTTGCCCAGCATTGGCAGCGGTACTAAGACGCTAAAAAACAGCGTCTAAGGACCGGCCATGCTGGAAGCACCTGCTGTGTATTAACTAATTGCTGCGCTCATCCAAGGGAATATGCAATTGCCCGGTCTTCAAATCAAAACTCCATAACTCCTCAAATCCTAAAATAAATATATCCTATCCCGCCGTCCGTGTCTAAGCTTTCTTTATGAAAGGACTTTCTGCACTGCGGCTGTCTTTTCTGCTTTTCGATATACTTGAACTGCTGATTGGGCAATTCAGGTTTACTTTGAATATAATGTATCAAACTGGCGAATTCAAAAGCAGGTGCTTCTGATGCGGCCGGTACTTAGGCGCTGTCTTTTAGCACCTTATGTACCGATGCCAGCATCAGGCAGTGCAAACGTGCCTGCTTTGAATCGCCAATTTGATACATTATTCGAAAAGCAACGCATTGCCCAATCAGCAGTCAAAAATATCTAATCAGAAAAGACTGCCGTAGTGCAGCAGTCTTTTCACAAAGAAATATATTTATTTTTTCTTGCCTTTCATAACAGCCCAGATTGTACCTGAAATGAATACTGATGAGAATGTACCTGCAATGATACCGGCCATCATCGGCAGAGCAAATTCTTTGATAGAAGTTACGCCCATGATGTAGATCAGTAATACCATGATCAATGTTGTCAGAGAAGTATTGATACTTCTGGACAATGTCTGGCTGATACTTGTGTTGACAATTTCTTCTGTTGTTGCCTTCACCATTGTATGTGAGTTTTCACGGATACGGTCATATACAACGATGGTTGCATTGATAGAGTAACCGACGATTGTCAGCATACAAGCAATAAATGTTGTACCTACAGGGATTCTTGCAATTGAGTAAACAGCAAGAACGACCAGTACATCATGGAGCAATGCGATGATTGCACCTGCACCAAACTTGATATCTCTGAATCGAACCCAGATATAGATCATGATAAAGATACCTGCGATAATGACGGAAAGGATCGCGTTTGTACGCATCTCCCCGCTGATTGTACCGCTGATATTCTCTTCAGTGATATCAGATTGCTCAAGAGCGTACTTCTCCATTAAGGCGTCCTTAACAGCTGCACGGTGCTCAGAATCAAGAACAGGCGTCTTGATAACGATTTCAGGTGAACCGGATACATTCTGGAACTGAATATCAGTTGTACCTGCTTCGCTTTCAAAGAGTTTTCTTAAATCATCTTCATCAGAACCAGGGACTTCAAGATAATCCTTGAAATTGACAGTCATGGCTGTACCGCCTGTAAAGTCCAGACTGTAATTCAGCGCTTTATTGCCTGCAGAAGCATGAACACCCATGCTGACGAAACCTGCACAAATACAGATTACGGCGATCACATAAGTGATCTTCTTCATGCCACAGAAATTCTTAACCTTTGCTTCCTTCTGTTTACCGTAGAATTTGGCATCTTTAAAACCGATGCCATATAATGCCATCAGCACGAATCGTGTAATAACAAGGGCTGTAAACATGGAAAGGACAATACCAAGGGCCAGTGTAATGGCGAAACCTTTGATTGTACCTGTACCCTTGAGATACAGAACTGCTGCTGCAATTAATGTCGTAATATTACCATCGATAACGGCTGAAAGTGCCTTGCCGAAACCAATCTTGATGGCTTCACGTACATTCTTGCCTGCTGCGATTTCTTCTCTAATTCGCGTAAAGATAATGACATTGGCATCCACCGCCATACCGACGGAAAGGATGATACCGGCGATACCCGGAAGTGTCAGTGTCACATCCAGACCATTCAGGAAACAGAGCATTGCTGCCACATAAAGAAGCAGTGCAAGGGCTGCTGCCACACCAGGAATCCAATACACGACCATCATAAACAACATAACGATTGCAAGACCGATGGCACCTGCCATCAAACTTGTCTTAACCGCTTCATCACCTAACTTGGCGCTGACAACTTTGGAACTGATCTCATTCAGCTGGAGCTTCAGAACACCGGCACGAATGGTTGTGGCCAGAGAATTCACATCATCATAAGTAAAATTACCTTCGATGACACACTGACCATTTGTAATCGCCTGATTCACAGTCGGATAGCTGATGATCTTGCCATCATAAATGATGTAGATCGGTTTGCCGATATTTCTTGCTGTTGCTTCTGCAAATGCTTTGGCACCTTCGTCTGTGAACATCAGAGAAACCACGTATTGTGTGTTGCCATAGCTGTCTTTCTGGGATGTGGCCTGAGCACTCTTGATGCCTTCGCCGCCCACAACTTCACAGTAACCATCTAATACTTCCTTGCCTGTTGCAGCATCGGACTTTGCTTCACAGAAACTGATAGAACCGGGATTGCCCAGTTCAGAGAGAATCTTCTCTGCATCATAAACACCAGGAATATCAACGTTGATACGGTTTGTACCTTCCTGATAAACTTCTGCTTCTGTACTCCATGCCTCTACTCTCTGCTGAAGCTTGTAAACGGTATCGTTCATATCTTCAGCGGATGGATTGTCTTCGTCTGCTTCGTAAGTGATGTTGACACCACCTGCAAGGTCAAGACCAAGCTTAATGTTTTTGGCTGTACCGATATGATCCTTGCCATATCCGTATGCAGATACATAACTGCAGGCTGCGATCATCAGAACAACCACGATCAGCACAAGCCAGCTTTTCTTCTTACTCTTCATGCCTTTATTCTCCTTCTTCATCTGCCGCAGCAGCTTTAATCATAATTGCACATTCCACTCTCTTACGCATCAGCTCGCATCCCACATCATACGCATCTGTGATCGAATGATGGAAATTCCATGAGTTGGCAGCACAGCCGCCGCTGCAGTAGAATTTTGCGAAACAATTCGTGCATTTATCCTTGGCATAAATATTGCAAAGCTTGAATTCATCACGGATATCTGTCTTGACAACACCATCCCAGACATTACCCATCAGGAATTCATCCTGACCGACAAACTGGTGACATGGATATAAATCACCCCAAGGTGTCACAGCAAGATATTCTGTACCTGAACCGCATCCTGATAAACGTTTGGCAACGCATGGACCGCCTTCCAGATCGATCATAAAGTGGAAGAAATTGAAATGCTTGCCTGCACGGTCTCTCTTCACTATTTCCTTCGCCAGCAGATCATACTGCTCGCAAAGTTCCGGAAGATCTTCCTCCTGAATCGCATATGGCTCAGATGCAGGTGCAACAACAGGCTCAACAGAAATCTGCTTGAATCCTTTATCCGCAAGACTCAGCACATCTGCCGCAAAATCTTTATTGAAATGTGTAAATGTACCTCTGACATAGTAATTTGTCTGATGTCTGCTTTCAGCAAACTTCTCAAACTTCGGCATGATCAGATCATAGCTGCCGCTGCCGTTGCGGAACGGACGCATCTTGTCATGAACTTCCTTACGTCCATCAACACTCAGAACAACATTCGCCATCTCTTTATTGCAGAATTCCATAATCTCATCATTAAGCAGAACGCCGTTCGTTGTCAGTGTAAATCTGAAATTCTTGTCATGGAGCTTCTCCTGCTCACGGCCATACTGAACGAGACGCTTAACAACATCCCAGTTCATCAAAGGCTCACCGCCAAAGAAATCCACTTCCAGATTGCGCCTGTTGCCTGAATTGGCAATCAGGAAATCCAGTGCCTGTTTGCCCACTTCATAGCTCATGATGGCACGTCGGCCGTGATACTCGCCTTCTTCTGCAAAACAATAGCGGCAGGCAAGATTACAGTCATGGGCGATGTGCAAACATAACGCCTTGACAACTGTCTTTCTCTTCTTGAAATCAATAATATAATCTTTATAAATATCTTCTGTAAAAAGGCTTTCTTCTTTAATTAAAGTCTCAATCTCTTCAAAAGCTTCTTCTATATCTTCCTTCGGATACTTTGAAGCAAGCATTTCCATGATCTCAGACTTCTCATGGCCTTCATATAACTCAATGATATCGTAAACCACATCGTCAACCACATGGATGGCACCGCTGTTGATATCCATGACTATATTGTAACCATTACTCTTATACTGGTGAATCACTTACATTCTCCTAACTCTCTTATTCTACTTTATAACTATGCAGCTGCTGGAAATCAACTGTCATAAATTCCTGACCTCGAATAGTCAAAACACTCCTTCAACATGAACAAGCAGCGATTTAGAAATTCTAAACCGCTGCTCATAATATTGGCTGAATCAATCAGCAATCAGATCTGACTATTTGTTGTTCTCGCAGCTCTGATTACCTACTGTACAGGAAGTCTTGCATGCAGACTGACAAGAAGTCTGGCACTCGCCGCATCCGCCTTTGACCATACTCTGTTTCATAGATCTGGTGTTCAATGATTTGATACGTTTCATTATGTACTCCTCCTTCAATTATGAACTTGAAATATTATAACATACTCATTTTCATTTTTAAAGCTCTTTTTGAAAAGATACATGCATTATATCAAATAATTTCTATTTTTTTACTAAATCCGGCCCATTCTCTGTGTAAAACAACGCTTTTTCTTCCTTCATCTCAACTGAAAAACTGCCAGACCATTTTCAAAATCCGCTTATCCAAGCATTCCTCCCAGCATCCCGCTGCCAAGACACAGCAATACAAAAGGCAGACAGAACTGCCATTCCGAAGCAGCTATACATCCGGAAGCCACTGAGATCAGGCATAGTGTAACATAGTATAAAGTTCCCAGAGCCAGCCCCCACAGAAAGCGTCTGTATCCGATCCGATGACCGGCATAAATACCACCGATCAAAACCGCCAGTACAACCACTACGTACACCGAAACACGGATTCTGTTCTGTCCCTCACCCGCTGCATAGAAAATCAACGACGCAAGCACTATGCCCACAGCTGAAACCATCACACTGATCAGCCAGGCAGCTGCCATCACGCGAACAATCTCCACCTCACCGGACACCGCACCCAACTTCTTTTCCACCACAACCCCTCCGCAATCAACTGCTGTCCATAGAATATATGCCCTGCATCCGTCAAAAAGACATCTGGCTTTTTACCCCCAAATGTCATACAATAAGAATAAGCCTGATAAATATCTCTTTATATCAGCTGCCAGTGTAAGGCAGTGCGAGCGGCCTGCGTTGCAATGGCTCGTTTTTTCACAACGTCAATTTGAAAGGAGAACTTATGGATAGAATCGATTTACACACTCACTCTACTGCTTCTGACGGCAGTATGACCCCTTCAGAGCTTGTTCGCCATGCCGCGTCCTGCGGTCTGCGTGCAGTTGCTTTGACGGACCACGATACCACTGTAGGTCTTAGCGAGGCCCAACAGGAAGCCAATGAAGCCGGCATTGAACTTGTTCACGGCGTTGAACTGGCCACCTGGCAGGACAAGACAGAACTTCACATTGTCGGACTTGATATCAATGAACGTGATCCGCAGTTTCAGGATGCCATGGCACTCATGCAGCAGATTCGTGAAGACCGCAACAATCAGATGATTGCCCGCATGCAGGCTGCAGGTGTGGATATCACCCCTGAAAAACTTCATGCCAAAGAAGGCACCGGTGTCTTAACCCGTGCCAACTTTGCCGGTTATCTATTATCCGTTGGTTTTGTCAAAAGCATCAAAGAAGCCTTTGACCGCTATCTTGGTGATGGCAAACCTTTCTACATTCCGCGTACTAAGACATCACCCAAAGATGCCATTGAGCTTATCAAACAGGCTGGCGGCATTCCCGTTCTCGCCCATCCGATGCTCTATAAGCTTGGCAAAGACACCCTCGAGAAATATGTCAGGATGATGACCGACTGGGGACTGGAAGCCATAGAAGTCTACTACTCCACCAATACCCCTTCCGATGACCTTTATCTCAGCCATCTGGCTAACCGTTATCACCTCAGGTATTCCGGCGGTTCAGATTTTCACGGTACTTATAAACCGCATATCCAAATCGGTACCGGCAAAGGCCGTCTCGTCGTTCCTTATGATATTCTTGAGAAACTTAGAGCCTGACCCAATACGCCGGCAGCTGTTTAGTGGTCTAACACGGCAATGTCACCAATGCCGTTGCATACCAGTCTCGGTCTATACGGAAATTCCTCAATCATCCCCGGTGTTGTCACCCCTGACAGCACCAGAACCGTATCCAGACCGGATTCGATACCCGCAACGATATCTGTATCCATACGGTCTCCGATGATGGCTGCATCCTCTGAATGCACCCCGAGGATCCTGAGTCCTGTACGCATCATCAGGGCATTCGGCTTGCCCACATAATAAGCCTGTTTGCCTGTGGCCAGTTCAATCGGTGCCATCAATGCCCGGCAGGCCGGAACGATGCCGCCTTCCACAGGACCGGTCAGGTCATAATTCGTACCAATCAGGCGGGCACCTTCATTGACAAATCTTGTTGCTTTGACAATATGGTCATAGCAATAATTATCCGCTTCACCGATGATCACATAATCCGGATGGATCTCATTCACTGTAATACCGGCATCATACAGGGCATTCTGAAGGCCATGTTCGCCAACCGCATAAGCTGTTGCCTCCGGTGTCTGTGTTGAAATAAATGCTGCCGTTGCCAGTGCACTTGTATAAAAATGGCTCTGATCCACATCAAGTCCCATCCATTCCAGTTTCTTCTGCAGCTCCTTCGGTGTGTAGCGGCTTGAATTCGTCAGGAAAAGAAATTCCTTCTTCTCCTGATACAGCCATTCCACAAACTCCTTTGCTCCCGGAAGCAGACGGTTGCCATGATAGATCACACCATCCATATCAATAATAAAACCTTTTTTTGCTCTTAACTGTTCCATATGAACCTCCTTCCCGCCGGTTCATACCATACCGGCCGTTCAACTTTTTAACACTTTATCTACCAGTTATATTATAAACTGATTTTAACAACATACTATCAACCTGAGCTAAAGATAATGTAAAAAAAATGTAAAAGGTGCGGAAATCAATCTCTGATCTCCGCACCTTCGCGCAATCTCTGATAATTCTTCAATTATTCTTCTTCGTTTGCTTTCTCAACGCTGACAATAGCTTCTTTCTGCATTGGGATACGGCAATGTCTGTCACTGCCGAACTCAACGATAACAACATCTTCTGCGATATCGATAACCACACCGTAGAATCCGCTTGTTGTCAGAATGCTGTCGCCAACTTCAAGGTTTGCAATCATGGCATCCATGGATTTCTGACGTTTCTTCTGAGGACGTACAGAAAGGAAATACATTAAAATTGCAAATACAACAACGTATGCAATCAGAATAAAGATAGCGTTGCCGTTTGTTCCTGATAATACAACTGGTAAAAAGTTCATTAGATGTTCCTCCTTAATCTTCTTTACTTAAAAAGCCTTCCAGTTTGGACTTCTTAAATTCACTGTATCTGTGTTCCCTGATAGCGAGACGGATCTCCTCCATCAAATGGTTATAGAAATACAGATTATGCAAAACACACAAACGCATGCCCAGCATCTCTTTAGCCTTCAGCAAATGTCGGATATAAGCTCTTGTATAATTGCGGCAGGCCGGACACTGACAGCCTTCTTCAATCGGTCTGGCATCCAGCTCAAACTTCGCATTAAAAAGATTCAGCTTGCCATGATTCGTATAAACATGACCATGCCGTCCGTTTCTTGATGGATATACACAGTCAAAGAAATCAATACCTCTGTCTACACCTTCCAGAATATTGGCCGGTGTACCTACACCCATCAAATAGGTTGGCTTATTCTGAGGCAGTTCAGGGACAACCTCGTCAAGGATCCGATACATCTCCTCATGGGTCTCGCCCACTGCAAGGCCGCCCACTGCATAACCATCCAGATCCAGCTCCCGGATCGCACGGGCATGGTTCACACGGATATCTGCATAAGTGCCGCCCTGGTTAATACCAAAAAGCAGCTGATGCGGATTCACGGTTCCTTCTGCTGCATTCAGTTCCTGCATCTTCTTCTTGCATCGCTCCAGCCATCTGGTTGTACGGTTAACTGAGTTGATCATATACTCTCTTGTGGCTGGATAAGGTGCACACTCGTCAAAGGCCATGGCAATGGTAGAGCCAAGGTTGGACTGAATCTGCATACTCTCCTCCGGGCCCATAAAAATCTTATGGCCATCAATATGTGACTGGAAATAAACGCCTTCCTCCTTAATCTTGCGCAGGCCCTTCAGGGAAAATACCTGAAAGCCGCCGGAATCAGTAAGGATCGGTCTGTCCCAGTTCATAAACTTGTGCAGGCCGCCGAGCTGTTTCACAATCTGGTCTCCGGGACGAACGTGAAGATGATAGGTATTGGACAATTCAACCTGTGTACCGATCTCCTTCAGATCTGTGGTAGCCACCGCACCCTTGATAGCTGCAATGGTACCCACATTCATAAAAACAGGTGTCTCAATGACACCATGTACGGTTTCCATATGTGCGCTCTTTGCTCTGCCGTCTGTTGCAACGATTTGATACATATACTCACCTTTATCTTAATTATTGTATAAAAAAGCGTTATATCTAGTATAACTGTAATTGATTTATTTATCAACTAAAAAATACAGAAAACAGAAAAAAACTGCTGCACTCCCGCAGCAGTTTCTTCTCTTACAATTCATTCTCTTCTTCATTTACTGAACAGCGTATTTTGCCAGTACGGTGTTAAATCCGACATTTTCTCCGCTGTAGCAGACTCTGAGCTGATTTCTCAGATCCAGACTGAGAATACCAAGCAGGGATTTCGCATCCAATGCAATCCTGTTAAAATAAACATCAATATCAAAATCACACTCTGAAGCAGCCTTAACAAATTCCTTGGCGGCTTCTACACTGTTTAATACAATATTCTTTTCATTCATTTGACCAACCTCCTTGGATTGGATTATTTTTATCACACATCAAAATGAATGTCAAATTTTCAAATCACACTATGATTGAAAGTTTTTGTATACTCCGCTTGATAAATGTCGTGTTATTGCGTCGTTTTATGGCATGATTTTCACTATTTTGTGAACATTTTGTGGAAACGTTTCCAATTCTTTTATATGTCGCATAAAATTACACCTGACTTCTCGTTGAATTTCCATAAAATTCGAAATGACTTTCTTGCTTTACCTTGCGAATTTCTTCTATATCTATTATAATGGATGCCATACGACTTCAATATTCATGAGGTTTTCATCATTAATCCATATGAACTCAGGAGGTTTAAAACATATATGGCTGGATCAACATTTGGTAATCAGTTTAAAATCACAACATGGGGCGAATCCCACGGCAAGGCAGTGGGTGTTGTCATCGATGGCTGCCCTGCCGGTCTTCCGCTTACTGAATCCGATATCCAATATTATCTGAATCTGCGCAAGCCCGGTCAGTCCCGCTATACAACACCACGAAAAGAGGATGATGCCGTAGAGATCATGTCCGGTACCTTTGAAGGCAAGACAACCGGAAGCCCTATTTTTCTCATTGTTTTCAATAAGAATGCCCGCTCATCCGATTATTCCGACATTGCCCGCTACTACCGTCCGGGACATGCAGACTATACATTTGATGCCAAATACGGCTTCAGAGACTACCGGGGCGGCGGCCGTTCATCCGCCCGTGAAACCATTGGCCGTGTAGCTGCCGGGGCCGTTGCCATGAAATTACTTGCCGAATGCGGCATTGAAATCTGTGCTTATTCCAAAGCCATCGGCCCGGTTTCCATTGATCCGGCAAAATTTAATGCAGAGGAAATTTTCAACAATCCGGTTTACATGCCAGACGCAGATGCAGCTTCCGAAGCTGAAGCTTTCATTGCAGAACAGATGAAGAAACAGGATTCCTGCGGCGGTATCATCGAATGCCGTATTCATGGTATGCCTGCCGGCATCGGTGATCCGGTTTTTGAAAAGCTGAATGCTAATTTGGCCAAAGCAATCTGTTCCATCGGTGCTGTCAAAGGCTTTGAGATCGGTGATGGTTTTTCTGCTGCCAAATCTCAGGGTTCTGTGAATAATGATGCCTTTACAACCGATCATGCCGGTCATATTACAAAGGCTACCAATCATGCCGGCGGTATCCTGGGCGGTATGAGCGACGGTTCCGAAATCATCTTCCGGGCTGCTGTCAAACCGACGCCGTCCATCTCCCAAACACAGCACACTGTCACCCGGGAAGGCGAACCCATCGATATACAGATCAAAGGCCGCCATGATCCCATCATCGTTCCAAGAGCTGTTGTGGTAGTTCAGTCCATGGCCGCCCTTGTTGTCATCGATGCCCTTATGCAGAACATGACCGCCCGGGTTGACTATCTGAGGGACTTCTATAAAAAATGATTTTTTTAGTTAGATTTCCCTGACTGCATCTTGATGAATAACACAATACCGGCATTGCGAAACTTCAAAGTCTAAAAAAGATGAACCAATTAGCAGCTTCAAAAACAGGTGCTAATTGGTTCATCTCGTTTTAACTTGGAAAGTTTCGCCCGTTATTCTGCATCAATGATGTCATCATCTTCCGGTATGATCACTGCTGCAATGATATACAGGATAATTCCTGTACCGCCGGCCAGTGACAATGCCGCCCAGATCAAACGGATAATGGTAGGATCAATACCAAGTAATTCTCCAATACCGCCGCATACACCTGTCAGCATCTTATTCGTTCTGGACTTAACCAATTTCATCTTTCTCAAATCATTCATTCTATTCACCTCGCAAATTTCACCGTAAGCCAACGCTTAAGTTTGACAACGCAGATACGGAATAACGTCCGTCAGTGAATCTGCCTTTGCGTAAAGTATCTTCGACAGCTTCGCATCCGGCTGTGTAAGATCCGGTACCATGATGGGCAGACATCCCGCTCTGTAAGCAGCCATCAATCCATTGGGCGAATCCTCCAGTGCGATGCAGGCTTCCGGTTTCTCACCGATGCACTTGCAGGCGTACCGGTACACATCCGGCATCGGTTTGCCATGAGGCACCATGGCGGTGCTAATAATCTGGTCAAAGTAATCCAGAAGTCCTGCTTCATCCAGATACGTCATCGCCTTGGTCTCGCCACTGGCTGTTGCAACCGCCGTCTTAAAATAGTGGCTCTTCAGATAACGCAGCAATTCCTCTGCCCCGGGCTTTATCTCCACAGGATGTGTCTCCATATACGCATTCATCAGCGCCTTGCGCCTGTTTCTCACACCATGATAGTCAAAATCCTGTCCGAAGATTTCTTTCATCATCGGCTCAGCAAATTCCGGTGCCATGCTTCTAAGCATCAGACTATGTTCCATCTTCCAGTCATAACCGGCCTCACAGCCGGCTTCCATCCAAAAATGACAATATATCTTCTCCGTATCAAGGAGAATTCCATCCATGTCAAAAATGACGGCTCTTATCATTTATTACCATCCTTAAACCGATCAAATAATCCTGTATAATCAAAGGTTGCAAAGTAATCCATCGGTGTCTCGGCCCTTCTGATCAGTTCTGTTGAACCATCTTCCTTCAGCAGAACTTCCGCAGAACGAAGCTTGCCGTTATAGTTATAGCCCATTGAGAAGCCGTGAGCGCCTGTATCATGGATAATAATATAATCACCCATATCAATCTTCGGCAGCATTCTGTTGACTGCAAACTTATCGCTGTTCTCACAGAGACCGCCGGTAACATCATACATATGGTCACAAGGCGCGTTCTCCTTGCCTGCCACTGTAATATGATGATAAGCACCATAGATGGCCGGACGCATCAGGTTTGCTGCGCAGGCATCCAGACCGATATATTCTTTGAAAATGTGTTTCTCATGGATGGCTGTTGCGATCAGATGTCCATAAGGCGCCAGCATAAAACGTCCCATCTCTGTAAAGATAGCCACATCACCCATACCTGCAGGAACAAGAATCTCATCGTAAACCTTGTGAACACCCTCACCGATGACTTCGATATCATTCGGTGTTTCATCCGGTGAATAAGCAACGCCTACACCGCCTGACAGGTTAATGAACTTGATATCCGCCCCTGTCTCTTCATGCAGCTCAACAGCGGTCTTGAAAAGGATCTTGGCCAGTGCCGGATAATAATCATTGGTCTTGGTATTGCTTGCCAGGAATGCATGAATGCCGAAATGCTTCACACCCTTGGATTTCAGATACTTGAAGCCCTCTGTCAGCTGTTCACGGGTAAAACCGTATTTTGCTTCTCCCGGTACATCCATGATGGCTGTACTGATCTTGAAATCACCGCCTGTATTGAAACGACAGCATACTGTCTCAGGAAATTCGCCCACATTTTCTTCAAAATATTTCAAATGAGTGATATCGTCAAAATTAATAATGACACCCATATCCTTGGCATAGGCATATTCATCGGCCGGTGTCACATTGGAGGAAAACATGACGTCGTGTCCTGTAAAACCGCAGGCCTTTGCCATCATCAGCTCAACCTTTGTTGCACAGTCAAGACCACAGCCCTCTTCCTTCATAATCTGCAGGATTGACGGGTTTGGTGTCGCCTTAACAGCAAAATACTCCTTGAAGCCTTTATTCCATGAAAATGCTTTATATACCTTTCTTGCATTCTCTCTGATACCCTTCTCATCATAAAGGTGAAAAGGTGTAGGATATTTCTTCACAATTTCGTCTAACTGCTCTTTTGTCACAAAAGGTACTTTCTTCATTATCTATTACTTCCTTTCTCCTGCTGCCCCAGCTCAATGAGCCGGATCTGGCGGCTTAATGACTGTTTAAATAAATCAATCAGATTCTTCTTGCCTGAATACAGGCAGGAACAGCTGTCATTCTCTGACAGGTCACCTGTCAGGACATGGGTTGAATCGGATATCAGGCCAATCTGACCGTTCTCTATGTGATCACTGTGATAGATGATCGCCCCAGCCAGTTCAAAAACGGGTTCCGTGATCAATACCACCTTAATCTCATGGCTAACAAGTACTTCCAGCTTCTCTCTGAACATCTCAAGCATAGATGCTGTGCCTGTCATATAAATTCTGCACTGTGCCTGATCCAGCATCCGGACAACTTTCTGGCAGATACTCTGAAAACCGCTGATGGTAATATAAGCATCATCTTCCCTCTGACGCCTCGGCTGTTCCTTCACAAGCCGGTCAGACAACCCCTTCAGATATTCCAGCTTGCTGCCGCAAAACTCCTCAGGATCCACCGGCACATAATGTGTCGGCGTGCCCTCTGCCACATGAGCTGCGCCCTTATCAACCAAAGCTGCCAGCGCCGTATACGTGTTGGATCTTGACACTCCGGATACTTTGGCTGCTTCATAGCCGGTCATCATGCCCTCTGATAATAATGCATAATATATGGCAGATTCCTGTCTTGTAAGACCAAACTGCATCAGATCTTCAATGTAAGCCATCTCGCTATCACCTGGTATTCCTTTCTAGGAACACTATAATACACCTATCTCCAAAAGTCAATAGCTCCCACAATTTCTGAAGATCAAATTTTATCATTTATCTATATTATCATTTATCTATACGACACCATTTTCCATGCAGAAAAGAAAAAGACTGCTGTATCCACCAAAGTGAAAGGCAGCAGTCTTTAGACTTATACGTTCAATTGATTACATAATTTCATGAATCCAGCCTTCAGGTGCTTCGATCTTACCATACTGGATGCCTGTTAATGTATCATATAACTTCTGGGTAATAGGTCCCATCTTCTCCATACCGCTTGGGAAGCAGATTTCCTTGCCGTGGTCAACAACCTTGCCGACAGGGGAGATAACAGCTGCAGTACCGCAAAGGCCGCATTCTGCAAAATCTTTCAGCTCGTCCAGTCTGACTTTTCTTGTTGTAACCTTGAGACCAAGGTAATGCTCTGCTACATAAACAAGTGAACGTCTTGTGATTGAAGGAAGAATGGAATCAGAAAGAGGTGTTACGATTTCATTGTCCTTTGTAACGAACAGGAAGTTAGCACCGCCTGTTTCCTCTACATAAGTTCTTGTGCCCGGATCAAGGAACAGATTCTCATCAAATCCATTCGCATGAGCTGTCACATTCGCATGCAGGCTCATTGCATAGTTCAAGCCGGCTTTGATGTGACCTGTACCATGAGGTGCAGCACGGTCGAAATCGCTGACACAGATTGTGATTGGCTTAGCGCCTTCATGGAAGTAAGGGCCTACAGGTGTACAGAACAGTCTGAACTGATATTCCTGAGCCGGCTTAACACCGATAACAGGGCTGGATGCATACATATATGGTCTTAAATAAAGTGTTGCACCACTGCCGTAAGGCGGAACCCATGCCTCATTGGCCTTTACAACCTTCTCAACTGCCTCGATGAATCTTTCTCTTGGGAAAGGCGGCATTTCCATACGCTCTGCGGAATGATACATACGGTCTGCATTCAGATCGGAACGGAATGTTACGATTCTTCCGTCTGCTGTCTCATATGCTTTCAAACCTTCGAATACTTCCTGACAATACTGCAGGATACCTGCACATTCATTCAATACAACCGTCGGTGAGTCTGACAAATATCCTTCCTGCCATTTACCATCTTTATAATCAGCTACATATCTGTAATCCGTGGTATGATATGCAAAACCGATATGCTTCCAGTCAAGATTTTTCTTTTCCATTGATAATGCCTCCATTCGTGTAAAATCCAGGTCGAATATCTATGTGGCCCGGAGCTGAATTCGAATCTGCAGCAACAGCGCAGATGCATTTCATATTCGAATTCCTGCGCATCCCTGCGCAGCTTATAACAGATGAAATATCTTCCATCTGTTATCCCTCAACGAACCAATTATAATCTCATTATTTCAATAAATCAACAATTTCTTTTAATTTTGTCTTGCGAACATACATTTTAAAGCAATATTCCAGATCAAAATAGGTTTTTTCCTCACTGTCAGCAGCTACAACCCACTCAGCATCCTCATCCAGATTCGGGAACCACGTATCCGCCTGATAACTATAATCCATGCAGGTCACATGGGCCACATCACAGTATGGCAGCAGCTGACGATAAATGCTCTCGCCGCCGATCACATAGATATCGTTGGTATCGTATTTCTTCAATTCTTCCAGTGCCTCTTCAATGCTGTGAACAATAATAGCATCCTTCGCCTTATAAGTATGATCCCCGGTGATCACAATATTGGTCCTGTTCTTTAATGGCAGCCCATTCGGAAAACTCTCCAGTGTTTTACGTCCCATCACCACAACTTTGCCTGTGGTCGTCTCCCTGAAATACTTCATATCTTCCGGAATGCTGTTCAAAAGCTTATTCTGGTAACCAATGCCCCAGTTCTTGTCTACTGCAACAATCAGATTCATTCTGTTTCCTCCTAAATTTGGAATCGCCTCGCAGCCCAGACCACCAGGGATTCCCGCTCATTATTCTAAACCGCAATCGGGATGTTCTTGATCTGCGGTCCCGTTACATAATTCTCAATCATAATATCCTTTGTTGTAAAATCATAGAAATTCTTAATCTCCGGATTCAATTTGAATGTCGGTGCAGGATGCGTCTCCCTTCTGATGAGCTCCTCGATCAGCGGAATATGCCGGTCATAGATATGTGCATCCGCAATCACATGTACCAGTTCACCCACCTGCATATCACATACCTGTGCCAGCATATGCATCAATACTGAATACTGTACCACATTCCAGTTATTGGCCGCCAGTACATCCTGCGAACGCTGATTCAGGATAGCATTCAGCACCAACTTGTCATCTCCCGGTTTCTTCGTTACATTAAATGTCATACTGTAGGCACAAGGATAGAGATTCATTTCATGAAGATCCTGATGCACGTAAATATTGGTCATGATACGGCGGCTGTATGGATTGTTCTTCAGATCATAGATCACTCTGTCCACCTGATCCATCATGCCTTCTTTGTACTGATGCTTCACACCCATCTGATAACCGTATGCCTTGCCGATGGAACCATTCTCATCTGCCCACTCATCCCAGACCGTACTGTTCAGATCATGAATATTATTGGACTTGCGCTGCCAGATCCACAACATCTCATCCGTTGCACTCTTGATAGCTGTCTTTCTAAGCGTCAGTGCCGGAAACTCCTTAGAGAGATCATACCGGTTCACAACACCAAACTTCTTCATTGTATAAGCATAACTGCCGTCCTCCCACTTCGGACGAACCTTCTCGCCCTCCGTACTGCAGCCGTTATCAAGGATATCCCTGCACATATTAATAAACACCTGATCTGCGTAGCTCATAAAACACCTGCCACTCAAAATTTTATTATACCTGTTCACATCGAGACATTGCAGTGTATATTTTTCTTTGAGTGGATGCTCCTTTCTTCAAATCCTTCTATATTCCTGCCTCAATTTTTCTTTTTTATTATAAAGCAGATAATTGCCGAATTCAACAATATTCTCACCCAAGTCTGCAAATTCACAACTTGTGCAATTTGCCATTTTCCCATAGCTTTTAACGTTATTTTATGTTAAAATATATTAAATTGTCAAAAAAGGAGAAGTATATTATGATTCATACTTTAGATGCGATTATGAGTGAATATTATCAGAGAGTTGATATATATAAGAAGATGCAGCATGATGTGGAGGATATCATCAATACCCTGATCGAAGCCCATCAGATCAAGATTTCTACGATGTCTCTCAGAATCAAATCTGAACAGGCACTGCGCAATAAGATTATCTCAAAGGATAAATATCATCATCTTGAAGATATCACGGATGTTCTCGGATGCCGTATTCTGACTCTGTTTGAGTCCGATGTAGAACGCATTCTTGAGCTGCTGGAGGATACCTTTGAAGTCTGTGAAATTGTTGACAAAAGAAAAAAGAGCAAGCATAACCGCATTGAGTTCGGTTACAGCTCCGTCCATATGGTCGTGAAATTCACCGATGAACGCTGCAAGCTTGTTGAATACCAGAAATATCAGGATATCCGTTTCGAAATCCAGCTCCGTACCGTACTTCAGCACGCATGGGCCGAAGTCGAACATGGTCTCGGTTACAAATCCTATTACGAACCGCCGATGGATATCAAGCGCAAACTGAACCGCCTGGCCGGTACACTTGAAATACTGGACGAAGAATTCGAAGCCATCCGTTATGAGATCACTCTTTATAATCAGAGCATGAACAAGGTTGAGAAGATTCTCAAAACAGATATCAATAAGGAATCTCTCACCGCCTTTGCGGACAAAAGCGAACTCCTTCAGGAGATGGTCAAACAGGTGGCTGACAAATACCACTTTACCATTGTTCATGACCCGGCCATTTTCAGCCAGCAGCGCCTTGTCGCCAAGCTGAATTTCTATGGGTATCAATATATCCATGAATTAAATGATGACATGCAGCAATACCAAAAATCTATTCTTGCCATCGGAGAAGAACTCTCCCGGAAGATCAACTATGACATCACATCCATCAATTACTACAGCCCGATCCTCTGGTTTTCCTTCATACCGGTCATCAAAAACCTGCTGGCCGAACGAGATGCCTCATCAGAGAATATCATTGACGATGTTATCCTGGAAGCTTTCAAGATGAACAACGGTTCCATCTTCAACTTCTTCATGGAACATCGCCTGCAGTAAAACAGAGTGCAGTTTTGGCTGCGGAAGTTTTTTAATCGCGGCTTTCTATAAGGAATGCCATGCCTTCTTCAATATTGATAAAGCCTTCTTCTGCTTCCAGTTCGTTGCTTACGCAAAGGCTTTCTCCGAAATATGTGGTATGTCTTTCCAGAGGATATTTAAAGCCGCGAAGTGTCACGCCTTTTAATGCCCGGGTGATTGGAATCAGCGATACAAAGTCACCAAACTGGTCTTTTTTCTTCAGTGTATAACTGCCTTCCAGAAGGCGGATTTTGTTGTTTTTATCCACAATAACGCCTTCCACACCTGCTTCTTTTGTCTGAGCCAGCAGCTGCATATTGGCCAGCATATGATCCGCTCTTGTACCGGTAGCACCAAGGAGCCAGATTTCAGAACGGGTATTCATCGAATCCTGCATTGTCTTCTCATTCTGATGCTCATCACAATCATCCTCCGCATCTGCTTTTTTTCCGTTTTCTGCAAGACGGATGGCCAGCTTTAATGCAATATCCGTGTCTGTATAGTCTTTTTCCGGGTTAAATCGGTGAACTTCAATATCTTCTCTGTCCAGATAATTCTCCAAAATATTCGGTGATATTGTATCAAAATCTCCCACCAGATGATCAAAATGACACCGGATTTCAGGATTTCTCTCCACTTTATCCCAAAATGCAAGGGCACCATCCACCACGATCATGTGATCAAATTTTTCTTTTTGTAATAATGAGAGGGCAAAACTCTCATCAATTCTGCCCCCTGTAATAATCAGAATCCTCATTCTCTATCCTACCTATTTCGTATACTGTGTCATAATAGCCTTGAATGCATGGACATTTTCAGTGATATCGCCACCGAAGATTTTGGAACCGGACACAATCACATTGGCACCGGCTTCAAGAACCATACTCAGATTTTTTGTATCCACACCACCGTCAATCTCAATATCCGTCTGAAGACCCTTTTCCTCCAGAAGGTGACGGAGTGTAAGAATCTTACCCGTCATGGCCGGAATATAGCTCTGTCCGCCAAAGCCCGGATTCACCGTCATCAGAAGAATCATATCCAGATCTTCCAGCACATAATCAAGCACCGAGAGCGGTGTTGCCGGATTTAAAGCTACACCGGCCTTCACACCCAGACTGTGGATCAGCTGGATTGTTCTGTGAAGATGCTTACAGGCTTCCGCATGAACAACAATGATATCTGCACCGGCTTTTGCAAACTCCGGAATCAAAAGATCCGGATTCTCGATCATCAGATGCACATCAAATACTTTGTCAGTGCATTTGCGGATGCTCTTGATCACCGGAATACCAAAAGAAATATTCGGCACAAAAGCACCATCCATAACATCAATGTGAATATAATCCGCACCAGCCTGATCAGCTGTCTGAATATCTTCTCCCAGTTTGCTGAAATCCGCTGATAAAATTGACGGTGATAACTTTAATTCGTACATAATTAGTACCTCCTCTGACTCGCCAGTTCTTCATAAAATGATTGATAATTCTCATAGCGTTCATTGCTGATCTCCCCGGAGGCAACGGCTTCCTTGACCGCACAATCCGGTTCATTCAAATGATTGCATCCATTAAAACGACATTTTTCAAAATAAGGCTCAAATTCCGGATAATAGTACTTCAAATCTTCTTTGTCCCAGCCTTCCAGATAAAGAGTACTGAATCCCGGCGTATCCATCAGATATGTATCATTCCCAATGGAAAAAAGCTCTGAATGACGGGTTGTATGCCGTCCGCGCTTAATCTTCTCGCTGACTGCCCCTGTGGCCATCTCCGCATCCGGATACATGGCATTGGTCATAGATGACTTGCCGACACCGGATGGTCCTGCCATCACCGTTGTTCTGCCATTTAGAAGCTCCCGTATCTGCTCCAGACCTTCCTGCTGCTTCACACTGACCGTCAGCACCTTACATCCGCTGCCGCGATAAATACCGCAAAGTTTCTTCAATTCTTCTCCGCTGACCAATTCCCGCTTATTAAAACAAATGATGGTCGGCAGTTCCTGCTTCTCCATCATGAGCAAAAAGCGGTCCAGCAGCCCCAGATTCGGGGCCGGCTGTGCCGCTGCAAAAATGATCATCGCCTGATCCACATTGGCTGACGCCGGGCGGATCAAAGCATTTCGTCGGGGAAGAATTTCTGTTATATTACCTTTCATGCCCGCTTCATCCAAGCTGTCAAGCAGGACATCATCTCCCACAAGGGGCTTGATCTTCCGGTTTCGGAAGATCCCCTTCGCCTTGCATTCGTAGATGCCTCTGCCTCCCACATGGACATAGTAGAAACCGGCAATACCTTTAATAATCTTGCCCTTCATATCATCCTCTTTAATTAATTAAAATCCACCTCATAAGAAGCATACTGAATACCGTTAATATATGCGTAAACGCTGCCGCTTCCCGAAGAAGAACTTGTCGTGGTGACAGAACCCGGAAGACTCTCTTCTGTTGCATACTGATCGTAAACAGTCTCACTGGAACCATCAGGTTTATAAACAACAACTGTTACCTGACCTTCTGAGTAGGTATCCGAATTGCCATTACTGTCTACAATTTCTGCACCAAACGGATTCTCGATTGAAATAGAAGCCGTGTAAGAGGACACTTTGCTTCCAAGACTCACTGTCAGTGTAATGGATGTACCTTCTTCCACAGATTGACCGGAGCCAATACTCTGATTCATAACTTCACCTTCAGAAAAACTGTCACTGTAATCACTTGATTTGCCATTATAAGTCAGACCTGCATCCTTGATCATGGAAATGGCTGTATCAAGATCATAGCCAATGACATATGGTACAGTGACATTTTTCGTCTCCTTGCCTTTACTTGCAACAATTGTGACTGTATCCCCTTCAGCTACCTGACTGCCTGCCTCCGGTGATGTTCTGATAACCTCATTCTTGTCAACAGAATCACTGTATTCAAATTCAAGGCTTACCTTCAATCCATCATTCTCCAGCTGAGACTGTGCCTGATCATAATCCATACCTGTCACATCATCCAGTTTGAAAGTTTCCTTTCCTGTACTGATATAGATGGTAACCTGTGTATGCACATCTGTCTTCACACCGGCAGCCGGTGACTGGTCGTAAACCTTCCCCTCCGGAACATCGTCTGAAGAACCTTTCTGGACACTCACACCAAGTCTCAGCTTATTCAATGCTGCCTTTGCCTCAGTTTCTGTCTTATTGGACAGATCCGGTACAATAACAACTTCCCCATTGGTGCTTGCAGGTGCAGTTTCAGAAACAGATTCTGTAGATACCGATTGTGTATCTGACTCCTTCTTGTTATGACTGCCGCCAAAGAAACCGGCTGCATGACCGATGATAAAGAAAATAATCACTGCAAGAATGATGAATCCGCCGATACCAAGTACCATCATTACTTTGTTCAGTGCCGGATTAACTTCATCATCATCTTCTTCATCATTATCAAAATCATCATCCTCTTCAGGATCACTCTTCTTTGCTGGGCGTTTTCTGGAATCCGAATTCTGAACCGACTTCTGAACCGGCTTCTGAACCGGCTCTTCATCTTCTTCTGTCATGCCGTTCAATGTTTCTTCCGTCACATCACTCAGGCTTCGGTGCAGTGATGCTGTTTTCAGAGAATCGATATCATTGTCCTGCATAACAATGGTCCTTCCCTCAGGCACTGCTCCCGGAATAACAACATACTCACCATCAGGATGAGTCAGAACCTTTCTCAGGTCTGCAATCAGCTCTTTTGCAGAAGCATATCGTCTCTCAGGCTTCTTCTGCGTACACTTCAGAATGATCTTCTCGAAGCTGACCGGAATAGATGGTTCCAGTTTTCTCGGAGGTACCATCTCACTCTGGATATGCATCAGTGCAACCGCCACATTGGTCTCACCCTCAAAAGGTACACGGCCGGTGACCATCTCATACATGGTAATACCAAGGGAATAGATATCACTTCGCTCATCACTATAGCCGCCTCTGGCCTGTTCCGGCGAAATATAGTGCACCGTTCCCGCAGCTGTGGTTGTCACTGTGGTTGAATCTGCCACCTTCGCAATACCGAAGTCTGTCACCTTAACCTTACCGTCACGGGACATAATGATATTCTGCGGTTTGATATCTCTGTGGATAATCCTGTTCTCATGAGCCGCACTGAGACCAGATGCAATCTGTACTGAAATATTCAGTGCTTCTCTGATATCCAGCTTACCCTTCATATCAATATAGTTCTTCAAGGTAATACCCTGTACCAGTTCCATAACGATAAAATAAACACCATCATCTTCACCGACGTCGTAAACACTGACAATATTCGGATGAGACAGCCCTGCTGCGGACTGAGCCTCCACCCTAAACTTCTTAACGAATGTTGCATCAGTACTGTATTCCTGCTTTAAAACCTTGATGGCAACCAATCGATTCAATACATGATCCTTCGCCTTGTAGACATCCGCCATGCCGCCCGATCCGATCTTCGCTATAATCTCGTATCTGTTGATTACATAACTGCCTGGCACTAACATTCGTTCACCTCCTCAATCTGCGGTTCGATCACAATCGCTGTAATATTGTCGTATCCGCCATTTTTCTTTGCTTCATCTATAAGAATCTTCACTGAATCCTCCACATTATTGGCATTAATCACATCGAATAATCTGTCATCTTCAATCATATTGGACAAACCATCCGAGCACATCAGCACCTTATCTCCCGGCTTCAGATCTACTTCAAAAAAGTCCGCCTTCACATCCTGGGACACACCGACAGCTCTGGTAATCACATTCTTCTCCGGATGATTTCTGGCCTGCTCCTTCGTCAGTTCACCAGCTCGCATCATAGCAGCCACATAAGAATGATCTTCTGTCACCTGATTGATCTCATGACCGATCAGATAAAGTCTGCTGTCACCTACATTGGCTACATAAAGCTGTCTGTCTTCAGAAAAAGCCACAACCATGGTCGTTCCCATGCCTGCCAGTTCCTCATTCTCAAAAGATTTCTCAAGAACCTTCTGATTCGCCATGGCAATTCCCTCATCCATCACACGGATCAGATTGGTTGTCTCAGTATGACTGATGTAAGCAAGGAATGTCTCTATCGCATATCTGGAAGCATAATCGCCAGCCTGATGCCCGCCCATTCCATCTGCAACAATAAATAAATTCGGAAACGGCCCGATCGGAGTCATTGAACAGAAGTATCCATCCTGATTCATCGTCCTCACGCAGCCAATATCTGTTCCGGCATACGCCCGCATATTATCCCTCCCTCTTCACTGACTGTTCCATATATTTCTTTCTTAACTGTCCACAGGCAGCCTGTATATCTCTGCCCATTTCCCTTCTTATAGTAACATTTCTTCCATATTTTTCAAGCATATTTTTAAATTTCAGTACAGCATCTGCTTCTGTCTGGCGATAATCCCTCTCTTCAATAGGATTGACCGGGATCAGATTGATATGACAATTCATCCCCTCCAGTAAGGCCGCCAGTGCTTTCGCATCCTCTCTGCTGTCATTGACACCCTTTACAAGGCTGTACTCAAAAGTGATTCTCCGGTTATTCTGGCTATAATAATACCGGCATGCCTTTAGTATTTCTTCTATACTATATGTATTGGCAATCGGCATCAGTTCACGGCGCTTTTCATCATTGACTGCATGAAGTGAAATTGCCAGTGTAATCTGCAGCTTCAGATCCGCCAGCTCATAAATCTTCGGCACAAGGCCGCATGTAGATACTGTCACATTGCGCTGGCTGATATCCAGCCCCGGCGCATGGGTCAGGATCTCAATCATGCGTACAAGGGCATCATAATTGTCCAGCGGTTCTCCTGTACCCATGACAACCACATTGGAAACTCTCTCTCCGGAATCCTTCTGGATCTGATAAATCTCATCCAGCATCTCTGATGCCAGCATCTGACGCTCCAGTCCTCCCAGTGTGGAAGCGCAGAAACGGCATCCCATCCTGCATCCGACCTGTGAAGAAATGCAAACTGAATTGCCGTGTTTGTAATGCATCAATACACTTTCAATAATACGGTCATCGGATAATTTAAAAAGATATTTTGCCGTACCATCTATCGCCGAAACATATTTCTCAACAATTTCCAGATGCGTCAGTACACACCGTTCTGAAAGCTTCTTTCGCAAATCCTTCGACAAATTGGTCATCTCATCAAAAGAATCCACAAGGCGCACATGCATCCATTCATAAATCTGCTTGGCACGGAACTTTTTCTCACCCAGCACTTCTGTTATAAAAACTTCCAATTCCGAAAGAGTCATTGACTTGATATCTGTTTTTTCGTTTAACACTTCATTCCTCCGTCCTGGCTGCGCCTGAACCGCGCAATAAAAAAGCCATCTGACTGATACTGCCCCGGCAGTATCTGGATCCATCCATCTTTCGTCTGTTCACTGTGAACAACAGCCGGTACGTACGCATCCATACTCTCCAGATGAAATGGAAAATGTTCAGAAAACCAATGCATATTTTCTTCATTCTCAGCCTTTGAAACCGTACAGGTACTGTAGATCAGAACCCCTCCCGGCTTAACATACCGCTGTACAACTGTAAGAATCTCTCTCTGAAGCGCAGCAAGGGCTGCAATCTTCTCCGGTGTCACAGACCGTTTAATGTCGGCTTTTCTTCCCATCACGCCAAGTCCGGAGCAAGGGAGATCCGCCATGACAATATCTGCTTTAGCCTCATCCTCCGGATAAAATTCAAGGGCATCTTTGACTTCTGCTGAAACATTTGTCAATCCTGTTCTCAAAAGATTCTCCCGAATTCTGATCACCTTAGCTTCTGTCAGATCTCTCGCTGACACATGTCCACTTTCATGCAGAAGATCCGCCATATGCATGCTCTTGCCTCCCGGCGCCGCACAGACATCAATGATAGTCTCCCCACCGGCAATACCAGCTGCCGCAGCTGCCAGCATGGCACTCTCATCCTGTACAACAATCTGTCCATCCGCAAATGCATCCACATTGCCAAGATAATCATACCCGGAAATATGCAGTGCCTCCGGCAGGATACATCCCGGTTCCGTCTGCAGACCTTCCGCAGCCAGAGCCTCTTTTACATTCTCTGTATTCTGTGGATTCCGCACACGGACAGAGGTCTTCTGGTCATCCAGCATGGCCTGTCCCATTTTGGCGGTTGTCTCAAAACCGTATTCCTGAAGCCACATGGACGCCAGCCATTCCGGCATGGAATAGCGCATGGACAGACAGGCTGCCGGTTCCCTGTCCGCATCCGGATAACGGATGTTGTCCTTATTGCGGGATATATTTCTCAAAACACCGTTGACAAAACCGGACAGATTCTTAAGCCCCCTCTTTCTGGCAAGCTTCACTGCTTCATCACAGGCTGCCGCGTCAGGAATATGATCCATTTTCAATATCTGATAAACCGACATTCTGAGGATGATTTTAATAGGCGGTTTGATTTTATTCAACCGGACACTGGAAAACTGACGGATCACGCCATCCAGAAAAATCTCATATTCCAGTGTTCCCCTGAAAAGCCGACTGATAAAAGCTCTGTCCCGCTTATCCAAATACTGGTATTTCATCAGTGTCTGGGATAACAGAATATGAGAAGGCGTATTCTCCTTCTCAATACTCATCAGCATATCATAAACAATGGCGCGTGTATTCAAATTATCTGCCATATCTAACTCCTTTATCGATCATTGTCCCTGAAGCCGCGGGTCAGGATCAGCAGACGCAGCAGCTGCAGGATCATTGATGCCGCACCGGCCACATAAGTCAGAGCTGCCGCACCAAGCACCTCTTTGGCATAACGGTTCTCATCGCCATGCAGAACACCTGAAGATTCCATGATCTTCAGTGCTCTGGAAGATGCATTCAATTCCACAGGAAGTGTTACCAGATGAAAGGCCACAACTGCCACAAAAAGCCAGATACCGATATTGATCAGAAGACTGCTGCCGCCCAGTAAAATCCCGATGATGATCAGCGGCCAGCTGATGCCGGCACCGAAATTAGCAACCGGCACAAGGGCTGCACGGATCTTCAGCGGTGCATAATTCTCCTGATGCTGGATGGCATGGCCGCATTCATGGGCTGCAACACTGACGGCTGCAACACTGTTGGAACCATACACTGAATCCGACAAACGCAGTGTTTTTGAAGACGGATCATAATGGTCTGTCAAATCTCCGGAAATTCTGGCGATCCCCACATCATAAATACCTGCCTGATGCAGGATCCGTTCCGCTGTCTGAGCGCCTGTCAGTCCGCTTAGTGAACGCACTCTGGAATATCTGCTGAAAGTCGATTTGACCTTTGTGGATGCTGCCAGTGACAGCAGTACACCAATAATGATTAAAATATATGTTGGATCAAAATACATGGGATAATACATTCAGTCACTTCCATTCTGTTTTGTTATTCGTTGTCAAAACGTGTTCCTTTTTCAATGGTATAGCCATTCAGGAAAGCAGCGATATCCATTCTCTTCTTGCCCTGAAGCTGCACACTCTTAACAGAAAGTGCTCCGACACCGGTCTGAATAATCAGACAGTTCCTTGTCACCTCTGCTACTTCTCCGTATTCACAGCCATAGTTTCTGTCAAGGACTTCTGCTTCCCAGATTTTTAATGTTTTGCCGTCAATATAAGTATACGCACTCGGCCATGGATTTAAGCCGCGGATCAGGCGTTCAATCACAACTGCCGGCTGATTAAAATCAATATGTCCTAATTCTTTGTCCAGCATACGTGCATATTCACCGGCCTGACTGTCATCCTGCTTCTCAGGCACAATAGTTCCCGCTTCCAGTCCGATCAATGTCTTCTCCAGCAGTTCACCGCCGACTGCCGCAAGCTTATCATGAAGGCTGCCGCCTGTTTCCTTTGGATCCATCGGGATCTCAGCCTTTAAAAGCATATCGCCGGTATCCAGTCCTGCATCCATCAGCATCGTTGTGACACCCGTCACCTCTTCACCATCAATAATAGACCACTGGATCGGTGCTGCCCCACGGAATTTCGGAAGAAGAGAGGCATGCACATTCACACAGCCGAGTCTTGGAATATCCAGTATTTCCTTTGGTAAAATCTGGCCAAAAGCTACAACAACGATCACATCCGGCTGCATATCACGCAGTGTCTGAATAAATTCAGGCTCCTTTCTGATGCGGACCGGCTGATAAACCGGCAGATCATGGGCCAGGGCACATTCCTTCACCGGTGAATAAATCACTTTCTTGCCGCGGCCTTTGGCCTTGTCAGGCTGAGTGACAACAGCAGTTACTTCTATTCCCATATCAATCATCTTCTGCAGCGTAGGTACTGCAAAATCAGGTGTTCCCATAAATACAGCTTTCATCATTCCGCCTCCTAATTTTCGTCTTCCTCTGCATAGCTCACTTCATTGAGAGGGCCTTCCACTTTTTCAATATATAAATGACCATCCAGATGATCAAATTCATGACACATTGCTCTTGCAAAAAGGCCATGGCCTTCCACTTCAATCGGGTTCAGATGTTCATCAAAAGCGACTGTCTTCACATATTCCGGTCTGCGGACAATACCGCTCTTACCCGGCACGCTTAAGCATCCTTCATCGCCCACCTGCTCACCGGCTGTCTCAACGATCTTCGGATTAACAAAAACATATGGTCCCTCGCCTACATCAATTACGGCAATACGGCGAAGAACACCAACCTGAGGTGCTGCCAGTCCGACACCCTCCGCTGCATACATTGTCTCCAGCATATCCTGCACCAGTTCCTGAAGATGCGGTGTCATCTCTTTGACTTCCTTACAAACCTTACCAAGAACAGGGTCACCTTCATAACGTAATTTTCTAATAGCCATTTTTCAACACTCCTTTAAAAACTGCTTCCTTCGTTAACTATCTGTGCAAGCCGTCCAAAAACTTATTGCTCACGCAGATCAAAAGTAAAATATATATTTTGGAACTGCTGCGACCACTTCAGATATCCTTCCAGGAAATCCCTGAGCCGTATCAATTCCTTACTATCCTGATGTTTCATATATAATGTATAGCGATACAAATCTCTGGCCCGGGTAATACTTGCCCGGGATGGGCCGATAAATTCGACACCGTCAAAGTCTGCCTCAGTGGCTATCTCCCTCAGTTTCTTCACTGCCAGCGCAGCCTCCTGATCACTCTCGCCCTCTGCCAGCAGCACCATCATCTGCCTGTCCGGCGGATAATGCAGCATTTGTCTAAACCGGATCTCCTGACGGTAAAAGCTGTCATAATCCTGGGCAGCTGCTGTCTGTATACAATAGTGTTCCGGCTGATAGGTCTGAATAATCACCTGCCCCGGCCGATTACCTCTTCCGGCTCTGCCCGCCGCCTGGGTCAGCAGCTGAAATGTTCGTTCTGAGGACTGATAATCTCCGGCAAACATCGATAAATCTGCTGCCAGGATCCCCACAAGCGTCACGTTGGCAAAATCATGTCCTTTGACAATCATCTGTGTACCAATAAGAATATCTGCTCCGCCCTCTGAAAAGGTCTGAAGGATCCTTCCCATATCATCTTTGCCGGATGTGGTATCTCTATCCATTCTGAGAATCCTTGCCTTCGGAAATGTATTCTGAACAAATTCTTCCACTTTCTGGGTTCCGACGCCAAAGCCTGCAATATACGGCGAGCCACAGGAAGGACAAACTCTTGGCACAGGCTGTTCACTGCCGCAGTAATGGCATTTAAGCAAATGATGATGGTGCACGGTCATAGACACATCACAATGGCTGCACTTCATCACATAACCACAGCTTCTGCAGGAAACAAATCCCGCATATCCCCGGCGGTTTAAGAAAAGCATCATCTGTTCACCGCGCTTTAAACAATGCTCCATGGCCTCCTGAAGGGAACAGCTTAAAATTCCTCTGTTCTTCATTCGGAACTCTTCCCGCAGATCCACAACCTGTACATCCGGAAGTCGGCTGCCTGCTCTGGCCCGATGCGTCAGTCTGTGAAGACCGATTCTTCCATCCAGGGCTTTCTGATAATCTGCCACCGCTGGTGTCGCAGATCCCATCACCACCAGGGCACCGGCCATACTGGCTCTCCGTGCGGCCACTTCCGCCGCATGATACCTTGGAACCGTCTCGCTTTTGTAGGCGGATTCATGTTCCTCATCGATGATGATCAGGCCCAGCCTGTCAAAAGGTGTAAAAAGTGCAGATCTGGGACCGATCATAATAGAAGCTTCTCCTCTTTTGGCCCGCATATACTGGTCATATCGTTCCCCGGCGGAAAGCTTTGAATTCATGATCGCAATCTGACTGCCAAATCTGTCATAAAATCTTGAAACCGTCTGTAACGTCAATGAAATCTCAGGAATCAGAACAATAACCTGCCTGCCTTCACTCAAGGTCTTCTCCATCAGAGACATATAAACTTCCGTCTTGCCGCTTCCCGTGATGCCATACAGAAGATGAATGCCGCTTTCCTCTGTCCAGTATTCCCGGCAAATAGCTGCATTCTTCCATATACCCTCTACAGCCTGCTGCTGTTCCTCATTCAGGCAGACCTCCTGCCATCCCTTCAGCTTCTGCTTCACAGGATCTCGGTAAATCTGTGATGTCTCTTCACGGATCACACCGGTCTGAAGGATTGCTTTCATCGTCGCCGATGATATCTGCAAAACACCTGTCACTGTTTCCTTTGTCAGATGTTCTTCACGCAATATCGCCTCCAGGAATCTGACCCTGGCCTTCTCTCGCCTGTTCTTCCTGCTCTTGTCAAGCAGCTGCTGTGCTTTCTCTCTGTCTGTGAGAAAATAAGTCACTCTTTTGACTTCCTTTACCGACTTCTTAATAGGTAGCACCGTCTTCAATGCCTGGGCCATGGTACAGCCATACCATTCATGCATCCAGTCTGCCAGGGCAATCAGCTGCCCCGTTGCCGCCGGTGCCTTTGTCACTTCCAAAATATCCTTGATCTTCGTCTCATCATAGGATGGCGAATTGCCAACACCAACAACGAAAGCCTTCCGTCTGCGGTTTCCATTACCAAAAGGTACACTGACCTGACAGCCTACCGTCACCGCATCCAACATTTCCTCCGGCACACGGTACTGGAAAATACGATCCAGACTGCTCACGGATATATCCACAATCACATCTATATAAACCGCCATATCCACCGCCCTTACACTCAGACTACTACATAAATAGCATAATCCATTACATTATAGCATAATTGACATAAAGTAGGCAAATTATATTTCCAGGCACGGACTTTGGCTCGTTGCTCGCGTAAATAAAAAGAGCCATTACAAAATACACCACTTTATTTTGCAATGGTTCTTTTCAAAAAGAAAATAACATCCTTATTCCGTTGTGATTCGTTGAACCCGGCAAGAGACAACTTGATTCAATCAATTAAGGAGATTCGATGCTTTCGCATCTTCAACTGGTACTACCAGTTGATACACCTATTATATACACACGGTACTGGAAAATACGATCCAGACTGCTCACGGATATATCCACAATCACATCTATATAAACCGCCATATCCACCGCCCTTACACTCAGACTACTACATAAATAGCATAATCCATTACATTATAGCATAATTGACATAAAGTAGGCAAATTATATTTCCAGGCACGGACTTTGGCTCGTTGCTCGCGTAAATAAAAAGAGCCATTACAAAATACACCACTTTATTTTGCAATGGTTCTTTTCAAAAAGAAAATAACATCCTTATTCCGTTGTGATTCGTTGAACCCGGCAAGAGACAACTTGATTCAATCAATTAAGGAGATTCGATGCTTTCGCATCTTCAACTGGTACTACCAGTTGATACACCTATTATATAATGTTCTCCCCTTTTTGTCTATGGTTTTGCTTGGCCTCTTGTTGACTCTTTGTTGACTTGCAGAATTCAACATTCACAGCAACGATGTACTAGGTATCCAAATTTTTACAAATGTAAACAAAATGTTCATCCAGCGCTTTCTTGCCAAGTTCAAGATCTCTGCTGCAGATCGCCTCCACAAGACGTCTGTGGATTCCCTGAAATGCAATGGAATTCCGCTCATCTGTCATAATCTTGGAACGTGTCTCACGAATAAAATTATCCATGATCTTGGCCAGTGCAAGATAATTGGCAATAACAAGACGATTGCCGGAAGCCTCTACAATTGTATAATGGATCATCTTATCATTCAGCACCTGCTCTTCCTCATCCTGACTGTTCTCAAGAATATCAAGGTTCTTCTGCAGTTTCTCGATCTGATCCTTTGTAATATTGTCCATGGCCAGCACAACCGCCTGGAATTCAACGGCATATCTGAATTCACGGATCTCATTATAAGTCATCTTCTCCAACGCATACATCATAGTCATCACCTGTACAAGCGTTTTATCGAAATGATCTGCAATATAATTGCCAATACCATGCTGACTGGATATCACACCGATGACTTCAAGAATTCGGATGCCTTCTCTGACAGAATTTCTGCTGACAGACAGCATCTGGGACAGTTCCCTCTCTGAGGGCAGTTTATCTCCCACTTCAAAATGGCCATCCAGAATATTGCTCTCTATATAATCAATAACCTTTTCATAAGCCTTTTCATATACTTTCTCCAAGGCCTTCCCCTGCCTTTCCCTGTAATTAATGGGCTTCAAAAAAAGCGGTCAGCTCATCAACGGTATGTACAATGTAATCCGCACCGGCTGATTCAAGTTCTCCGTGATGTGCATAACCGTAATAAACCCCCAATTTATCAATCTGATTCTTACCTGCGCCCACCATATCATGGAGCCTGTCCCCGATCATCAAAACCTCCGGCTTCTGTTTCTCCTGAATCTCAAGCTGTCTGAGTGCTTCTGTGATAACTTCACCCTTATCTGTCCGGCTGCCATCCAGTTCACTGCCCACAACTACATCAAAATACGGAAGTAATTCATATCTTTCAAGAATACGTTTCGCATAAACACCGGGCTTTGAAGTTGCCAGTGCGATCTTCCTGCCCTGTGCTTTTAATGTTGAAAGCAGCTCTGCTATCCCCGGATAAACACCGTTCTCAAAAATACCGATATCCGAAAAACGTTCACGATATTTCTTCAGTGCCATATGCCCCTGCTCATCATCCAGATGATAATACTTCTGAAAAGATTCCAGAAGCGGCGGTCCGATAAAATCTACCAGTTCCTCTGTATCCGCCTCAATCCCGAAATACTTCAGCGCATACTGTACGCATTTTGTAATTCCCTCTTTCGGGTCTGTCAATGTGCCATCCAGATCAAAAAGAATATATCGGTACATTATGCCTCCTCCAATACAAGTTTTACAAATGCCTCTCCCCGGGCCTCAAAATTCTTGAAAATACCATAGCTGGCAGCAGCCGGAGACATGACACAGCAGCAGCCTGGGCGACAAAGCTGCTTGGCCAGTGCCACAGCACCATCCAGATGATAAACCAGCTTGATCCTGCCTGCATCTTTGAATTCCGGATAATACTTGCTGATCTCCTCAAAAATACGCTTGCCCGTTGCCTCCATCAAAATAATATTCGGCACGCTGCACTCGTTTAGGAACTGAATCAATTCGCTGTAATCTATGCCGCGATCCATACCACCGATCAATACCGCATCCGTATCCGGCAGACTCTTCAATGCCTGAATCGTTGTATCGCAGATTGTAGAAATTGAATCATCGTAAAAACGAATACCGCAGGCATCCCCGATATACTGCAGACGATGCGGCAGCGGATTGTATGTCATCAGTGCTTTTGAAAAAGCTTCATCACTGATATCATACATTCTGCATACAGCATAGACAAAAGCAATATCCACATAGTTGTGATGACCGATGAGACGGATTTTATCAGTCGGGATCTGATAAACATGTCCCTCTATGCAAATAGCTGCATCCGTCAGTAAAACATCTGCCGTTGTCGTCTCATGCCCTGTCTCATTCCTGTCACATACAGCGACCAAATGACCCTTATACACATTCTCCGCCGGAAGGTTATCCACATTGCAGATCAGAACATCTTCTTCCTTCTGCGGTCTGTAAATATTCTCCTTGGCAGCTACATATTTCTCCATGGTGCCGTAATGATCCAGATGTTCCTCATGAATATTCAGAAGCAGTCCCACATGCGGTGCACAAGTCACATATTCCAGCTGATGACAGGAAAGCTCACATACGATCAGCGTATGATCATTGATCTGGTCCAGCATATCAAACATCGGAATACCAATATTCCCGACCAGTACACAATCATGACCTGTCTCCTTTAATATATGGAAGATCATCGTTGTCGTTGTACTCTTGCCCTTTGTTCCGGTGATGCCGATACACTGACGGCCGAAACGTCTGAAAAATAATTCTGTCTGTGAAACAATTTCACAGCGATAATCATGAATATCTTTTTCAAGTACGATCCCGGGACTTTTGAAGACAACATCAAAATCATCCAGGCACTTCTGATAATCCGGTCCGCAGATCAGTCTGGCAGGATGCCCTTCCTCTGTCTGTACCTGATTCATATCTGCAATGGCAATCTGTCTGTAACCGCCTGCTTCCTTAATGCGCTGCCAGCTGGAACGGCCTTCACGGCCATATCCGAGAATCAGCACACTTTTATCCTTTATTAATTCTCTGATTATATCAATCACGATAACATCTCCTCTTAAAATTCATTCTTCAGACTGCGTGTAAAAAGTTGATGAAGTGTCATACGCGGGTCTGCATTATCATATAAAATATCATAAACTGCTTTGGAAATCGGCAGCTCTACCTGATATTTTTCAGAAAGCTCCACAAGAGCTTTCACTGTATAATACCCTTCTGCCAGCTGTCCATAATCTTCTCCTCTGATAAAAGATTCACCGAACTGACGATTATGGCTGAACTTTGAGAAAACAGTTGCCTCATAGTCACCCAGATGGCAAAGACCATAAGCCGACAGTTCATTGCCGCCCATGGCTGCGATCAGTCTGGCAATCTCTCTTGTCCCCCGGGACATCAATGCCCCCTTTAAAGTAGTCAGGCCAAATCCATCCAGCATACCCGCTGCAATACCGATCACATTCTTCGCTGCCGCGCCAATTTCATTGCCAATCATATCCTGACCATAATAAAAGCGGATCAGATCACTGGAAAACGCTTCCAAAAGCTGCTTCCTAACCGACTCATCCTCGCTGTCAATGACCATACAGTTCGGAATGCCATGATAAAACTCCTGTACATGACCCGGTCCGATCCAGACAGCAATCTTATTCGATGCATCCAGATGTGCCCCGGCGATCTGTGACAGCCTTCGTCCTGTACCAATCTCAATTCCCTTCATACAGAGTACAAAAACCTTGTTCTGAAGCTGCATTGCTTCCAGCTGGGTCATCAGACTGTCAAGGCTCTGGGCTGCAATAGAAATGACGATGACATCAGACTTGTCAAGATCATCCAGTGTATTTGTCAGTGTAATAGACTCCGGCAATGTCAGCAGGCCATTGCTCCTTGTTGTCATAAATTGCTGCATATGCGAAGAACCTTTTCTTCCATATAAAGAGACCGTGTGTCCGGTCCTGTCAAGATACCAGGCAATAAAAGAGCCCCAGCGGCCGCAGCCGATAACTGTTATATTCATAAAAAAGTCCTTTCTGATGACGGTGTTTGCGAAATACCGCAGTCCTTTGAATCCTATGGAACTGACAGATTTAAAACAGGCACGTTCCATAAGGATTTTCTATATATCTTGTTTTTTATCATTATAACATTTATATGCAGTGGCCGCAATGGCGGCATGGCTTTTATCGTTCTGTCACGATATTAACGATATGCTGTATACAATACTACAGCTGATTTTTGTGTAAATTCACCAAAATTGTCTATTTCAGAGTCCTGATTCAATTATTTATAGATATTATATTGCATACAAACCATTTTTTTGCATTTTATGCGTCACATATTTAACAATAAACTTTATTCTTTGATAATATTTTTTAGAAAATTTGCATAATTTCCTTGCCTATGTTTGGATAGTATGCTAAAATAGAAAAGAAGTTTAAGTCATATCCTATCAATTTTGTCATCCCATATACGCAGAATTGATTCGGATGCACTAATCAAAATTTAATAACGAGGTAGAACGTATGAAGACAGTTAATTTTCTTTATGGTAGAACAACGTTTGATCTGGAAGTACCTGATGATACACCGGTCTTAACATCCAACGTTGACGCTCTCAAGAGTGACAAAGATGGCTATGAAATTGTGAAAGAAGCCATGGATAACCCTATCGACAGCCCACATCTGTACGAACTTGCCAAGGGCAAACCTGACTGTACAATCATTATCAGTGACCACACACGTCCTGTTCCGAGTCAGGATATCCTGCCTCATATGATCAGAGAACTGAGATGCGGCAATCCTGATATCAAGATTACATTGCTTGTTGCTACAGGCTTCCATCGTCCAACAACAGTTGAAGAATTAAGAGGCAAGCTCGGTGATGCACTTTATGAAGAATTCAAGGACAATATCGTTGTCCATGATGCACATGACCCATCGAAGAATATTAAGATAGGTAATCTTCCTTCCGGTCCTGACTGCATCATTGATAAGGTTGCTCACAACGCTTCTCTTCTTGTAGCTGAAGGTTTCATTGAAGCACACTTCTTCGCTGGTTTCTCCGGCGGCCGTAAGAGTATCCTTCCGGGTATTTGCGATGCTGTTACAGTTATGGGCAATCATTGTGGTGAATTTATTGCCAGCCCATATGCACGTACAGGTATTCTTGACCACAACCCTATCCATGAAGATATGGTTGCTGCTGCTGAGATGGCTAAGCTTGCATTTATCTGCAACGTTGTTATCGACGAAGACAAGAAGACAGTTGCTGCTTTCGCAGGCAACTTCAAGACAGCTCATAGAAAAGGTGTTGATTTCCTGTCCGGCTACTGTGCAGTTAAGCCTGCCCCGGCTGATATCGTTATTACAACAAATGGCGGTTATCCTCTGGATCAGAACGCATATCAGTGTCCAAAGGGCATGAGTGCAGCTGAAGCTACAGTTAATGACGGCGGTGTTATCATTATGCTAGCTACATGCCAGGATGGTCATGGCGGTGAACCCTACTACCAATCTATCGCTAACGCAGAATCTGCTGACGCATTCTTCCAGCAGTGCTTACATACACCTCAGGTTGAGACACTTCCAGACCAGTGGTGTGCACAGATCTGGTGCCGTATCGTCCGCAAGTACAAAGTTCTCTTTGTTGCAGACAAAGCTCAGGAACAGATGATCAGAGACCTGAAGGTAGAATACTTCGAAACACTTGACGAAGCTTATGCAAGAGCCCGTGAACTTAAGGGACCAGATGCTACACTTGCATGTATCCCTAACGGTGTTTCTGTGGTTGTCAAAGACTGATCAATTTAATTTTTTAAACTTAATATGATTTGTTTATCATTGAATAACATCCGAATTTGTTGAACCCGGCAAAGTGATACAAACAAACTGCTGTCAGGCACAGCCCGTTGTTCTGACAGCAGTTCCGATGATTCAATGGTTTTACAAATAAAAAATCTTAAGGAGGTATACGTTATGTATGCAATACTTGCTTTCATTCCAATCATTGTTACAGTCGTATTAATGGTTGCATTCAACTGGCCTGCTAAGAGAGCCCTGCCGTTAGCGTGGGTATTAGCTGCCATCATCGGTGTTGCTGTATGGAAGATGAGCATTGGTGCTGTCGCATTACAGACAGTCATCGGTTTCCTTGAAGCATTCGCTGTACTCGTTATCATTTTTGGTGCCATCCTGATCATGAACACACTTTCAAGTTCAGGTGCTATGGCAGCCATCAACGGTATGTTTACAGGTATCTCTCCTGATGCTCGTATCCAGGCTATTATCATTGGTTTCATTTTCGGTGCATTCATCGAAGGTGCTGCCGGTTTCGGTACACCTGCTGCCCTTGCTGCCCCACTGCTGATCAGTGTTGGTTTCCCACCTCTTGCAGCCGCAGTTGTTGCACTGATTTACAACTCCGTTCCTGTATGTTACGGTGCTGTAGGTACACCTACTAACTCAGCCATGGCTACACTTGGTGAATCCGTTACATCCCTGGGCGGCAACGTTGATTCCTTCAAAGCTGACCTGACATTCTTCTCAGCAGTCAACATGGCAGTTGGTGCTTTCTTCATCGTTACAATCGGTATCATCCTTCTTGTAACAATGTTCGGTAAAGATGCTGAACACAAGAAAGTTTCCAAGGCATTTGAAGTTTTACCATTTATCATTTTTGTTTGCGTTGTTTTCGATGTTATTTACCTCTTAATTGCTAAATTCATCGGCCCTGAGCTTGTATCTCTTGTAGCAGCTGTTATCACTCTGTTCGTAGTCCTCTTCACATCCAAGAAGGGCTTCCTGATGCCAAAGAACATCTGGACATTCGGCGAAAAAGGAACATGGGATCACTCATGGCTCAGCACAACAGAAGTTCCGGAACCAAAACAGTCCGATATGTCTCTTGTTAAAGCATGGATTCCTTACCTGTTAATCGGTCTTGCACTTGTTATCACTCGTGTATGGTCCACATTACAGCCAGACAGCTGGGCAGGCGCTATGAAAGCCTTTAAGGTAACACTTCCGTTATTTGGCGGTGCATCATGGAGCTGGGCTATTCTCTGGAATCCAGGTATCATCTTCATTATCGTTGGTCTGATCACCATTCCGCTCCACGGTATGAATGGTGACACTGTTAAGGAAGCATGGAAGAACTCCTTCAACCAGGTAAAAGGTGCTGCTATTGCCCTTCTCTTCGGTGTTGCGATGGTTTACATCTTCCGTAACTCTGCAAATGATGGTATTCAGGTTTCTTACATGATCGATGGCAGAACAGCCGGACTTGGCTCAATGCTTACTATGATGGCTGATGGTCTTGGTTCTATCTTCAGAGGCGCTTACATCGTTATCGCTCCTCTGATCGGTGTTCTCGGTTCCTTCATGTCAGGTTCCAACACAGTATCAAATACACTGTTCTCAAGTCTTCAGTTTGAGACAGCAACACTTGTTGGTCTTCCACAGGTTATCATCGTTGCTCTTCAGAACAACGGTGGTGCGATCGGTAATATGGTATGTGTTAACAACGTTGTATCTGCTTGTGCAACAACAGGTACAATCGGCAACGAAGGTAAGATCATCCGTACAGACTTCTTACCATGTATCGTTTACTGTGTCATTGTTATCGTTGTATCTCTGATCGTTATCAGCCTTGGCGGTGCAACTGTACTTGGCGCTTAACGCTTCACAAGATTTCATAGTTGATTCATTCGATTGATTCAAACGTAAATAGCTGCTGCAAAATTGAAAAAAGAAACTCAATTTTGCAGCAGTTTCTTTATATTTTTACTTTTTAAAAGGGGTGTCTGACATGATCATTATTGCTTACATTGTAATCGCCATCGCTGCTCTCGTCATGGTTTATTTTGGCCACTTACAGGGTGGCAGCCAGTTCTATACATCCATTCTGGGTGCAACCTTCGTCATCTACTGTATCTATCTCGACTTCAGAAAACGATTCAGCAAAAAGGATGGCAACGACAAAAACGGCAAATCTGTCAAAAAGACGCAGCATTCCGGCAAATCAACAAACACTCATATCAGTCAGAATGCCCGTCGTACAACAAAAAACATTAAATAAAAATCGGGAGCGAATTCCAATATACCCGTAAAGAGCTATCAACTAAGCCATTCATTGCAGGCACTTCAATGAATGGCTTAGTTGATAGCTCTTTTTGATGTTTTTCGATTCGCTCCCTCTATCTTGCACTGAAAAAGAGGCAAAATTCATTCCTACTTATAATGTTTTCATAATTGACGCCCTAACATTTTATGTAAATTGTTTTCTCTTAAAACCGGATTCTGTCGACATATAAATATGGAGCGAATCCAAAACCTTGAATGCCGACTATAAAATGAGCCGATTCAGGCATAGGTGCTTCAACATCGGCCGGTTCTTAGGCAGCGTTTTTTGCTGCCTTATGTACCGTTGCCAGATGTTGGCAGTGAAAACGTGCCTATGCTGAATGGCTCATTTTATAGTTGGCTTGTCATAATTTAGGATTCGCTCCATGTAATTTTATGTTCTTTGAAGGCCATGATCATCTCATTGGTCAAGCTGCAGTCCTCATACATGACTGGTATCTCTTCCCTCTCAAACCATTCTGCCATCGCCAATTCGGTCTGATCAAGAACGATGTCCTCTCCGCCTTCTAATTCTGCAAAAAACCCCATCAGCAGTGTATCGGTAAAGGACCAGGGCTGGCTCTTATAATAATGCAAACGACCGACTTTCAATCCGACTTCTTCCATCACTTCCCGTCGGACTGTCTCCTCCACCGGCTCACCAATCTCAGAAAAGCCGGCAAGCAATGCATAATTTTTATATGCACGCCCCACATACTTTGACATGAGAATTCTGTTGCCATGCACAAGCGCAATAATCACCGCCGGCGAAATCTTCGGGTATTCCATCTGCCCACACTCTGGACACTGAACCATTCGCTCTTTCGCCGAATGCGTCATTCCGGTGCCGCATCGTCCGCAGAATCTTCTGCTCCGATACCATTCTGCCAGCTGAAGACCTGTCACACCCGCAAAAGCCTGATGCTTTGGCTGTCCTTTGCGCATCTTCTGAATGTTCACAAATTGATAGGTTTCCATCAAAGTCTCATCTGTCTCATCACAAAAATAATAGCGCTGTGCATCGATTGAAAACAGATAAATGCAGTTTCTGCTTTTCCTGTCGCTGACCTCCTCATACTTCGGATAAACAATCTGCTCATCCACATATCTTAAAAGGACATCCCTATGTCTGTAAAAAAGCACATAATCCCCATTCTGAATCTCACACGCTTTGTATTCATTGTGGAATTGATGTGGTGCTATATCCTGTATCATCTTTCCTCCTAAGCGTCCATCATCTCGGCACGCATTTCCTGTAATAATTTATGGTAGAACGCCTGACCGCCTTTGACAATATCATAGCGCCGGCCCGCCTGCTTCATCTGTTGTCTGCCAAAGCTGCAGTTTAAAACATCTTCTTCTCTGTATACCGAATAATATCCGATGATATCCCCCTTCGGAACGGAAGCCGCTGACTTAAAGACATAAACCGCAGGCTCATCAAGAGCCATTCCCAGAGACTCCAGCAGCTGATTACCAATATCCATATTACAGGTATAAATATGTGTATATCTTCCGGCCATTCTTGTAAAATCATATACTCTGAAATTCTCCAGCCAATCTTCATTGAGCCACCCGTTATCTCTTTCATAAGAAACAACAAGGCAAACAGGCATTGTTCTCTTCTTACTGAGAATCAGATCATGAATCTTGCCAATCTGATAGTCCCGGATGATCTTTCTGGATGTGGACAGATAACGCACATCAAAGAGGCCAATCTTATCCGCAATATTTGAATAAAACTTCGGACAACTGAAGTAACGGTTCAAATAACCTCTTCGCTCCTCAGATACAGCATAAGAGTTTTTTACCGACAGCATCTGACGGCCATCCTCCTCCAAATAACACTCTGCCTCTGCCACCCACACCTGTCCCGGTGCTTCCATATCGATGTGCATACAGTTCATCTTCCAGTAATCATGCTCTGGTTCATAGACAATGACCAGACGATAGCCCAGAAGGTTCTTCTCGAATGTCATAGGCTCTGTCGGCAGATCACCATCCAGATGTCCGTATTTATCATAAAACCAGGAATACGCCAGTCTGGCGGCTTCTACACAGGCATCGTGCTTTGAATACTTATAAGTACTAAGATTAACCAATGCTTTAAAGACTGTCACCTTTCTGAGCGGTCTCAGTTTGCCAAAGGTCATCTCCTCACCGATATTCTCATTGCCATCATCGAATACATCTCTGTCATGAAAAAGCTTCTCCAGACGTTCATCATGGATCACCGCCTGATTGACCAGGGCCACAATGGTATTCACATTGATCGGCACTCTTCTCGGCTGCTTCAAAAGTTCTTCCACCAGCACCTGTCTGCTGGTCTTAAACAAACGCTTCCCGAGATTATCTTCCGAATAATCATTGTTAAGAAGCTCCTCAAGCTCCGGATACATGGGGTGTTCTTCCATCTTCAGACGATAATGGGCTTTCATCATACCGGCCCAGTTGCGCTCTTTATAAAGCTCGTGCCCCAGATTTTCAAACAGTGTCACCAGCGATTTATCACACAATTCCAGTGTTGCAAGAATACTGTTAAAATATCTGGCAAAACTGTTCTTGCCGCTCCAAAGCTCGCCGCCTTTGTATTTCATATCATGCTCAATCTCATGCCATCCTTCAAAAAACACGGTCTTCAACTGTATCTCGAAGGTATCATCAATGCACATTTCCCACGTTTCATCCGAAATCTGCTGTTTCAGATAATCCGGCAGCCTGAAAACGCCATTGATCTTCACCGGCTTAAACTCTGATTCATTCTGCTCCGACTCCGACCATTCCACAAGTGAAAACATGTGCTCCATCATCCGTCTGCATATTCTTAAATCATCTTCAAAGTAAACATCTACACAGAGTCCCACAAGATCCTGAATCTTCTTCTCGGCATTATAGGACTTCACCTGGTACTTTCTGGCCAGAGATTCCGATGTCTTTATTCGTGAAAAAATTCTGTAGTAGAGTCCGCTCTGTTTAAGCCGCTCCTCTATCAGATGTTTTAACTCCACCTCAACAATGGCAGGCACCTTAACTCTGGATTCGATTTCTTCTTTTGTAAAAGCTATTTTCTCCACCATGCGATGGTTCCACCCTCCCATTCTTCCTTCTTAATCGTGCATGCCAAAAATGTCATTCCTCAAATGCCTCTCCTGTCAATCTCCTGTCATTTGAGATTGTCTTAACTGGTGCAGCACACACTATCTTATACTATATCACACTAAAGCAATCAGTGATAGGGATACTGCTGATATTTTTGAAAATTTTAATAATGAGACGCCTTTTTGAAGGCAAAAAAACCTTCCGAAGACATGGCATGCACAGGCACGCTGTCCCCGAAAGGTTTTTTGTTGTTTGGATAATTACTGAATTCTTACGATTGTCTCAGACAATCCTTTCAGAATATTAGTCCTCGAAAGGAATAACTGCACCATCATATGTGTCGTTGATGTACTGTTTGATCGTATCTGATTTCAGTGTAACAACA